>Ga0105044_10008793_pt1 | contig 13849 bp, 10 predicted proteins | sample MAT01_FD_78092 | JGI IMG/M metagenome (GOLD analysis project Ga0105044, IMG submission 78092) | Freshwater microbial communities from Lake Fryxell liftoff mats and glacier meltwater in Antarctica - MAT-01 | ecosystem: Environmental > Aquatic > Freshwater > Ice > Liftoff microbial mat | place...
CTGAAGAAGTTAAGCCTCTACCATTCGCCCCTCACTCCCGACGATGCCCATGTAGCCTCTCTGGCGAAGCAGTTTCCGACGATTGAGGACCTTCGGCTCGACTTCGGCCCAACCGCCGGAGGAAAGACCACGATCACACCCGCCGGCCTGAAGCCGCTTCAAAAGCTTCCTCTCAAGGTCCTGCTTATTGAAGAGATCCAGACGTGTACGCCTGAGCACTTCACCGAGATTGCGGGCATCAAGTCGTTGCAGGCGATGCTTGTGGACACGCGGAAGAAGGCGGCTCCGATGGTGGCAGACTGCGTCGACTCGTTCAAGAAGTTGCGGCCCGAGGTCGAGGTCGTCGTGTCGAAACCCGGCGACGTCGGCCCACCCCGGGCGAAATCGAAGAGATGATTCTCGGTCGCGTTGAGCAGTCCGACAAACCCGTCTTCATTCTCGCGTACGGCCTGATCCTGCAAGTGTAACGTGGCTAAGCCACAGATTAAGACAAATGATTTCCAAGTTGCCGTACGTGTTCTAAATTGGTAAGGTGGCTAGGCCACAAGACGGTTCACGATCGTGGTGGCTCAGCGAGGCCCCCGGAGAAGTGATGGATACCAATCTCGAACGCAGTCCCGTCTATCAGCAACTGAACGCCCGGCTGCGAGCATCGCTGGCGAAGGACTATCGCAATGGCGATCGGTTCATCACCGAGCGGGAGATTAGCGAGCGTTTCCGCGTCAGTCGGGCCACGGCCAACAAGGCCCTGGCGAGCCTTGTCTCCGAGGGGGTTCTCGAGTTCCGCAGGGGCGTCGGGACCTTCGTCCGCCGGAACGTGATCGACTACGATGTACGGTCGCTTGTGAGTTTCACGGAGAAGGCACGAGCCGCGGGCCAGAAGCCGGCCACCGTATTGCTGACGTTCGGCCAACTCACCGCTGGCGAGGCTCCGGTGGAGGTTCGAACGGCCCTGGGCGTGGCGGACAACGACCTGCTTTGGGAGATGGGTCGGATCCGCCTCGCCGATCGTGCGCCGGTGATTCTGGAACGACGGTTTGTCGTGCACCGGCACTGCCCCCGCTTGACGAAGTCGCAGGCCGAAGGGTCACTGTACCAGGCCTGGACCGGGGCACACGGGCTCACGGTCGCCGGCGCCGATGAGGTGATCCGTGCGGTGCGGCTGACAGCCGAGGAGGCTCGGCACCTGCGGACGGCCGCGAAGGCGCCGGCCCTGGAGGTTCAGGCGGTCGGGCTCCTGGAAGACGCATCGCCGCTGTGGTGGGAGCGGACGCTCTACCGCGGCGATCGGTACGAGTTCCACAGCCGCCTGGGGCCGATCCAGACGGCGACACCGGCCCGTGGCGTGCTCCGCCCTGGCGAGGCCTGAGTTCAGAATTCATAGGAGGGGTCACCCATGCGATCGATTGGAATTGCTTTGCTCGGCCTGTTCCTCGCTCGCCTGTCGCTGGCAGCGGATCTCGAGTCACCGCTTCATCCGGAGGAGTCGGCCGCTGTTCGGCAGATCGTCGCGGCGGAGGGGTATGAGGTCGTCCCCGCCGAGATGCCGGGGTATGCGAAGTCTGGCGTACTCAAGCGGCTTTCAGAACTCGGTATCGATGTCGCGGGGTTGAAAACCTGGGGCGTGCGGGACCGGCAGAAAGAAGGCCATGGCCTGTTCTTCGTTCATAACAGCGAAGGCCGAGTGCTTGCCATGAGCGGGAATGGCCCCTGGCTTCGAAACGAGAGCCTTCGGGCCCTGAAGGCGATGCCCGAACTCCGCAGCGTACGCATCGATCACAACGGTACTCTCGACAAGGCCACGACCGCCCGGTACGACGGGTCCGGGCTCGACGTCCTGGTGGACTCGAAACTCATCGACCTGAAACTCGGGTTGAGCTTCTCGGACAAAGGAATGGAACAGGCCGCCCGAATCAAGGGCCTGCGGTCGTTCACGGTCGGCCACTCCCGAGTCACCGATGTCGGCGTGGCGTTCTTCGAAGGGCACCCTGGTCTCGAATCGTTCTCCATTGGTGAGATGGCCTCCGGACGGGTGACGGAGAAGTCGCTCCGGTCAATCGCGAAGATGCCGAAGGTGCGGAATGTCGGGTTCCTCGAAGCGTTCGTGACCTACGACAATGGCTTGTCACTGCTTGCCCCGATGAAGGGCAGGCTGACGGAACTTGATCTTACAATGAGTGTGGTTGCGGATGCGGACCTCGCAAAACTGAAGGGTGACCACCCGGCTGTAAAAGTCACGACGATTCCCGCAACGGAGATCGTGAAACGGCATCGTTACATCGCACAGAACCTGGCCCGAGCTGCCCCGCCGGAATTGGCGGCCCCACTGAAGGCGGCCCTTGCGGCCACAGAGAAATAGTGCCTCAACGCAAGCACAGGATGAAAGGCACGAATCGCTTCCGGCGGCCTCGAATGATTTGATCAGGAATCCTCACATGATACTTTCCACTCTGCGTGCCATGGCAATCTTCGGCCTCTGTTTCGTCAGCACGTGGTCCCAAGCTCAGGATGCTGCCGGGAAGTCGTTCGAGCAGAGCGTCCGCCCGTTCCTGACGGCGTATTGCATCGAGTGCCATGGGCCGAACAAGCCGAAGGCAGACTTTCGCGTCGACCAGTTGAAACTCTCGGCGACCGCAGCGGACGCGGAGAGCTGGCAACTGGTGCTGGACAATCTGCATCTTGGCGAAATGCCGCCGGCAAAGGCGAAGCAGCCGAAGCCGACCGAGGTGGAACCGGTCACGGCTTGGATTCAGGGCGACCTGAAACGAGCCGCCCTCGCACTCGGTGGCCAAAAGAACGAGGTCGTGCTCAGAAGGCTCAACCGGCTCGAGTACGAGAACACCATTGAGGATCTCTTCGACGTTCGTGGCGACTACGCCGTCGGCTTCCCGGAAGACGCGGCCCGTGGCGGGTTCAACACGAACGGCGCCGCCCTCAGCCTCTCCGCCGAACAACTGACTCAGTACCTTCACGCCGCGGACTTCATTCTCAACCGTGCCATCGTGACGACTCCAAGGCCTCAGACGAAACTCGTCCGGTTCACACTCGAGGACATCGAGGAGCAGAAACGGAAGCGGCTGAAGAATCCCGGCCCCAAGTCCCAGGATAAGACGCCGCGGGTGACGAAAACCGAGGTCGAGCGGCAGAAGCGTGACGCGGCCGAGGGTCGAACGGGCGGGCCATACTTCCCGCGTTATGGCGAGGATAACCTCATCGCGGTGAAGTACACGCGGCCGGACACGAACGGATTCCTCACCGTTCGCGAGCCGGGCTGGTACCGTTTCGCCGTAACGGCGTACCCGGTGCGCAACGACGGCCGTCTGATGCGGTTGGAGGTGTCGCACGGTTCCGGGAAGAAGGAAGAGGTGCCGACGATCGTTGACGTGATCCAGATGAAGGAACCGAAGCCGCAGCGTCATGAGTACCGCGTGTACCTGCAGCCCGGCCATCGCGTTGAACTGGCGATGCTCGACGGCACCAACTGGCTCCCCGGCTCGAAAATCCAAGGCGATACGTCCCCTGCGATCGCGGTGAAGTCGATCGAGGTCGAAGGCCCGATCATCGAGCATTGGCCGCCGCGGGGGCACCAAGCGATTATCGGCACCGTCGACGCGGCGAACCTGAAGGACTCCGACGTGCCGCTGTTGCTGATGGCGTTCGCGCCGCAGCTCTACCGCCGGCCGGTCGATGCGGGCGTCATGAAGGAGTTCGTGGGCTTCTACCAGGCTCGCCGTGCCGAAGTCCCACCGCTTGAAGCTTGCAAGCTGACTCTCAAGGCGATGCTGGCGTCGCCCTTGTTCCTGTACCACTACGAACCCAAGGGAAAGCTCGACGACTATGCCCTCGCGAACCGCATGTCGTACTTCCTCTGGCGGTCGATGCCGGACACGGAACTGTTCGCCCTTGCCGCGAAGGGCAAGCTGTCGCAGCCCGATGAACTGAAACGGCAGGCCCTTCGCCTGCTGGCGAATCCGAAAGCCGATCGCTTTCACAAGGACTTCGTCGGACAGTGGCTCGACGTCAGCAAAGTCGGCGACATGCAGCCGGACAAGGGGCTCTACCCGGAGTACGACGAGGAACTCGAACGAGCGATGGCCAAAGAGACGGAACTCTTCATCCGCGAGATGCTCGTCAACGACCTGAACGTGGCGAACCTGATTGACTCGGATTGGACGATGCTCAACGATCGCCTCGCCCGTCATTACGGCATCCCGGGCGTGGAAGGGAACCAGTTCCGCAAGGTCGTGCTCGACAAGTCGAAGACCGTCCGCGGCGGGTTGCTGACACAGGCGAGCATCCTGAGCGTGACATCCAACGGCACGACGACGTCGCCGGTCGTGCGCGGCGTGTGGGTTCTCGACCGGTTGCTCGGCACGCCGTCGCCACCGCCGCCGCCCGACGTGCCACCCCTCGAGCCGGGTATCCGCGGCGCGAGCACCATCCAGGAGCAACTGGCGAAGCACCGCACGATCGCCCAGTGTGCCGCGTGCCACCAGAAGATCGATCCGTACGGCATGTCGCTCGAGAACTTCGATGTGATCGGCGGGTGGCGGGAGAACTACCGGGCCCTCGTCTCGCACAAGAGCCGCCCGCGGCCGCAACTCGAGAAGGGGAAGCCGGTGAGTTCCGCCGACCAGTTGCCTCGACTCGGCGCGTTCAAGGACTTTGTCGAGTTTCGCGATCTGCTGAAGAAGAATGAGTCGCTCGTCTTCCACAACGTCGCGGAGAAACTGTCGATGTACTCGCTCGGCCGGGGGCTCGGCTTCATCGACCGCCCGGACCTCGATGCGATCGTGACAGCCACCCGCGCGAACGGCGGCGGCCTCCGCACGATGGTTCTCGCCCTGATTCAGAGCCCCGCAAGCAACTTTCCAACTCGAAGGTACTCGCGGCACAGGTCGACCGCATGCTCAAGGACCGGCGGAGCGACGCCTTCGTCGAGGGCTTCTTCGGCCAGTGGCCCGGCTTGAGGAAGGTGCTAGACGTGACCGTGGACCCGAAGCTGTTCCCCGAGTTCAGTACCGAGTTGAAGGAAGACCTGCGGCGCGAGACGAGCCTCTTCGTCGAGTCGATCGTGCGTGAGAACCGCAGTGCTCTCGACCTGTTGACGGCCGAGGACACCTACCTCAACGGGCGGCTCGCGAAGTTCTATGGCGTGCCGGGCCCCGGCAAATCCGAGGACTTTCGTAAGGTGTCGCTTGCAGGCACGCCCCGGCAGGGGGTACTCACCCACGGCAGCATCCTGATGCTGACCTCATATCCCAATCGCACGTCCCCGACCCGCCGCGGGAACTGGATCCTGGAAACGATCCTCGGGGAGGAACCGCCGCCGCCTCCGGACAATGTGCCGGAACTCGCCCAGACCCAGGCGACATCGCCCGACTTGCCGCTGCGGAAGCAACTGGAACTGCACCGGGTGAATGCGACGTGCGTCTCGTGCCACCGCACGATGGACGCGATCGGGTTCGGGTTTGAAAACTTTGATGCCATCGGCCCGCTGGCGCGACCGGGATCGCGGCCAGCCGATCGATGCAGCCGGCGACCTGCCGTCCGGAGACAAGTTCAACAGCCCGAAGGAACTCATTCGCATCCTGTCCCAACGACGGGACGATTTCGCCCGGCACCTGGCGAGCCGACTCCTGACATACGCTCTCGGCCGCGGCGTCGAGTTCTACGATCGGCCTGCGCTCGATCGCATCGTAAAGCAGACGCGGGCGGACAAGTTCCGGTTCCAGGACTTGCTTCGCGGGGTGGTGCTGAGCCGTCCATTTCTATGGCAACGAGACGAACGCGAGGAAACCAGGCCATGATGCAACGAACGCTCTCTCGCCGAACCTTTCTCCGCGGTGCCGGAGTCGCCATGGGGCTGCCGCTGTTGGAGGGAATGCTCCCCGGCGGATTCGCCGCCTCCGCGACTGCCAAGCCGCCGGTCCGGTTGGGCTGGGTCTACTTCCCGAACGGCATGGTGCGCGAGTCCTGGACGCCCAAGGGAACCGGCCGGGACTTCGAGTTCAACACCACGAGCGCCCCGCTCGCCCCGGTGCGAGACCACGTGATGCTGATCACGAATCTCGCTCACGACAGGGCTCGACCCAACGGTGATGGAGCGGGCGCCCATGCTCGCGAGGGGGCGACCTTCCTCACAGCCGTGCAGGCGAAGAAGACCGGCGGCAAGGACATCTATCTCGGTGAATCGATCGACCAGGTCATCGCCCGGCAAATCGGCCGGCAGACCCGCCTGCCGTCGCTTGAACTCGGCGTCGAGCCCAACCGCAAAGAGGGACGGTGCGACTCTGGATATAGTTGCATCTACATGTCCAACATCTCCTGGCGAAGCACGACTCAACCCAGCAGCGTAGAAATCAACCCCCGACGCGCGTTCGACCGGCTTTTCGGCGCCAAGGGCGAGGACGGCGCGAGGTTTCGCGAGCGGTCCGCAGCCCGTCAGAGCGTCCTCGACTTCGTCGGCGAAGACGCGAGCCGGTTGCAGAAGCAACTCGGCGCGACCGACCGGAGGAAGCTGGCGGAGTATCTGGAAAGCGTTCGCGCCGTCGAGCGACAGATTGCCCAGATGAAAAGCCTGCCCCCGATTGACGTTCCCGCCGGCAGTCGGCCGTCCGGTGAACCGGAGGACTTCGTCGCTCATACCCGGCTCATGTACGACCTGATGGCCCTGGCCTGGCAGACCGACGCGACCCGTGTCATCACTTTCATGCTTGCGAACTCGCAGACCAACCGTGTCTACGAAAACCTCGGCATCAAGTCCGGTCACCACCAACTCACGCACAGCACCGGCCAGGACGGCGACATCCAGAAGATCGACGAATTCGTGACGGCCGAATTCGCCCGCTTCGTCGCGAAGCTGCGGGACATCCCCGAAGGCCAGGGCTCGCTGCTGGACAACTGCCTGATCACCTTAGGCTCAGCGATGGGGGACGGCCGCAAGCACGACCACGGCGAATTGCCGGTGGTGGTAGCGGGGCATGCCAACGGGGCAGTCGCCGGCGGCCGGCACCTGAAACTCGAGTCCGAGACGCCGATGAGCAACCTCTTCGTCCCAACGGCCCAGCTTGCAGGCGTGAAACTCGACCGCTTCGGCGACAGCCGCGGTTCGCTCGCCGCACTCGCAGGCTCATGATCCCCCACGAAGGTGTTCGTCTCCATCCCGAAAAGAGGCTGTCCGTGAAACTTCGACTCTCCCTGGGCGTTTTGTTCGCCCTCTCCGCACTCGCAGGGTCCGCCTCCGCGGCGGAGCGTCCAAACATCATTTACATCATGGCCGACGAGCTCGGCTACTTTGAGCCGGGTTTCATGGGAGGGCGGACGATCCAGACGCCCCACCTCGATCGGCTGGCGTCCGAGGGTCTTCGCTTCAACAACATGTTCGCCGGCTCCTCGGTCTGCGCCCCGACCCGGTGCTGCCTGCTGACCGGCAAGCACAGCGGTCACACCTCGGTCCGGGCCAACGGCGGCGGCACCCCGCTCCGGGCTGATGAGGTGACCATCGCCGACCAATTGAAGAAGGCAGGCTACGCGACGGGCGGGTTCGGAAAGTGGGGCTGCGGCGGCCGTGGATCGACCGGGGTCCCTGAGAAACACGGGTTCGACACCTTTCTCGGGTACTACGACCAGGTCCACGCCCACACTTACTACCCGCCCTACCTGATCCGCAACAGTCAGGAAGTGCCGCTGCCAGGCAACGACGGACGCAATGGCGGCAAGACGTACTCGCAATACGTGATCCACGACGCGGCCATGACGTTCATCCGCGAGAACAGCAAGCGGCCGTTCTTCGCCTACCTGCCGTACACCCCGCCGCACGGCAGCTTCCACATCCCCGACACGGACCCGGCGTGGGCCGTCTACAAGGACAAGCCATGGCCGGAGGACGCCCGACGGTACGCCGCACTTGTCACGATGCTCGACCGACAGGTCGGCGAGGTTCTCGCATTGCTCAAGGATCTGGGGATCGAGAAGAACACGCTCGTGCTCTTCAGCGGGGACAATGGCGGTGCCGATTACTTCGTCTCGCCCGAGCACCCGCGCGGCGTTCACTCGGCCAACAGGCACCCGGACACCGGACTTGAATACCGAGGGAAGAAGGGGGAATTGTATGAGGGCGGCCTGCGGGTGCCGTTCGTCGCCCGGTGGCCGGGAAAGATCGTTCCCGGCAGTAAGTCCGACCTTCTCGCGTACTTCCCGGACGTACTTCCCACCCTCGCCGACGTCACCGGGGATACACCTCCCGCTGATCTGGACGGCATCTCCCTCTTGCCGACGCTACTCGGCGAAACCGCGGTCCGGCCTCAGAAGCGTCACGACTACTTGTACTGGGAAATTAATGGATGGATTGCCGTCCGCCAGGGGGAGTGGCGAGCCGTCAAGCCGAACAAGAGCACAACGTGGGAGCTTTACAACCTGGCAACAGATCCCGGCGAGAGGAAAGATCTCGCGGCATCGAAGCCGGACGTTCTCGCAAAGCTAAAGGCCCTCGCCGAGGAGGCCCACCAGCCGGTTCGAGAAGGGACGTTTGCGACCACAGACCTTCACGAGCGTGACCGCCGCTCCAAGTATGGCAAGCAAGACGACCCAAGCTACATCGCCACGCCGAGCGGCATCAAGAAAAAGACGAACTCTCCCGATCCCAAGTAACCCACTTATCAGAGTGCCTCTCATGCGGAGTTTGTTGTCAGCACTGTTGTCCCTGTCGCTTGCGAGTCCAATCCTGGCTCAACCCGAGCGATTGAAGCCGAACATTGTCGTGATCATGGTCGACGACATGGGCTATGCGGACCTCGGCTGTTATGGCGGTGAGATTCGAACGCCGAACATCGATGCTCTGGCGAAGGGCGGCACGCGCTGGCGGAGCTTCTACAACTGCGCCCAGTGCTGCCCGACCCGGGCGTCGCTGATGACCGGCCTCTACCCTCACCAGGCCGGTATCGGCGACATGATCGACGCCCACTCACTGAGCACCCGGGAAGCGGCCGCCAGCCCGGCGTACTCGGACCACCTCTCCCGCAACGCCGTCACCATCGCCGAGGCCCTCAAGCCCGCCGGTTACCAGACGTACATGGTCGGCAAGTGGCACCTCGGCAAGAACGATGGCCAGCGGCCGCTGCAGCGCGGCTTCGACCGGTACTACGGCATCATCTCCGGGGCCGACAGCTACTGGAAGCCAACCTCCCTCCGCGACGGCGACGCGCCCGTGAAGGAATTCCCCAAGGACTTCTACGCCACGGATGCGTTCACCACAAAGGCGATTGAGTTCGTCGAGAAGCGGGATCCGAAGAAGCCGTTCTTTCTTTACACCGCCTACAACGCGCCGCACACGCCGTTCCACGTCCGAAGCAAGGACCTCGAGAAGTACAAGGGGGAGTACGACGCCGGGTGGGACGAAATCCGCGAAAAGCGATTCGCACGGCAGAAAGAAATGGGCTTCTGGCCCAAGGACCTCTCCCTCCCGACGCGGTCCGACGCGGCCGCACGGTGGACGGGTTCCCCGGAGCAACTCGCGGAAGCCGAGCGGATGACGAAGTACGCGGGCATTGTCGACCGCATCGACCAGAACGTGGGCCGGCTCGTCGCCGCCTTGAAGCGAAGCGGGCAGCTTGACAACACGCTGATTCTCTTCCTCAGCGACAACGGGGCTTGGGCCACTCCGGGGACTTACGGAACCGAGTTCGCCGAGACGGGAAACACGCCGTTCCGCTTGTTCAAGGTCTTCGTGCACGAGGGCGGCATCCGCACGCCGCTGCTCGCACACTGGCCGGGAACCATCCCCGCGGGCGTGCTGAACACGAGCCGATACGGGCATGTGAAGGACATCATGGCCACCTGCCTCGACGCCGCCAGCGTGAACTACCCCAAAGAATTGGCGGGTCAGCCGATCGTACCACTCGAGGGACAGAGCCTGCTGCCGGCGCTCAAGGATTCGAAGAAGGCGGACAACGAACCGCTGTATTGGGAGCGACGCGGCCACGAAGCATTGCGGGACGGACCTTGGAAGATCGTCCGGTTCTACGGTGCGCCCAACAAGGATCCCAAGCTGCTGTCCGTCGGCCCGCGGGTCGGCAACTGGGAACTCTACAACCTGGACTCAGACCCGACCGAGTCGAGGAACCTCGCCGCGGAGCAACCGACCCGCCTCGCGGAAATGGTCGAACGTCACGCGGCATGGGCGAATCGTGTCGGCGTGATCCCTCGTGAGCAACTCGCCGCCAGGATCGACGCTGCGGAAAAGAAGTAACTCTGGCAGTTCCCCTTCGAGGATCTTCGATGCAGTCGGCGATGAAGTTTTTCGATCTCACGGGCAGGGCGGCATCCACGTATCGAGTGCCCTACACAGGCCCGGAAAGCTCGGCCCCCGCGTCGACGCCCGCCAGGACTCCGGAAAACACACTGCGGGTGGAACTCGAGAAGCTGCACGAGGAAGGGATCGGCTTCGAAGCAATCGAAAAGGCCTGGCCCCGCCTCGGCCATGCGGATCGCAACGTTCGCTACGCGGCCCGAGTCGCGATCGAGCATCAGGACGCCGATCCCTGGAGCACGCTCGGGGCCGCGATCGCCCTTGCCCGAATGGGCGGCAAGGAGCACCAACAGGCTCTCAACCACGAACTCGCACGAACTCTGATCGCCCTAAACGACTCGGCCGAGGTGGTGAAGACGCCAAGGGTCAAGGTACCAACAACTGTCCGGGCAATAAGCGAGCCGACTCGTCGCACACGGTTGATTCCAGCGCCGACCCTCCCACCCCTTGGTGGAATCATGTCGAAAGCTGGAATCACTTCTTTCTCGAGTTTAACATCATGACCACACTCGATTTCCGAATCGAGCGGTGACTGGAATCACGTCCGGTCACCGACCAAAAAGCGACGATGATTCTGGTTCAATTGACGTGGGTTGAAACGGAAATCCCGACAATTGTTGATGCGCCAGCCCTAAAGCTCATGGCCGCCGCCCGCGACGGCACGAGAACCACGGATTCACGCTCCACTCGCTGCCGGGGGCGATGGACTACTTCCGGTCGCACAGCCGCGAGGCCAACGTGGCCGACGCGGCAGCCGACCGCCCGGCCGTGCTGGTGGCGTACGCCCCGAAGCGGTAGGGTGGGGCGTACGCTAGCGACACGGCAGACCGGCCACGCCGTGTCATTGAGCGTCATTCCACGGGAAGCCGGGCCACCGGCACCTTCAGGCGGACCTTGCCCGTGACGACCTTGCCTGCCTTGGCGTCTTCTTCCCGGAAGACCGCCAGTAGAACCTCGCCCGCGGGGGTGCGCTGGTGGTCGTAGATCACGTAGATCGTCCCGTCACTGGCCTGGACGCCGTCGGGATACGTCACATGGTCGCGTTCATCGAGCAGCAGACCCCCGGTCCAGGTCTTGCCATCGTCATCGGAAATGTAGGCGGTCAATTTCTCGCGCGGGACACGTTGGTCGAGCGGACCGTGTTTCACGAGCAGTAGTTTGCCGGAACTCAGCCGCCGCACGAAGAAGCGCGAAGTGCAATGCTTGATCGCGATACGTTGGACGGGAGTCCAGGTCTTGCCGCCATCGGAGGAGACCGTTTCGGCCAGGCCTTGCACACGCACCAGCATCCAGAGCGAGCCGTCTTTGCGCTCGACGATCATGGGTTCGTCCGGGCCGCGCGTCTTGGGATCGGGAACGTTAGCGGTGCCTCGAAGGGTGAATGTTTTGCCCTGGTCGCTCGAGGCGAGAACGCGGATGCTGTTGTCCGCTTTCCAGACCGATGCGGGGAGCAACCAGTCGCCGTTTTTGAGGACGGTCGGTTTGTTGAGAAGGATGCCATCGCCCAGGCGGCGGGGTTCAGACCACTTCGGTTCGGCGGCATCGGGATCGTCCGTCACGACGGCCCAGACACCGAAGCGGCCATCTTGCGCACCGAAACTCTGACCCCAAAAAACCCACAACCGCCCCCGTGGATCGATCCAGACGGTGGCGGACATCGCACGTGTCCCCTCCCGCGGCAGAATCATCAACTTCACGCCCGACCAGGACTTCCCATCGTCATCGCTCGACTTCAGAACCTGGAAATTACGCGTGCTCTCCACGTCTCGCCCGTACACGGCCCACAGTCGACCTTTCGCGGTACGCTCGATCCCCGCCACACCTTGACGCCTTGTCGCGGGAATGTGCTGCGGCCAGGGCGAGACGATCACGTGCGCGGGCAAGAGGGCAAGATCGGGTGAAGGCATCTCGCCCGGGACAGCGTGAATCGCGGCCAAGGAACCGGGGCACAGCGAGGCGATGAGCGTGAGGATGAACTTCATGGGTTTATCCGTGGTGCTTGGGGTTCGTTCTTTGACAGCCGACGCATCCTGGATGACGTTACTTGAATTCGAGTCTTCCGAATTTTGCGGGGATGTGCCAGGACCCACCGGTCGGGGAGAATGCCTGTTGTTCCGGTGCTCCAAGGCCGGCCGAGCGGAGTCGCCCCACGTTGAAGAACCACGGGGCCTCTTTCGTGGGCTTGCTTCCCGCCACGCGATGTTTCGGGTCGGCTGCGGCCTCGGCATCGCCGACCGCGGGAATGCGCAATCGCACTCGCCAGAAGTCGGCGCCCTTTTCCACTTTGACCTCGGCGAGAGACTTCCAGTTTCCCGACGGATTGCCTTCCAAGAGTTTCCCGTCCGGATTGATCTCCAGGTGATAGTAAGTGTGGTTCGGGGATTCCAACGAGACCGCCACATAGTCGCCGCTGACCACATCGGTGGCGACGACGAGCTTTTTCATGTCCGGTTCCTTGCAGAGGATGTCGAGCAGCAAGTCATTCTTGTCCCAGGCCACCTGGAAGGTGGTTTCGGGGACGGCTTCTTTCCCACCACGGTTGGCCTTCAGTTTGTAGAGGGTCGCCCTGGAGAGATCCGCGCCTTCAATTCCGACCGCCAGCGGGGCTTTCGCACGCAACTCGGCGAGTTCCTTCTCCTTCGCCTTGTATTTGGTGATGAGCGCCTCCCTCGGTTGGAGGTCCGAGATGACGGCCTGGATACGCTGCCCGTAGATGCTGTCACCCGCCGCGGCCTTTGCCTTGTCGAGTAGGTCCCGGAACTTGAGGGCCGTGTTCAACGAAACATTCATCGGATTCCCACGGCCCCGGCCGCGGCTGACATCCTTGTAAGCCAGATTGCTCTCGGCGAAGTCGATCGCCTCCTTCATCGCCTTCGCGGCCGGGCCGTAGAAGAGAGTGCAGTAGTCATTCAGCACCTGGTCGACATCCTGGTCGGCATTCCAAAAGAAACGGGACTGAACGTAGAGGGTGATGTGCTCCAATCCCATCGCCTGCCATTTGGCTCGATACTGGCTGACCTCGCCGGTGCCCACGAGCGCGACCCCTTTGAGATACTGGAGATCCTTGGCCATCGCCCGCGGGTGGATGACCGGATAGGAAATCGCCGCGCCTCGGACATCACCTTCTTTGCCCCAGAGGTGATAGAGGTTGTTCTCGAAGCGAAAGACGTTTCCCGGCGCCACTTGCGCTTTCCAGCGGCCCATGCGGCTCGTGTAGTCGGCCCAGTGCTCCGGGTCGTTCATCTTTGGCCGACCGGAATTGGAGACCTTGATCGCCACGTTGGGAGTGAACTTTTTGACCTTGTCCGAAGTATCGCTGTAGGAGGTGTAGGCCCCGCTGGTGATGAGCTTGTCCGGATGCGTCTTGTAAAGCTCGCGGCCGACTCGGTCCGTGAAGCCCCACACGAGATCGGGAGCCGACTTGCCCTTGCACCCCTCGCAGCCGCAGATCGTGAGGCCGTCACCGGGCCAGAGGTCCACGGCAGGCATTCCATAGACGTCGAACATGAACCGGCAATAATTCACAGTCTCCTTGAACAG
>Ga0105044_10008794_pt1 | contig 13847 bp, 10 predicted proteins | sample MAT01_FD_78092 | JGI IMG/M metagenome (GOLD analysis project Ga0105044, IMG submission 78092) | Freshwater microbial communities from Lake Fryxell liftoff mats and glacier meltwater in Antarctica - MAT-01 | ecosystem: Environmental > Aquatic > Freshwater > Ice > Liftoff microbial mat | place...
ACGATCGTTCCTCCGGGCGCGCGTGCGTCTGCGCCGGGGAGTCAGGACGTCGAGCCCGCTGAAGCGCCGGAAGTCCTTGCGGTCTCGGGTCACGACGGTCAGGTCCCGGACCAAGGCTGTCGCGCCGATGAGGACGTCGGTGGGCGAGGAAACCTTCAAGGCGAAACCCGAACGCGACGTTAGGAGCACTACCGAAACAGAAGGAAGCGTCTGATGTCGCCTCGCTCGAACCGGCCTGCACTCGTGCGGGTGGCCACGTTGCTCACTGCTGCCATGCTCGCAGCGTTGACGGTGACGGCGGATCCCGTCAGCGCCGACGCCGACGTCCGCTTCGACCGGTCGTATGTCGACGACTCACTGTTTGCCGGCACTCCGGCGGCGCGTCCTTCGGTCTCGGCCAGTCGACCCGGGGGTGGTGAGGTCTGGATGGCCGACAGCGCCACTCGCGTGTTGCGGCGTTTCGCTGCCGACGGAACAGAAACACAGCTGTGGTACGGCGGGCTCACCACCGGGCTGATCGCAGGAATCGATGTCGACGCAACGGGCAACGCCTGGATCTCCACGGCGACCGACGGGTACGTCTTCCGCATCCCCCCGACCGCTGCGGGGACCCTCACCCCGTCCGACGTGGCCACGATCGACATGGGTGTGTCCACCCTGCTCGGTCGGATCACGGTGGCATCTCCCGACGAGGCGTGGGTCGCCAACGCCACCAGCGGAGCGGTCTACCGGGTGTCCTCGGCGAGCCACTCGATCACCGGCTCGCAAATGGTCGCCGCGGGCCACGTCCTCGGCGGCATCGAGTTGGCGGAAAGTGAGGTGCTCCTCGTCGCAGACACCACGTCGAACCTCATCCGAGGCTTCGCCCTCCCCGGCCCAGGCGTCAACTCCTCTGCTCCACAACTGGGGAGCTGGGCGACGTACAACGCTCCGAGGAACCTCACCAGGCAGATCGTCGGTGGCAACTCCTACTGGTGGGTGACCACGAGCACCGGGGTGCAACGCTTCGACGGGTTCGGGAGCTCCCTGTTCTGGCTCCTGCCCAGCGGGGCATCGCCGTCGGCGTTGACCATTGATCTGGACGGGACGGTGTGGGTGGGCGACTCCGTTACAGAGACGCTGTCGCGGGTCCCCCCGGGCAGAGCGCCGTCCGACGGCACCGACGACATCTCGATGGGTTCACTGGCAACGGCGGACGGCTTGGCCGTGACCGGCGATGGACGAGTCGCCGTGGCCAGCGACGGCACCGGCCGATACATCCGAGTCGAGACCGACCTGGCCGCGAACCCCGTCGCTCCGCCGGTCCTCACCGGTTCGGCCACCGTGGGGTCGGTCCTGTCGGTCACCAACGGCGCCTGGTTCGGCAGCCGGGTCAACGTTGAGATCGCCTGGTATCGGTGCCGTTCGAACAGCGACTGCGATCAGCTCCTCGATGGCGTGGCTCCTCGTACGACCTCGACGGTTCCCGTGACATCAGCGGAGGTCGGGACCTTCATCCGCGCTCGCGTCACCGCAACGAACAACACGGGAGGCCGCTTGGTCTCGGTACAGAGCGCGGTCGTTCCTGCGCCACCGATTCCCCCGCCCCCCGCCGCCGACCCGCCCCCCGCCGCTGGCCCGGCCCCCGGGTCCGGCGCACCCCCGGCTACCGGTCCGACGCCCGAACAGTGGGCGCAGTTCGTGGCGTTCGTCCGAGCCAGTCAGTTCGCCCAGTTCGTGCGAGCCGTGCAGGAGTCCCAGCTCAAGCAACGATGCCGCAGAGTCGGCACCGGCATCCGTGCACGCACGGTCTGTACCCGTCGGCCGCCAGCCCGGTCCACCCGCCGCCGCTGAAGGTTGGGGACCGCTGGTCAGAAGCCGGTCGAACAGAAGGGCCCGGGCACGCAACGGGCCAGCGAATCGAAGTCGGCGGCGGCTCCCGGCCGCAGTTCGGCGGCGCGGCCGGCCCGCACCAGATCCCGAGCCGATCCCCCGCCCAACCACAGCGACGACGCGTCGGCGTCGCTCATGACCAGCTCATCCGGGGGCTGAAGTCCCCGAATCGCCCAGGCCGCCTCGGGGTCGAGCAGACGGACCCAGAGCCAGTCCCACACCGCCGTGGTCCGCACCGCCCGGGCGTTGTCCAGCAACAGCGGCAACGGGTCATCGAGGGCCAGGACGTCGGTTCGGATCTCCATCACCAGGTCCAGTGAACAGATCGTCCGCCAGAGCTCGGCGTGGGCCACGGGCGTCTCGGCGATCAGTTCGGTCACCTCGCACGTGTGCAACGGTCGGCCTCCCGTCCAGTTGTCCGCCAGGGTGAAACAGGCATAGCCGTCGGGGTCGCCGCTCGCATCGCGGTGCACGAGCGTGTGTCGCGGCGGCGCCGTCCGCCACTCCGGCTCGGTGCCCAGTAACCGTTCCCAGAACTGCGGGCTCCGGGAGAGCTCACCCACGTGCCCCCACGCATACCGGCCGTGGATCTCACGGCGGAGCTGTGACTCGGCCTCGAAGTCCTGCACGAAATGGACCGACCCGCCGGACGGGGCACGCGGGCGGAACCGGACCATTTGCGGATCGATGACGACGTCGCGCTGTTGACTGGCCGCGCCGAACCCGAATCGCTCGTAGATGCCGCCTTCGGACGCCCCCAACACCAGCGCCAGTTCACCCCGGTCACGGGCGTCACCCTCGAGGGCCTCCATGAACCTGCGCAGGATCCCCTGACGTCGATGGGTGACCTGAACCGACGCCCAAGTCACCCCGGAGCACGGAACCCGTGCGACGCCCCCTCCGGCCACGGCAACGGTGATGTCGAAGCTGAACGCCCCGGCATGTCCGACCAGCTCGCCGTCATCCTCGGCCACCCAGAACCGGTCCCACTCCAGGGCGCGGGTCCACTCACGAGCCGCTTCTTCGACGGGGGTCTTGGCTGCGAAGGAACGAACATCGTTGCGCACCACCGCGTCCCGGTCGGCCGTCACGAACCGCCGGATGGATATGGTCATGGACGCAGCTTCGCGAACCCCCGCATGCACCACAGCGTCAATATCGCCCCGGTCCCGACGATCGACACCAGGCCGGGCCACACCTCGGCCCACTCGACCCCGCCGGCGCCGATGAAACCGGCGCGGGCCAGACCCATGATCGGTGTCAACGGGTTGTACGGCGAGACGTGCCGGAGCCACCCCTGCTGGATGTCCGTCGGGCTGGTTCCCACCGACAGGAACATGGCCATGAAGATGACGACCTGGGCCAAGCCGGCCGACGCCTGGGTCCGCAGCCGGAAGGTCACGCCCATGGCCCACAGCGCAGCCAATGCCGCCACCGCCAGCGTTGCTCCGGCCAGGCACACCACGGCCCACGGCCCGGCCGGAAACGACAGGCCGCCGATGGTGGCCAACAGCAACACGATGGAGAACGGGATGAGGGACCGGACGGTGCAGTAGGTCACGCTCGCCGCCCCCAGGGACCAACGGGGCGCCGGGGACATCAGCAGTCGGTCATAGAAGCCGGTTTCGAGGTCCCGTCCTGTGGAGAACGCGGCGGCCACACCAGCGAACGCCGCGCCCTGCAAGCAGGCGTAGGGCGCCATGAAGTTCAAGATGTTGTCGGTCGGGAAGCCGGGCACCAACACCAGGGCCGAGAACGCCCCGGAGAAGGCGACGGTGAAGAACACCGGCATGGCAATGGCCGGGATGATCGACACCGGGATGCGGGCCATGGCGGTGAAACCGCGGCGGACCAGCGCAGCGATGACGCCCGAGCCGTTGACCAGGCCGCCGCGACCCGATCCCTCGCTGAACTCGACCGGAGCCGGCCGGCTCGTCCCGGCGGAGGGAATCGTCGTCATCCTGCCACGCTCCAACGGTGGCGGATCTGCGCGGTGGCGAACCAGATGCCGAGCACACAGAGGACCAGACAGATCCCCAGCGACTTCGCAGCCTGACCCAGATCGAATCCCACGATCACCTGGTGGCGGATCCCGTCGACCATCCAGGTCAGCGGGTTGTTCTCGGCCACCGTCCGGTACCAGCCGGACATCAGATCCGTCGGGAAGAAACAGGACGAGAGGAACAACAGGATGAACAGCAACGGGAAGAACCCTTGAACGGCCTCGGGTTCTCCGGTCCGGGCGCCGAGGCCCGCGGCGAACGAGCCGAGGCCCAACGCCAACATGGCGCCCATCAGCCAGATGACCGCCACCCCGGCGACGCCGCCCTTCACCGTTGCGCCGAACGGCCACAGGATCAGGGTGAACAGGACCGCCTGGACGAAACCGAACAGGGTCGACCCGGCCAGTCGCCCGATGAGGATGGTCGGTCGGGCCACCGGTGAGGCCAGGAGTCGGTCGAAGAAGCCGGTCTGGATGTCGGTCGCCAGCTCGGTGCCACCGTTCAACGACCCGAAGATGACTCCTTGCACCACCACCGCGGGCAGGACGAACTGCAGGTAGGTGGCACCGGGCGGGAAGCCCGGGATCTGCGTGGCCTTGGCCAAGGCTGAGGAGTTCACCGCGGCGAGCATCAACGGGAACACCATGCCCGGGATCCAGGTCGACGGTTGGCGGACCAGGTGGATGATCGCCCGTCTGGACAGCGCCGCAGCCTGAGGCACCCACGGCGCCTTGGCCGCCTCGGCCGGTCTGGCAGCCGCCTCGGCCCGAACCGCCGTCATTCGGAGCCTTCGAGCCGCCGACCGGTGGCCTCGGCGAAGACATCATCGAGGCTCGGGGCGTCGAGGGCCATGGAGACCAGGGTGATTCCTGCCTCGTCCAACGCCCGGACGACCTCGGCCACCTCCGACGCTCCCCCGGCCAGTCCCAGGGCCAGGTGACCCTCGTCCGCCGGGCGCGGATCCCCGAACCGGGCGACCACGCCCCTGACCCGATCCCGGTCCTCGGCAACAACGGCCAGCACCAGCGTGGGCGAGCCGACCGAGGCCTTCAGCGCCTCGGTCGTCCCGGACCGAACGATCCGGCCGTCGTCGATGATGGCGATCCGCTCGGCCAACTGGTCGGCCTCCTCCAGGTACTGCGTGGTCAGGAAGATGGTGGTCCCCAGTTCGGTGTTCAGCCGCCGGACCTCCTCCCACAGGGCGATCCGACTCATGGGATCCAGCCCGGTGGTGGGTTCGTCGAGGAACAGGATCCGAGGCTCGTGCAGCAGAGCCAGCGCCAGGTCCAACCGCCGACGCATGCCCCCGGAGTACGCCCCGACCCGCTTGTCACCCGCCTCGGTGAGCCCGACGCGTTCCAGCAGCAGCGCCGACCGCTCGTCACCGGTGCGTCGCCCGATCCCGTGCAGGGTGGCCTGGAGGCGCAGCAACTCGCGCCCGGTCATCAGCGGGTCGATGGCCGCGTCCTGCAAAGCGACCCCGATGGCCCGTCGCACCAGTCCGGCTTCGGTTTCGACGTCGTGGCCCGCTACCCGAGCGGAGCCGGCCGTCGGACGGATCAGGGTGGTCAGCATCCGCACACAGGTGGACTTTCCCGCGCCGTTGGGGCCCAGGAATCCGAAGATCTCCCCGGCCTCGACCGCCAGATCGATCCCGTCGACGGCTCGGAACTCCCCGAAGTCACGGACCAGTCCGGTCGCTTCGATGACGATTCCTGACGGTGTGTCAGACATGAGGGCCGACCCTATACCTGCCGTTCTCGCGACCCGCCGTTCTCGATCCCTGCCGAGAACGGGGGTGCGGGTGCGGGTCCGGCGGGTCAGGGCTGCTGCGCCTGGATGGCCGACCAGACCCGCTCCGGCGTGCACGGCATGTCGATGTGGCGCACCCCGACGTGCGCCACGGCATCGACCACGGCCGACTGGACGGCGGGCGTGGACCCGATGGTCCCCGACTCACCGATGCCCTTGGCCCCCAACGGATTCAGTGGCGACGGCGTGACGTGCTCGACCAACTCGAACGACGGCAGCTCGCAGGCGGAGATGATGGTGTAGTCGGCGAAGTTCGAGGTCTGGGGATTGCCGTCCTCGTCGTAGCGGACCTCCTCGAGCAGCGCCTGGGCCGCCCCCTGGGCGATCCCGCCGTGCCGTTGCCCGTCGGCCAGGAGTGGATTGAGGATCACGCCGGCATCGTCGCAGGCCACGTGGCGGAGCAACCGAACCGCGCCCGTCTCGGGGTCCACCTCGACCACGGACACGCGCGCGCCGTACGGGAACGACTGACCATCAGCGGTGTACCTGGTGTGCACCGTCAGCGGATCTCCGTCGTCCGGATCAGCCAGGTCGGCCCAGCCGACCGACTTCGAGGGCGAACCCGTGACCGAGAAGCGGCCATCACCGAAAACGATGTCCTCCACTGCGGCCTCCAGATGATCGGCGGCCAGCGTCTTGGCGTTCTCGACCAGTTCCAGCGACGCCAGGTGGACCGCCGAGCCCCCCAGCTGCAACGACCTGGATCCCATGGTCCCTCGACCGGATGGCACCAGATCGGTGTCCCCGTGGATCACCGTGATGTCCTCCGGGTCGATCCCCAACCGATCGGCCGTGATCATGATCAAGGCGGTGTGCAGGCCCTGACCGTGAGGAGACGCGCCGGTCAACACCGTGGCTCCGCCGCCGGGCTCGATCCGTACCGTGGCGAACTCCGTGGGGGCGCCGCCGCCGGCCGTGATCTCCACATAGGTGGACACGCCGATACCGAGCCACGGGGTCTCGCCCGCCGCGCGGCGGCGAGCCTGTTCGGCCCGCAACGCCGGGTAGTCCGCGGCGGCCAACACCGCGTCGAGGGCGCTGACGTAGTCGCCGGCGTCGTACTCGGCACCGGTGACCGTGGTGATCGGGGTGCTGTGCGCAGGAAGGAGGTTGACTCGCCGCACCTCGGCCGGATCGAGACCGACCTCGGCGGCGAAGAGGTCCATGGCCCGCTCGATGGCAGCGGTGGCCTCCGGACGACCAGCTCCGCGATAGGCCTCGACCGTCATGGTGTTGGTCACCACGCCACGGGCCACGGACTCGACCCGCTCGATGTCGTAGGTCCCGGGGGCCATGAGGCGAGTGAACGTGGGGAGGAACCCAGCCCCCGCAGTGGGGTACGCCCCGCCGTTGGCGGTGATCTCCAGCCGGTAGGCCTCCACTCGTCCGGCACGGGTGCCGCCAATGGTGACGCGTTGGCGTTGATCGCGACCGTGGCCCATGGCCAGCATGTTCTCGCTCCGGGTCTCGACCCAGCGAGCCGGCCGGCCCAGGCGACGCGCCACGAATCCCACCAGCACGTCCTCGGGGTACGGGCTGATCTTCGCCCCGAATCCGCCGCCGACGTCGGGCGCGATGACCCGCACCTGAGCGGCCTCGACACCGAAGGCGTGAGCCAGGACCGGCTTCACCCCGTGCACCCCCTGGCTACTGATCCAGAACGTCAACCGGCCGTCGTCCCACCGAGCGGCCGAAGCCCGACCCTCCAACGGAGCCGCGGCCAGGCGCTGATTCACCAGGTCCGCGCTCACCATCACCTCACACCCGGTGAAGAGGGACTGGTCCAGCGCCTCGGGACCGAAGCGGCACACCTCGTTCGACGACAGATCGAACAGCAGGGGGGCACCGGGAGCCAGGGCATCGAACGGGTCCACCACGGCGTCGAGGGGATCGATGTCCACGATCACCGTCTCGAGTGCGTCCTCGGCCTGGTCGGCCCGCTCGGTCACCACGATGGCGACCGGCTCGCCCACGAAACGGACGCGCTCGGTGGCCAGCCACGGGCGGATGGTCTCGACCGGCAGGTTCGCCAGCCGGGGCCGGGGCGCCACCAGGTCGAGGTCCGCCGCAGTGAACGCAGCCAGGACGCCGGGTGCACCGAGGGTGTCGGACACGTCGATGTCCACGATCCGGCCGTGAGCGAAGGACGATCGCACGTAGCTGACCACCACGGCATGGCCCAACTGCTCGCTGAGGTCGCCGACGAAACAGCCCTCACCGCGCAGCAGACGCGGGTCCTCCCGCCGGACCACCCGGGTCCCCATCATGCTCATCGAGTGACCCTACCGACGACGGAGCGGCGTCGGTGACGCCAGGTGACGCCGGAAGCCTGGCTGGACGGTGCGCCTCAGCCGGTGAGGTCGGCCGTGGGCGCCGCTCGTCGTTGCGCGGCCCGTCGAAGCGGTTCGGTGATCCGGTCGAACGGCCATCCCGGCGGCAGGGCAATGGTGGCCGGGCCGGCAGGCGGGACCGTGTAGGACTCCTCGCCCGGGTACACGTAGCCGTAGAGCTCACGGGCCTGGCGTTCCACCGTGGCGTCGTCGGACAACCGGTCGATGCGCTCCTGGAGTTCGGAATTCGAGCTCTGAAGCGTCTGGCGCTCGGACTCAGCAGCGGCCAGAGCCCCGCGCTGATCGAACCAGCTCCGAGTGGGCAGGACCACCACCCCGACGAACAGCACCACCACCACGCCGAGGCCGATGGCCACCCGACGGCTGAGCACCGGACGGTTGAAGACCGGTGCGGTCACCGGCGTCCTGCGGCCAACGCCGCACGTCCCCGGTAGGCCGCTTGTTCGCCGAGGGCCTCCTCGATTCGAAGCAGCTGGTTGTACTTGGCGACACGGTCGCTCCGGGCGGGAGCCCCGGTCTTGATCTGCCCGCAGTTGGTGGCAACGGCCAGGTCGGCGATCGTGGTGTCCTCGGTCTCGCCGGACCGGTGGGACATGACCGCGGTGTACGCGGCCCGGTGTGCCATCTCGACGGCTTCCAACGTTTCGGTCAGCGACCCGATCTGGTTGACCTTCACCAGGATCGAGTTGGCCACGCCGGCGCTGATACCACGGGACAACCGTTCGGTGTTGGTCACGAAGAGGTCATCTCCGACCAGCTGGACGGACTGGCCGAGCGCCGCAGTGATGGCCGTCCAGCCGTCCCAGTCCTCCTCGGCCATACCGTCCTCGATCGACACGATCGGATACCGGGCGCACCAGTCGACATAGAAGTCCGTCATCTCGGCCGAGGTCAGGATCCGGTCGTCGCCCGCCAGGTGATACCGGCCGTCCCGGTAGAACTCGCTGCTGGCCGGGTCCAGGGCAATGGCGATCTGCTCGCCCGGCGTGTAGCCGGCCGTCTCGATGGCCTGCATGAGGAGCTGGAGTGCCTCCTCGTTCGAGCCGAGGTCGGGGGCGAAGCCACCCTCATCGCCGATCGACGTGGAGAGCCCACGGTCGCGACACACCTTCTTGAGTACGTGGTAGGTCTCGATCCCCCATCGAAGACCCTCGGAGAAGCTCGCCGCGCCCACCGGCATGATCATGAACTCCTGCACGTCGACGTTGTTGTCGGCGTGCTCACCTCCGTTGAGGACGTTCATCATGGGCACCGGCAGGACGTGCGCGCCCACTCCCCCGACATACCGCCAGATCGGAAGTCCCGCTTCCTCGGCGGCGGCCCGGGCCACGGCCAGCGACACACCGAGGATGGCATTGGCGCCCAGCCGGGCCTTGTTGGGCGTCCCGTCGGCATCGATCATGGCGAAGTCGACCTCACGCTGATCGAAGGCGTCGAGGCCCACGATGGCGTCGGCCAGGTCGTCGCGGACGTTGGCCACCGCCGTGGACACACCCTTGCCGGCGTAGCGATCGCCGCCGTCGCGCAGCTCGACTGCCTCGAACTGCCCGGTCGACGCGCCGGAGGGCACCGCAGCCCGACCGGCCGCACCGGTGTCCAGGACCACCTCGACCTCGACGGTCGGATTCCCGCGGGAGTCGATGATCTCTCGGCCGTGGACGAGGGCGATGATGCTCATGAGGTGGAACTCCGAAATCGAGTGATTGGACGTTACCGGCCGCTCGATGCCACCACAGGGACCATCCGGACTGCCAACCCGGCGTCAGACCCCGGTCACGCGCCGTCGTCGCGTTGCGCCGACTCCAGGGCCCGCGAGGCGGACACGAAGTGCTGGGTGGTGGCCCGCAGTACGTCCTCGGGATCGAGACCGGCGTCGACCAGGTCGGCCACCAGGGCCCACAGCGCCTCTCCGGCATCCGGCTCGGCGGCATCCGGCTCGGCGGCACCGGGGACCGCTGAATCGGGGACGGCTGAATCGGGGACGGCTGAATCGGGGACGGCCAGGTCCCATCCCTGGCCACGGGCCCGGCGCATGACCTTGGCTGCGCGGGCCAGCGCAGGCAGCCCGGCCGGGATGCCGTCCATCACCGACGACCGCTGCTTCTCGACCGCCTTGTTGGCCTCCCACATGACCAGCACCTCGTCGGGAGTGTCGGCCTGGACGTCGCCGAACACATGGGGGTGTCGGCGGACCAACTTGTCGTGGATGCCCTCGAGGACGTCGGACAGGTCGAACCACCCGTGCTCGGCCGCGATGACCGAGTGGAAGACCACCTGGAACACCAGGTCCCCCAGTTCCTCGCACAGGGCCTCGATCAGTTGCGGCTCGACGACTTTCTGATCACCCGGCCCGGCGATTTCGATGGTGTCGATCCCGTTGATCTCGTCGAGGACCTCCAGCACCTCGTGGGTCTCCTCCAGCAGGTACCGACGCAGACTCCCATGGGTCTGCTCGGCATCCCAGGGACAACCGGCGCGCAGCTCGAGCATCAACGCCTCCAGCTTCGACATCCGATCCACCCGGGCAGCGGGCACGGCCGGCACCCAGATGCAGGTCAGATGATCCGGCACCACGGATCGGTCCAGGTCGTTCCAGGCCACCTCGCGAATCGACTCGTCGGCCAACACCACCCGTTGCAACCCCACCACGGTCGCCTCACCCGGGTCGTCGACCGAGAGCTTGATGTCCGACAGGACCTCGAGTCGATCACACTGAGCAATCAGCCACGGCCCGCCACCGGTGGGCGGGTCGTCGTCGAACCGGTGACCGTCGACCACCCGGGCGCCCAGAGCCACCGGGTCGACACCCAGTCGCACCCAGGCCAGGTCGAGGAACGACATGGCCGGGACCAACTCGACAGTGACTCGAGGGTCGGCCACCAACAGCTCGACAGTGTGCTCGGCCACCACCGGCGAACCCGGCACCACGTACACGACATGTCCGACTTCCAACGCCGCACCGACCACCCGTTCGACAATCGTGGCGTACACGTCCTCGATCCGTTCGGATCGCTCGTACACCTCGTCGAAGCTGACCGCGCCACTCGGAACGGCTGTCGCGGCGGGGTGACGCATGGTCCGAACGAAACAGGGCGCGGCGGCCAGGGCCGCCGAGGCCGCCGGCGGGAGCAGATCGACGCCGGCTGGTCCCAACCCGACGATGGTGACCCGCGCCACGGGTGTCAGGGGCCGGCGACGAGAGGATCGGCCGTGGGCGCGTCGCCGGTCAACGAGGGCGGCGCCACCGGCGGGAGAACGCTCGGACCGCCATCGGGGCCGGTCACGAGGTCCGTTCCGAACCGTGGATCGATGGCGACGTCGACCGAGTCCCGCACCAGCGACGCCAGGAGACCGGTCTGACCCTGCTGACCGGCCTGAACGAGTTGCTGGCCGATCAGTTCCCCGAACGCCGGATCATCGCGGCGAACGATCTGGCGACCGGCCGACCGGTAGGCGACCGAGACGGCCTGGCCGTCGTTGCCGGCCAGTTCAGTGACGGCGAAGTCGGCCATGGGTTCCTCGGTGAACACCACCGCCTGATCCGGCGGGTACTGGGCGATCTGCTCATCGCCTGCGCAGAGTTGTGGGGTTCCCTGACCGATCGGACCCCAGGAGATCGCCTGGAGCCCCGAATCGAGGCCAGCCGAGCCGGCTCGGATGAGCGCAAGCGCCTGGTCGGCGGATCCGGTGGGCCCTGCGTACCCGACCACGCAGATGGAGTTCCAGCGGTCACCGCCGTCTTTGTAGGCCTTGTCGAGCACGCGCTGGCCGATCTCGGTGTCCCAGTGATCGGCCATGGTTCGGTCGAGCGCGGCCTGGGCCGCCACTCCCCGCTCCAACAGTGTCCGGCCCTTTCCTGCCGCCTCGGGAAACTGTCCGGAGACGACCTGGGTGGCGACCTCCACGTCGGCGGGCGTCACCGATTCCCCGAGCTCGTCCAGAACGGCATCGGCCACTGCGTAGTCGACCAGAAGGGCCAGGGCAGCGCGGCTCGATTCTCCGTCGAGACGACCGTTGGTGACGTCGCCATCACCGGTCGTGGCGGCCGCGACCACGCGGACCTGATCAATGGTGATCTTGCGACCGGCGACCGTGGCCGCCGCGTCGTCGCCGAAGGCGTCGCACGAGGTCAGGCCGAGACCCAGTACCGCCAGCGCGGCGGCCAACCAGATCAGGCGCCCGGACGACGAGCCAAGTGGTGTGGTTCTGGTCGGCGACGGGCTCACGGCAGGCAACGCTAGGCCGTGGTCTCGACGCCCGCGAACTCCTCCAGGAAGGCCAGGAGCTCCGGCACCATGGCTGCGCCGCCGGACGTCGGCAGTTGCACTTCGGCTGCATCGGTCTTCACCACCGTGCCTGGCCGCAGACGCTCCAACCGCATCTGGCGAGACGTCCGGAGTCTCAGCGGGGTGAGCTTGACGTTGAAGGGTGCGCCGCCGATCCGGTTCGATCTGACGGCCACCACCTCGGTGATCCCCCGCATCAGGCACGCCGCCCTCAGTCGGCCGAGCTCCAGCAGCGCGGCAGCCGGCTCGGGTACCGGCCCATAACGATCCCGCCACTCGACGCCGACGTCGTCGACGTCGGCGTCGCTGGTGACCTCTGCCAGACGACGGTAGGCCTCGAGGCGCTGGTCCTCTCGTGCCACGTAGTCGACGGGCAGATGGGCATCCACCGGCAACTCGATCCTCAGCTCGACCTCGTCCGGGACCTCGACGCCACTCAACTCACCCATCGCCTCGTTGACCATCTGCACGTAGAGGTCGTAGCCAACGGTGGCCACGTGACCGGACTGCCCCGTGCCGAGCAGGTTGCCGGCGCCCCGGATCTCCAGGTCACGCATGGCGATCCGGAACCCGGACCCCAGCTCCGTGGCCTCGCCGATGGTGCGGAGACGCTCGTAGGCCTCCTCGGACAACGCCACATCCTTGGGGTGGAACAGGTACGCATAGGCCCGCGACCCGGCCCGGCCCACCCGTCCGCGCAACTGGTGGAGCTGACCCAGGCCGAGCAGGTCGGCCCGATCCACGATGAGCGTGTTGACGGTCGGCATGTCGATCCCGGACTCGATGATGGTGGTGCAGACCAGCACGTCGTACCGGCCCTCCCAGAACTCGAAGACGATCTGCTCGAGGCGTGTCTCGTCCATCTGGCCGTGGGCCACCGCGACCCGCGCCTCGGGAACCATCTCCCTCAGTCGGGCGGCGCACTGCTCGATGTCCTTCACCCGGTTGTGCACGAAGAAGACCTGCCCCTCACGCAACAACTCCCGACGGACGGCCTCCGATGACGTTCGCTCGTCGTACTCGCCGACGTAGGTGAGGATGGGCTGGCGTTCGGCGGGGGGCGTGTTCAACAACGACAGGTCGCGGATCCCCGTGAGGCTCATCTCCAGGGTGCGAGGGATCGGCGTGGCCGACAACGTGAGCACGTCCACGTCGGTGGCCAGTTCCTTGATGGTCTCCTTGTGGCTCACGCCGAAGCGCTGTTCCTCGTCCACCACCAACAGGCCCAGTTGCTTGAAGACAATGCCCTTGCCCAGGAGCCGGTGGGTGCCGACCACCAGGTCGACCTCGCCGGCGGCGATGCCCTGGATGACCCCCCGGGCCTGGGCCGCGGTGAGGAAGCGGCTGAGCACCTCGACCCGCACACCGAAGGTCTCGAGTCGATCCGAGAACGTCTGGTAATGCTGCTGGGCCAGCAGGGTGGTGGGGACCAGGACCGCCACCTGCTTGCCGTCCTGGATGGCCTTGAAGGCCGCCCGGATCGCCACCTCGGTCTTGCCGAACCCGACGTCGCCACAGACCAG
>Ga0105044_10008801_pt1 | contig 13842 bp, 12 predicted proteins | sample MAT01_FD_78092 | JGI IMG/M metagenome (GOLD analysis project Ga0105044, IMG submission 78092) | Freshwater microbial communities from Lake Fryxell liftoff mats and glacier meltwater in Antarctica - MAT-01 | ecosystem: Environmental > Aquatic > Freshwater > Ice > Liftoff microbial mat | place...
CGTCAATTACTAATATTTTTTCCATCTAAGTTATGATCTTTTTAATTGGTAATTTTATTTGAATGTGTGTGCCCTTCCCCGGTACGCTCTCAATGTGGAAATAACCTTCATGTGATTTTATTGTCTGGTGCGCCAGTCCCATTCCAAGCCCTACACCCTCGTGTTTGGTGGTAAAAAATGGCTCAAGGATCTTATCAATGTTTTCCTGAGCTATTCCTATCCCGGTATCTATGAAATCCAGTACAACTTCATCATTGAGCTGATCCGCAAGTGCCCGAATGGTAAGTGTCCCGCCCTTTGGCATCGCATCGATCGCATTTGAGACAAAATTCATGAAAGCATTTTCAAGTCTGAGCCGGTCAATGAACATTTCAGGTAATTTATCAGAAATATCTTTTTCGATCTTTATGTTTTTTTCAAGACTCCTCGCTTCGTTGCTGTTAATGACACTCTCTAAAATAGCTTTAATGCTTTCATTTTTAAATATCAAATCTTCGGGTGAGGCAAAGTTAAGTAAATTTTTTATGATCTTATTTGCTATGTCCGAGTTTGCTAATATATAATTAAGCCGCTTTTTATTCTTCTCATCTACATTTGCATTTATAACAAGCTGCGCCAGACTGCTTATGTTTGCCAGGGGATTTCTTATCTCATGTGCAATACCCGAAGAAAACCTTCCAAGTGCTGCAAGCTTTTCATTATGTATCAGCTCTTTCTGTGTATCAATTAACTTTTGATTGATCTTTCTAAGCTCATCCTCTGCGGATTTGATCTTTGTTATGTCCATCACGGTTCCTACAATGCGTTCAATTTTACCTGACTTGTCGGTATATACTTTACCAATCGATTCTATGTATTTAACCTTATTGCTTTTCGTCCTGATCCTTAGTTTTGTATCGGGATGGATACGTCTTTCGTAAATTGTTTTTATAAGCTCTTCTGAAATATGTCTGTCTTCCTCAATTACAAGTTTGGCTATGACATCATTGCTGAGTATGCCTTCGGAAGGGTCAATTTCATAAATATTATATGCTTCTTCAGATAAGACAAGCTTGTTCCTTTGAGGCTCCCATTCCCAACTTCCAAGACTCGCAAGATGCTGCGCTTCACGGAGCTTCATTTCGCTCAGTCGCAGGTTTTCTTCTGCTTCCCACACATCCGTTACGTCATGACCGGTTCCGAACATCCTCACAACATTACCTTCTGTGTCTGTATATATCTCACCCTGCGATTTAAGTGTTTTTATTTTACCTGAGGGCGTTTGTAATCGGTAAAAGAACTTAAAGCCCGATTTTTCTTTTAGGGCTTGTCCCATAATGCTTTTTACTTTTTCCCTGTCTTCCGGATGTACCCTGTCAACAAATCCTTCGAAGGTCGGCTTAAAAGTATCTTCTGTTAACTCAAATACTGTGTACATTCCTTGTGACCAGGAGATCATGTTTGATGTAACATCCCATTCCCAGCTTCCGATCTTGGCAATTTTCTGAGCATCGTTAAGGAGACTCTCACTCTTTTTTATCAGGTTTATTGTTTCTAGTTTTTCTAAAAGACTTCCGAGCTCGATTCCGATATTTGTAATGCAACCGAGTATACTTTCGTCCGGCTCCTGACTTTCCTGCTTGAAAAATTTTAATACACCTGCAATACTTCCATTAACAATTATCGGCACGCGTATTCCGGTTTTCAAACCGCACTCATAAGCTACAGATAATCTTTTTGAGCTTGCTCTGTGCTTTTCATTATCCAGATTTATCCATTCTGCTTTGCCTGTCTTCAGCGTTAGCAATGGCTCTTCTTCAAGATTTGAAAATCCCTCTTCTGATACAATTTTAAACTTATCAAAATGAGCATCCATGTTATCATTCCATACAATCGTCTCGGCTTTGTTTCGGGATTCGTTTAAAATGGATACCCCAACATCCCATTTTAAATAACCGCACACTTTATTTACTGTATATCCGAGTGATTCTTCAAAATCAAAAGTTTTGTTTGTGTGATGAATTATATCGTTTAAAAGGAGAAGCAGGTTGTTTGATTTGCTTATAGAATCTCTGGCTTCTTTTATTTCGGATATATCCTGACAAATTCCCACTGTCATTCCTGTCTTACCGCTATCATCATGGATTATGTTTGTAGATAAAAATGTAGGAAATGAAGTGCCGTCGTTGCGCATGGTCAAAATCTCACCTTTCCAACTGTCGTGCGAGAATTTCTGGACGAGCTCTTTCCTCAGACCTGATTTCAGGTCAAGTGTATCAAATATCGGATTCTGTTTGCCTGTCAGTTCATCTGATTTATAACAGTATGCTTTTTCGAATGCTTCATTCACAAATACAATTTTACCTTTATGATCAACAATGTAGACACATTCCCGGATACTTTTGATCGCGTAAGCAAATAATTCGATCTTTTTCTGAATGCTTTCCTTTTCTTGTATTTCTGCTGCAAGTTTATTCAGAGTGGCGGACAACTGGATGGTTCTTTCTTTTATCTTTTCCTCAAGCTGGAGATTTAACTGGTTCAGAAGTTCTTCGGCTTTAATTCTTTCAATAAAATTTCCTATCTGCCTCCCTGCCGATTCAAGCACTTCGATCAGATCCTTCCTTTCCTCGTGACTTTTTTTGCTGAAGCATTCGATCACGCCGATTACTTCTTTTCCATTTGAAATAGGTACACCAAGCGCAGACTTCCAGCCCATTTTCAGAGCATCATCTTTATTTATAAAATTTGGAGCTGTTTCAATGTCGCTTATCCATTTTGATTTTTTTTCTTTGAATTCAATCTCCTGAAGTCCTGTCTTTTTCTGAAAGCCGTCTGATACAAGGTATAGTTCAGGAAGTTTCTCATCTATAATGCCTGTATCACTCCAGATGAAATCCTTTTTAAGTAAATTTATATTTTCATTACTCTCCCTGATCACTCCAAAATTCCATTCGATCCCTCCGCAAATATCCTCAAGCACCTTTTTTATTGCTTCCTCTTTAGACTTTGATTCGATAAGGGTTTTTGAAACTTTGTATTGAATCTTAAGAAATCTTTCATTTTTTTCACGAATAGAAATTTGTTCAATCAATTTTGAATTTACTTCGTTCAACTCTGAAGTTCGATCCTCTACTTTATCCTCAAGCTCCCCATAAGATTTGATCAGCAATCTTTCGGCGAAGTTTTTCTTTTTGATAAGTTTGTCCGAAAGCAGCATTGAAAGCCCTATTACAAGGAACGAAAAAGCTCCTGTTATAATAATTATGAGCTGTGTATCTAAATTACTTTTATCGACCTGACTTCTCCTGTCTTTAAGGAGTTCAAATTCTTTGAACTGGATTTTTTTTACAAGCTGATTCATCAGCTCCAGGTTCTTTTGACCGATGATTGTAAATTCGATTTGAAGTTGTCCATCGATTGTGTCTTCATTGAAGGAAGAAATTGATGACTTATATATTTTTACATTTACCTCTGAAATTGAATCCAGCTTTGCTATATCAATGACCTGTTCATTATTATCATTGGTTAATACTTTCAGTTCAGAAATGTTCTGTTTGAGTTTATTGTAAACTAGGTCAAAATTGTCCAGGTAATTTTTATCACCGCTGATAACAAATCCTCTGCGGGACAACGGGAGTTGTATAATTTCGGAGTGTATATCACTGACTTTATTTATCACTTCATTGGTACGGTTGATCATAACCACACCTTGGTTATATTCCTGAATATTTCTGAATATAAGTATGCATAGCACAAACAGGCAAAGCAGGAATATCAGAAATGCACCCGGAATAAATTTTTCAAGCGGCAGTTTGCTTTCAAATCTTTCAAGATTTGTTCTGAACTGTTTTCTTATGTTAGATTTTATTTCCATTAAAATTGTATAAAATTAATTTACAGAAACAGAGCTGCAATTAAAATGTAGTTTTTTGGCGACTGACATTTCCGTCAATTGTCAGTCAGTGATACATAGTCATTAATGAGGCACTGTAATTATTAAGCCATTGAAATTACATTTTCTTCATAAACAGAACAAAATAAGTAGCTGAATGGGTTGGCACGGAAATTTAATGTCTATAAGCGAATTGAAGAAATTTGACATGAAAATATTAGTTGTTGAAGATGATATATACATGAATGAAACATTGTGTGATATATTAAAAGAGAGTGGTCACAAAGTTGACAATACACTTGAGGCTGACGAAGCCATGTTCAAATTGTGTGAGCAGAAAAATTCATATAACCTGTTAGTTCTGGATTATAATCTTGGTTCTCAGGATGAACTCACAGGGATTGATATCTATGATGCAGCAAAAAAGGAGAATCCCGATACAAAAGCAATTATGATCTCCGGTCATGGAAACAGATTACTTCGGGAAAAAGCTTTACACGAAGGAATTAATTTTTATTTCGACAAACCTTTTTTGATCAATGAATTTATGACAGCCGTAAATGATCTGTCTTAAATTATTTTTTATTAACTAAAACTTTAAGGAGAAATTATGTTCAAAGAAAAAAATAGCTCAAACGCATTTATTCTTGGATTACTTACCGGAGGTTTAGTAGGTGCAGCAGCAGCATTGCTATATGCTCCTAAAACCGGCAAGGAGCTTCGCAAGGATATAAATTATAAAAAAGATGAGCTTCTTAATGAGGCTTCAAACGTTGTTGACAATGCTAAGAAGCGCGCTTCAGGCATAATCACCGAAGCAAAGGAAAGAGCAATGTATATTGTAGAAGAGGGAAAAAAGAAAGTGTCCTCTGCTGCCGATACTGCGTCAGGATTTATTTCGGAAGAAAAAGAAATGCTGATGGATGAAGCTTCAAAGCTATCGAAGGTTTTTAAGTCTGAAACAGAAAATAATAAAGCCGACAATAATTATAACAAAAAGAAACATTCATAAAGTACTAATTTAAAAAAACTAAATTAAGGAGCGAAAAATGTTGTGGACAATTATTCTAATTCTGGTAGTACTCTGGGTTCTCGGTATGGTTTCATCATACACAATGGGAGGTTTCATTCATGTATTATTGGTGATTGCGGTTGTCGTTGTTATCATAAGGTTAATTCAGGGAAGAAATCCGGTAGGATAGATTCAATATTAATCCTGAATTATTTCTTGATAACAAGTTAAACTTAAAAACATGAAAAAGCTTTTAGCATTCTTCCTTGCATCGTCATTACCGTTAATGCTTAACGGCTGTGAATTTATTGGTGATGTTTTTAAAACGGGTATCTGGGTAGGAATAATTATTATAGTAGCGATTATTGCTGTAATAGCCGGACTCGTTAAAATATTTTCTAAATGATCATTTTAACAGCATCATTTTGTTAATTTGTTTATGCGTGCCTGTATTTAATTCATACAAATATATTCCGCTGGGCAGATTTTGAGTTGCTGCGTCAAATGTTATTTTGTAATTGCCCGGATTATAGATCCTTTCAGTAACAACAGCTATCTCTTTTCCTAGAATATCATAAACGGTGATTTTTACCCGGCTTTTTGATTCTATGGAAAATATGATCTCAGTTGAAGGATTGAAAGGATTTGGGTAGTTCTGGTAAAGTCGGAAGCCTGGGTTTTCTATATATTCATTTTGAATATTAACAAGACGTGTGTACTTCAGGATTTTTCCGTTGACACCCGCGGACCAACCGTGAGTAGAATCAGGGAATGAAAAATCAAAGTTCTGTGAATTGTCAGGGGGATCGAACTTGATCCAGTTGTTGCCTCCGTTTGTTGTAAGAAAAAACTTCTGCTGATAACCTATCGTCATCCATCCTTCTTTCTTTGTCCTGAATTTTAAAGCCGTCACTATCCCGAAATATCCAAGATCGTAATTTGTCCAGCTTTGACCGTTATCAATTGATCTGTAATATGTTGCCCCAAACTTAAAATCCCCTGAAGCCAGAAAAATTGTGTCCTGTCCATAAAAAAATATATCCGTTAAAGCATCGGGTCCTACCGGGGATGACCTCCAGTTGATCCCTGCATTTGTTGTCTTCCAGATCAGTCCTCCAAGATCCATCAATCCTCCGACAGCGTAGCCTGTGGTTGCATTAATAAAAGAAATTTTCTTAGCAGGATATCCGTCGGTTTTTATTGAATCGGAATCAACTTCATTCCAGCTCGTGCCTCCGTTTGTTGTGTATAATAAAAATTTAGGTATGCCTCCTAAAAATCCCCTCAGAGAATCAAGGAAATACACTGTACTAAAGTAATAATTGGTGTCGGGATATAATGCATTTGTCCAGTTATTCCCACCATCGCTGGTTCTTAAAATTATTGTTCCAGGATAAATCTCGCTTCCGAAATTTACTTCCCACGCGAGAGCCCATCCAATTCTTTCATTGAGAAAAAAATGAGAATGAATGTCGTTTGTGATCTTTGAATCCTGAACTAACCAATTGACTCCGGCATTAGTTGTTTTTATTATCACACCGGAATCCCCGGTCATCCAGCCGGTATTCACATTTAAAAAGGTAATTTTTTTTAAGGTCTTTGTAGTAGGGGATTGGACAGCAGTCCAGTAATCATCAGCATGACAGACTTTTATCATCAGAGCTAAGAAAAGTACCGGTAATATAAAAAATTTCATAAGATTTGGATTAGTGTGGAGTTAAATTAGACAGTATCGGGGTGACATTCAATAATATTAATTAAATATGAACACTATTATGAATGTAATTAATTTCAAAAAAATTTTATCCTGTAGTCTGCCCGGAAATTTCAGAGGTGATTTGCGAATAGAAAATAAATTTTCCATTCTAAGATATCTAATGCAATACTTACTTACTTACTTACTTACTTACTTACTCACTTCGCTAACTTTGCCGTTTTCAAATTTATATTTTTTATCCGAACGCTCACAAAAGGCAAAACCTTCTTTATCAAACTCCAGTCTCTTTCCTGCTTCACTTACCCAGCCGATTATTTTACCCGGATTGCCCACTACAAGCGCGTAGTCAGGAACATCTTTGGTGACGACTGTACCCGCACCGATAAGGGTATGTCTGCCTACTGTTGTTCCGCAGACAATTGTTGCATTGGCGCCAATGGAAGCACCCTCCTTTACAAGAGTATTGGTGTAAAACTCAGCTCCGCGCTGTGGATATTTGCACTTTGGTAAAAGTATGTTTGTGAAAACCATCGAAGGACCGCAAAATACATAATCCTCAAGTGTCACTCCTTCATAGACCGATACATTATTCTGAATTTTACAGTAGTTGCCGATCGAAACATTGTTTGCGACATTGACATTCTGTCCAAGTGTACATTTGCTTCCGATCTTTGCGCCGGGCTGGACATGTGAGAAATGCCAAATCGATGTGCCGTCTCCGATCTCAACATTGTCGTCGACGATCGCGGTTGGGTGAACTTTATAATTTGACATAAACTTTTTTTTATAATTTTCCTAATTCATGCTGAGCTCTTTCAAGAGTTTCAAGCACTTCAATTGCATTTTTACCGTCAGCTCTCGGCGTGCTTCCGTTGATTATACATTCAACAAAATGAATCTGCTCAAGCTCAAGAGGTGATGTCTTATCAAACTCAATATTCTCAAATTCCGAATCCATCTTTACCGGAACACCATTGACCATTTCAAAACCTTTCCTGTAAAACTTCAGCTTGTTCTCACTCAGCGTATCTTCAAACACCATCATCGATTTATCTCCGATGACAACAAGCCGCTGCTCTTTGAACGGATGAAGCCAGCTTACATAAATGTGTGCGTGAATGTTGTTTGCGAACTTCAGATAAGTAAGAGTTGTATCCTGTATCTCATGCTGAACAAAGATCGCGCCCGTCGCCTTTACTTCCTGCGGCACTTCGCCTATGAAATATTGTATTACGGAAATATCGTGAGGCGCAAAGCTCCATAAGATATTTTCTTCAGTTCTTATTGTACCGAGATTCAGTCGGTTGCTGTAAATATACTGAAGCTTTCCAAGCCGGTCTTCATCAAGAAATTCTTTTATCTTTAAGATCGCGGGATGAAACAATAAAAGATGTCCGACCATTAACACAAGATTTTTCTTCTTCGCAATGTCGTAAAGAATTTTTGCTTCATCTGAATTTAATGTAATGGGCTTTTCTACCAGAACATTCTTTCCGTTTTCAAGGAGCTGCTTTGTAATTTGAAAATGTGTTTCAGCCGGAGATGCAACTATGACAGCTCTGACAGTTTCATCATTCAGGATTTTTTCAGGAGCAGTTATGAAAATTATCTTATCAGAAACCTTCTTTACGCCGGTCTCGCTTTGAATGTAATTATCGCAGCAGTATTTTAAGTTGTCCCCAAAAAGTTTATGAGCAGTCTTCACATGATTCATTCCCCATTTCCCGCAGCCGATCACAGCAATGTTAAAATCAATATTCATTATGCCTTGTATAATTTTTTTGCTTTGAATTTCTTGAAAGCATTCCTTGTATCAACAATGATCTTAGCATTATCAAAGATAAGCTTGTGATCATAATAAGTATGATCGGTTGAAAGCAGTATCAGATCATATTTTGCAATGTTCTGCTTGGTAAGCTTGACTGATTTTTTATTAAATTCATATTTCCTTAGTTTTGGGATCGTTGTTACATATTCATCATTATAATCAACAACAGCACCTTCATCCTGAAGCAATTCTATCAGTTTCAGGGAAGGGGATTCACGAAGGTCATCGATATCCTTTTTATATGCAAGCCCTAGCAGAAGTATTTTTGCTCCGTTAAGGCATTTTTTATTTTCATTAAGCGCGTGATAAACTTTACTTACAACGTATTCGGGCATGAAAGTATTTATCTCGCCTGCCAGCTCGATGAACTTAGTCGAGATCTCATATTCTCTTGCCTTCCATGTAAGATAGAATGGATCGATAGGGATGCAATGTCCTCCAAGACCGGGTCCCGGATAAAACGCAGTAAAACCAAACGGCTTTGTAGCCGCGGCGTCGATGACTTCCCATACATCTATTCCCATTCTGTCAAATACAACTTTTAGCTCATTTACCAACGCAATGTTAATTGACCGAAAAATATTTTCAAGAAGCTTGGTTGACTCCGCAGCTTTGGTAGATGACACCGGAACGATCTTGACTATCACTTTTTCGTAGATCGCCGTGCCAATTTCCAGACATTCCTTTGTTACACCGCCCAGAACTTTTGGTATGGTAGCAGTTGAATATTTTTCATTATTCGGATCTTCCCTTTCAGGTGAAAAGCAAAGATAAAAATCTTTTCCGACTTTGAGACCTTTGGCTTCGAATATCTTTAAAAGAATTTCATCTGTCGTGCCGGGGTAGGTAGTGCTCTCAAGAGAGACAAACTGACCTTTCCTTAAATACTTACCGATCATTTCTGCAGTACTGACGACATAGCTCATATCCGGCTCGCGGTTATGATTTAATGGAGTCGGCACACATATAATTACTGCATCCGCCTGTGGAAGCTTGGCAAAGTCTGTAGTTGCCGTCAGTTTTTTATTGTCAACAGCGCTTTTTATTTTTTCGGATGGTATGTGCTTTATGTAAGATTTTTTTTCCTTTAAGATTTTTTTTATTTTGAAATCATCAAGGTCGAATCCGATCACTTTAATTCCTTTATGAGCAAATTCAAGTGCGAGCGGGAGTCCAACATATCCCAGACCTATTATGCCGACCGTAAAATTGTTCTGTCTTACTTTATCTTTTAAATTCAAAAATTTCCTTTCATGTAATTAAAAGTTTAATAAAAGATTTTGGAAAATATAGTTGAGCTAAATTTTTTTAAGGGGAATTATGAAGATGATGTTGTAACTCCGTTCTTTTTAGATTTTTCGCCTGTAGGTCTGGAGTAGTAATAATAGTAATTATAATAATAACCGTAAGCGCTCTTATAGCTGAAGTTGTTAAAAACAACTCCAAGGAAATTATGGTGATCAATGCTCTTGAGCTTTTCACATGTTCTGTAGAATGCATCAGCAGGTGTCTTGCCGGCTCTAAGCACTAATATTGTTCCGTCCGCTATCCTGAACAGGATCTCCGCGTCGGTAACAGAAATGAACGGCGGTGAATCGATCACAATAAAATCATACTTCTCTTTCATCTTTTCAATAAACGCTTTCATCTGCTTTGATGCAAGCAGCTCTGAAGGATTCGGTGGAATCGTTCCGCTAGTGATAAGATCAAGATTATTTACGTGAGTCTTTCGTGTTATTTCCTCTAATGTAGCATTTGCAAAAAGATAATCGCTCAAACCCGGATACCTGTCCTCATTGAAAATTGTGTGTATCCTCGGCTTGCGAAGATCACAGTCAAGCAATAAAACCTTTTTATCCATCTGCGCCAGACTTCCTGCAAGGTTAACTGAAATAGTTGTCTTACCTTCTGCCGGAACAGAGCTTGTTAAAAGAATTGTCTTAATTGGAGTCTCTTCAAGCTTTGCATATTGTACTCTCGTTCTCAGCGCTTTGAATGCTTCCGAAGGAGGTGACTTTGGTTTGTTTGCTACTATAAATTCTTCACCGGGATTTTTACTTTTTAGTTCTTCAATTGCCGGTATCCATGAAAGAACACTGATGCCATTATTTTCAATCTCATCCGGACTTTTTACAGTATGATCAAAATAATTTCTTGTAAATGCATACCCTAAACTTGCAGTCAGACCAAGAACAAGTCCCATAAAGACAATTAGTGTGCGGTTTGGCTTTGATGGCTTTGCAGCGATAATGCCGGGAGCAATCACTAAGACCGTACCAAGCTTGATCCTCTCGTTGATCTTTGCTTCCTGATATTTCTCTTCAAGTATTAAATAAAGTTTTTCGGTCGCCTTGCGGTTTCTTTCAAGCTTGGCGAACTCTATGCTTTGAGCAGGAAGCTTTGAGAACTGATCTTCATACTTTGTCAGCATTCTTGAAAGTGAATTTACTTTCGCTGAATAGGACTGGACACCGACATTTGCCTCGATCACTCGCTGTGCAATTACTCTCCGCTCTTCGGGTGTGCTTGAATACAAACTTGATTCAAGTATCTTAAATTTATCGTCAAGGGTCTTCTTTAAAGGATCGATTTTTCTGTCGTATTCGGCAATAGTCTTGTTCCTTAGTGCTTCATCCTGAGGAATGGAAGCTTCGATGTCTCTTTTGGATTCAAGCTCCGCGATCTTTGTCTGAATATCATTTATATATAATTCATCAACTTTACCTTTGAGATAGGTTACCAGTGTAGGATCAATTCTTTCCAGTTCTGAATTCAAACTGTTGTATTCCTTTTCCCTGCTACTGAGCTCAATGGATGCTGCATTTTTCTGAGCTTCAAGCTGTGAAATATTTTCCACAAGGTTTTTTACCTGAGCGTCAAGTAATATAAGTCCGCCAGCTCTCTGATAGCTCTCAAGCTCTTCTTCAGCTTTTCCAAGTTCTTTGGATTTTTTTTCTTTTTCTTCCTGAAGATAGCCGGTAAGATTGGTAAGCTCTTCACGCGAAAGATCAAGACTGAAGATCTGATATACCTTAGAATAAAGATTTGCGATCAGCATCGCCTCATACTTTGCCGGGCTTTCGACAACGATATCAACTACGTCAAGTCCGCGTTTCTGATCTATCTTAACAAGACCTGACAAAATATCCGCCAGTGCAAGCTGTGAAATAAGTGTATTTGGTTCTTCACCGTTTTGATTGAATATATAATAAAATTTTTCTCTGTCCTGCGAAACTTTGAATGTATCCAGTAGATTTGCCGCGACACTTTCTCTTATCCTATAGCTCTTTAGAACTTCGATCTCATTTGATATGTACCTGTCGGTTATAAAGTCCTGGAATTCAGGTATCAGACTTGAACTTAAAACACTACCCTGCGGACGGTTTATCTTGATCGTTGCCGTTGACTTATAAATGTCCTTTGCATACAATACATAAATTATTGTAAAGGTGAGGCTTGCTAAAGTAATAAAGAGTATTGGAAGTAGGTTGGAGCGGATTATACTCAGATAATGCTTGAAATTATCCTTTGAATTGGGAATTTCATTAAATCCATTTTTGGAATGTGTAGTTACGCCGTTTAAACTTGGTTTATTCACTATTGCAATATATTAGTTACGGAATTCGGATATGATCTCTTTATAAATATCAACTGTATGATCTGTGAGAATTGTAAAAAATAAAAAACTAAATAATTTTCAAAATTATTTAGTCTTTTATTTGATTTTTTTTCATTTTTGCATACAAAGATATAAGCTTTAAACCACTATTTCAACTTAATAAATATTACTTTATAGGTTTCTAATGGAATCAGTCTATATGTCAAACAAATTATTAAATGAAACGATTTGTAAAATGATAATTGTATACTAAATTTTCATTGGATGACTGTTAACGATAAGTTATATACTTATTTTATATCAATATTTTCAAATTCAACTTGTAAAGCGATAATGTAAGAGTGAGGATTAAATATCAGTTCAGACTTTAATTTATGTTGATTTTTTTTTATGTTTGATAAATCTATTAAATCTTATCACACAAAGGTATTTGAATTTAAAACTTTTAAAAGCATTCACCTTAATTTTCTTATCCATTCCCGCAATAATTTTCTCACAGGTTGACAGGCAAAAAGTCGGAAATGACATGCTGACTAGTCAGCAGGGTGGTTTTTACAATTACGGAGACAAGGACAAAGTGAATATTGAAGTGAATGTTTGGGGTTATGTAAAGTTTCCCGGCAAATACCTTATTCCCAAAGGCTCCACAATAATGGATCTGATTTCTTACAGCGGCGGACCGCTTACAGAAACAAAGCTTGAGGACATCAGGTTATTCCGACCGAAAAATGACAGTCTGAGGATTACAGAAGACCAAGTCATTGAATTAAACTATAATGATTTATTCTGGGAAGAGAGAGTCAGTTCGAAATCAAAATATAATTCGGAGATGATACCCGGTGACATTCTTATACTCACAGGTGAGCCGAGATATTTTGCGAGGGATAATGTAAATTTTATTCTGAGCATTTCAGCAGTACTTATTTCTATAGGTATTCTTTTGGTTTCAATTGTAAAAAAGTAAGTTGTCCGGGGGATTATATGAAAACCGATGAAAAAAGTTGGTTCGTATTGCAGACAAAACCCAGAAACGAAAACCATGTACTGCTTCAGATACAACAAAAGCAGATTGAAGTTTTTGTTCCATTCATGGAAAAGATAAGAATTTGGTCTGACAGAAAAAAAAAGATCCAGGTTCCTTTGTTTTCAGGTTACGTTTTTGTTCGCGGCAATGAAGAGGAAAGATTAAGGGCAATTACCGAAACCTTCGGTGCTCTCAGGTATATTTTTTATGAAAAAAGACCTGCAAACGTAAGTGAAAGAGAAATCGAACTGATAAAACAGGCGATAGCTGAACCTGAAAAAATAAGCATTGAGGATAAAAAAATAAAAAAAGGTGATATGATAATGGTGACACGCGGAATTTTCAAAGGCATGAAAGGATATGTAAATGAATTCAGAGGAAATTACAAACTTACTGTAAATCTTGATGAGCTTTCTTACTCTTTTAGTATTATTTTAAATTCAAATGAAGTTAGTATTGTAAGGTCATCTGACTCTGGTATTTAATATAGAGTTAACCGGAGTTGTTTATATTGCAGAAAATTAAAATAACTGTTTAACAAATCATTTAGTGACTTAGAAATTTTTCAATGTAAGTCTATTAGCGGAGCTGTAAATAATTCAAACTATCAGGATACTATAACTTACCTCAAAAAATTTAAAATTTAAAATGTCAAAATTGAAATTCCTAGTTTCTGGTGGAGCCGGATTTATCGGGTCAAATATTTCGCAGGTGCTGATTGAACAGGGACATACTGTAAGAATACTTGATAACTTTTCTTCGGGAAAA
>Ga0105044_10008802_pt1 | contig 13842 bp, 17 predicted proteins | sample MAT01_FD_78092 | JGI IMG/M metagenome (GOLD analysis project Ga0105044, IMG submission 78092) | Freshwater microbial communities from Lake Fryxell liftoff mats and glacier meltwater in Antarctica - MAT-01 | ecosystem: Environmental > Aquatic > Freshwater > Ice > Liftoff microbial mat | place...
ATGTAAAATAAGATTATGAAGCGTTCACACAGAACCATACTATTTATACTAGGTCTCATAATCATTGCCGCATCGGCTAGTATTTTCTATATGCTACGCCCACAACAAAAAAGTTCTAAACCAGTCGCCAACAACGCTCCCGGTATATCTTTAGCTGAGGTTTCCAGGCAAACTGGTCAGAACGGCGCAAGCTGCTGGGTCGTTGTTGATGGCACGGTTTACGAGATTAGTGGGTTCGTGCTGTGGGCCGATGGCGTTCACTCCTCTTCGGGTGGGAGAGCACGCTGCGGTAAAGATTTGAGTGAAGTCATAAATCAGTCGCCACACGGCAAATCTAAACTTAAATATCTTAAAGAAATAGGAAGATTTCAGCAATGACCGAACCACTTGTGCCCAACGAGGAGACAGCAACAAGTTCTAATAAGCTGCTTTGGATAGTTGCAGCTATAGCCGCCGCCATGTTGGCTGCTGCTGCAATAACCTATACCCTTACTCGACCAAAACCTGTGCAAACCCAAAAAGCAGCTTTTTTGACCCAGTGTCCAGTTGCCAACAAGCAACATCCTGATCATTGCATTAGCTCTAATATATCAAAAATTAAACCCCAGCCTGGCGTAGCCACCACCTATTCGTTTGCCATTCTTAACGAGGATAACCAGCCAATCAAAGACTTTAAAACGGTACACGCAAAACAGATGCATGTTATTGTGGTGCGCAAAGACTTAGCCCACTTCCAGCATATCCATCCTACGCTCAACAAAGATACCGGCGTATGGACTCTTAATGCACTAACGCTGCCGGCTGATGGTGAATATCGCCTATTTGCCGACTTTACAGAAGCCGGCACAAAAAACTCGGTTGCCATTTATGAAGATTTTACTGTCGGCGATGTTACTAAGTATCAAAAACAGCCAACAGGAGATACTAAGGAGGATAAGACGTTTGGCCGATATCATGTTATTCTACAGACCGAGCCAATTATTCTACAGGCCAGTACCGAGGCAAAACTAATCTATCTTTTTGGTGACGCTCAGAACGCCGGACAAAGTTTAAACAGTCTTGAACCCTACTTAGGCGCTATGGGTCACGCCATAATACTTTCTGAAAACCTCGACTTTATTCATGCTCACGCCATGACTGATGCCACCCTTAATAGCCGTGGTATTGTAAAGTTTATGGCAACCTTCCCAAAAGAAGGCAAGTACAAAGTGTTTGGGCAGTTCCAGCACCAAGGCAAGGTATTCACTACTGATTTCGTAGTGCCTGTTTATAAAAACCTGGCTCCGGCAGATGTACGCATTAATAGCGGCGACGATGATCACTCCAGTCACTAAGTAACCAGTTTTTTGGTATACTATAGGTATGGTTAAGGTTATCATCGTCATTCTTATTATTTTGTTTGCTGCTGGCTCAGTTCTGCCATTCTTGGCGCTGTAGTTTAATGTACTGCCCGCCAGTTCTGGTATGATAGGTGTATGACACCGTTTGCCGAGAGCATGCTTATTCTTCTGGCTATTTTATTAGTAGCCCGCTTTGTTAAACGTCGCTCAATACACCTAAAAAAGTTATTTATTCCAAGCTCACTGATTGCCGGCCTCGGCGGCCTGCTGCTGGGGCCACAAGTATTGGGCTTGCTTTCCACAGAGACCACCATGTTTTGGGGGATGTTGCCCCGCTATCTTATTATTGTAGTGTTTGCAGGCCTGTTTATTGGCAGGCACATTCCTACGCGCAAGGAGATCTGGAGGACAGCCAGCTCACAAATCGCCTTTGGTAATACCCTAGCCTGGGGTCAGTATGTTATTGGTATAGGCCTTACCATGCTCATCTTGACTCCGTTGTTTAAGACGCCGCCAATTGCCGGGGCTCTGATTGAGATTAGTTTCGAAGGCGGCCATGGTACCTCGGCCGGCTTGGCGCCCGTTTTTGACAAACTAGGCTGGTCGGCCGGCACCGATATTGCATTAGCTCTGGCCACCCTAAGTCTTTTTGCGGCTGTTATATCCGGTATCCTGATTGTTAACTGGCAAAAGCGCAAAATCGGTACTGTTGATGACGAAGAGGCCTGGGAAGATCAGCAACGACGTAATATTCGTAGCGGTTATAACTTGTATAGCTTGGGCAACAAGATCGCTTCTAGCCCTGGTGCAATCTTTTACGCCCTGCTAGCTTACGCCGCCGCTATCGGGTTGGGTTGGCTAGTGTATCAGTCGCTTATCTTTGGCGAGGTCATAACCCTAGATAAGATTACCTCGTTACGGTTTATGCCTTACGTACCGTTCTTCCCCTTGGCTATGGTAGGTGGCTTGCTGCTACAGCTAGGCTTGCATCGATATAAAAAGCAGCACTTAGTGCGCCGCCGCATCGTGGAGGTTATTGGGTCAATTGCTCTGGATGTTTTAATCGCCAGTGCCATCGCCACTGTTTCGCTTGCAGCAGTTGCCGCTAACTGGGAGGTGATTGCGGTGCTCGGTACAGCTGGTATTGTCTGGATCTTGTTCTCGTTCTTTTGGCTGGCGCCAAGGATGTTTCCGTCGTACTGGTTCGAAAAAGGCCTTACCAATATTGGCCAATCCATGGGCACCACGGCCACTGGTTTTATGTTCCAGCGCCTCGCGGACCCCTCTAACATCTCGGGGGCCCGCGAGAGTTTTTCGTACAAGCAACTGGTTTTTGAGCCCTTTATGGGCGGAGGAATCATCACTGCAACATCGCTGGTGGTGATCTATGAGCTGGGCTCAGTGTTTGCCCTGGTTACCGCCATAATTGCCTTCTTATTCTGGTTGATCGTTGGGTTTGTGTTGGGTCGTAAGACCTAGCGCACTAGTTCCCGTCGCTTACGCCAAAACCAAATGACTCCTATGGCGCCAAGGATAAGTAGAGCGATCTTGCCATATAGCTCGTAGCCGCCTATCTGGTTAGTAAGGTCTTCCAGCGTTCCGGTGGCAGTATAGCCCAGATACACAAAGAACATACAGCGCACAAATAATCCGGCAGCACTCGCCAATAAATATCTCTTAAGGTCGATCTTTAGGATACCAGCAACAATAGACACCGGGGCAGAGGGGATAAGTGGCATTGCCCGCAGTAAAAAAATGGCCACTTCGTCGCTCGAACTTTTTTGGAGTTTTGCGCCGATGGACTCTATACTTTTGTGGCTAAATCCAAAAACTTTACCAAACTTAGAGGTTACGACGTCCTCTAGCTTATCGGCCACATAGTAAAAGAAGTATGCCCCGGCAGTTTTAGCTAGCGTTGCAATAAGCGCCAGTACAACCAGGTACAAAAAGTTAGAACCCTGGGCTGCGGCGCTCGAGCCAGCCAACGTTAGCACAAACGGTGAGGGGATAAAGGCAATTAGCTCCTCGATGATTGACGCTATCAGCACAAAAAGAGGTAACGGCACCGACTCGGCGATGGTCTCGAGTATAGTTAAACTGGCTTCAATCATAGTACTAAACTACAGGTTTAGGTTCTGCTTTACCTCATCTACAGCTGTTTGCCCCAGCTCGATAATTGGGCTAGCGGCTTCTGTGGCACCTTCGGCAGCTGTGGTAGCTCCCTCAACAACACCGCCGACTGATTCTTGCGCAGAACCTGCTGCATCTCCAATTAAACCTTGTAACATATCAAATATACTCATAGTATCTCCTTATTTCAATTAGTTTACCGCCAGGACCAACGTTTTAACATTACGAATAAACGGCTTAAGGTCGTCGGCCTGCTTTGTTACAAAGTAGTGGTTTTCCACGCCACTTGGTTTGCTGGCAACGTACCCCTGGGCCCTAAGCGCCCCGAGTTTTTTGGATAAGGTTACGGGGTTGATCCCTGTCATCCTTTTAAGCTCGTTAAAGGACTTCTCGCCAAAGTTCATAAGCTCAAATAGGATAAGTAGGTTGCTTGAATCACCAATTAGCTTGGTTATATGCGACAATCTTGTGGCTTGTGCTTGGCTGAATGTGGTACGCATGGGCAACCTACTTACTAGTTAATATTATTAACTAGTATAGCATTATACTTAGCTGCTACCAAACAAACAGAACTAGTTTTCAAACAAGCCTTTTAAGCTCTTCTCAAAGTTTGAGATACCTTCGTACCAGCCGTTATCTAATACATAGGTCTGGATCTGCTTATCGATGCCAAACAAAACGGCCACACCAACAATAATAAAGCTCACACCTACCAGGCGCATCAGCCAACCCTTGGGATTGCTGGCCCAAGATAGCCGAGCGACTAGCGACTGACCCAAAACACCAATCAGGAATAATATCAGAGCTAGCCCTAAGGCGTAAGCCACCAGGTAGCTAAAGCCCAGCAACCAGGTTTGCGGTAGCACCACGGCCACAATTAGGGCATAGGTGGGGCTACAGCTACTAAAAACTGGCCCAAGGGCTGCACCAACGAGCACATCGCGCCGCCAACCGCGCTGACTGGTTGATCGGCTGAGAAGTTTTTGCGAAGTCACATTAAGCTTGGTTTTAGCAATAATTGATTCCCAGAGCTCTGGCGCCAGCAAGCTTATGCCGAGTAGTATCACAATTATGCCCGAGACCACACTCCACACAACGGTTGGTACACCAAGCAGTGACGTGCTGGCTTTGAGCAGCAGCGTAAACAAGATGACCGAGGCAGCTAGACTTCCGGCAATCGTCAGCGGCCGTCGCCAGCGATATTTGGGATCTTCACTAATTGATCCGCCCACAATAATTGGCAATAAGGGGAGTATGCAGGGAGCTAGCACTGTCAGTCCGCCCGCTAAGAACGATACTAGCAGCAGTGTCATTATAGGAGGTTATTGATTACCGATTGCAAGGTGGGGTCGTCATACGCCACATATTTGCGTACTAGCTTGCCAGTATCATCTACCGTTACTAGAGTTGTTTGAATCGTTACCCCATATTTTTTTCGTAGCGCTTGGCTTGAGTCATAATCTGCCTTAAAGAAAGTAGTATTGTCCGGCACTTTTCCGGCCTTGATACTAGCATCTAACTGGCGACATTGTGGGCACCACGATGCGTGGAAGAAGATTACCTTAGTGCCAGTTGCCTTGGTAACGGCCTCGCTCGAGTAGGCCACGTAGCTTCCGGGAGTTGTAGCGGTCGACTCAGATTCCTGAGTTTTTACTGGCTGTTCAGCAGTGGTCGTAACCGTTGCAGCAGGCTCTTTTTGCCTGCTGGCATACAGAACCCCGCCAATGGCGAGCAATGCGACGACAACACCGATAATAACGAGTGGTTTTTTCATGCCTTTAGTATACCAGGAACGTGATGTGTATGGCAAAAGATTGGCATCAGCTCAAGATTAGCGGTGTTGGTAACCAACCCAACAACACTAATTTCCACCAGAACTTGACGGCGTAACGACCGAATACGATCCACTTGTGCAATAATCTTGCTATAATTAAAGTACATGAAACCTAAAGCGCTCGCTGGACCAATCCTTACTATAGCAATTGCCGTTATCCCGATTCTTTTGTGGCTGCCCAACGGCACTAAGACAGATCCCATAGCCAAGATTGCCGCCCTGAGTGGCCTGGCATTACTTTCTTTTAATATTATCCTGAGCGCCCGTCTGCCTATTTTTGATCGATTATTTTTAGGACTAGACCGCGCCTACCGGGCGCACCGGATCATTGGGGGCACAACCTTAGTTCTATTAATGCTACACGGAGCACTGATCACCGCTAGGTACAGTAGCATCTCGCTACTCAGTGGTTACGAGTTTCTTAAGCCCAGTCTTGACCTGGCCCTGATGGCTGGTAAGCTAGCCCTAGGAATAATGATCATGCTGGTGGTTATAAGTTTGTACGTTAACATTAAATATCAATGGTTTATTATTACCCAGCGCTTGCTTGGTGCTCTTATCTTTCTAGGCGGCTACCACGCCTTGTTTGTGCCCGGTTCAGATATTCGCTCCAACCCGCTATTGCTGGCCTATTTTACCGTGCTGGGCGGCTCGGCAGCTGGGTTATATATCTACCGTTCTCTAATGCATAAATCAGTTAAGCGTAAGCTTGATTACGCCGTAACTGCTATAGAGAACAAACAAGATATTACGGTAGTGCGCTTAAAGCCACTGGCAAAAGCCCTGCCATTTTATGCCGGCCAGTTTGCCTTTTTCCAGTTTGATTCTGACGCCGTCGACGCCGAAAGTCACCCTTTTAGCTTAAGCTCTTCATCGGATGATGAGGAGTTGCGCATCGCCGCCAAATCATCTGGTGATTACACCGCGCGCATGCCCAAGATTGCGGTAGGCGACACCGTCCAGGTAGAGGGCCCCTATGGCCAGTTCTCGTTTAGCAAACAAACCGGTAAGCAACAAGATTGGGTGGCTGGCGGTATTGGCATCACACCGTTTTTAGCTATGGCCCAAAAGCTACCAGCCAACTACCAGGTAAACCTCTATTACTGCGTTATGAACTTAGACCAAGCCATCTTTTTAGATGAACTTAACGCCGTATCAGCCAAAAACCCCAACTTTAAAGTAATGCCCGTGTATACTGATGAAAACCAAAGGATTACTGGCAAGCAATTGGCTCAAAGCGGGGCAGAGGAGTATCTGTTGTGTGCACCGCCATCGATGATGCACGACCTAGAGAAGCAGCTTACGGGCCTGGGCGTCCCCAGGGCGCGTATTCACTACGAGGACTTTGCGTTATCATGAAAAAATTTGTAGCTATTTCATTAATTATATTCACCATGTTTATATCGTATGTAGCTATTGGCGGGTTCTTGCAGAAGCAGCAAAAAGGATCGACAGTACCCGAAACTACCACCAGTTCGGCGACCGCGCCAACTCCATCCACAAGCTCTAAAACTTTTACTGTTGCCGAGGTTGCAACCCATAACTCCACCAGCGATTGCTGGCTAATAATTAACAACACTGTCTACGACGTCAGCAAGTTCCTTGGCGATCACCCTGGTGGCGCCTCAATAATCATACCTTACTGCGGCAAGGAGGCCACCAAGGCCTTTGATACGCAAGATCGTGGCTCGCGCGGCGGCCATTCTAGTAGCGCAAGTAGTATGCTTAATGGCTACCAAATTGGCACCCTAAAGTGAAAGTCTTCTTAATCATCTTAGCTATAGCCTGTGGACTCTATATTGCCAGTCTTATTTACTTACTCGCAACCGTTGGTAGCTTTACGTCGTATTGGGAGGATCAAATAGGTAAGCCAGCTCCCAAAGACGCCTTAGTTTATATAGCCCTAGGAGATTCGGCAGCCCAAGGAGTCGGTGCCTATACGGCATCTGGCGGATATGTTGGCCAGTTTGCTAAGCGGCTGGCGGCACAACAGAATCGACCAGTTCAGGTTATTAACCTGAGTAAAAGTGGGGCTAAGATCAACGACGTAATTAAGGATCAGCTACCACAGCTTAAAGACTATAGGCCCGATGTTATAACCTTGGATATCGGTGGTAATGACATTGCGGTATTTGATGCCATCAAGTTTAAAGCAGAATTTTCCGACTTGGCTGCGAGGCTTCCAGCCGGAACCCTCGTTGCCGACGTACCGTACTTTGGGGGGCGCACCCAATTGCCATTTTTTGGATCTGGCAGGGCAGAACGATCGGTTCTAATCGCCAACAAGATCATAGCCGATGCTACAAAGGGAAGATCACTAGTTGCTGTCCCGGTGCATGACGTAACAAAGGATCGAAACGGTCGTCGTATATGGAATTACGCCCCTGACTACTTTCACCCTAGCAACCTAGGCTACAAAGCTTGGACGGATGCCTTTTGGGATAGTTATAATAAAAAGTAATATATATCACAGCTGAGTATATAAGATGTATAATAGTATTATATGAATAACAAGGAGTAAGCAACATGGGTATAATTGCATGGATAGTGTTAGGGGCCTTAGCTGGCTGGATTGGCTCAATGATTATGAAGACCGATGCCGAGCAAGGCGCCATAGCTAATATTGTAGTCGGCATTGTTGGCGCAGTTCTAGGCGGGTTTGTCGTTGGTATGTTTGGCGGACAGTCGGTAACCGGACTGAATTTGTATAGTCTCTTGGTTTCTGTTCTTGGAGCAGTCGTCTTGCTCTACCTGTACAAGATGGTCCGTGGTCGTAGAGCTGCCTAATTAGCAGGTAGCATGGTAGACTAAGGGCATGAGTAAGCAATCACACTCTCGTCACGAACGTAAGGTTCACCATAACGAGATGGAGCACATTACAACAGCCGAAGAAATGCATCAGGATTTTAGCAAAAACCACAAACCGCTGATCATTATCTTGGTGGTCGTCATGATCATTGTATTGCCGCTGTTATTTGCAGCCGCTAGCGTACCTCGGATGATACCAAGGTAGACCGTGCGCACCTACGAAACTTTTTTAGAATCTTATCCTACCAAGACATTTAAAAAAGGGCGGTCAATCTTGGAGCAGGGAGATCAACCTAAGTGCGCCTATGTTGTAAAGTCGGGTTTTGTAAAAACCTTTGACATAAGCGCTTCGGGCGAGAGTCTGCCATTATCGTTTGACTACCAATACGAGATTCTACCTATGGCTTGGGTGTTCTCGCACGCGCTAACAGCCCCGTACTTCTACGAGGCTTTTACTGATTGCGAGGTTTGGTGCATACCGCGCGAAGATTTTATAAAGTACCTACAAGATAACGCTGCCACCCAATTTCTTATTTTTGACTTCTTTGTGAAACGCTATCTGTTAACTATGCAGATGAAGATGCTGAGCCTGGAGCAAGCTAAGGCGGCAGATAAAATTCTTTACATGCTCAAGTTTTTGACCATGCGCTTTGGCGGTGATAAAACGGAAGGACTGGTCGAAATTGATCTGCCACTAACTCAGCTGGACATTGCTAGCAGTACCGGCCTAACGCGCGAAACCGCCAGTATTGAGCTTAAGCGTTTAGAAAAGCTCGGGGTAATATCCTACCAAAAGCAGGAATATACTGTAGATCTTACAAAACTAGATGCCGTTCTGGAGTCTGGACTGGACGCTTAGCTTGCGCGCTCGATGTTTTTGATTAAGAAGCTCTACGCGGACGGCCCACTTTGAAGCCAGATCGTCGAGTGTATCCATCATGCGGTCATCGTAAATGTCTATCTTTTGAACCCGAGTGTGCGTAAGTTTTTTTATGGCTGCTGCAGTAGTTTGGTGCGCTCTCATTTTCATGGACCCTCCTTACATTATTGCAAGTACAGTATAGATCAGGTCATAAGTGCCACGCAGTTAGATCTCTCACAGCTCCCAACAGATTGTAACCAAGGCACGTAAGTCGTATAATAAAGCATAAGGGTTACTAGGAGAAAGAATGTCACGTCAGCCCATACCGGGAAGCGATTCAGGAACGTGGGGGACTATCCTCAACGATTATCTTAGTGTATCAATTGATACCGATGGGACCCTTAAGGACGCTGCAGTATCGTCGGCTGGCGCAGAAGTAACCAGCAATAAAGATACCGATGTAACCTTGGCGGCTAATAGTGCCACACGGTACCCTTCGCAAAGTGCCGTTAAAACGTATGCCGATACCAAGCTAAGCCCCAGCAGCGCAAATACTGTCACCAACAAACGAATCACTCGCCGGGTAGTAGCAGTTTCGCAAAGCGCTACGCCAACTATTAATACCGATATTATCGACGTGGCTTCGATTACTGGCCTAGCCCAAGCGGTTACGTCGTTTACCCTTAACCTTACTGGCGTACCGGTTGATGGCGACATGCTTATCATTCGTATTACCGATAACGGCTCACCCCGGGCGATCACTTGGGGTGCATCATTTGAGGCCAGCACTATTGCATTACCAACCACTACCGTTGCTTCTACCATGCGAATGGTAGGTTTTATATGGAATACAGCCACCCTCAGGTGGCGCTGTATCGCGAGTGCCTAGGTGGCAAATAGGTATTGGCGTGGCGGTGCCGGAAGCTGGGATGCTACGGCAGGAACAAAGTGGAGTACCACTAGCGGTGGCGCTGGCGGTAGTGCCGTGCCTACGGCTGCCGATGATGTCTACATAGACGCAAATGCTGGCGGGAATGTTACGGTAACAGCAGCAGCAGTCTGTCGCTCGCTTAACTTTGCAGACGGTACCGGCGGCTCGTACACAGGAACATTCACGCATAACGCAGCTATTCAAATTAGCATTGGTGACGGTACGGCAGGCGTAGGAAACGTTGCCTTGCGACTGTCTGCTGGTATGACGTGGGCTGGATTAAATCCAACAACTAGCATAATCGCACTATCTTCTACCTCGGTCACACAGCAAACAATCAATACCGCTGGAAAAACAGTTACCACTCTCACTGTGTCTTCAACAGCAACAAACTCTAACTATCTGCTATCTGGCACACTTACTATGACTGGCACACTTACGCACTTAGCGGGGACGCTCAATACAGGCAACTTTGCGATAACAGCCGCTGGATTCAACTACGGAAACAATGTAGCAAGAACACTCACGCTCGGAAGCTCTACAATAACACTTTCCGGCACAACCAATACGTTTACAGGTACGGCCGTAACCAACCTCACCATTACGGCTAATACCGCAGCAGTGACTTTTACTGGGGTATACGCAGCCCTTTCAAACGTTTTCGTTTTGTTTGGGATCAACTGGCAGGGCATGTCTATAGTCGTAAGCCCAACATCCGCAACGAGCTGCTCACTTAACGCAAGTGGCGGGACTATTGCCAACCTGACGATAAATATGACTGCCTCACAAGCGCTTCAGTTTAGGTTTACAAACAATATCAATATAAGCAACTCACTCACCATAAATGGCAACTCGCTAATTAACAGATCACTTGTGTTTGGAGCTAACTTACCAACATCGGTTATTCTGGGTGGCTCAGCAACCTTTGCAAGTAACGCCTCAAACTTCTTTGACTTTATGGATATTGACTTGTCTGGTGGCTCGTCTGCTGCCGAACGTAACTTTTCTGCCAAGTCTGGTGTGGGCGACTGGCAGGGCAACACTGGCTTTACTCCTACAACTTCGGTTATACAAACTAGGGACTCCACAGGTGGTCAATCGTGGGGTGTTGCTGCAAGGTGGACTTCGCGAGTGCCCCTACCTCAAGATGACGTTGTCTTAAACGCCTCATCTGGTTCAGTATCTGCGACCGATATCTTTGTTCTTGGTCGTAACTTAACAGCAACAAACTATACAGCTACGCTTACATTAACCTCCAATGCAAATGCTTATTCTATCTTTGGTAATGTAGCGCTTGGCACTGGTTTGGTCTGGGGGGTTAGCCCAAATACATTTATACTAAACCTTCGAGGTAGAAGTGCTCAAACCATAACATCAAACGGTAGGGCGTTCTTTCCTGCTAGTACCAACCAAACGGTATCCCTTTTTGCCCCTGGTGGTTCATATTCACTACAAGACGCATTTTCGGCAATCTTACCAGCTTCTTCAAACTTTAGCTTGAGCAACGGTACATTCAACTCAAATGACCATTCAATGTCTATCGGTAGGCTTCAGTCTAATAGTGGACTTGCCAGAACACTCAACTTTGGAAACTCTACGGTTTCTCTTGCCGCCGTTGGAGTTACTAGTCCTATCATTATGGCTACTGCTGCCTTAACACTAGACGCCGGCAACGCCACCTTTACTATTACTACGGCTTCAGCCAGTATTAGAACAATTGACCTAGGCGGTGCAACAATTGGAACACTGAACTACACTGTTGCTGGTTCAACTGGTCAGCTAAGTATAACAACCACAGCTTTTGTCTCCACCCTCAATTTCTCTGATGCCACGAACGCCAGGATATTACAGATAACTGCTGGCACTACATTGGTCTGTAGTAACTTTAATGTGTTTGGTGCTGCTGGAAGGCTCATTACAGTCCGTTCATCAACCACAGCCGTCGCGATTTTGAACAAGCCTATCAATGGCTCTTTGTTTACTCCCTCGCAAAACTTCATAGCATATGAGTATATTAGAATGACGCAGCCTCTAAGCTTGTGGCTTAACACCAACTCTACCGTTCTTGGTTCCCAGAACATAGCTAGCTCTGCGCCAACCTACCGGCACAGCCAGAGCAACGCTACCACCATTACTTCGACCTCAATAACAGGCACACTCCAAACCGCTACAACAGGAGGTAACTTACTGGTGGCATATGTGCAGAGCGTTGGCTCTACGGGCGCGATTACCGCACCGTCAGGCTGGACGCAAGCAGTCCAGTCAAGCCAAACTTCGGTCGCAACTATTTACTTTAAAGTAGCAAACGGCGAAGAAACTAGTGTTGTGTATACGCAAGCTACCAGTCGCCAACTTATTATGGAAATAGTAGAGTATAGCGGCTTTACTGGCACACCTGCATTAGACGTAACAAGCTCACATAGCAGTGTTGCAGCCGTTACGACACTATCAACAACTCCGACCACTGGCCCAACTAACATTGCCCAGCCTGCCCTGGCGTTGGCCATGGTGGGTTCTACCGCTACACTCGGCGCACTTACCGGGCTAACAAATAGCTTCGGCGAGGATTTTGTAGGGCAGAACACCTCTACTATTGTTCATATGGCAGTCAGGGAACTAACCACAACTGCCGCCGTTGCTACAACGTTTACATGGGTAACAAGTAGAGGTAACACGGTTACTGCACTGGGGGTGTTTATCAACGGCTCTTCTACAAGCGGTAATTTTTTCCCGTTCTTTTAACCCCAGTAATCAAAAACAGCCGCGTGGTGTAGCGGCTGTTTTATTATGGGCAGAAAAAAGTGCTAGGCTTCGAGATCGCGTCGGGCTTCTGAGGCCATTGCAATCATCAGTGGGCCAGCTATCAGGGCGTACAAACCAAGCACCCATACAAAGTCTAGGCCGCCAGCAACTGGTTGGCGCAGAACAGCGATACCAGCTACTAGGCTTACTAAACCACTAAGGCCGGTGAGCACACGGTGGCTAGCTGCTGAGTTATCTAGGAAGGCACGGACCAAGTCGATCACACCGTGGATGGCAAAGCTAATACCTACTAATAGGATGAAGGTTGCCAGGCTTACAGCCAGGTTGCGCACCAGGTAGACACCAATACCGAGCTCCACGAGGCTCAGTAAAAGGTCCATTATCCAGTATTTGTTGTCACGCATGGTGACGACAGACATGATAAAACCAACAAGACCACTTACAATCAGGTAAGCACTAAAGACGTAGATCAGGGTTACTAGTGTCAGGCCTGGCCAGAACAGGGCAACTAAACCAAACAGGATTGCGACAACACCACGGACAGTCAAAGCGGTAATCTGCTGACTAACCATCGTCTTTGCGTTAGATTGTTTTGCCATTATGCGAACTCCTTTTATATGGCAATTATCTACCCAGGTTACAAACCTGTCAACAGTACGCGTAAAATCAGCTAGTTGGTAGTGGCTGTATATGTTACTTGCGTTGTATAAGTCCCATTGAGTGCGCTGGTATCGGCGCACAAACCATACCAAACCGTTGTGTTAACGGCTGGGTTAGCGGCCGAACTACTGGTCTTGATTGTGGCTGGGGTAACATTGCTAGCTAGAACGCCGGCAAAGCCAGAGATCGGCGCCGTAATGCTTGATTGAGCACTGGTCGGGCCAGCGCCAAATCCACTATAGCCGTCAATCCGCCAGCCCCAGGCGTTAGGATTTAAGATTGCTGGGCTAGCGGCCGTACCGCCAGAGGCTGCAATGGTCGATGCGCCATTAATTAAGTTGGTGCTGACGGTACTACTGGCAAGTTGAACGTTGTAGCCCGAGGTGCTATCGGTTAGTACACTTACATCATTGCTAGCAATCGAGCAGGTACCTGCCTGGGTCGGCGTAATATCTAGGTTAACCGCGCCGGCACTACTGAGTGTAATCGAGCACGACCCATAGTTACAGTCGCC
>Ga0105044_10008803_pt1 | contig 13841 bp, 10 predicted proteins | sample MAT01_FD_78092 | JGI IMG/M metagenome (GOLD analysis project Ga0105044, IMG submission 78092) | Freshwater microbial communities from Lake Fryxell liftoff mats and glacier meltwater in Antarctica - MAT-01 | ecosystem: Environmental > Aquatic > Freshwater > Ice > Liftoff microbial mat | place...
AAGCGCACCAAGACGCTGAGCGTCTTGAGCTGCCTGGAGAACACCGTCGGCTCCGGCAGCAACCTCGGGCGCGAGTTCACCGAGCTGGCAGCCCTCCGCGACCTCATCACCAAGGCCACCGGCCGCCCCGAACGCTTTGGCGTGTGCTTCGACACCTGCCACGCTCACGCCGGGGGCTACGACCTCTCGAGCCTTGACAAGTCCAGGGCCGTCATGGCCCAGCTCGACGCCGAACTGGGGCTGTCGTGGGTCAAAGTTGTGCATGTCAACGACTCGAAGGCCGCCGCCGGCTCGCGGCGTGATCTGCACGAGCACATTGGCGAAGGGACGATCGGCCTCCCCGGATTTGAGGGTGTCGTTGGCCATCCCGCGCTCAGGGGCGTGCCGAAAATTCTGGAGACCCCCAAAGGCGAGGGGACCGACGGGACGCCCTTGGATACCGCGAATCTCCGGCGTTTGTACAGTTTCCTTGGGAGCACGCCGATAAACCAGCCGGTAACGGGGACCAAATCCCCATCCCGGCGGGCATCCACCAGGGCCCGCACGCCCGCCCCGACCCGGGCCAGAGGACGAGCCACCCGATGACCGCGACCAAGGGACGACTGCTGACCACCACCGTGTGCGCCGCGGCGGCGATCCTTGTAAGCGGTTGCAACTCCACCGGCAAGGCCGGCGGCTCATCGACCAAGCCCGCGGCCGAGACCCGCACACGCAGCCAGGCCGCCGTGGGTGCCGTCGCTACCGCCGAGCAGGCCATCCGCGACGGCGACCTCGACCGGGCCCTGGCCGAGTTTCAGCGAGCCATCCAGAACAACCCCACGCTCACCCCGGCCCACATGGGCATGGGCGACATCTACCGCATGCGGGGCGACTATGCCCGCGCCGAAGAGAAGTACGCCCGTTCGGCCCAGATCGAGCCCCGGAACTTCGACGCCCAGTACTACCACGGACTGATGCTGCACGTGCTGGACCGCCTGACCGAGGCGGTGCAGGCGTACCTGCGGGCTCTAAGCGTCAAACCGAACGATTTCAAGGCCAACTTGAACGTTGCAACCGCTTACTACCAGCTCGACGAGAACACCCAGGCGTTGCCCTACGCCCGCCGGGCCGTCGAGCTCGACCCCGAGGACGGCCCGTCCCGGTTCAACCTGGGCGCGGTGTACGCGGCCCTGAACCGGCACGGCGAGGCCGTCCGCGAGTATCAGCAGGCCGCCGAGCTCATGCCGCTCAACCCCCCGCTGCTGCTGAACCTGGGCGAGAGCCTGGGCCGGCTCGAGCGCTACGAGGAGATGAGCAACGTCCTGGTCCAGTCGCTCAAGCTCGAGCAGTCGCCCGCGGCGTGGGAACGCCTGGGCCTCGCCAAGTTTCGCATGGGCAAGTTCGACGAGGCCCGGACGTCGTTCGAGAGCTCGCTCAAGCTCGACCCGGGCTACTTTCCGGCGCTCAACGGCTTCGGCGTCTGCCGGCTCAACGACTGGATCCGCACGGACCGCACCGACCAGCGGGCCCGCGAGGCCGGGCTGAGCGCGCTGCGTCGATCGCTGCAGGCCAACCGTGATCAGCCGGCGATCCTCGAGATCGTCTCCCGCTACGGGCGGTGAAACCGCTTACGCGGGCGGGCGCGTTGCGTACCCTTGGGGCTATGCCCGACCCGACGCTGCTTGAAGCCTTTCCGACGCCCAGCGATCATCCCTTTGTGATCGAGCATGTGAGCGACGAGTTCACGTCGGTGTGCCCCAAGACGGGGCATCCGGACTTCGGCGAGGTCACGCTCCGGTACCAGCCCGCCATCGCTTCGTCGACTGCTGGGAGGGTCGGCTGCGTGGAGCTCAAGAGCCTGAAGATGTATTACCAGAGCTTCCGCAACGAGGGAATCTTCTACGAGGCCGTCACCAACCGCATCCGCGATGATCTGGTCACGATGCTCGAGCCCGCGTGGCTTCAGATCGTCACCAACTGGCGAGGCCGGGGCGGCATCCGCTCGGTGATACGGGCCGATTTCGGGCCTGTGCCGGAGCAGTACTTGGGGCGATGAGCCTGTTGGGCCTGCGTGATCACCGGCGGGCTTAGCATCGGCAATGACGACAGGCAGCGGGCGAACGGTGGTCATCGGTGCCGGACTGTCCGGGCTGGCGTGCGCCGTCACGCTCGCGGAGGCGGGGCGCGAGGTGCTGGTCTTCGAGGCCGGCGACGCCGTCGGCGGACGCGTGCGGACCGACGAGGCCACTTCGCCAGAGGGCACGTATCTCATCGACCGCGGGTTCCAGGTGCTGCTGACGGCCTATCCCGAGGCCCGGAAACTTCTCGACTACGACCGGCTCGACCTCCGCACGTTCTACGCCGGGGCCGACGTGCGGCTTGGGGGCAGGATGCACCGGGTTGCCAACCCGTGGAAGCATCCGCTCGTCGCCGCCAAGGCCTTCGGATCGCCGGTGGCCACGCTCGGCGACAAGGCGCGGCTTGCCGAGCTCTACGGCGTCAACCGGCTCACAAGCATCGACGCGCTCTTTGCCAAGCCCGAGGCGCAGACGATCACGATGCTGCGTTCGCTGGGCTTTGCCGAGACGACGATCGACCGATTCTTCCGGCCGTTCTTTGGCGGGGTCTTCTTTGATCGCGATCTGCTGACGTCCAGCCGGATGTTCGAGTTCGTGTTCCGGATGTTCGCCACCGGCGATACGGCCGTGCCGGCCCGGGGGATGCAGCGGATGCCCGAGCAGCTGGCCGGCAGGCTGAGCGCGGGGTCGATCAGGCTCAATACACGAGTCGCGAACATCGAGCCGCTAGGCACCGGCGTCCGCATCGGGCTCGAGGGCGGCGAACATGTGGATGCGGCCCGAGTGGTGGTCGCGACCGAGGGGGACGCGGCGGCCCGCCTGCTTGGCCCGCTCGCGGGCGGGCGCGAGCTCAACACCGGTTGGGTCGGCACCGTCACACTTGCATACGCGATGGCCTTGGCCGATCGGCCCACGCCGGACCCGATCCTGATGCTCGACGGCGAGGGCGCCGGGCCGGTGAACCATCTGGTGGTGGCCAGCAACGTCGCGCCCTCGTACGCCCCGCAGGGTCGGGCGCTGGTATATGCCAATACCGCCGGCGCGCCCGCGGGCGATGACGCAACGCTCGATCGTGCGGCACGGGAACAGCTGCGGGGCTGGTTCGGCGAGAGCGTGGACCGGTGGCAGTTGGTCAGGGCGATCCGGGTTGAGCGGGCGTTGCCGGACCAGCGCGTGATCGACGCGCGGGAGCGGGTCGCCGCGACGCCGCGGGCAGTAAGCATCCGAGAGGGAGTTTTCCTGTGCGGCGACCACACGCTCAACGCCTCCATAGACGGCGCACTGAAGTCCGGGCGGCTGGCGGGCGAGGCGATCCTGGACGGAGGATGACCGCATCCGCGCCGGGACGGCACTCGAAACCATCCTGCCTGCGATTCCCGAACCTCTTTCACCTTTCCTCCCCGAATGACCGGCAACACTCCCTCAGACCGGCCAAGCAGGCCGACGCCCGGCCCGGGCGGCACACTGGGCGTGGTCTTCGGCGACCAGCTCGACGCCCGGTCGGCGCTCCTGCGGTTGCTTGTTCCGGGTCGGGATCTCGTGGTCATGGTGGAGGTGGCGGGCGAGTCGACGCACGTGCCGAGCCATGTGCAGCGGACGGTGCTGTTTCTCAGCGCGATGCGGCACTTTGCCGACGAGCTGCGGAGCGCCGGGCACCGCGTGTGGTACGTCCGGCTCGGTGATCCGGACAACACCCACTCCCTCGAGTCGGAGATCGCGCGGGCGATACAGGCGTGCAGCCCGGCCCGGCTCGCGAGCGTGCAGCCGGGCGAGTGGCGGGTGCTCCGCATGCTCGAGCGGGTCGCCGCGGCGTCCAACGTGACTCTCGACGTTCTCCCCGACGAGCACTTCATCGCGACGGATGCAGAGTTCGCCGCATGGGCCAAGGGAAGGTCGTCGCTGACGATGGAGTTCTTCTACCGCCAGCAGCGGCGCAAGACCGGCTACTTGATGGACGGCGACGCGCCCGAGGGCGGAAGGTGGAACTTCGACGCTTCGAATCGCGAGAGCTTCGGCCGCGGCGGCCCAAGCCCGCGGCCGCCCACACCCCGGCGATTCGAGCCCGACGCGATCACGCTCGCGGTGATCGAGGACGTGCGGCGGCTGCTGCCGGATCTGCCCGGGAATCTCAACGCCGCGGCGGGGTTCGGCTGGGGCGTGACACGGCGGCAAGCTCTGGCGGCACTCAAGGACTTTGTCGACACACGCTTGCCGCTGTTTGGCAAGTACGAGGACGCGATGTGGAGCGGCGAGGCGTTCGTGTATCACTCGGCCCTGTCGCCGGCGCTGAACCTCAAGCTGCTCGATCCGCGCGAGTGCTGCGAGGCGGCCATCGACGCCTACCGCGACGGGCGCGCCCCGCTCGAGAGCGTCGAGGCGTTTGTTCGACAGCTCATCGGCTGGCGCGAGTTTGTCCGCGGCGTGTACTGGCTGGAGGGCGATGGGTACGCCGAACGCAACGGGCTCGACGCCCACGGCCGGTTGCCCGAGTTCTATTGGACCGGCCGAACGGGGATGAAGTGCCTTGAGAACTGCGTCGGCAACGTTGTCGAGAACGGCTACGCGCATCACATCCAGCGGCTGATGATCATGGGCAACTTTGCGCTCATCGCGGGCGTGCACCCTCGGGCGGTGAGCGATTGGTACCTCGGAATGTTCGTCGACGGCGTGGACTGGGTGACGCTGCCGAACGCGCTGGGCATGGTGATGCACGCCGACCGGCGGGCCGATGCGCCCGCCAGCGAAACCGGCCTGGTGGGGACCAAGCCCTACGCCGCCAGCGCGAACTACATCGGGAAGATGAGCAACTACTGCGCGTCGTGCGCCTACGACCCCAAGGCCCGCGAGGGCGAGCGGGCGTGCCCGTTCAACGTGTTCTACTGGGACTTCCTGATCCGCCATCGCGAGCGGCTGGGCGGCAACCACCGCATGGCAATGATCAATAAGAACGCCGACCGCCTGACGCACCGGCAGCGGGTACAGATCACCGTTTCCGCCGGGCGGCTCCGGCAGGAACTGGGAATCGACGGCGGGCCGACGATTCATGCGACACAGGCCGAGGGTTTGTACGGCGCCGCTCCGATCAAGCCGCGCGTGAAGGGGCGAACATGAGCATCGACGGTCGGCTGCTGGTCTGGTTCCGCGCCGATCTCCGAACGGCCGACAACGCGGCGCTCGCCGCGGCCTGCCAGCACGCGGGCAAGGGTGTGGTCGCCTGCTTCACGATCTGCCCGGACCAGTGGCGCGAGCACGACCGCTCGGGCGTGCAGGTCGACTTCGTGCTGCGGACGCTCCGCGAGCTCCGCGGGTCGCTCGCGGCCCTCAATATCCCGCTGATTGTCCTGAGTGTGCCAAGGTTTGCGGCGGTGCCGGCGGCGCTGCTTTCGCTCGCGCGAGAGCACGGCTGCCAGGGCGTCTACTTCAACCGCGAGTACGAGGTCAACGAGCTGCGGCGCGACGCCGCCGTCGCGGCACTCTTCGAGCGGTCGGGCCTGTACGCCCGCGGGTTTACCGACCAGACGCTCGCCGAGCCGGGCACGGTGCGGACGCTGGACGGCAAGTACTTCACCGTGTTCTCGCCGTTCAAGCGGGCTCTTTACAAGGCGTTGGAACGCGACGGCGTGTCGGTGCTGCCGGCCCCGATGAAGCAGGCCCGGACGGGTATTGAAGCTGCGGACGTGCCCGACCGCCTGGACGGCTTCGAGAGCCACGTGACCGACGCGGCCGAGCTCTGGCCCGCCGGGGAGTCGCACGCGATCTCTCGCCTCGGCAGGTTTATCGAGCAGCGCCTCGCCGCGTACAAGTCGCGGCGCGACCTGCCGGCGGTCGACGGGACCAGCGCCCTCTCTCCCTATCTCGTCGTAGGCGCGGTCTCGCCGCGGCAGTGCGTTCGGGCCGCGATGGACGCGAACGCAGGACGCTTGGACTCCGGCGGCGAGGGGGCCGTGCACTGGATCAGCGAGGTCGCCTGGCGAGAGTTCTACAAGCACATTCTTGTCGGCTTCCCGCGCGTGTGCATGGGCCGAGCGTTCAAGCCCGACACCGAGCGGCTGGTGTGGGAGACGAGCGACCCGCTCTTCGACGCCTGGTGCCGCGGCCAGACCGGCGTGCCGCTGGTCGACGCGGGTATGCGGCAGATGCTCCGGACCGGCTGGATGCACAACCGCCTGCGGATGGTGACGGCAATGTACCTGACCAAGGACCTGTTCATCGACTGGCGCCGCGGCGAGCGGTTCTTCATGCGCCACCTCATCGACGGCGACCTCGGGCCCAACAACGGCGGCTGGCAGTGGTCGGCCTCGACGGGCACCGACGCCGCGCCGTACTTCCGGATCTTCAACCCCGTCAGCCAGTCTCGCCGCTTCGACCCGGACGCAGCGTTCATCAAGCGCTACGTGCCCGAGTTGGACGGCATCGACGCGGGCGAGAGCTCGGCCATCCACGACCCGGAGGAACTGCCGATGCTCCTCCGCACGCGGTTCAACTATCCCCGCCCGATCGTGGACCACGCCAAGGCCCGCGACCGCGTGATGGCGGCGTTCAAGGGCCTCTGAGCGTCCGGCCCCCGGGCGGGATCGGGGCGAGAACCGCGGCGGTGGTACCATCACGCCGCGCCGATGCGCCCCGGGGGCCCGATGTCCAGCTTCTACCTCCTCCCTGCCTGGCTGTTCCTGATCGAGTTCGGCACGCGCTTGGCGCTGGTCGCCCGTGTGGTCATGCGCCGGCGGCCGATCAACGCGACGCTCGCGTGGGTCTCGATCCTGCTCTTTGCGCCCTTCCTCGGCCAGTTCCTGTACCTGCTCATCGGCGAGAGCCGGCTGGGCTCGCGCCGGCTCAAGCGGTACGAGCGGCTGAGCAAGAGCCTCGAGCAGGAGGCCATCTCGCTCTGGCGGCACCGCTGCCTGGCGATGGAGGCCGTGCCCGACCGGTGCTCGCACGTGGCCCGCTACGGCACGGCCGTCGCGGGCCTGCCCCCGCTGCGGGGCAACGAGCTGACGCTCTATTCCGACAACCTGACGATGATGGCCGCGCTGGTCCGCGACATCGACCAGGCCCGCGACCACGTTCATCTGCTCTACTACATCTGGGAGGACGACGCCGCCGTGTCGCCGGTCTACGAGTCGATCCTCCGCGCCGCGGCCCGGGGCGTGCGTGTGAGGCTCCTGGCCGACGGCGTGGGCAGCCGAAAGTTCCTCCGCGGGCCCACGTGCCGGCGGCTCAAGGGTGCCGGGGTGAGCGTCGTCGAGGCCCTTCCCGCGGCGCTCTGGCGGATGATCTTCGCGCGGTTGGACCTGCGGAACCACCGGAAGATCGCCGTCATCGACGGCCGGACCGGATACTGCGGCAGCCAGAACATCAACGGCCCCTCGTACCGCTCCAGCAAGTGGCGGCGGCCGAAGATGTGGGTCGACGCGACGGTCCGCGTCCAGGGCCCGGCGGCGCAGGCACTGGGCGTGACGTTCCTCCGCGACTGGCTGCTCGACAGCGACGAGGACATTACCGATGTCGTGTGCTTCCTGCCCGACATCGGCGTGCCGGCGCAGGACGAGGTGCTGGTCCAACTCGTTCCCTCGGGCCCGGGCGCGACGCCCCTGGCGATCCATCAGGCTTTGCTGACGCTGATCTATTCGGCGCGGGAGGAGCTGATCATGACGACGCCCTACTTCGTGCCCGACGAGGCGATGTTCGAGGCATTGCTGGCCGCGGCAACCCGCGGGGTGGACGTGCGGCTGATCATGCCGACTGTCAGCGACTCGCACTTGGTGGCCGCCGCGGCGCGGGCCCACTATGAGCAGATGCTGGAGGGCGGCATCCGGATATTCCAGTACAACGGGGGCCTGCTGCACGCCAAGACCGTCACCGTGGACCGCAACGTCGCGCTGATCGGCTCGACGAACTTCGACCACCGCTCGTTCTTCCTGAACTTCGAGGCCACGATGTTCATCTACGACGACGACTTCGCGTCCATTCTGCGTTTCATGCAGGTCGGGTACATGGAGAGCGCCGAATCCATATCGCTCGAAGAGTGGCGGCGCCGGAGCGTCTGGGAGCGGGCCCGGGACAACTGTGCAAAGCTGATGGGCCCGCTGCTCTAGCGGACACGGGCGTGGACAGGAGCCGGGCGGGCGCGATCACCGCGGGCGGCTCTCAGGTCTTGGCCGCTTCCTTGTCCTTCTTGGGCTTCTTGCGGGCCTCGGCCGAGGACGACGCGAAGGTCTCCTCCTCGACATACAAGACGCAGCGGCACGACGGGCAGCTCACCAGCTTGCCCGACATCAGGCCGCTGACGACCTCGACGGGGATCGCCATCATGCACGCCGAGCAGTTGCCCTCGTGCGAGCGGCGGTCGAGGACCTCGACGGGGGCCATCGCGTCATCGCCCCGCAGCTTGATCAGGTTCTCGAGCATGGCCAGCTCGCGGGCCGGGACCTTGGAGGCCAGATCGATCCGCTGGGCGCTGAGCTCGTCGCGGCGCTGCTTGCCCTCCGAGTCACGCTCGTCGCGGTCTTGGCGGGCACGCTCGACCTGGGCCGTAACGTCGTTGAGCTTGGCGATCAAGGCGTCCAAGGCCTTCTGCAGCTCCTCGACCTTGCTCATCGCCTCCAACTGGCGAGTCTCGGCGGCCGACTTTTGTTCCTTGAACGTGTTGAGCTCGTTCAGGAACGCGTTATATTCCTTGGCCGTCTTGGCGCCGTTCATCTGCTCGCGGAGCACGACCATTCGTGCCTCGAGCCGGGCGGCCTCGCCCTCCTCGTTTGCGGCGACGGCCTTGAACTGGCGGAGCTGGACCTCGGCCGCGACCTTCTGGCGGGCCAGGTCGCCCATCAGCACTTCCTGCTTCTTCAGGAACGCTTCAGCGACGTCCAGCCTGCTCTTGAGGCTGCGGTGAAGTTTGTCGACCCGAAACACTTCCAGCAGCTGCTTGGTGACGGACATTCAAGGCCCCGGTTGCCAATTGATGCGGGCGGGCTCCGAAATCAATCATACCCCCCGCACGCCCCCCGTGCCGCCGTCACGCATACTTTCATGCCCAGATCGTGCGTCGGTCATCGCGTCGTCAACAACCAGAAGGCGAACGGGGCGGCCAGCAGCACGGAATCCAGCACGTCCAAGACCCCGCCGAAGCCCGGGATCGACCGCCCGGAATCCTTGATCCCCGCGTCCCGTTTGAGCACGCTCTCCAGCAGGTCGCCCCCCTGCCCGGAAATCGCCAGCACGCCCCCCACCAGAGCCGCATAGCCGAGGCTCAGCGAACCCACACCCGCATGACCCAGGAAATGCTGGTGGAGCAGGAGCCCGCCCATCGCCGTCAAGGCAGCGACGATGATCCCGCCGAGCAAACCTTCCCAGGTTTTGCCCGGGCTCAGCCAGGGGATGAGCTTGTGCTTGCCGATGGCCCGGCCCGTGACGTACGCCCCGATATCGCAGCTTTTGGTGATCACCAAAACGCCCGCCACGACCGACGCGGGGTGCTCTCGCCGCAGCGCGAGCACGAAGCCGAACATCAGCCCCAGGTATACAAACGCGAGCATTGCCGCTCCCACGGCGGCCGTCGCCCCGTCGGTCTGCTTGTCCCGGATGTGCCAGATCAGCGAGCCCACAAGCACCAGCGTCCCGACGGTCGCGACCAGGGCGACGGCATGGATCGGGCTGGTCTTCAGGGGCACAAATGCGCACACCAGCAGGCCCGCGATCGCCGCGATGCTCATCCACCGTCGCGAGGCCGGGGCCCCGCCCTTGTGGCACATCGCTCCGAGCTCGCGGGCCGCCAGGGGCACCAGCACCAGTCCGAGGATCAGGATCACCAGCCCGGGAGCGAACGTCGGCGCGTGCCCGGCGGGCAGGAACGAGGAGATCCACGCGGGGATCGCCACGCCGTCCAGATGCTCGTCGAGCCAGAGCGCGACGACGAGCAGCAGGATCATCAGGGGGCCAAAGAGGAGCCGGTACTTGAGCACGCCGGAGCGTATGGCCAGCGTCCGCGGCAGGGGCTCAGATGGCCAGCCCGCCGACTGCGAAGCGATACGACCCCAGGGGATCGTTGCTCACCAGCGAGAGCTCGGCCCCGCGCAAGCCCACGCCCGTGGGCGCAAACCGCACCAGGATCGTCACGCTCTCCAGATAGCCGATCGCGCCCCGCGCCGGGGGCGAAACGATCGTGAAGTCCGACGCGTTCACCCCCGTGATCCGCACGCCTGCCAGGCGGTTGAAGCTCAGCGTGCCCAGGCCCAGGTTGGTGATCGTGAACAGGCGGAGGCGGTCGTTCACGTTCGCCATGCGGCGGCCGAAGTCGGTCCGATCAACCAGCTCCGGCGTGGCGTCGTCGCGAGCGATGTCCTGGCCGGCGCCGGAGATGACGGCCCGTGGCACGGCCACGCCCCGGCCCTGGACAGTGAACACATACGCGGGCGTCATCGGGTCGCTGGTGCGGATCTGCACGCGGGCGACCAAGAGGCCCGTATCGCCCGGCGTGAAACGGACGCGGAAAGCAACCGAGCCGCCCGGAGGGACAACGCCGCTGGGCTGCTGGAGAATGCGGTAGCCGCCGCCGGGATTGTCGAGGATCTGGACCGGCGCGGCCGCGCTGAGGATGAGGTTTGACAGCCCGGTGTTCACCACGCGGTACTCTCGCTCGCTGACGCCCCAGAGCGCATCGGTGGGGCCGAACGTCGTGCCGTCGGCGTTCGCCGGGACGGCGTCGCCGTGGGCGATCGGAACACCCTTGCCCGTAACGCCAACGACCGGCCGCACGGAACCGCGGCCGGAGATTGCAAACGTGTAGCCGGGCGTATCCGGGTCCGTCGAGACGATCGTGACCGTCGCTTGGCGCAGGCCCGAGGCCCGCGGCTCGAACCGGATCGAAAACCCCGTCGACGACGACGGCGCGACCGTTGAGACCGCGTCGGTCACCAGCAGAAAGTCCGCCGCGGCGGGGCCGGAGATGCGGATGTTCGTCGCGCCCACGCCCCCTAAGCCGCCGGTCAGCCGAAGATCCCGGGTTCCCGCGTTGGCGACAATGAACGTGCGTGTGACGGTCGCTTGGCCGAAAGCCACGGGGCCGAAGTTGGTAGAGTCGTAGAGGTTCGGGGCGGTATCGCCGCTGGCGATGCGGACGTTGTTGGCGATGACCTGGATGTCCGGCTCGGGCGGCCGCACGCCCTTCTTGGCGTCGAGCTTGACGTTCGAGGAGCCCACCAGGACGTTCCGGTACGTCACGCTCTGCCCGAAGCCGGCACCCGAGAAGCTGATGCTGTACTGCCCCGGCGGGACCTGGATCTGCCACCCGCCCGCGTCGAGGCTCGTCGTGGTGAACTGGGCCTGCGCGGGCACGATCTCGCTGGCGATGGAGATCGTCACGCCGCCGAAGCCCTCGCCGGACGAGTAGCCGTCGCTGGTCGTGTCGCCATACACCACGCCCAGCAGATACGGGTTGCCCTGGGTGAACCGGCGGCCGAACTCCTGGGAGATGACCAAGGGGCCGGTCTGCCGCGACGGGCTGGTGCCGGTGTTGGTGATGCGGATGCCGACCTCGCGATACGAGGCCGAGAGCATGCTGTCGCGGTGGCCCGGCGGCTGCTGGATGCCCGTGTCCGTGTCGCCCCAGTCGAGCACGAAGCCTGTGTGCCCGTGGAAGACGCTGCGGGCGAAGGCGTACACGTTCTCGCCCAGCGTGGCCCAGTTCGTATACCCGGCGTTGGTCGCCCGATCGCCGAGCCCCGGCTCGCCGGGGAGCTGGTGGCTCTGCTCGTCGAAGGCGATCATCTGGTTGTTGTGCCCCTCGGCGGCCGCGATGAGGTTCGCGTTCCACGCCAGCGGCGGGACCGGGGCGAGGTTCGAGAACTGCGCTGCCAGCGTCGGGCCCGAGGTGTTGAAGAACCGCAGGGCGCTGTCGGTCGGCCCGTCGCCCGAGCGGGCCGGCGTGCTCAGCGACGAGGTCAGCAGCGCCAGCTCGGCCTGGGGCTGGGCCCGGAAGCGATTGAGCAGTTCGAGCATGTACTGCTCGTCGGCCGTCGGGTTCAGGACGGCGAGCAACTGCCGGGCCTCGAGGGCTTCGAGGTCGAACACTGCGGCGCGGAGTTGTCCATGCCGCGATCGCGGCGAAGCTCGGATCATGCAGTCACCGGGGAGTGGTATCGGCCGGAAAGCTGTACGTTGCTTACCCCGGCGGCGTTCGGCGACAATGGGCACGTCCGGATCCGGCGGCAAGCGATCCAAGTGCCCGAATCGGCACACCAATCACGACCCATCGGCACGAGTCTCGCCCTTGGCCCACCGCGAAAGCCGCTGGGCCGCCTGCTCGAGCGTCGCCCGCTTCTTACAGAACGCGAACCTCGCCAGCGGTCGGCCATGCTGGACGTTCTCATAGAACACGCCCGGCGGGATGGCGCACACGCCCGCATGCTCGGTCAGGTGCTTGCAGAACGCCGCATCGGATTCCAGCCGCTCGCCCAGCGGCCCCGAGCCGCCTGGGCGGGCCCGCGTCCAGTCGACCATGATGAAGTACGCCCCGGCGGGCTGAAAGACTTCAAACCCCGCGTCCGCGAGCACGCCGGCGAGAAACCGCCGGTTGCCGTCGAGCATTTCGACCAGTTCGGCGATCGCCTCCTTCGCCTCGGCCGATCCCCCGGCGGCCGCCGCCGCACCGGCCTGCAGCGGCGTCGCCGATGAGAAGGTCATGAACTGGTGAGCCGCCCGCACCGCCTTATTGAGCCCGGCTGGCCCGATGCTCCAGCCGATCTTCCAGCCCGTGAGGCTGAACGTCTTCCCGAGGCTCGAGAGCGTCAGCGTCCGCTCGGCCATCCCCGACAGGGTCGCCAAGTGCACGTGCGGCAGCCCCGGGTCGTACGTCAGATGCTCGTACACCTCGTCCACCAGCGCGATCACGTCGTGCTCCACGCACAGCCGGGCCACCAGCTCGAGCTCCGCCCGCGTGAAGACCTTCCCGGTCGGATTGTGCGGCGTGTTGATGAGCACGCAGCGCGGCCTGAGCGCAAACGCCGCCCGCAGCTGGGCCTCGTCGAACCAGAATACCCCGTGCCGATCGTCGGGCGCGCGGAGCGTCACGAACACCGGCTCGCCCCCCGCCATCGCCACGCCCGCGCGGTACGAGTCGTAGTACGGCTCGAAGAGCACTACCCGCTCGCCAGGGTTCACCAAGCCCATGAGCGCCGCGCAGATCGCCTCCGTGCACCCGCTGGTCACCGTCACGCATGTGCCGGGGTCCGTCTCGAGCCCGGTCCGCGCCACCCAGTCCGCCGCGATCGCCGCATTGAGCGCCGGCAGCCCGAACATCCGGGCGTACTGGTTCGCCCCGTGTCCGTCGGCGTTGATCGCCTCGACGGCCGCCCGCTTGATGAACGCCGGGCCGTCGAAGTCCGGGAATCCCTGGGCCAGGTTCACCGCCCCGTACCGCGCGGCCAGCAGCGTCATCTCCGTGAAGATCGTCGTGCCGAAGCGGTCGAAACGGCGGGCGATCATGGCTGGCTCTCGATCGTTCATCCGGGCTCGCCCGCGGGCCGGCGCCGGCCCACTCAGGCATAGACCTCGAGGAACACACGCTTGGAAACCTTCAACTCGCGGTGCAGCATCTTGCGGTTCCACGAGCCAATATCACCCATCGCCACGGGCTCGACGGCAAGATATTGCTCGAGCGTCGACGGCGACAGGTGCCGGGCCATGTGCTGGAAAATCCCGAGCTCCATCCCCGCGATCCCGCAGACGTACACGAGCGTCCGCTCGCCCGAGAGCATCGGCAGCAGCACGTCCCGGCTCGCCGTAATCCTG
>Ga0105044_10008804_pt1 | contig 13840 bp, 8 predicted proteins | sample MAT01_FD_78092 | JGI IMG/M metagenome (GOLD analysis project Ga0105044, IMG submission 78092) | Freshwater microbial communities from Lake Fryxell liftoff mats and glacier meltwater in Antarctica - MAT-01 | ecosystem: Environmental > Aquatic > Freshwater > Ice > Liftoff microbial mat | place...
CCAAAAAGAATGGTGAAGACGACCATCGTCAGCACGGGCTGCAACACTGCCCAGAGCACGCCGAGATAGGTCTGCTTGTAGCGCACCAGGATGTCGCGCCACGCGAGGAAGCCGAAGAGTTCACGATAGCGCCAGAGCTCGCCAAAATTGATCGGCATCCATCCGCGCTGTGGCCGAATGACGCGCTCGACGGGCAGGGGTTCGTCAGCGGGCATGGGCCGAAAATGACGAACGCGCGATCGAATCGGTGACAGGCTGCCCCGCCAAATCTGATTTCTTCGTTCCCTCGTCCTTCGTCATATGTCCTTCGTCATTTCCCTTTCGGCCCACCACCACAGTCGAGAGGCCGCTGGTCGGGAGCACGGCATCGAGCACACGGAAGATCGGAGTGAGCTTGCCATAGAGCCTGAGCTGCCACGGCTTCAGCGCCTTCTGGCCGCCGAGGGTGTTCGCGACGTACCAGGCGAAGATACCAACCTTGTTGAAGAAAAACTGCGTTTCCACATCAAAGCCGGCCTCGCGCACTTTGCCTTCGAGTTCGCCCTTCGCGTAGCGGCGGAAATGGCCGAGCGCGCGGTCGAATTCGCTGTAGAGCCTCATGTTGAACGGCACGAGCACGACCACGCGGCACCCCGCCGGCACGGTTTCCATCAGGCTGCGCAGCACGGCGCGGTCGTCCTCGAGGTGTTCGAGCACGTTGAGAAAGACGACGCTGTCCGGCGCAAACGCGCGGAGTTGCTCGTAATCCTCGCGCGCCGTCATATCGAGTTTGCCGATGCGGAGATCGCGCTGGTCAGGCCATTTGCGCTGGAGTTCGGCGAGGTAGTCGATCCGGTAGTCCGTGAGCAGCACATGGTCATGGCGGCGAATGTGTTTGCTCAGATTTCCGCGCCCGACGCCGAGTTCGGCGACACGCGCGCCGAGCCACGGCTTCACGCTTTCGTACATCCATTCGTTGAATTGCGGAGCCTGCTCCATCGCGTCGAGCGTGACTTTGCCGGGGTCGGAGTAGTTGTCGGAAAAGCGATACTTGAAAATAAACCACAGCGCCGCCGCGCCGTCGCGCCAGGTGATCTTCTTCCCCTCGTCGTAGCGCCGCCCGTTGTAGCTGATCGGCACCTCGAACATCCGCAACCGGTTGCGCGCGACCTTGGCCGCGATCTCCGGCTCGATGCCAAAGCGGTTCGACTCCAGCGGAATCGCCTTGAGCGCGGAACTGACGAACGCTTTGTAACACGTCTCCATGTCCGTGAAGTTCGTGTCATTGAGCATGTTCGAGAGCGTGGTCAGGAACTGGTTGGCCTGCGTGTGCCAGAAGTAAAGCACGCGCCGCTCTTCCCCCGCAAAGCGGCTCCCGAAAACGACCTCCGCCCGCCCGTCGAGAATCGGCCGGAGCATCCGCCGGTAGTCCTGCGGGTCATACTCCAAATCTGCGTCCTGAAAAATTGCGAGATCGCCAGTCATCTCGGCGATCGCGCGCCGCAGCGCCGCGCCCTTGCCTTGATTCGGGGTCTGCTGGAAAGCGCGAATCTCGGGGTGCTCCGCGGCGAGTTCCTGCGCGATGCGACCTGTGCCGTCCTGCGAGCCGTCGTTGACGATGACGATCTCGCGGGCGAGCCCGACGGGAAGCGGCGCGGCGAGCACCGCCGCCATCGCGGCGCGCAGGCTGTCCTCCTCGTTATACGCCGCAACGAGGATGGAGAGCTTTTGAAACTTGGGAGCCGGTGGCATGGAGCGGGGGCCGGGAAGATGCGCCAGAACAGGGCGGGCGAAAATCAATTTTTACGCCGTATTTGGCAAGTTTTGCGGGGAAAGTGGGGCGCTCAGTTCTGCGCGATGTTTACGCGCCCGCCTCCGCGGAAAACAGTGATGACTGACTGTGGTTTCATTTTTCCTCCGAGTGCAAAAGCATTGAGACAATTCGTGCGGACGCCTTCCCGTCACCATAGGGATTCACGCCCGTAACCATCCGCGCGCGCGCCTCCGGTTTTTCCAGCAGTTCAGCCGTTTCCGCGACGATGCGGGCGCGCGACGTGCCGACGAGCTTGGCGGTGCCCATCATCACCGCTTCGGGACGTTCCGTCGTCTCGCGCATCACCAGCACGGGCACGCGCAGACTGGGCGCCTCCTCCTGCACCCCGCCGGAGTCGGTCAGGATCAGCGTGGCGCGTTTCATGGTTTGGATCATCGAAAAATAGTCCAGCGGTTCGACGAGCCGGACGTTTTCGAGACCGGAGAGGATTTCATTCACGGGTGTCCGCACATTTGGATTCAGATGCACGGGATAGACAAAATGGACATCGCGGAAGCGCCCCGCGAGTTCCCGGATCGCCTCGCAAAGTTCCCGAAAGGGCTCGCCAAAACTTTCCCGGCGATGGGCTGTGATGAGCACGACCTGACCGTCCGCTGGCACTGGAAGCGCACCAGGCGGACAGGGAAGCGCCGCGATCTCGATCAGCGCATCGACCACCGTATTGCCCGTGACAAAGATGTCTCCGGCCCGGCAACCTTCCCCCAGCAGCGCATCACGCGCGCGTTCCGTCGGGACGAAGAAGGCGTCCGCAACGAGATCGGCGACCCGGCGATTGATCTCTTCAGGAAAGGGCTGCCGCTTGTCGCCGGTGCGCAAGCCCGCCTCGACATGACCAAACCTGACCCGGTGGTAGAAGGCGACGAGGCTCGCGGCGAGCACGGTAGTGGTATCGCCCTGGGCGAGCACCCATGCCGGCTGCACCTCGGTCATCACGCGATCGAGGCCGGCGAAAAGATTCGCCGTCAGCTTGGCGAGCGATTGGTTTTTCTCCATCAAATCCAAGTCAATATCGGGCCTGATTCCGAACAGCCCGAGCACCTGATCGAGCATCTGCCGGTGTTGCCCGGTCACGCACACGACGGATGCGATGCGACCGGGATGCCGCGCGAGTTCCTTGACGACTGGTGCCATCTTGATCGCCTCGGGCCGGGTGCCGATGATGGTGAGAACTTTCATCATTTGGGGCGCTGGATTTTATACAGCCGCACCAGCGCATGCTGACGCTCGCCGCCGCGGAAAAGGTCGGCGCTGGCGACGAGCCAGAAGAGGTCGGAGTGCTCCTCGACGAGCCGCTTGAGTTGATCGTGATGCTCGCGCCGCTTGTCCTCGGGAAGGGAGTCGTCGAGCACGAGATACTGGATTTTTCCGCTGGTGAGAAAGGCGAGAAGGTCGTCGTCGGTACTAAAAACTGGCGAATATCCGCTGCCGCTCCATGCGCTTTTCGCGAGGGATTTGCTGGCGCGCTGGATGACGTGACCGGGCCGCTGCTCGCGCATCGCGATTTCGGAAATGAACATCCCCTCGCCGCGCGCATCCGAGGAGACGAGCGTCACGTCGGCGGGCGCGGCTTCCGCGAGCATCGCTTCCGCCAGTGGCGCGAAGCCGGAGAAACCCTTCTCGGCCAAAGGCCACACCGAGCCCGCGAGAACGACCAACCCAAGCGCGGCTGAAATCACCGGCCTGTTTCGGGCGGCTGGCGCTGCTTCCGAGGATGGTCGATTCAGCAGAGCCGCAAATCCGGCAACGGCAAACATCATGGCGGCCGGCAGCGTGGGAACGAGATGCCGCGCCTCCAATCCGACCGGCGCGATGGACTGAAAGACGATGACCGCGATGATGAGCGCGCCCGCCGCAGCCCACCGGCCTTGATTCTGCGAGCGCGCACGGACTTTCACAAACGCGCCGACGCAAAAAAGCAGCAGGGCGAGGACGCCCAGACCGAGGCCGAATTTGGTCGCGTAGTAGGGCACTGCTTCGCGGGTGAAATTCCAGGAGGGTCCCGGTTCGACCCAGCCGCCTCTGCCGAGATTCCGCGTGGCCCAGGTCCACGGTCCGGCGACGAGGGCGACGATCAGCACGCCCCACCACAGCGCGGGGCGCTTGAGCAGATGAAACCTGCGCGTAAAAATCAGCGCCAGCGGTGCGGCGAGCGCCAGGGCGAGGCCCGTGCCTTTGGTGAGGATTGCCAAAGCCGCGAAGACGCCGAACCGCAGTGCGTCGGCCCGCTTTTCCCGGTCGAGGAAATCGCCGAAGGCGAGTGCGGCGCCGAACATCAGCAACGCGCTGAGGGTCTCGGCCATCACCATTCCAGAGGAAAGTCGGAAGAGCGGCAGGGAGACGAGGAGCGCTGCGCCCAGCGCCGCCAGCCAGATGCCGTATTCGTCGCGGAGCGCACGAAAAAGCATCGCCGCAACCGCCGCCGCCAGCGCACCCAGCAGGAGGAGAACGGAAGTCCGCGACGGTGAGAGCGGGAGCGTCCATGCGGACTGCACGAGGTAGAAAAACGGCGGCCAAACACCGAGGCTGATCTTCGGATAGTGGGTGTAATAACGATCCGCGAAGTCTTTTCCCGCTTGGATCGGCGAGCCCTTGCGGCCACCCGTCACGTAGCGGCCGGCCATGAGGAGGGAATCGCGAACGAACAATCCGGTGACGTAGTGGGCGGCTTCGTCCGGGTGCCCCCCAAACTCGCTCCGATACGCCCCGCCGGTGCGCTGCCAGACGAAAACGAGGTCAAACGCGAGCACGAAGACGATGCACCCGATCAGCCATGCGCGTTTCTTTCCCGGCACAGACGTCCGGGTTTCGTCGGGCACACAAGCTTTCATTTTTGAGGCAGGGGCTCGAATCGCGCGAGCACGGCCTTGTGCTGCGATTTCGTGCCCGGCTCAGGGCGGCATTCCACGGCACGCCAGCCGCGGCCGGTGAAGAAATAATCCAGTCGCAGCCAGGGTCCGAAGCCCGCCACCGGGTTTCTAGTGCTACCCGGGAATGTCAGACCCCAGCCGCGGCCCGCCGCTTTGAATGCGTCCTCCATTTCGCCCGCGAACAGATGATAGATATAACCATGGTCAGGCATGTTGAAGTCGCCTCCGACGATGAAGGGCTGCTTTTCGTCTGCGAAGACTTTGCGCAAATCGCGGGCGAGTTTGATTCTGAGGGCGAGCCATTCCCGGTAATTTCCAAAACCCGGCTCCCGCCGCTTCCGTCCCACCAGATCGCCAAGAACACGCCGCCCGCCGATGAAGCGGGACAGCTCCTGTCGCGGCGTGGGCATGTGGACACTATAAAAGACCAGTGGGAGGTCTCCGGCCATGACCTCGAAACGCGCGGCCACCGGACGTCCCCCCCAATTCGGCTCCGTGAGCAGCGCAGACTGCTGAATGGGAAAGCGGCTGACGACCGCGAATTCGCCGTGGCCGGCGACATAAAACGCCGGCAGCTTCGCCGCGAGGTAGATGCCATAGGATTTCCCGGCATCCTGAAGCACGATCACGTCGGGCTTTTCCCGATCAATGAACGCGTCGAACTGCGCACGATTGCTCTGGCCGGCGTTAAAGGTCACCGCCGTGATTACCTTCTCGTGGCGATTCGGCGTTCCCGACCACCGGAAGGTCATGTACCCAAAGGCCAGCGCCAGCACGCAGCCCAGATGCCAGAGGCAAAGTCGCGGCCGGAAAAGCAGGCAGAGCGGGGTCAGTGCGAGCAAGGGTAGGAGAAGCATCTGCGGGGGCGCGAAGAGCAGCAGGCTGAACACCCAGAGGTGCTCGCCCCACCACTCCAGCGCGATCATCGCCACGAGCGCACTTCCCGCGTAAGCCAGCGTGAGCCAACCGAGAGCGCGGCGCACGAATTGCAGGGCGCGCGCCACGGTGCCGGCGGTGATCTTGAAAAGCACTTCGTCAGGCCGGGGAGTTGCGGTTCCGGGCGAAGGCTCCGTCATCGGAAATGCGTCCGCCTGCATGTCGGCCACACCGGCGTTTTCTTCCTCATGGTGCAGGCGGCGGCGGGGTGGCTTCCGGCGAATTTTGTCCCTCGGGTGAAGGAGGCAGCAGACGCCTGCCGACTTCGCTGTTCTTAAACTGCTCGATCTGGGTCAGCGCCGGGCCGGATATGGTTGTCTCGCCGAGCTCTCTGGCCTTGCGAAAATAGAACTCGGCATCCTGCAACCGGCGTTGCAATTGGAAATGCAAACCGTAGTACGCATAGACGTTGCCAAAATTGGGATCGCCGTCGATGGCCCGCCGGTAGATCACATCCGCGTCTGCGAAACGCCCTGCCAGATCGAGTGTCTGGCCGAGTTTCAGAAGCAGACGGGTATCCTTCGGAAAAAGCTTCAAGCCTTCCTCGTAAGCCTCCGCCGCCTGCTCGTGCAGCGCCGCCCGAGCAACGGAATCTTCCATCCCCTCCGTGAGAAAGTGCCGCGCTTGACCGAGGTAGAAAAAAAGATTCGGATTCTTCCGCTCGTAACCCAGAGCGCGCTCCGCCAAAGCCCGCGATTCCTCGTAACGCCGATCACGCAGGGCTCGGCGGGCCAGCTCGCAGTAGTACTCACCGGGCAGGAGCGGAACCGCCAAAGCGAGCAGGGCGACAGCGACAGGGGGAACCACCCACGCCTGCCACCCTGAGCCGCGCCGGGGTTTTTCGCCCACCGGTTTCAGATCCGCGCTGGGGGTCGCCATGATGGCAAAGAGCATCGCGCCGAGCATCGCGTTCGCCGGCAGGTGGAAGTTAAAATCGAAAACGGAATGCACCAGCAGTGCAGCCACCCCGCAAAGCGCCCCCATCGCCAGCGCCAGCTCGTTGCTCGATGTTCTCCACTCGGGTTTCAACTTGCAGTTCACGATCCTCCTGAGGCCACCACAAGCCGCAAAAATATGGAACCCCAGAAAGACAGCGCCCAAGACGGCTCCGATCACCCCGTATTCCGCCAGCAGGTGCAGGTAATCGTTATGGACAAAGATTGGATCCGCCTGCACCTCGGGAGAGCGGAACTCGCGAGCGTAGTAGAGAAAAGTGCCGCTGCCCGTGCCGATCACCGGACTCAGGCGGAATTGCTGCAGAGCCGATTGCCACATTTGAAGCCGCATATTGGTCGGGTCATAAACCGTGTCCACCCGGGTTGAGATGGAAGCGCTCTTCGCCATGAAAAACAGCGCGCCGCCGACCAGCAGGGACACACCGAAAAGAGCGGCGAGTGTCATTGGCCACTGACGATCCGGTCGCACCCGGTGGATCACCCAAAGGCTGATGCCGCAGAAAATTACCAAGCCGAAGAGCGTGCTCAGATATCCACCGCGGCTGCCCGTGAGGGCGATGCCTGCGACACACATCAAGGCGCAGTATCCGGCAAGGATTCGAAGCCAACTTTGCACCCGACCCCAGCAGCAAATGCCCAACGCCAGGAAACACACCATTTCAAGAAGTCCCGCCAGGTGATTGGGGTAAATGTAAAAGCCGCTGGCACGCCAATCCCAGTCCGAGCGAATCATCCAGGGGATCAGCATGAAATTGTCGTCCTGCTTGAACTGGATCGCCCCGATGCCGACATGCACTAGAGCGAGGGCTCCTAGCACTCCCACGACGACCAGGCGTTCGTGGGAACGGACGAAATATCGGCTCGTCATGAAATAGGCAAGAAGCGCTCCCAGCGCTAGAAACAAGTCCCAGCGTGCGAGGTACTCCACGGGTGACCAAAAGGTGCGGCCGATGACAAAGCCCGCCAGTAACAGTGCTGAGATGCCCGACCAAGCCGAGCAGTGGAACCTCTCCCGCCGCACAAAAACCAACGCGACCCCCGCCACCCCCAAAAGTAGATCGCCCGGAAATCTATAGACCAAGCCCGCCCCCCCGAGGAGGATCTGCATCAGGACAAAGGCAACAACGAAAAGAAAGAAAGCAGCGTAGCGCATTCGAAGCATTGAGGCGGAAATCCTAGACACAAGAGTCAGGTGGGAATCCAGGTCTTCCCCGAAACAAAGTATACACGGACCACACCGAGTCTTTTGTGCCCTGTTTGGAATTGTTCGAACCGGTCAGTCATGCACGACCCGAGTCAGTTTGGTAAGAGAGGCCACTCGTCGCATTCCGCGGGTTTCTTCAGCTACCCCGCAAACGCTGGCACTCAACTGTTTCTCCACCCAGAAGGGTGATGGTCAACAGCGAAAGGAAGGAGTGGGCAAAGACCTGGGCTCCGTGTTCCTGACGCTCGGGGGATTCGCTCTCGAAATTAATGCAGGCAACTGAGTCCGAAACGGGAAAAGCAAAACGCCCCTGCGATTGGATTCGCAGGGGCGTCGCTTTAAGGCTTCTCCCTCGATTTACAGGGTGAAGATATTCGACACCGGTACGCCCGACGCACTGTGGTGATCATAATAAGTCGCCCCCGGGGTGCCTGTATCATATAAACCTGCGGCACCGGCACCTGGCCTGGCACCTACTCCACCGCCGGCAGCTTCGTTGAAGCCGAAATCGACCGCATTCCGGATGTTCGCCAACGGCGTGACGTTGTATCCGGCAAAGATCGCATTTGCAATATCGCTTGCGGTGGTAATAGCGGCTCCGGCGTTCGCTGCCCCCGACACCCAACCGAAAGCTTGGGCTGCAGCCTGTGCGATATCCAGAACATACCCGGAACCGCCGGCAGCAGCTGCTGCGCTCGTGAGCGCGGCAAGCAAGTCAGTATTTGTAGCGATTAGGTGATCGTTGGGTTTCACCATCTGCGCGACGAATCCTGTGATACCACCCGCCACTCCCCGGGCCCTGGTGATTGTCGAGGAGACGCTGGCTGAAGTGACTCCATCGCTCTGCCGGAAGGGAGCCGAAGCGACATCGTTGTTGTAGGCCGCATCAAGTACGGCCAACACCGTATAGGTGACTGAATTCCGCAATGCCAGCGTCTTGGCGGCTGCTGAGAGTTGCGTGGATTCGAGGATGCCGGTGGTGATACCGGCCGAGATTGCCGCGACCGCTGCCGGTCGGCCACCTGCTCCCATCGGATCTGCCCCGATTAGTGTTCCCGGAACCGTGACTTTCGAGTGGTTCAGAATCCCTCCAACAGCACTCCACGCGGATATCGGTGAATTAAAGGCCAAGGTATGTGCAATGACGTGACCGAACTGAGGGAGAACCACTGTGGCCGAATTCGCAATGTCTACGATATAGTTAGGATTCTCGAGGATCTGCTTACCAACATACTGTTGGATATCGCTGGGGTTGGCCTTTGAATGAACAGCCACGGCACTGGCTATCGTCAGGTTGATTTGCTTTGTACGGTTTGCGCTGATGGCCGCGTTTGTCAGAACATTGGTGCTGGTTGATGTCTGATTGATCGCCACCGCCAAGCTGGCCGAGGAGTCAGCAGAATTTGCAAGGCTTGCGGCATAAAGCAGCGCCAGATTGCGAGCGTCATTACCGGGAGTGGCAAATGCATCCACGGTCTCATGATACTTATTCAAGAAAGTGCCGACCAACACGCTGATGAGGGTCGCTCCAGCATTTGTGGCCACATCGTCATCGCCAGCAACCGAGCCAGTGCCAGCTGAAAGAATCACAGCGGTATTTTGATTAAGGTTGCCCGCCAACGCGGCCACGATCGCAATATATGTCGGACTAGTAGCTGCGACTCCCCCATTTGCGGCAACAATGGCGTTGGCCATTGCCGTCACTGCAGCGGAACTGCGGGCATCCCCCACTGGGCCGGCCAGCTTCAGGACGTTCCCAAGATTGTAAGCGATCTCCGCGTAAGCATCCGGCTTGTTTGACGGCGACGCAGCCGCTGCAGCTTCAATTGCCGAGTTTCCAATGGCTGTGGCATTTGCGTTGGTTAAGCCAGCCGTCTGAATCACCGTCCTCGCAATCCCACCTGCAGATCCGATTTGAGCGCCAGTGATCGCCCCAAAGGCGATGTCCTCGGGTGTTGCCCCACCAAATCCAACGGCCGCAGCGGCGGTTGCAGCTGCGCCGGCTTGGTAAGCGCCCGTAGCCCGGTTTAGGATATCACGAACGTCACTAGGGACAGGCGTTGCCGCAGTTAAAACATCTCGGACGATTTGCCCAGCACTAGCCTGGTACCGGACCACACCCGCCGCAACCACGGCGGCTGGATCATAAGTCGCAGCCAATCCACCGGCAGCCGCGGCATTGGTCGTATTGAAAGTGTTGAATGAATCAACCAAATCATCGGTGTATGGAGTGCTGAGACCGGTCTTAATAGCGGTATACATTACAGCGTTGCGATAAGGGCCATTTCTCAGAATGCCTTGCGCGATCGCTCCATAGTTTACATCACTCACAGCCACACCTGCCTTGAGGTTCGTGATCACCACAGGCAGATCAACGTATGCGGAATAGAACGTTAAGCCGTAGGTCGCGAAATCGAGGTTGGCTGGAGAAGAATTCACGGTTGTCGAAGACCCAGCGCTGGTTGCAACTCCAGAGATCAATGTTTTTTTAAGGGCCACCGTCGCAGCGTTGGGAACGGTCGACCACACGATTGCCGCAGTCGCATCGAGAAGAAGGCCGCTTACCGCCGCCGGCTGGAGAGCAGAGGCAAATGCCCCGCCTCCAGCCTGAGCCCCGTCCAAAGCTTTTTTCAAGACATTACCAACCCCGCCTACAAGAGTGTTATTATAGGCTGCTGCGTTGAAAATCAGCTTCAATTTTGTGGGAGCCGAACCGATCGTTGCGGGGTTGGCCTTCGCCGCCTCGAACGCAAGATCTTCGAGCGCTGTTTGCTTCGCTACCGTGCTAGCCGTTGAGTTTGCCACACCGAGCGCGAAACCTTGAAGCGCGTCAGAGATGCTGCCAGTCGAGCGATATTCCGCTACTTCCGCCGCAAGGGTGGAAATCGTCACCCCGGGAACAACGACCCCTTCAGTCAGCGCCTTCGCAGCAGCACTGACAGCAGCCTTGTAATCAGCGTTCGACGCTGTTGTTTTTGGAGCGACCGGAGGAATAATCAGCGTTTTTCCGGCCGGCATTTTACTCTCAATAAACGCCAAATCCGCGGAGCTAATCACCGGAACTCCATTTGGGATAAACGGCGCACCGCCCGTCGGAGAAACCTGCGGATAATAGGACGCCGGAATCCCTGCATACGGATCGTATGGCGGTGCCGCCAGCACAGATGCTGCCCCCAATCCCAGCGCGAGCGCAGCGGAGAACAGCGCGGACAAGCCCCTGGAGATGCGGCGTTGAGAGATTGGAGTGGTCGAGGATTTTCTAAGGATTAGGGATGACTTCATAACGTGGTTGTGTTTTTTGAATGGAGGTGCTTTGAGGTGGAAGTATTAGGGGAAACCAAACGGCTCCAAATTGCTTTTGCGGCGGGAGAATCGGCAAAGCGAAAGCCGATGTCAATAAAATCTTTTCGGAATTTGGAGACAAACGCCCGCGCGCACATCGTCCACTGCAAGTTGGACACGCGGAATCCGTCCCCTCGACCAATCGGCCCCAAGGCAAACGGGCGCCACTCATCCGGATCCCTTCGTCTCACGGTTCCATTGGGATGAGAGTTGCGAGAGGTAAAATAATGCGGTTTTTTGCTTCAATTTTGCGCGTGGTTGCTTCGCGTCCGTTCGGCCGACGCGATTAGAAAAGCTTGCTTTGGTAAAACTATTCCGTTCTTTTTGAGAAGCATGTTTCTCCAGTCACAATCGCCTCGGTGATAGAAGAGACGCGCGCCACCTTATGAGCGAAATTATCAGTCGATTCAGCCTGCATGCCGCGAAATTCAGCGGTCAAGTATGGATCTGTCTGGGGCTGATTTGGCTCGTCGTGGTCATCACCACCATTACCAGCATCTACGCCCAGCCCTTCAGCGCACGGCAGCGGAATTTTTGGACCTTAACGGTCATTTTTGTTCCATTGTTTGGGGTTCTCGCCTATCTCCCGTTTTCGTTCCGCAGGGAGCATTTGGCGCAACTCTTCTTCCTCCGTCTGCAAAAGAGGAACACTGGCACGGCCGGCCGATCCACAGGAGGACGGAGAGATTGAACCGCCCATCGTCCGACGGGGACATGCGCTACCGTGGCCTTCGACGGGCGTTATGCTGCCTTTCGGCAACAGGCGTCACCTTAGCTTCAGGCTGGAGTGCGGCGGCAATCCCGGAGTCACCTTCAGATTATAACCCGGGACCCGTTGCTTCGACTGCGGAGAGTCTTCCCAGAACGCTCCCAAGCGGCGCGTATCAGGCTCCCCCGACCCCTGGCGTGCCTTACTCCAAGCTCTTCCGCAACACTGGAGCCCCTTATTCAAATCCGCTGGAGCTTCCGCCGCTTACGCCGTCAGTACAAACCGAATCCGTCCAAGCCGGCACGAGACTCGGCCTCCCAGCGCTTCGCCTCGGCATTCCGCTGCTCCAGCGGGGATTCGAACCTCAGGATGCCGACCTCAAAATAGGTCCCGTATTCTTCAAGCTGGGGGATCTCTCCGCCGCCGCCTTGGGGAGCGACAATATCAACCTTACTGAAAACAATCGGGAGGCTGGAGTCATCGCCATTGTCACGATTGGCGGCACGGTCATCGCGCAGTTGACGGAGGGTCTGCGTCTCGCGGTTTCCGGCTCCTTCGTTTATCTGCCGCTCAAAAACGAAGCAGGCATCACAGGTTTCGGCCTCTACGCGCCTTTCGTTTTTGGTTTCAGCGAGAACCCAATCCTCCGTTCCGAGATCACCTGGAATACCGTTATCGGCGGTTGGAACGTCGTTTTTGCGGACGAATTCACCATTGGCATCGGAAGCTATTCGGACGACTTCCGTAGCGATGCCGTGCTTTTCGCAGGCGGCGGTTTCGATGGCATTGACCGGGCCGGACGATACAGCTTCGGTGCCAGGCGACCGGCGGTGCCGGAGACAGGCCAGCGTAACGAACAGAGAGGTGAGCTGGATATCGTCTACTTCAGCAATGTCGTCAGCGCGCAGACGGAACGATTGATCGTCGGGAAAACGCGGCTGCGCGTCCGAGTGGCGCACGAAAATCTTTGGTACAACCAAGGCAATCGCGGGCTTCCACGACTCCGGGACGAGGTCAACGTCAGCCTTGTTTCCGAGCGGGAAAATCTGCGATTCAAGCCATTCATTATCTATCAGGCATTGAAGACGGACGTGCAGGACAGTTTCGATCAAATCGTCCTCGCCGGCGTGGATGGACCGATCACCAACCAATTGCAACTCCATGCGGGAATTGGCTACTACTTTGGCAACGATCAAGACAGCCTTCTGTGGAGAGTCCTCCTCCGGCATCAGGCCGGACCATACACCGAGGAGTCTCTCTATTACGGCCGGACGATCAACGGATTCCACGACGAGATCAACGAGGCGGTCGGCTACAATATTCGTCAAATCATCGGGCCGAAGGTCGTCGCGAACGCTTTCGTTTCTCGCAATGACGTCCGGGATTTGACTGGCGACGGTTTTTCCCGCGTTGAGTATCGGGCCGGACTCCAGTTTTCGATTGCCGCCGGGCCTCGAACGCAGATTCGTCTCACGGGTACGTACGCCCGCCAGGAGGCAGATTCCCGCCAAGCAATTACGCTCACAGGCCTCGCGGGGATCAGCCACTATTTCACCGACACATTCCTCGCTCGCTTGATCTACCAGCACCAGGTGCATGACTCCGATTTTGGCGACGACAGCTACTACGAAAACTTGGTGTATTTGAGCCTCACGAAATATTTTAATTGACCCTCCCTCCCCCGAATCTTTCGGCTTCATTTGCAATCAGCGGTTGACGCTCTGCCGAAAATTCGCTAAGACACCCGCGCCCCCCCGGTGCCTCCCTCGCTCCTGTGATAAACAAATTTAAATGAACTCCCGTGCTCTTTGCTCTCGGGCATCAGAATTATTGGCGATCCTTGTCCTTTGCCTCGGCGACTCCTCGCTTGCGCAAGAGGCGAGCCCTGCTGGAAAGGTCGCTTTTAAGAAAACAGCTATCCCTCTGGCCACCGGGGATCAGGGAATTGCGCCAAAAATCGGGGCGAAGCGGGGTGCCAACGATATCGACGACCTCTCGGAGAAAAAGCAGACC
>Ga0105044_10008805_pt1 | contig 13840 bp, 8 predicted proteins | sample MAT01_FD_78092 | JGI IMG/M metagenome (GOLD analysis project Ga0105044, IMG submission 78092) | Freshwater microbial communities from Lake Fryxell liftoff mats and glacier meltwater in Antarctica - MAT-01 | ecosystem: Environmental > Aquatic > Freshwater > Ice > Liftoff microbial mat | place...
TAAATTTAGATAAGGTTGGTATTGGTGCATCATTGCTGTGTGCCATTCACTGTGCATTATTGCCGGTATTGTTTACATCGCTGCCACTAATGGGTGTTGAGCTATTAGAGAATAAACAAGTGGAACTCGGGTTTATTTTAAGCTCACTTATAATAGGTTGCTTTGCTTTATACAACGGCTATAAAAAGCATCACCACAGTGCTTTGCCTTTGCTTGTTTTTGTTACAGGCGTAACCATATTATTATTTGCCAATTTTTTTTTAATGGATAATGCGGAAACAATTATAAAAATATCAGGGGCTTCTATTATAATAACATCTCATATGCTTAACTGGCACAGTTGCAAACATTGCAAAATTTGTAAATGATAAAATGAAGAATATATTTCTATTAATAATGGTTGTTTTTTCTTGTACGCGTTCGTATGCACAGAATGCTTCTGTATTTCCACCACCTACCCTACAACAATCTATCTATGCAAAAAAAGTAACCGGCAATATTATTTTAGATGGAAAACTAATGGAAGCCGATTGGCAAACAGCAAACATAGTTACCAACTTTAAACAGGTAGAGCCTTTCCAGGGAGAACCATCAGAATATCCAACTATTGTAAAAATTTTATTCGATAATAAATATTTGTACGTTGGCACTTTTTGTAAAGACACTGCAGGCAAAACAGGAATACGGGTACAGGATTTCAGGAGAGATTTTGATTATTTCGCTAACGATTTATTTGGTGTAGCCTTAGACCCTTTTAATGGCAAACGGAATGCCACTGCTTTTCAAACAAACCCTTATGGCGCATTACGGGATTTGCAGGTGTTTGATGACAATATTTTTGATAGGGAATGGGATGCACTCTGGAATGCCAGAAGTAATATCACAGACAGTGGCTGGAGCTGCGAAATGGCCATACCCTGGAAAACACTTCGCTACCCAAAGCAAAAAAATGACAGTACAATTTGGGGAATTAACTTTGTAAAAATTGCCCGTAAAGAAAACGAAGCTTCCGCCTTTCCTGGCTTTCCCAGAAGTTTTGATAGTTACCGAATGAGTTATGCCGCACTGCTGAAAGGCATTCAGCCGCCACCACCATCTACCAACATACAAATAAATCCATATTGGGTAAATCAGTTAGATAATAAAAAACAAACGGGTAAAAAAAACATAAACAATTATAATACAAAACTCGGTGGAGAAATAAAATGGGCACCAACTGCACAGAGTACAGTGGACATTACTTTCAATACCGATTTTGCACAAGCAGATGCCGACAGGCAGGTAAATAATCTTACCCGTTTTTCTGTTTTCTTTCCGGAACGCAGGCAGTTTTTTTTGGAAAATGCAGGGTTGTTTGATGCAGGGAATCAATTTACATTTAAACCTTTCTTCAGTCGTGCCATTGGTTTGGATAATGATGGAAATCCCATACCCATTGATGCAGGCATTCGGTTTACCGATAAAAATAATAAATACAGTTTGGGTGCTTTATATATTCATCAGCGAAAAACTGATAATACAGCCGCTGCCAATATGAGTGTGCTGCGGTATTTAAAAAACTACGGCACGCAAAATAACATTGGTTTGTTAGTTACTAACCGTATAAATGAAAGCAACGATTCTTTAAAGACAAATATCAATACTACAGTTTCTGTAACAGGCTTCAACAGATTTAGCAATAAGCTACGTTTTAACTATACTATTACCGGGAGTAAAACGTCTGGTAATTATAAAGACGATGGGTTAGCTACTTTTACACGGCTTGTATATGAATCTAACGGGTTTGCCCTTTTTTGGAACACCGGGTATGTATCAAAATCATTTAATCCGCAAATGGGTTTTGTATCAAGAAACAATTTTATAAAAAATTATGTAGATGCTTATTTTGTAAAAAGGAAACAAAAATGGTTTCCAAAATTTATCCGTAGCTGGGAGCCGGGAGTTGAAGTTGATGTGTATCAAAATCCCAATAACTTAAAATTGCAGGAAGCCTACATCGGGCCATACCCAATATTTTTCATTTTTAATAACGGCACAAAATTTATTGCAAGGGCAATTTTAAACTGGCAAAACCTGCAGGTAAACTTTAACCCTATTGGTATAGAAATAGCCGCAGGCAATTATCAATATAACCAGGTAAGGGCCGAATATTACAGCGACCAGAGCAGCAAATTTTCTTACATATTGGATGTTACAACTGGTGGCTACTTTAATGGAAAAATAACATCGTTAACAGGCACGGTACGTTATGCACCATCGCCACACATTGCTTTTAATATTAACTACGAAGCCAACTATTTAAGAAAAGTTGGCATTGCAAAAGAAGACCTCAATACACAATTGGTAACACCAAATATCCGCATCGCATTAAACCCAAGATTGCAAATGAATGTGTTTTACCAGTACAATACCGCTACAGAACGCAGCCGGTGGAACGCAAGGTTTAGCTGGGAGTACAGGCCATTATCTTATATCTACCTTGTATTTAACGAAAATGAGACAACTGGTTTTAAACAAGAACAGAGCATTGCGAAGATTAGTTACTTAAAACAGTTTTAAAATGAAATTATTTATAACGATATTATTTACGTTTTTCATTGCTGCTACGGCAATTTCACAAAGTTGCACCATCAGCTTTTCAGGCCATGTAGAAGATGCCGATACAAAGGAAAAACTAACAGGAGCAGTAGTTACGCTTAAGGAAACCGGTATGCAAATTATTACCGATGAAAAGGGCGACTTTATTTTTACAAAATTATGCAGTGGTGAATATACTTTACTGGTTAGTCACACCAGTTGCGATTCGATAATAAAAAAAATAAGCTTCGCTAAGAATTTTCATCTTGATATTTTTATGCCACATGCAAGGAAAGTAATGGGTGATGTGGTTATAGAAACAAAAATAGGAGTAGCGAATACTGGTTTTAAAAAAGAACTTTCAGGGAAAGACCTGGAAGAAACAAAAGGACTTTCGCTTGCAGAAGCATTGAGCAAAATTAATGGGGTAACCATGCTGCAAACCGGTTCCACCATTTCCAAACCAGTTATTCATGGCTTACACAGCAGCCGCATTCTTATTATCAACAACGGTGTAAGGCAGGAAGGCCAGCAATGGGGAAATGAACATGCGCCTGAAATTGACCCCTTTATTGCCGGTAAATTAATTGTAATAAAAGGAGTAGATGAATTAAAATACGGTTCCGATGCTATCGCCGGAGTGATATTGGTAGAACCAAAACCTTTGCGAAACATTCCCGGATATGCTGCTGAGTTTAATACGGCTTATTTTACTAATAACCGTCAATATGTTGTATCAGGAGTATGGGAGCATCAATTCAAAAATATACCTGCATTTCGTTACCGCATACAAGGCACATTTAAGAAAGGGGCAAATGCCAGCACACCAAATTACAGGTTAAATAATACAGGAAGTGAGGAAAAGAATTTCTCAATCACTTTGGGATGGAAGAAAGAAAAATTCAACACCGAATTGTTTTACAGTTACTTCGCTGTAAAAGTTGGAATTTTCAACGGCTCACATATTGGGAACCTTACCGATTTGCAAAATGCTATTGCTGCTGAAAAACCCGATGATGTTTTTCTGGGAGAGCGCACTTATAAAATCCGCAGGCCTTACCAGGATGTTTCACATCAGCTTCTCAAACTAAAATCTACGATATTAAAAGGTGAGCATAAGTTTAATGTGCTGCTGGGTGGGCAGTTCAATCACAGAAAAGAATATGATGTGGTAAGAAGCAGCAGCAATACCAGGCCGCAGTTAGACCTTTCAATTTATACCCTATCAGAAGATATTAATTGGGAACATCCCAAAAGAAACAACTTTAATGGTGTTGCCGGCATATCTATGATGCAGCAGGATAATACCTATGGTGGCAGGTATTTCATCCCAAATTATTTTGCCTACTCTTTTGGGGGATATGTGATTGAAAAGTGGAGTAAACATAAATGGGAACTGCAGGCGGGCATACGGTATGATAATAAAACGATCAACACAACAAGGTTAAGATTTAACGGTAGCTTAGTAAACTATGATTTTAATTTTTCTACAGTAGCATCTTCTTTTAATAGTATTTATAAGGCCACAGACTTATGGAAATTTAATCTAAACATTAGCCTTGCAAGCCGTGCTCCTTATGTAAATGAATTATTAAGTGATGGCATTCATCATGGAACGGCTACTTACGAGAAAGGTGATATTACCTTAAAGCCAGAAAAATCTATAAATATTTCGGGTGGCGTTAATTTTCAAAACAAGCAAAAAACTTTTCAATTAGACTTATTGCTGTATGTAAATTCAATCAACGATTTTATATACCAGCAACCAAAACCATCAACCCCTGTACTCACAATTGCCGGGGCTTTTCCACTTATAGAATACCAGCAGACCAATGCATTGTTAAGCGGTTTTGACTTATCGGCTTCTGTTAAAGCGCATTCAAATGTAGAATGGCAATCAAAAATATCGGTACTAAATGCAAGGAATACATCATTAAAGGATTGGCTTATCCTGATGCCTGCCAACAGGCTGAGTAACGAAATAACTTATTCTTTTAAAAATGGAAAAGGGATTTCCGACAGTTACTTGGCTGTTGAGGTATTGAATGTAATGCAGCAAAAAAATATTCCTGATGAAAGTAACGGAAAGCAGGATTACAAGGCTCCCCCTGGTGCATACAACTTAATAAATTTCAATGCTGCGTCTGCCATATCCTTTGGAAAAACAAAAATTACCATTGGCATTGGAATACGGAATGTATTGAATACCGTGTACAGGGATTATTTAAACAGTATGCGGTATTTCATCGATGAGATGGGTAGAAATATAAGCGTAAGGGTTAAGATCCCCTTCAACCATGTGTATCAATAACTAATAAATATTTTTCACTTAAAAACTAAAAAAAATGAAAATGAAAAAAATAGCACTGAGCGTGCTGATGGCAGGTGTTCTTATAACATCTTGCAAAAAAGACAAACCAGAAGAACCAAATGACAATGAAGTTATTACTACCATGAAACTGACCTTTGTTCCCGTTGGTGGTGGCACTACACTTACTTACCTGTTTGATGACCCCGATGGGCCGGGTGGAGCGGCACCTACACAGCAGGAAATTGTATTGGCTACAACTAAAACTTACAATGTAACAGTACAGTTGCTGGACAAAACAAAAACCCCTGTAGCTGATGTCACGCTGGAAGTTCAAAGCGAACCCACGGCTCACCGGTTTTATTACGAACCCACAGCACCCAGTAATATAGCCGTTTCTGGCTTAGATAATGATACTAATGGAGTGCCTCTGGGAATAACAAGTACTTGGGCAACCGGGGCTGTTGCAACAGGTAAACTAAAAGTAACCCTGCGCCACTATCCTGGTACACCGCCTAATAAAGCCATTGGCGACCTGGTTAGCAGTTCTAAATCAAGTACAGATATTGAAGTAGAGTTTAATACCAAAATTCAGTAACCGCTAAATGAAGGGAAGGCATATAAACCTGCCTTCCCCTTTTTTAATGTACACAAAAGAAGAACATAAAATAATAGCAACATTTAAGAGCCTTGGTATAAATATTACCAGGTGCAGGGTAGCTGTATTAAAAATGTTTAACCTGCACAAAGAAGCGTTGCCCACATCATATATCAACAAATTTTTTTCCGGAACATTCGACAGAATTTCTGTTTACAGGGCATTAAAACTTTTTATACGGAAAGGAATATTATTACGGATTCCAAATACTGAAGGTGAAATAAGATACCTGCTTATACAAAATAACAATAGCAATTATGCTATCAGTAAAACACAGGTTGCCTATTTTGTATGTACCTGTTGCGACCAAATGAAAATGCTTGACGAACCAGTTTTTCAACAATTTAAATTACCCGACAACATAAAAGCCAACCAATGCTATTTTCTTATTGAAGGCATCTGCAAAAGTTGTGATGGTTAATGATTATCAAAAAAAGGACTTTAAAAAAAAGAATCAATGACGAAAAAATTACCTGTTACTGTACTAAGTGGTTTTCTTGGTGCAGGCAAAACCACTTTGCTCAATCATGTATTACACAACAAAGAAGGATTAAAAGTAGCCGTAATTGTTAATGATATGAGTGAGGTAAATGTAGATGCCAGACTGGTTAACGAACAAAATGTACTTTCCAGAACCGAGGAAAAATTAGTAGAAATGAGCAACGGTTGCATCTGTTGTACACTTCGTGAAGATTTAATGATTGAAGTAGAAAAGTTAGCCAATGAAGGCAGATTTGATTATTTGCTGATTGAAAGTACAGGCATAAGCGAACCGGTACCCATAGCTCAAACATTTAATTTTGTGGATGACGAAAAAGGAATTGACCTTTCTAAGTTCAGTTTCATAGATACAATGGTAACAGTGGTAGATTGTTTCAATTTCTTTAAAGATTTTGGCACAACAGAATTGCTGACAGATAGAAAGCTAACCAATATGGAAGGCGACCATAGAACTATCGTTAATCTGCTAACCGATCAGGTAGAATTTGCTAATGTTATAATTCTGAACAAGACCGACCTTGTTGATGAAAAAACAACTGGGCTTTTAAAAGCGGCTATTCAAAAACTAAATCCTGTTGCTAAAATTATCAAATCAAACTTTAGTAAAGTAGATCCAAAGGAAATTTTAAATACCCGGCTGTTTGATTTTGAAGAAGCACAAGCATCTGCCGGTTGGCAAAAAGAACTGGAAGCTGAAACACATACACCAGAAACTGAAGAGTATGGTATTTCATCTTTTGTATTTCGCAATCAAAAACCCTTTCATCCCCAGCGGCTCTGGAAATATTTGAATGAAGAATATCCCACTGCTATCATCAGGGCTAAGGGTTTATTTTGGCTGGCATCAAGACCAGCCGACGCAATTAATTTTTCACAAGCAGGAGGTTCATCAAGGCTTGAAAAAGCTGGTGTGTGGTGGGCAAGTATGCCGTTTGCCGAAAGAACAACATATCAATCCTTTGTTAACAATCAACAATACATTGAAAACAAATGGAGCAAACAGTGGGGCGACAGAATGAATGAATTAGTATTTATTGGGCAAGAACTTGACAAAGAAGAAATCATTGCCGACCTTGAAAACTGTTTACTTCAAGACGAAGAATTAATTATGTGGCAGGCAAAAATTAAATTTACTGACCCATTCTTTGTAAACTAATAGATACGGTAACTACAGCACCAAAGCAGTCATCCTGCCATTTGCGGGATAAACGACACAAATCCGACTTGCAAACGCCAATCCTGAATCTTTCGGCAAACAACCTAATTTCGGTGAAACAGTATTCAATTTAAAGTACAAATAAAAAGGGGATATCTCATCATGGCTATACCTGTTTTGTAAAGTGAAAGCCCATTGGCACTTGATTTACAGCCTTAGTTATCCACATTTTTCGCCTTTTGGCACAAAAATGGCAACATTATTTTTCGAAAATAAGAAAGTCAGTTACTTAACAATATACAATGAAGAGTTTTGCTGGTTTAGGGTTTTATTAGGGTAAAAAGACGGGGGTATTCTTATTCCCGTCTTACTTTTCAAAAAATTAAAAAACAAAAATATAAGGTTCCGCTTTAATCCCCAATAAATTGACAAATAATATCTCAAAGAAAACAAATGCCTGCAAAAGGTACAAACAAAAAAACATCCGCCGTTAGGCGGATGTTTTTTTTAGGACAATATGTTTTTTTATTTGATCAGGCTATATTGAAACACCGGTTTCCCCCTTGTTCCACCATCTGTACCAATGCCCATGCTCAGGCATTTAAGTTTGTAGTAATTACCGGTTGCATCTTTAATTACATAAAATCTGTCTTGCCTGGCACCGGTTGCAGGTTGTGTACTGCGCCAACTGCTACCAATGGCCCAGCGTGCAGATGAAAATGTAGTATTATTTACACTGTCTTTATTGAAATTAGTATATGCCGAAGTAGTTGTAACCGCACTGGCATATATTTTGGTGCCCACTGTAACACCGGCGAGGTAATTTACCGCTATCAGGTCCGAAAAATTATACGGCACCGGGCCTGCACCAAAATTTGATTCAAAAATCGAGTAACTCCAAACCAGGTCCCACTTTTCTTTTTCGGGTTGTGCTTCTACCACACCATTCTCAAAAGAAAAAGTTTTAAAATTATATACTGCATCTTTTCCAACTTGTATAGTTCTGAAACTGGTTTCCTGTATGCCTGCATATTGCAGTGTGTAGCCACCGGCTGCATTACGCAGCACCCTTAATTTAACCCATGGCCTTGCGGCAATGCCGCCACCATTGCCTCGGTTTAAAATGATCACTTTGTTATCGGCATCCACGGCAGATATGGCGGGAACAACAGTTTTAGTGAGGTCGCCGGCTATGTTATCAAAATAGGGCAGTTGCACCGGTAGCGGGTTAAACTGGCTGGTGGCTAAGGTCAAACCAATAGTATCAGCAGCAGTAACATCAGCCAGGCTGTTTGTTGCAAGCATTTTGGCACCGGCAACTGCAAAGTTGTTAAGCAGCACCCTGAAATCGGAACCGCAATAGAATCCCAAATCCCAGGCAGAGCGTAAAACAGGGGTTTGCTTATTGGCCGACAGATCTAAGTAAACCGCATTGCCGGCATTGGCGCCTGATTCGCCATTGGCAATGCCGTTCAACTGTACCTCGGCACCGGTGGATGGTGGCACATTAAAAACCGGGTCTGTATCTTTTTTACAGGCACTAAAAAGGATGATGGTTAAAGCGGGTAAAATTATTTTTTGAAAACGTATCATGATTGAATATTTATAGATAAGGATGATTTTTATTTTTTATTCCATTGAAAATTTAAGCCAACAAAATAAGAGCGGCCAACACCAATAGCAACATTGTAACCGGCATTGTGCACACTGGTTGATACAGCAGCATTGTTGCTTACATTGGTAACATCAAAGATGTTTTTTATGCCTGCATTTACCGACAGGTATTTATTGATCTTTGTGGTGCCGGTAAAATCTGCCAGTTGATAAGATTCGGTTTCGGCAATTAAAAGAGCAGGTTGATTGGCCCCATTTTTACCGGTAACTAATTGCGGTTTTTTACCGGTGAATTTATAAAACAGGTTGAACCTGGTTTTAATAATATTTACATTGTAACTGATGGATGCATTCACTTCAGGGCTCCATAAAAAATCTTTGCTGGTTTCGTTGGTATAATCTTTTTCATCATACAGCTTGCGGTATATACCCACGTAAGAGAAGCCCAGCGAGCTTTCCAGGTTTTTGTACGAATATTTATTCTCTATAGTTCCACCAGCGGTTTTTGCTTTGTTTACGTTGTAATAAGTGTACTGGTTAGAGGTTGGTGAAGAGAGTGCAAAATCAATCTGGTTATTAAATGCATTGTAAAAACCGGATAGGGAAACATTGTAACTGCCGGTGGTTTTTGGTACTGCAGTCCAGTTTAAAGAGGCATTTAAACTGTTTGAGTTTTCTGCTTTCAGGTTTGGGTTACCAACAACATTGTGGTTGGCATCTACAAAGTAAAAATACAATTCACGCAAAGCTGGTGAGCGGAAACCATAAGCGTATGCCACCCGCAGATCTAATTTTTTACTAAGAATGAATTTTGTATTGATGGATGGGATTACCGGCGGTGCATTGTACACCGAATTTTTTATAAAACGTAAACCCGGACGGATATTGATTTTAGAACCCGCTTTTATTTCTGCAGAAACAAAAGCAGCATAATCTGTAATTACCGGGCTGTTTGAAATACGTTGGCCGCTGGCAGCCTCCCGGTTAATATCAATACCCGGCTGCAAAGAAATCTTATTACTCAACTGGTACTGTACCGTTGTTCTAAAAACAAAACTGTTGAATTTTGAAACATCCTGTTCGCCTTCGCCGGTTGTAAGTTCATCGGTATTTTTTTCAAAATCGTGGCGGGTTGTTCTGGTAGTTCTTTTAAAATCGGTGTAAGCAACAGTAGCGGCGAGCTGTAATTTTTTACTAAAAGTATAGCTGCCCTGCAACTGGTTGGTAATTCGGTTGCTGCTGTATAGTTGATCAATGGCTTTGTAATTGCCATAGTTGATGGCGCCTTTGCTCAAAATATCTTCTTGCAACACATCCGTACGGAAATAAATGTTTAATGGTCCTTTATCATAACTGATCCGGGCATTGCCCAACCATTGTTCTTTTGGTAACCATGCTTTATCACGGCCGTATGCATCGCCTCCAAAACCATTCAGGTCGTTGTGAGAACCGCCGGCACTAAAACCCCAGTTATTTTTTTTGTAATCAAGATTTATATTTTGCTGGTGTACGCCTTTGTAATTAAATGCATGATATTCTTTACCTGCAGTTTCTTCCTGTACCCTGGCTGTAATCGAAAGCCCGTTGTTTTTGTTCTTTTTGGTGATGATGTTAATAACGCCCGCCAATGCATCGGAACCATAAGTTACCGACATGGGGCCTTCTACAATTTCAATGCGCTCAACAGTGTTAACATCAATCTGGTTCAGGCTCTCACGGGTATCGCCACGGTCAATCATGGGTACACCATCTAATAAAATTTTTACATTGCGGCCACTCATGCCCATTAGTTGCACATCGGTGGTGCCTAAGGTATTATCGGCAGCAAAGCGAAAGCCAATCTGGGTATTAAGTACCTGTTGCACATTGCTGGCACCGCTTTGTGTAATACGTTCGTTGTTAATTACCCGTACCTGGTAAACCGATTTTTTAAGTGTTTGCGGTTTGTACTGGCCGGTAACTACTACTTCTTCCAGGTTTTTATGGAAAAGAGAATCTTGTTGGGCGAAAGCAGTTGCAACATTCAGAACGGTTGCTAAAAGAAGCGTTGTTTGTATGATTTTTTTCATGTAAAAAATTTGCGAATCCAGAAAATTGACTTGTATTTTTTTTAATTTTGGTCGTTCGATAACACAAAGTTGGTTCTGCATGATTTTAAAATTATCATGGTTGTGTCATGATGTTAAATAACTGTTGTAAATCATATTCTTTTACGGAATGATGACAGAAAAACTGACGTAAATCAAAACAGCGGCTGACGAAGATCAGCCGCTGTTTAATAAAAAGAATTTTGCTAAAACTTTGCTCCCACAGAAACAAAAAATGTTCTTCCATCTGCAGGCAATGCACCGGGGCCGGGATAACCCCCTGCACGACGTGTGAAATATTTCTCGTTGGTTAAATTATTGATGCCGGCTTTTATATTCAGTTTATTAGAGAATTTATAAACTGCTGTTAAATCCGTAACCGTGTAAGCAGGTATAAGTCCGTTTTGTGCATTGGCAGTTGCAGTAATGGTATTGTTTGCATCGGCATACGATTCATCTACATAACTTAACTGGCCGGTTAACGAAAGGCTGTTGTAAGAAATGGTTAACCCTGTTCTCAGGATATTTTCGGGGGCGTTCTCTACTTTTTTATTTTTAAGATTGGTTTCAACAAGTTGGTTGCTGCTGTTCTTTGTGATCACTTTTAAATTTCCATATTGTGCATCGGTGTAACTATAACTTACAAATAAACTAACATCAGCCTTTGTTGTTTTTTTGCTAAACGCTTTTACCGGATTGAATTCCACCAGGCCTTCAAAACCTTTACTGCTGCTGTTGCCCACATTGGTGCGGTAATTATAAAAACTGCCATCGGTTCGCTGCTGTACAATAGTGCCAATACGGTTATTGTATTGCAGGTAGAAAATACCTGCATCAAAAAACAGGTAATTTTTTATCCTGCCCCGATAACCTAAATCAGCATTATAACCTTTTGCATCTTTCAGATCCTGATTAATTACATCGGTTGTTGGTGGTGCGGTAAGGTCGGCAAATTGTACAGGCCTGTATGCCTGTGTAATGTTAGCATAAATTTCGGCTGTATTGCTGCTATGATATTCTGCCCCAATTCCTGCCAGCACAAAACCTCTTGATTTTTTCTGATTCTGTAAAATAATTTCGGCACCGGTAGTTGTAAACCCATTTCTTCCGCTGGCGTTGCCGGTAATATATTCGTAGCGTATGCCCGGTATAATCAAAAACTTTTTTGAAACACGGAAAATATTTTCGGCAAATGCGGCAATATTGGTTGTTTTAAAATCAATATCCCTGTTCCAGATACCATCCGATAAACTCATATCATAATCGGTTCCGGTTGTGCCCTTGCCATCGGATGCATAACGGAAAGTACCTCCCTTGTAAAAACGTAACCCTGCAGAAATCGTTTGTTTTACATTAAATAAATTATAGTCAGTTATAAAACGGGCCTCTATGCCTGCATTGCGGTATTTATCAGCATTCACATTTCTTGCATTGTATTGATTGGTAGTTTTGTTTATGGTATCAGCTATCACAATTCCTCCCGAAGGAAAATAACCAACACTGTTTCTGTCGCCAAAAATGCCAAATGCTTTTACATTCAATCTTGTGTGTTCATTAATTTCATAATTCGCAATTACAGCGGCTGTGGTCCAGGTAATATCAAACCAGTTTCGGCTGCAGAAGCTTTGCTTTGTATCCTGTTTTATTTGCGTGTCTGTTAATCCACCCGGTTGCTGGCTGCGGATATGAGAACGCATCAACTCCGTAGTTAAACTAAATTTTTTATTGATGCGGTAAGTGAAAGTTCCGAAGCCTGAGTTGGTGAAATATTTGCTGTTCTTGCGGTATCCATCGGCATTGCGATGATCAAAAAAACCATAGTAATGATATTTTTCTGTTTCGCCGCCAACAGCATTATAGCTGTTGAGCAAACCGTTGCTGCCAACGGTTTGCTGTGTTTCAAATTCAAATTTTTTATTGATCTCACTGCCGTTGCGTAAAATATAATTTACCAGTCCGCCAAACTGCGGGCCGTATTGTAAAGCACCCTGTCCTCTAACAATTTCTATTCGTTGTACTGCCTGTAACTGTGGATTGTAATAAGCTTCGGGATAACCGAATGGATCGGCAGAAATATCATACCCGTTTTGGCGAACATTAAATTCCCAGCTACGGTTGGGGCTTAGGCCTCTTGCAGCCATGCCAATTTGTATACCGCTGCCATCGCTTTCCCAGATATGGATGCCGGGAACTTTGGCAACAACCTGCCGCATATTGTTGCTAACCACATTGCCTTTTACATTATCCAAAACAATCAGCGCATTTTTTTTGCCTGCATAAATTGATGTACCTACAATTTCGGGCAGTTGTTGAATATCGCTTTTACTGTAACGTCCTACAACCGTTACATCGGGTAAATATTTATGATTCGGTTCTGATGTATCTTTTATAATATTGGTTTTATCCTGTGCATGTACACATATGCTTAACCCTATTAATAAAATTGAAATGTTGAATCTTTTTGCCATTGCTTATTTTTTTGCAAAAATGCAGGCATAAAAAAATAAACAACTTCTTAATCGGGAAAAGCATTTACGTAAAAAGGAAAACTACCTCAGCAACAACTCACAAGGTTTGATGCCTGTGTGTTTTTTAAAAGCTGTAGAAAAATGCGATATAGAAGAATAGCCTAGCAGCATAGAAACTTCTGTTACGCTGAGGCCTTTATCGTACAATAAATATTTAGCATGTTCCATTCTTTGACTTTGATAAAAATCGAAGATGGTGGTACCAAAAATTTCTTTAAAACCTTTCTTTAAATAACATTCGTTAATGGCCACTTTACGGCTGAGCGCCTTAATGGTAATGGGTTCGCCAATATGCTGCAGTAAAACTTCACGGGCTTTAATAATCTTTTCTCTGTCCTCGGCATTTTGCAAAAACTTGCAGGTAAATTCAGTTTCCTTGTCATCGCCCAGCATACAATCCATACTGTACAA
>Ga0105044_10008806_pt1 | contig 13840 bp, 12 predicted proteins | sample MAT01_FD_78092 | JGI IMG/M metagenome (GOLD analysis project Ga0105044, IMG submission 78092) | Freshwater microbial communities from Lake Fryxell liftoff mats and glacier meltwater in Antarctica - MAT-01 | ecosystem: Environmental > Aquatic > Freshwater > Ice > Liftoff microbial mat | place...
CTGGAGATCGACGACTTCTCCCGCCCCCGCATCGACGCCAGCAACGGCGAACTGGCCGACGAGCGCGACACCGTCGCCGGCCTCGGCCTCATCTGAGAGCTGCGAGGAACGACAACCGACGGCAGGGATGGGGGCGTGGGGTCGGGCCGGCCGCCGTCGGGGGCATGCCAGCCTCCCGGATCTCACCCACCGTGGTCAATAACCGCTTCGGCCGCCGCTTCCCGGCGGTCCGGGCAAGGTCTGGAGGAAATTGCTGACGGAATCCGTCAGTTATTTCCTCCAAGGGTCCTCGCCGATCACGGACGGTGGTGGGAAGCGGCCGAACGGCGCCGAAGACGCCGGCCCGAGAGAGCCGGCCCCCCGTGGTTGCTTCGGTTTCGGTTCCCCAGCCCGACGGCCTGCTACTTCAGGAACTTGCTGGTGGTGTTGTCGGCGAGGACCTTGCCGTCGGTCTGGCAGGTGGCGCAGTAGTTGACCGTGTACTTCACGTAGGCCACCTCGCGGACGGTGTCGCCGCAGACGGGGCAGGTCTCGCCCTTGCGGTGGTGGACGGCCCCGGGCCGCTCCTTGGACGAGCTCATGTCGTCCCGCTCCCGCTCGTAGGCCAGGCTCTCGGCCATGGCTCCTTGGATGGCGGCGTGGAGGCGCTCGACCTCGTCCGCCGACAGCTTCGAGGCGTTGGCGAACGGCGACAGCTGGGCCTTGTGGGTGATCTCGTTGGCCAGGCGCCGGCCGATGCCGGCCATGGGGTGCTGGTCCCGGAGGACGCCGTGCAGGCGCTTGGACTGGTCACCGATGCGCTCGGCCACCCCTGCGGCATCCAGGGCGTCGGCGTCGGGCCCGAGATGGGCGATGGGCTCCTCGCCCTCCCGCAGTTCTTCGACGACCCAGACCCCGGCCCGCTTCTCGGTCCCCGCCTCGCTGAGCAGCAGGGCCCGGCCGTCGGTGAACACCCAGCGGGCCAGACCGCCCCGGGGTTTCAGAGACTGCTTCTCGTCGGGCTCGAGCCGGCCGCCCTGCATCAGGTGGACGACGAAGGTGGCGGGCTCGAACACCAGCGACAGGTACTTGCCCCGTTGCCCCACCCGCAGCAGGGGCGAGCCGTAGGCCACGTCGGGCGCCGGCGCGTACGTCTTCAGCGCGGTGAACGAGATGGGCACGAACGTCTCCAGGATTGCCCCGCCGAACTCGGCGGTGAGCCGTTCGGCGTGGGCCCGGACCTCCGGGATCTCAGGCATCGGCCAGGGCTTCGTCGATCCGGGCCAACGCCTCCCGGTACTCGGTCAGCCGGGCGGTGGCGCCCCGGACGGTCAAGCGGCCGGCGGTCAGCGCGGCGCCGGCGCTCAGGTCGCCATCCGCGATGGCGTCCGCGGTCGCCCGGTCCTGGGTGAAGGTCACATCGGCGCCCTCGGCCCTTCCGCCGTGGACCCGGCTGCCGTCGGGACCGAGCTCCAGGTACCAGGCCTCCTCCCGGCCGGTCGCACCGGTCACGACCTGCTGGATGACGAACGCCTGGTCGGTCCGGATCCCGCGCACCAGGTGATCGAGTCGCGTCACCCAGTCGGGGCTGAACCGATCGGCCATCGTCCTCACGTTACGCGGGCGAGCACGGCGGCCACGCGGGCCCGGTTGTAGCGCTGGACGACGAGGCACGGCCCGTTGGCCACCACCGCGTAGACGGCCATGACGGCGAACAGGGGCCAGGGGTTCCACAGGGCGAAGAGGGGGACGGACAGGAGCAGGCCCCAGTGCACCACCTCTGCTCGACGGGTCTCCGCGGCGAAGGCCAGCAGGTGATCGGGTCGGTGCCCGCTCAGGCGACGCTTGCTGACACCGCCCCCGAACACCGCACCGGCCTCCGGGAGGCGGTCCTTCCACCGCTTGATCCCGAGTCGGCGCTCGTACCACGTCCCGCCGGACTCGAAGCCCCTCAGCCGCAGGGCGCCGCGGTCGCGAGCCAGCCACCTCACGGGCAGGCGGTGGCCGAGGTAGCCGATCAGGGTGCCCAGCGCGATCCAGGCCAGGATGTCGACGAGGACGGCCTGGCGGTCGGTCAGGTCGAAGAGGTTCACGTCCGCACCGGGATCGTCCGCCCTTTCCAGTGGACCCGGCCGAGGGCCACCGCCCCGACGGCCCGCACGAACAGGTACAGGAAGCTCACGCTCAGCAGCGGGTGCAGGAGCCCGACTCCCCGTCGGAACGCGCCGACCCGGTGGGCCAGCACCTCGACCTGGGCGGCGACCCCGAGGTAGGCGATGGCGGCGATCGGGGGCTCCCACCCGAGGGCGACGGTGCCCGACAGCGTCGCGGTCACCCACAGGGCGGTCGCCGCCGCCCGCCAGGCCGGGATCCGCCCGGCCCCGCCCGCCAGGTTCTTGGTCCATCCCTCGACCACGGCGGCGGGTCCGGCGGGGTACATCCGGTAGCCGACCAGGTCCGCCCCGCCCAGGACCGTCACCGGCAGGCCCTGGCCCCGGTAGGCGCGCCCCAGATCTACGTCGTCGAGCACCGACGCGGCGACCGCGGCGTGCCCGCCGACGGCCAGGTACTCGGCGCGGCGGGTCACCAGGCAAGGCCCGAAGGCGGCCGGTGACGACGAGGGCTGCACCATGGCCGCCCCCGACGCCATGACGCTGACGATGTTGGGCAGGATCGAGAGGTACTCATAGGGCCGCTCCACCCGGTGTCGGGGGACCACCGACAGGAGGCCACCGCGTCGGTGCCGGGCGTCGACGGCTGCGGCGATGGCCGTCGGCGCGAGCTCCACGTCGGCGTCCAGGAAGATCAGCGTGGCCGCCGTGGATGCCCCGGCCCCCTGGTGGCAGGCCCAGGGCTTGCCGGCCCATCCCGCCGGCGGGGGCCGGCCGTCGACGACCGTCACCCCGAACCGACGGGCGACGTCGGCGGTGCCGTCGGCGGAGCAGTCGTCGACCACGACGATCTCGAGGTCGATGCCGTCCTGGCCCCCGAGGTCGGCCAGCAGGCGGGGGAGGGTGAGGGCTTCGTCCCGGGCCGGGACGACCACGGCGACGAGTTGGCGCGTGGGCCATGAGGGGGGGAGTCGGGGAAGGCGCCAGAACACCAGCCATCCGACGAGCCAGCCCACGACCAGCAGGGCAGGTGCGGTGATCGTCCAACCCTACCGACCGGCCCCATCGTGTTCACGGCGCGACGGACTTTGTGTCCACATGTTCTGGACGCAAGCGAACATCAATGTATTCTGATCTTGTGAGTGAGCGAACGATGATGGCCAGCGCCTTCAAGCAGCAGTGTCTCGCCGTGCTGGACCAGGTGGAGCGGGACCACGTCCCCGTCGTCCTCACCAAGCGGGGCCGGCCGGTGGCCCGGCTCGTCCCGATCGACGACGGGCCGACCGACCGCCCCACGATGGGGTCGGTTCGCCTGCTCGCCGACGATGACGAGGCCTACTTCTCGACCGGGGAGCGGTGGGAGGCCCAGCCCTGATCGTCCTCGACACCCATGCGTTGCTGTGGTGGCAGGCCGGGAGTGAGCGACTCTCCCGTCCTGCCCGCTCCCGCATCGAGGCGGCCGACCGGATCCTGGTGAGCCCGATCTCGCTCTGGGAGATCGCCCTCCTGGTGGGCAAGGGCCGGTTCGAGCTCGACCGCAACGTGTTCGTCTGGTCCACCGACCTGTTGGCCCAGGACCGCCTCGAGCTGGCGCCCGTGACCCCGACCGCCGCGGTCGGTGCCGGTCTCCTGCCGGCGGACGGCTTCGAGGGTGATCCCGCCGACTGCATGATATACGCGACGGCTCGGGAGCTCATGGCGGCGCTCGTGACCAAGGACGACCGCATCCACCGGTACGCGGCCGCGGCGCGCGGCATGCGCATCGTCTGGTGACGGAGCGGCAGCGGTGCCGGAGCGCTGAAGGCGCTGCGGACACCGTCCCTCCGGACCCGCGCGGCGCCCCGCCGGACAGCTCGGCCGGGAGGCCGCCTGGACAGCGACGTTCCCGGTGAGCCTGTCGGCCTAGGGGGCGGTCCCGGTCGCCGGTGGCTTCTCGTCGGGGGCCGCGGCTTCAGCATCGACCGACGGGGCGTGACCGCGGTCACCGAACCGGGGCCCGAGGAAGCGGGCCCAGACCCAGTAGCTGCCGGCGGCGACGATCAGGATGATCACCGCGGTCTGCAGGAGCCCGACGACGCTGCCCACCTCCTCCCAACGATCACCGAGGGCCACGCCGGCGCCGATGAGGGCCAGGTTCCAGACGAAGCTGCCCAAGGCGGTCAGCAGTGTGAAGCGGACGAGGGGCATGCGCCGGAACCCGGCGGGGATCGACACGATCGAGCGGATCAACGGAACACAGCGACCCAGCAGCACGGCGGACCCACCCCGCCGGTCGAACCACGACTCCGCCCGCTGCAGGTCGCCCTCCTTGACCCCGAGCCAGCGGCCGTACCGGGCAACGATGGCCTCGAGGCGCACGGGGCCGATCGCCCAGGACGCGCCGTAGAGGATCCAGGCCCCGACGATCGAGCCCACCGTGGCCGCCACGACCATGCCGGGGAAGGAGGCGTCACCCCGCCCGGCGACGAAGCCCGCCAAGGGGAGCACGATCTCGGACGGGATGGGGGGGAAGACGCTCTCGAGGGCGACGAGGAAGGCCACGCCGCCGTACCCGAGGGTCTCGACGACATCGGTGACCCACTCGACCAGCCCGTCGAGCATCAGGCGATGGTTCGGGACGGCCGCCCGGGTCGCCGGCTCACACCCGCGAGAAGAGGATCTCCCGCTTCACCTCTTCGATGGCCTCGGTGACCTTGATGCCCCGGGGGCAGGCGTCGGTGCAGTTGAAGGCCGTGCGGCAGCGCCAGACGCCGGTGCGGTCGTTGAGCACGTCGAGGCGCTCGCTCCCGGCCTCGTCGCGGCTGTCGAAGATGAAGCGGTGGGCGTTGACGATGGCGGCGGGGCCGACGTAGCCCGAGTTGCCCCAGAACACCGGGCAGGCGGTGGTGCAGGCGGCGCACAGGATGCACTTGGTGGTGTCGTCGAAGCGCGCCCGCTCTTCGGCGGACTGGGTGCGTTCCCGGTAGCCGGGCTCGTCGGTGGTGACCAGGTAGGGCAGCACCGAGCGGTACTGGGCGAAGAAGGGCTCCATGTCCACGACCAGGTCCTTGATGACCGGCAGGCCCCGGATCGGCTCGACGGTGATCTTGTCGCCCACCTCACCGATGAGCAGGGTGCAGGCCAGGCGGTTGACGCCGTTGATGATCATGGCGTCGGAGCCGCAGACCCCGTGGACACAGGACCGGCGCAGGGCCAGGGTCCCGTCCTGGTGGTACTTCACCTCGTGGATGGCGTCCAGCACCTTGTCGGTGGGCTCCATCTCGACCGTGTAGGTCTCCCAGTGGGGCTTGGTGTCGGTTTCGGGGTTGTAACGCTTGATCTGGAGTTCGACCTGCATCAGTACTTGCGCTCCATGGGCTCGTAGTTGCCGCCGATGACGGGCTTGTAGTCGAGGCGGACCCCGCCGTCGTCCTCGCGGGTGGCCAGGGTGTGCTTCATCCAGTGATCGTCCTCCCGTAGGGGGTGGTCGTCGCGGAAGTGGGCCCCCCGGCTCTCGGTGCGGGCCCGGGCGCTGGCCACGGTGACCTTGGCCAGCTCGATCAGGTAGCCCAGCTCGAGGGCCTCGGTCAGGTCGTAGTTGAAGACCTGGCCCTTGTCGTCGATCGAGATGTCCTCGTACTCGGCGGTCAGCTGGTCGATGACCTCGGTGGCGTGCGCCAGGCTCTCCTCGGTGCGGAAGACCATGGCGTTGGCGGTCATCTCGGCCTGGAGGCGGGTGCGTAGGTCGGCCGTGTTGGCCCCGCCGGCGCCGCCCTTCATCTTCTCGATGCGGGCCGTGACCTCGGCCTCGGGGGCCTCGGGCAGCTCGGGCTGGTCGGCGTCGGTGACGAAGCGGGCCATGTCCTGGCCACCCCGGCGGCCGAACACCACGATGTCGAGCAGCGAGTTGGTGCCGAGCCGGTTGGCGCCGTGGACCGACACACAGGCGCACTCGCCGGCGGCGTAGAGGCCGGGCAGCACGTTGTTGTCGGCGTCGATGACCACCTGGCCGTCGACGTTCGTCGGGATGCCGCCCATGGCGTAGTGGGCCGTGGGCTGGATCGGGATGGGGTCCTTCTTGGGCTCGATGCCCAGGTAGGTCCGCACGAAGTCGGTGATGTCCGGGAGCTTCTCGTCGATCTGCTCCGGCGGCAGGTGGGTGAGGTCCAGGTAGACCATGTCCTTGTCCGCGCCGGCGCCGCGACCCTCGCGGATCTCGGTCATGATCGAACGGGAGACCATGTCCCGGGGGGCCAGGTCCTTCACCGTGGGGGCGTAGCGCTCCATGAAGCGCTCGCCGTCGACGTTGCGCAGGATGCCGCCCTCGCCCCGGGCCGCCTCCGACAGCAGGATGCCGAGCTTGTAGATCCCGGTGGGGTGGAACTGGAAGAACTCCATGTCCTGCATGGGGATGCCCCGGCGGTAGAGCAGGCCGGGGCCGTCGCCGGTGAGGCTGACGGCGTTGGAGGAGATCTTGAACATGCGCCCGAAGCCGCCGCTGGCGAACAGGGCCGCCTTGGTGGTGAAGACGTGCAGGTCGCCGGTGGCCATCTCGTAGGCGATGACCCCGGCCACCCGACGTCCGGCGGGGATGGTCGGGTCGTCGGCGAAGACCATGTCCAGGACCTGGAACTCGTTGAAGAAGGTGACGTCCCGCTTCACGCACTGCTGGAAGAGGGTCTGCAGGATCATGTGGCCCGTGCGGTCAGCCGAGTAGCAGGCCCGGCGCACCGCGGCCTCGCCGTGGTTGCGGGTGTGGCCGCCGAACCGGCGCTGGTCGATCTTGCCTTCGGGCGTGCGGTTGAACGGGAGGCCGAAGTGCTCCAGCTCGACGACGGCGTCGATGGCCTCCTTGCACATGATCTCGATGGCCGGCTGGTCACCCAGGTAGTCGGCGCCCTTGACCGTGTCGAAGGCGTGCCACTCCCAGGAGTCCTCCTCGACGTTGGCCAGGGCGGCGCACATGCCGCCCTGGGCGGCGCCGGTGTGGGAGCGGGTGGGGTAGAGCTTGGTCAGGACCGCGACCCGGCACTGGCCGGCGACCTCGATGGCCGCCCGCAGGCCCGCACCGCCCGCCCCGACGATCACGGCGTCGTAGCTGTGATGGTGGACGTTCACGCCGGTGATTCTCGCACGCTTCGTTGTACCCGACGAAGTCGCCGGATCACCCCTGGCGCCGCACCATCCTGGAGCGGGCCCACAGGATCACGGTCCCAGGAGAGCGGCAGGCACCACGGCAACGCCGTCCGGGCGCCGGTACGCCTCCGGGCCGGTCGTGATCACCAGGGCGTCGAGGAGTTGGTCGCCGATGCGGTCGCGCAGCCAATGGAGGTGACGTACGTCATCGTCGGTGATCCGAGGTGAGAGCTGCACCTCGATCGCGACGACCCGGCCGTCTCCCCGCTCGACGACCAGGTCGACTTCGTGACCACCGTTGTGGGTCCGGAGATGGTGGACCCTGGCCTCCGACGCCTGGGCGTAGACGCGCACGCTCAGGGTTACGAGCGACTCGAAGAGATGTCCGAGCAGCGTGCCATCGCGCGGAATGGCCGGCCCGGTGGACTCCCCATCGAGCAGGGTCTGCGCATCCACCCCGAGGAGACGGGCCGCGAGGGCCGGATCAGCGAGATGGTGCTTCGGTCGCTCCCCCAGTCGCTTGAGGCGGTTCGTCGACGGCATCCAGGCCCGCACCGGCTCCGCGATCCAGAGCGCCTCCAGGGCATCGCGGTACGGCGTCGTCGTGGAGCGGGCCGGCTTGTCGCCCTCCCCGGAGGTCGACGCATCGCGGATCGTCTCGAAGCTCGCCGTGGTGGCCGTCGCGGCGGCATAGGCCGTCATCCACCGGGTCAACAGGGCGGGGTTGCGGACCCGCAGCCCGACCTCGGAGAAATCATGGTCGACGACGCGCTGGAGGTACGCGTCGAGCTGGGCGCGCCGCGCTCGCCCGGTGAGCGGCCTCACGGCCGGCAATCCGGAGCCGAGGATCTCTTCGACGTAGTCGGGGAGGGTGAGCGCCGACGCTCCCCCCACCGCGGACCGGTTGCCGGTGAGGAGGTCGGCCAAGCCGACGTGAGCCGCGCCCGGCAGGCGTTCGTGGAGGCTGAGGGGGCGCATGCGAAGCGCCACGATCCGGCCCGCTCCCGAGTGTGTGGCTGCGGTGGTCGGGTTGGCCGACCCGGTCAGGAGGAACCTCCCCGGTTCGGCGCCGGCGTCCACCGCCCGTCGTACGACGTCCCATGTGGCAGGGAGGCGTTGCCACTCGTCGAGGAGGACTGGCGGCTCGTCCCGAGTCATCCGGGCGAGATCCGCCTCGAGGACGGTCAAGCGGTCCGGGTCATCCAAACGGTGGATCGTGCGGGCGCGGCGTTCAGCCGTCGCCGTCTTGCCGACGGCCTTGGCCCCTTCGATGGCGATGGCCGGAAGCTCCGCCAAGAGGACATCGAGCTCGTCGTCCACCACCCGGGGCCTGTACTCCATGGAGGACTCACCACCCTGTGCTGTCGATTCCTGCGATGCGCTACCGGCTCGCGCTAGGCCACCCTACAGCTAAGTACATCACGAGACTCCGCTGAGCCAGTCGCCCACACTACCTCAGAACAGAATCATCCACTACAGTAAAGCAACCATCTACACTACGACTTCGCCGAATCATCCCTCGATCACCGTGGTGTAGCGGTTGGTGGCGGTGACGTCGCCGGCGGTGAGGGTGAGGTCCAACACCAGCTCGCCGGGGACCGGCGGGACATCGGCGTCCACCCGGCCGATGCGCACGCAGGCGTCGGTGCCGACCTCGCCGCCCCAGTGCCAGGCCCGGTGCCCGCCGGGCCAGGTGAGCTCGGCGGTGACCGCGGCCCGGACGAGGGGGACCCGCAGGTCGCTGACGACGTGGACGTCGAGGGCGAGTGCCTCACCAGCGGCGACCACCGCGGGAAGGCGGTCGGCGACGACGATCACCGGGCGGCAGGCCTCGAGGAGGGCCTCGTAGCCGGCTTTGGGCACCCGGTCGTGGTCGAGCAGCGACCAGGAGACGGCGGGCTGGGCGTCGGTCAGCAGGAACTGGAGAAAGCCCCCGGTCGGCCGGTACTTCAGGCGCCGGAGCTCCTCGACGTGGTGGCGCACGACGGTGGCCTGGTAGGCCTGGGTCGCGGCTCTCCAGTCGGCGAAGGTGGTGTGATCGGCCTCGGGCACCCGGCGGTCCAGGAAGGCCCGCTGCAGGCTGTGGTGGCTCTCGAGGCGCTCCCAGTCGAGGTCCGGCCAGCGCTCCGGCTCCAGGAAGGCGTCGGTCTCGGGCACGGCCTGGGCGCCGAACTCGGACACGAAGCGGACCATGCGGGGCAGGGTGGCGGCGAAGCCGGGCAGGTCCCGTTCGTCGCCGTGGTACCAGCCGAAGTAGAGGTGGCTGTCGGTGCCGTCCAGCCGGGGCAGGTGGGGCCACACGCCGCTGTGGGGGATGACGGGGCGGGAGCCGTCGGCCGTCTCGAGGGCCCGCTTGATCGAGCGGTCCAGAACGGTCTTGTTCCAGGTGGGCAGCTCCATGCCGGCGAAGGCGCGGAGCCCCACCCGGCGGGCCACGGCAGGGTCGGCCATCGCCCCCGTCGGCTCGTCGAGCGCGAGTGGCTCGTTGTGGCCGCACCAGATGGCCACCGACGGGTGGTGGCCCAGGATCTCGACCGCCTTGCGGGCCTGGCGCCCCGCCTGCTTGCGCACCGACCGGGCGTAGCCCCACTGCAGGGGCAGGTCCTGCCAGACCAGCATCCCGCGCTCGTCGGCCTGGTCATAGAGGGCGGGGGTCGTCACGTGGGCGTGGACCCGGACGAGGTCGAGGCCGGCCTCCCGGGCCAGGTCGACGTCGCGGCGGACGTCGTCGTCGGACGCCTCGCCCAGCAGGGCCCGGGTCGGCGCCAGGTTGGCGCCCTTCAGGAACAGGCGCTCGCCGTTGACCGACAGCCGCCAGTCGTCGAACACCAGCGAGCGCAGCCCGACCTTGCGCTCGATGGTGTGGCTGACCCGACCGTCCTCGGCGATCGCCTCGACGGTGACGGCGTAGCGGGGTTGGTCGCCCAGGGCCCACGGCCACCAGAGAGACGGCTCGGGCACGGTGACCAGCCACTCGAGCTGGTTCTCGCCCGCCGCGAGGCTGAGCTCCTCGGTGTAGGGCTCCTGGCCCTCGACCGTCGTGGCGATCTTGACGATGCCGGGGCGCCCGGTGTCGGCGAAGGCCCGGAACCGCAGGGTCGCCGACTCGCCGCCCGCCTCGGTGCAGACCACGGACAGGCGGCGGAGGCGCACGGGCCCGGTCCGCTCGAGGCGCACGGGCCGCCAGATCCCGCCGGGGTTGAGGTCGGGGTCGATGCAGTCCCAGTGCTGGAAGACCCCGGTGAGCGAGCGCTTGGCCGTGCGGTCACCCGGAGGGGAACAGACGACCTGGGCGGCCAGCAGGTGCTCGTCACGATCCCGGAACTGGTCGGTGACCTCGAAGGTGTGGCCGAAGAAGTAGCCCTCGGTGTCCCCGACGTAGCCGCCGTCCAGCCAGACATCGGATTGGTAGAACACGCCGTCGAAGACCAGCCAGGCCCGGTCGCCGTCCTCGGGGCGGTCGGCGGTGAACGGGACCCGGTAGAGGAGGGGGCCGTCGGCGTCGGCGAACGCCGGGGTGCTGCGCCAGTGACCGGGGACGGTGACCGTCTCCCAGGCCGAGTCGTCGAGGTCGGGGGAGGCGAAGTCCCGCTCCAGGAGGGGGTCGGTCGGGGTCACCTGCCAGTCCGCCGGCAGCCTGACGGACGGTGTCACCCGGGTAGGTTGCCAGCTATGTCGTCTCGTGCCGCAACGATCGGTCAGCTCCGCGAATCCGGCTGGGAGTCGGTGCCGGTCAAGGAGGAGGTGCGGCGCAACGCCGTGGCCCGGATCCTGGCCGGTGAGCCGGTCGTGGAGGGCGTCCTCGGCTACGAGGAGACCGTCCTGCCGCAGCTGGAGAACGCCGTGCTGGCCGGCCACGACGTGATCTTCCTGGGGGAGCGGGGCCAGGCCAAGACCCGCATGATCCGCTCGCTGACCAACCTGCTCGACGAGTGGCTGCCGATCGTGGCCGGCTCCGAGATCCTCGATGACCCCTACGAGCCGGTCTCCCGCCATGCCAAGGATCTCGTGGCCCAGCACGGCGAGGACACGCCCATCGAGTGGGTCCACCGCGACGACCGCTTCGGCGAGAAGCTGGCCACCCCGGACACCTCCATCGCCGACCTCATCGGTGAGGTCGACCCCATCAAGGTGGCCGAGGGCCGGTACCTCTCCGACGAGATGACCATGCACTACGGCCTGGTGCCACGGACCAATCGCGGCATCTTCGCCATCAACGAGCTGCCCGACCTGTCCGAGCGCATCCAGGTCGGCCTGCTCAACGTGCTCGAGGAGCGCGACATCCAGGTCCGGGGCTACAAGATCCGCCTCCCCCTCGACGTCATGCTGGTGGCCTCCGCCAACCCGGAGGACTACACGAACCGGGGCCGGATCATCACGCCGCTGAAGGACCGCTTCGGTAGCCAGATCCGCACCCACTACCCCCTCGACGTCGAGACGGAGGTGGCCATCGCCAAGCAGGAGGCCCGGCCCTTCGTGGTCGACGGCGTCCGGGTCGACGTCCCCGGGTTCATGGCCGAGATCGTGGCCACGCTCACCCACCTGGCCCGCGAGAGCCCCCACGTCAACCAGGCGTCAGGCGTGTCGGTCCGCCTGACGGTGGCCAACATGGAGGTCCTGGTGGCCAACGCCACCCGCCGGGCCCTGCGCCTCGGCGAGACCGATGTCGTCCCCCGCGTGACCGACCTCGACGCGCTGGCCGCCTCGACATCGGGCAAGATCGAGATCGAGACCCTCGAAGAGGGCCGCGACGGTCAGATCATCGACCAGTTCCTGCGGGGCGCGATCCTGACCTGCTTCCGGGAGACCTTCGACCTGGCCGAGCTGAACGGCGTGCTGGACGCCTTCGAGGACCGGGCCGTGGACGCCGGCGAGGACATCAGCTCGGCGGCCTACGCCGAGCTGGCGGCGGAGATCCCCGCCCTGCGGGAGGCCGTGAACCGCCTGACCGAGGACGAGTCGGCCGCGTCGGTCGCCTCTGCCGTCGAGTTCGTCCTGGAGGGCCTGCACCTCTCCAAGCGCCTCAACAAGGAAGCCGCCGGCGGCCGCGCCACCTACCGGAGTCGGGGGTAGGGGTGATGCCCCTCTTCCGGCGCAATGCGGGTCGACCTCAGTTCCGCTACTCGCGTTGGGACGGCACCCAGAAGGGCTTCGAGCTCGGTGCCGACGAGGTGATGGCCGAGATCACCGACGACCTCCTCTACCACGGCGACCTCAACGCCGCGCTGCGGCGGATGCTGCAGTCGGGCTTCGACACGCCCGACGGCGAGCACCTGGCCGGCCTGCGGGAGACCATGGAGAAGCTTCGCCAGCGGCGCCGCGACATGCTCGAGCAGCACGACCTGGGCGGGGTCTACGACGAGATCGCCGACGCGCTGCGCGAGGTCGTGGACCAGGAGCGGGCGTCGCTGGCCGAGATGGCCCGCGAGGCCGCCGAGTCGGGGGACCAGCGCCGCCAGGAGGTGACCGAGGACGTGGTCCAGCAGCGCAGCATGGACCTGGACCTCCTGCCGCCCGACCTCGCCGGCCAGGTCAGGGCCCTCCAGGAGTACGAGTTCACCTCCTCGGAGGCCCGGGAGCAGTTCGAGGCCCTGATGGACCAGCTCCGCGAGCAGCTGATGGCGCGCTTCGTCGACCAGGTCTCGGGCTCCATGCAGGACATGACGCCCGAGGACATGGCCCGGATGAAGGACATGCTGGCCGAGCTCAACTCGATGCTCGAGCAGCGGGCCAACGGCGAGGAGCCCGACTTCGACGGGTTCATGGAGCGCCACGGCGACTTCTTCCCCGAGAACCCGCGGAACCTCGACGAGCTCCTGGAGCTGATGGCCCAGCGCATGGCCGCCATGCAGGCGATGCTCAACTCGATGACGCCCGAGCAGCGGGCCCAGCTCCAGAGCCTCTCCGAGCAGCTCCTCGAGGACATGGACCTGCAGTGGCAGGTGGACCAGCTCGGCCAGAACCTGCAGGCCGCGTTCCCGGACATGAACTGGAACCGGAGCTACGACTTCTCCGGCCAGGACCCGCTGGGCTTCGGCGAGGCGGCGTCGATGATGGAGCAGCTCGGCGACCTCGACCAGCTCGAGAACCTGCTGCGCAACGCCACCTCACCCGGCGCTCTGGCCGAAGTCGACCTCGACAAGGTCAAGGAGCACCTGGGCGAGGACTCCGCCGAGAGCCTCGAGAAGCTGGCCGAGTTGGCCCGCCTGTTGGAGGACGCCGGCCTCATCGAGAACAAGGAGGGGCGTTTCGAGCTGACGGCCAAGGGCATGCGTCGGATCGGCCAGAACGCCCTGGCCGAGCTGTTCAAGCGGCTCGCGGTGGACAAGATGGGCGGTCACCAGGTCGAGGTGGTGGGCACCGGCCACGAGCGGGCCTACGACACCAAGCCCTACGAGTTCGGTGACCCCTTCAACCTCCACATCGAGCGCACCCTGCGCAACGCCGTCAGCCGGCAGGGCCAGGGCACCCCGGTGCGCCTGAGCCCGGAGGACTTCGAGGTGGAGCGCACCGAGCACCTCGTGCGCTCCAGCACCGTCCTGATGCTGGACCTCTCGCTCTCGATGCCGATGCGGGACAACTTCCTGCCGGCCAAGAAGGTGGCGATGGCGCTGCACTCGCTCATCTCCAGCCGC
>Ga0105044_10008811_pt1 | contig 13836 bp, 14 predicted proteins | sample MAT01_FD_78092 | JGI IMG/M metagenome (GOLD analysis project Ga0105044, IMG submission 78092) | Freshwater microbial communities from Lake Fryxell liftoff mats and glacier meltwater in Antarctica - MAT-01 | ecosystem: Environmental > Aquatic > Freshwater > Ice > Liftoff microbial mat | place...
CAGCGTTACGTGCCGTCGCCGGCCGGCACGGCGGCGACCGGTGGCGGCATCCGTCCGCCGGCGTGACGCACGCCCCACTCGACCATCGCCCGCATCATCGGGCGCAGGTCCTCGCCCTTCTCGGTGAGCGTGTACTCCAGGCGGGGCGGCCGGTCGGTGTACCTGGAGGCGCGCACGATGCCCTTGGCGCGCAGGCGCTTCAGCCGATCCGACAGGATGTTGGTGGGCATGCCTTCCGACGAGGCGGCGAACTCGGCAGAGCGGCGCTTACCGCGCATCAGGTCGCGCACGACCTGCTGCGACCAGCGGTCGCCGAGCACGTCGAGCGTGCACGACACGGGGCAGCGCGAGCGGCGCGGACCGGTCATGGCGGCGAGACTACCAGAGCCGCCTGGGTGAACGCCAGTGACTTGCACATTGCAAGTGACTGATCTGGCGTCCCCTGGCATGTACTTCCGGTCGCGCGCCGCGGGCGTCGTTGCCCTGTGGCTCGGGGCCGCAGGTTCCCTCTTTGCGCAGACCTCGGCCGCTTCGGCGCCGAGCATCGCGGCCCGCCGCACCGCCACGCCCATCCAGATCGACGGCCGGCTCGCCGACATGCGCCGCAACTTCGGGCAACTGCGCTTCAGTCCCCGCCACGCGCGCATGCCAAACGTGCGCAAGGTCACGACCCTCGCCAGCCTGAACTACGTCACGAACAGCACCAACTGGCGCCACGCGCGCGAGGCCGTGGGCCAGTTCCAGACCGAGTTCACGAACAGCGATGTCGTGAGCGCCACCTACACCGACTCGTCCGAACGGCTGGTGCGCCTCTTCGCCATCGCGCCCGGCATCCGCATCCCCGTCGGCACCTGCGACTTCCGCACCGTGTCGCTCTCCTATACCGGCGGCCAGCAGCGCCGCTACTCGGGCGCCATCGTCTATGAAGGCGGCCCGTAGCACGTCGCTCGGCAGCAACCTGCGCTTCCGCTGGGAATACCGGCCGGGTAGCGAGCTGTTCGTCGTCTACACCGACGACTACGACACCGAGGCGCGGCCAGCGGTGACGCCGCTGCGCAACCGCGCCTTCGTCGTGAAGGTCAATCGGCTGTTGCGGCCGCAGGAGGCGTAGCGAGCGCGTAGACGCCGGGCTCGCGCATCGTGGCGTAGCCTTCGGCCACGAGCGCCCGGTTGCCCAGCCCCGCATCGGCGCGCGACAGCCCGGTCACGCGCGCCAGTTCGCCGCGCACCGTGAGGCCCGCCCCGTCGAGGAAGCAGCGCGCGATCTCGCGCAGGGCCGCGGCACGGCTCACGCGGCGCGTCAGGTCATCGGGAAACCGGCCGACGCCCAGGGTGTAGATGTAGGTGAACTTCGGCTCGTAGTAGACGGCGCTCGGCACGACCAGCATCGCCGCCTGCAGTTCGTCGAGCGCGCGGATGAAGGCGGTGCGGTCTGTCATGCCGGCCTCGGCGCGCAGGTCGGCCGTGCTCGATTCCCACTCCCGGCGCAGCACGCGCAGCAGTTTGCGCGCGTCGGCACTGAGCCGCGCTGCTTCCTCCGACCGGCGCACGCCCCACACGGCGTGGAAATGCGGGATCATGCGCGGCGCCAGGAACAGCGCTTTGCCGCGCGCCAGTTTCGCGTAGTAGACCTTGCCGCGATTGACGAGCTCGTCCTTGAGCACCCACGTCAACGACGCCTCGGGGTCCTTCTGTACGTTGCGCGGCATGACCGCGTCGCGCCGCCCGCACACGGCCACATAGAGCGACGGACCGGGCCGGCGTGAATCGGTGAGGCAGGCCGCGATCCCCACCTGCTCGATGAAGCGTTCCGCATCGTGGGCGGTCTCGACCTGACGAGCCCCTTCGCGGCGCCACCACAGGTCTCGGTGCTCATCGATCTCAGGCGCGAACGGGGGCGTCGAGCTCATGCGTGCTCCATCGTCGCATCGGGTCGCGCCGCCTGTCACCTTCCGTTGCGGCCGGTGGGGCCGCACCTGACACGGCGGCGCAGCGCCAGGCATCACAATGGAGGACCCGCTCATGATGACGACTCCGCTCGACTACGGCCTTCCGCCCTCCGGCTACCGTCTGCCCGAGGCCACGCACATCGGCGGCGTGCGCCTGCAGGTGCGCAACCTGCAACGCTCGCTCGACTACTACACCGGGATCATCGGCCTGCGCGTGGTCGAGCGCGGGGCCGACTCGGCGGCGCTCGCCGCCCACGGCGACGACCGGCCGCTCGTGCGCCTGCACGCCGTGCCCGGCACGCAGCCCGTGCCGCGACGCGGTGTGTTCGGGCTGTATCACTTCGCCATCCTGCTGCCCGATCGGGCGTCACTGGGCCGCTTCGTGGCCCACCTGGCCACGGTGGACGTGCGCGCGGGAGCCGCCGATCACCTGGTGAGCGAAGCCCTCTATCTGACCGATCCCGACGGCCTCGGCGTCGAGATCTACGCCGATCGCCCGAAGTCCACGTGGCGTCATGCGCAGCGCGAGCTGGCCATGGCCAGCGACCCCCTCGACGTCGCCGCCGTGGCCGCGGCCGCACACGGCGAGCCGTGGACGGGTGCGCCGGCCAGTACCACCATGGGCCACGTGCACCTGCACGTCGGCGATCTCGATATCGCGCGGCGCTTCTACCACGACGCACTCGGCCTCGACGTCACCGTGTGGAGCTACCCCGGCGCGCTCTTCTTCGCGGCCGGCGGCTACCACCACCATCTCGGGACCAACACGTGGAGCAAGGGGCCCGCGGCCACCGACAGCCAGGCGCGCCTGCTCGACTGGGAACTGCTGCTGCCGCGCAGCGAGGATGCGGCCGCCGCGGCGCACAGCTTGATGGCCGCCGGTTACGCCGCCGCGCCCGACGGCGCGGTCTGGACGGCAACCGACCCGTGGGGCACGCGCGTCGTTCTGCGCCACGGCTGACGCCGCTGGCCGGCGCGGGAGAGCCGCGCGCCTGGATTGACGTATCCTCAGGTTTCCGCAAGCGTGACCTGTCACGAAAGGATCGGAATGGCCATCACCACGACCGTCAACGGCACGCCGCATTCGCTCGACGTCGAACCCGAGATGCCGCTGCTCTGGGTGCTGCGCGAGCAGCTCGGGCTCACCGGCACGAAATACGGCTGCGGCATCGCGGCCTGCGGTGCCTGCACGGTGCATCTGGATGGGCGCGCGGTGCGGTCGTGCACGCTGCCCATGTCGGCCGCCGAGGGCAAACAGGTCACGACCATCGAAGGGCTGGCCCAGCAGGGCACGCTGCACGCGGTGCAGCAGGCGTGGGTGGCGCATCAGGTGCCGCAGTGCGGCTACTGCCAGTCGGGCATGATCATGGCGGTGGCCGGACTGCTCGCCCAGACACCGGCACCGACCGACGACGAGATCGACACGCGGCTCACCAATATCTGCCGGTGCGGCACGTTCGTGCGCGTGCGCGCGGCCATCCACGCCGCCGCCCGCGCGGGAGCCACGTCATGAACAAGTGGACACGGCGCGCCTTCATCGGTGCCGGCACCATCACCGGCGGCGGCTTCCTGCTCGGCGTGGCAGGCTTCACCTTCGCCCCGAGCCGGCATTCGCTCGTGTCTGCCGATGGCCAGGCCCGCGGCCAGCTCACCACCTGGATTACCATCAACCCCGACAACGTCACCACGATCCTGATTCCGCACTGCGAGATGGGGCAGGGCACGCCCACGGCGCTCGCGATCATGGCGGCCGAGGAACTGGAGGCCGACTGGACGCTCGTGCGCGTGGCGGAGGCGCCGGCGCTCGACGCCTACGCCAACGGCTACATCGTGCGCGCCGCTGGCGGCGGCTACGTGCCGGCCGTGCTCGGCCGCGGCGTGGACTACGGCGCGTTCAAGCTGGTCGAGTGGTTCGGCTTCCAGGTGACGGGCGGCTCGACGGCCGTGCGCAGCACCGGGGAATACGGCATGCGCGTGGCTGGCGCGGCGGCCAAGCAGATGCTGGTGGAGGCCGCCGCCGCGCAGTGGGGCGTGCCGGCGCCGGAGTGCGTGGCCAAGGCGTCGCGCGTGACCCATGCGGCGTCCAATCGCAGCAGCACCTTCGGCGCGCTGGCGCAGGCGGCGGCCGGGCGGGCGGTGCCTACCAGCCCCGCGCTCAAGAGCGCCGACAGCTTCACCATCCGCCGCACCTCCCCACAGCGTCTCGACATCCCCGCCAAGGTCGACGGCAGCGCCATGTATGCCATCGACTTCAGCACGCCGGGCATGCTCTACGCGGCCATCGAGATGGCACCCGTTTTCGGCGGCACGCTCGTGTCCGTGGACCCGACACCGGCCGAAGCAATGCCGGGTGTGAAGAAGGTGGTGCAGTTGACCGAGGCCGTGGCGGTCGTGGCCGACAGCTTCTGGCGCGCGCGCCGGGCGCTGGCCGCGCTGGCGCCCCAGTTCAGCGACGCCGGCCACGGCGGCGTGTCGACCGAATCCATCTTCGCGGCCTTCGATGCCGCGCTCGGGGCGCCGCCGGCGGTGCCGAAGGACGCGGCCAAGGTCGTCACCGCTGACTACCGCGCGCCGTTCCTGGCCCACGCCACCATGGAGCCGATGGTGTGCACGGCCAAGGTCGAGGGCGGGCGCGCCGAGGTGTGGACCGGCGTGCAGGATCCATTGAACGCGCGCTCCACGGCAGCCAAGGCGCTGGGCATCGACGCCGCGAGCGTGACCCTCACGAACCTGCTGCTCGGCGGCGGTTTCGGCCGGCGCCTGCCCTTCACGTTCGACTACGTGGATCTGGGCGTGCGAGTCGCGCAGGCCATGTCGCCCGTGCCGGTGAAGACCATCTGGACGCGCGAGAACGACCTGCAGCACGACTACTACCGCGGCGCGGCGCTCTCGCGTCACGCCGGCGCGCTCGACGCCAGTGGCAGGCCGCTGGCCGCACACTCCACCTACACCGGCGGCGGCAACGGCGAAGCCGTGTTCATGCCGTATGCCATTGCCGACATGGAGGCCGACGAGAAGGAGGCGAAGCATCCCATTCGTCCCGGACAGTGGCGCTCGGTGCTCAACTCGCAGCACGGCTTCTTCAAGGAGTCGTTCATCGACGAACTGGCGCATGCGGCCGGCACCGACCCGTTCGAGTTCCGGCGCTCGTTGCTGGTCGAGCAGCCGCGCTTCAAGGCCGCGCTCGAGAAAGCCGCCGCGCTGTCCGGCTGGGGCACGCCCCTGCCGGCCGGCGAAGGCCGTGGCATCGCCATCTGCGAAAGCTTCGGCACGATCGTGGCGGAAGTGGCGCACGTGGCCGTGTCGCCCGACGGGCAACTGAAGGTGAAGCATGTCTATGCGGCGGTCGACTGCGGTGACGTCGTGCACCTCGACGGCGCGACCGCGCAGGTCGAAGGCGGCATCATCTTCGCGCTCTCGGCCGCGCTGCTGAGCGAGATCACCATCGCGGAGGGCCGCGTGGTGCAGAAGAACTTCCGCGATTACCCCATGATCCACATCGCCGATGCGCCGCACGTGACCACGGCGTTCCTTCGGTCGGACGCGCCGCTCGGTGGCCTGGGCGAGCCGTGCGTGCCGCCGCTCGCGCCGGCGCTCACCAACGCCATCTACGCCGCGTGTGGCGTGCGCGTGCGCGAACTGCCCGTCCGGAAGACGCCGCTGACGCGGTCCGTCTGAAGCGGCCTCGGTGAATCTGATGATCGTCGAGCCTCACGAGCTCGACGCCGAGCATCGGACCACCGTGTCGGGCGTGCGCGCGCGTCACCTGCACACGGTGCTGCGGGCCACGCCCGGGCAGCAGATCCGGATCGGCGTGCTCGACGGGCCGGTCGGGTCGGGGGTCATCACGGCGATCGCCCCTGACACGGCGACGCTCGCCTGCACATTCGAGCCACACGTGCCCGACGTGCCCGCGGTGGACGTGCTGCTCGCCCTGCCGCGCCCCAAGGTGTTGCGCCGGCTGTGGGCGCAACTGGCCGCCCTCGGCGTGGGGCGCATCATGCTGACGAATGCCGCGCGGGTGGAGCGCAACTACTTCGACACCCACGTGCTCGACGCCACCACCTCTCGGCCGCTGCTCATCGAGGGCCTGCAGCAGGCGCGCGACACGCGGCTACCGGTCGTGTCGGTGCACCGCAGCTTCCGGATCTTCGTCGAAGACGACCTGGCGGCGCTCTCGGACGCGTCAACCAGGCTGGTCGCCGATCCCATCAGCCGCGATTCCATGCGGGCGCGGTTGACCCCACCCCCTCCGGGCCGCGTGCTGCTGGCCGTGGGGCCAGAAGGCGGATGGAACCAGTTCGAACGGGATCTGCTCGCCGCCCACGGCTTCGTGGACGTAACGCTCGGCGCCAGAACCCTGCGATCGGATACCGCCATCGTCGCTCTGTTGGCCCTCGTGCACGACGCGCGGTCGACGACTGCCGCGACTCAGAACTGAACACGCAGGCCGGCGTTCACGACGCGGCCATCGAGCGGCGCCCAGGCATCCACGGTCCAGCGTCCGTCGGTCCCCTGTGATGGACGCAGCAGGCGGTCGTGGCGCGTCTGCCGCACATCGGTCAGGTTCTCGCCGTTGATGAACACCCGCAGCTTGCCGATGCGCTTTTCCGCCATCAGTCCCACGACCACGTAGGGCCTGGACACGTCGCGATACGGATTCACCTCGAGGCGCTGGCGGCCGGTGTAGTAGACCTCGAGCCCCACGCGACCTACGCCCTCGGGCTCCCACATGCCGACCAGCCCGGCGTTGTGGCGCGGCGTGAGCGCGGCGTCCTGCCGGCCGGCGCTGGTCCGCTCGGTGGACCGCACGTAGGTGTAGGTGGACGTGGCCACGAAGGGTCCGCTCCGTCCCGTCGCCAGTACTTCGACGCCCAGGTTGGAGGAGGCGGCGTCACGATTGAAGAGCCCATACGCCCCGTCGCGCTCCACGGCGATGGGATCGGCCACGCGCGACGCAAAGGCCGTAACCGTATAGGTGCCTGGCCCCACCGTGCGCGAGAGATCGAGCGAGGCGCTGCGCCCGCGCTCGGCCTCGAGCGGTCGCACGACCTGCAACGCTGACAGACCCGCCGCTTCGGTTTCCTCGGTGAGCGGCGTCGATCCGAAGAACCCCTGTCCTGCCGACACCCGGCTCGTCCACCCGGCCGCCCGCACGAGCGCCGCCAGCCGCGGACTGACGAACGTGCCGTACTCGTTGTGCTGATCGACACGACCGCTCGCCGACACCGACAGCCACGGCGCGACGTCGACGTCGTCCTGCACGAACACACCCGGCACGTGGTAGGTGTAGGCGAACGCCGGCACGTCGCGTGGCGTGTAGGCGTCGCGTTCGTAGGCGGCGCCTGCCACCCACGTGTGTCGGCCCGCGGCGCCGCGCAGCGCCACTTCGGCGAAGGCCGTGTCGTGCGCGTCGCGTTCGCGCGTCACGCCGAAGCGGTGGTCGTGCCGCTGCCACGCCAGGGCGCCTCGAGCGGTCGCGACGTACTGGCCCTTCCACACTGTCTGCGCGGTGGCGCCCACGTCGTAGCGGCGCGTGTCGAGCGCCTCGCTGTAGGGCTGCCGTGTACCGGGCAGCGTGGCGCCGTTCATGGTGCCGCCCTCGCGGTTCTCGTAGGTGAGACCCGTTGTGAGGAACGCCGATCGGCCGTTGCCGCCGTCCCAGAACAGCCGCGGGCGGGCGATGCCGCGCGCGTAGCCGGCCACGTCGGCCCAACCATCGCCATCGACATCGGTGCGCGTCTGCGCATGCCCACCGGCCAGGAACGATCCGCTCCAGCCACCGTCGCCCAGGCGCGACGACAGGAACACCACGCCGTCGGTGGCGTCCAGTGTTGACCGGTTGATGAGCATCTCGCGCACCGGCTCCGCCTGGGGCCGGCGCGACAGCAGGTTGACCACGCCGCCCATCGCCCCTGCACCATAGAGCGCCGAGGCCGAGCCCTTGATGACTTCGACCTGGCCGAGGTCCATCGGCGGAATCTGCAGCAGGCCCAGACCGCCGACCTGTTGGCCGAAGAGCGGCAGACCGTCGCTGAGGAAGCGGGTGTAGCGGCCCTTCATGCCCTGCACGCGCACGGTGGCCGCGCCGATCGAGGGCGAGGTGGCCTGCACCCGCAGGCCGCCCATCTCGTTGAGCATCATCACGATGTCGCCGGGCGTCATGAGCATCTTCTCTTCGATCTCGTCGCGCCCGAGTACCTCCACCCGCGTAGGTTGGTCTTCGAGCCGCCGGCCAGTGCGCGTGGTCGCTACGACGATCACCTCCTCCTCCACCGTCGGCAGGCGCACCAGAGTGACCGTGACCGTGGCAGTGCCGCCGGCCGCGATCGTGAGCGTCGCCGTTACGTCCACGTAGCCGTCCTTGGACACGGTCAGTTGTAGCGCCCCGGGCGCCGATGGCAGTTGCGCGAGGCCGCTCACATCGGTGACGGCGGCGGCAGCACCGGCCACGACCGCCGCACCCTCGACCGGACCGTCGTCGCTCCGTACCTCGACGCGGACGACCGCCTGCGGTGCTTCTGGCCCCTGCGTGACGGCAGGGACGATGGACCTGACGATTCCTAGGATGACGAGCACGAGTGTCCGCATACACCTCTCCCGGTGTTGGCCGCCTCGCGGCGGTCCCTGACGTGGCGTTCTGTTGACGGAACGACGCTACGCGGGCTTGGGGGGGTGTTCGATGCGAGGCAGGTACGGAGCGCGTTCGACGTCAGCCGCGACCACCAGCGGCGTCAGCACACGCGCCACCGGCACGAGGTGGACGATCGCGGTGGGCGCGCTCCACCCGTGGCAGAGGCCGCAGGCGGCTGGCGACGCGGGCGGAGCGGCGGAGTGCTCACTGGCGTCGTCCGTGCAGCCGTCGGGGCAGACCACTGGGTCGAGCGTTGTGGCGGCAAGCAGCAGAACGGCCAGAAGGCCAGCGAGCGATCGCACGCCGCGTAGCTTACCAGGAGGCGAGACCCTCGGCCAGCCCCGGCGGAAATGCGGGCCGGGACGGCGCCGTCGGCCGAGCCGCCGTCGCCGTGCGATAGGGCCGGATCACCTGCTGGGCGAACCGCTCCATCTCTTCGAGTTGCGGACTGCATTGCAGCAGGAGCAGGTCCACGCCAGCGTCTTCGAACGCCGCCACCTGCGCCCGCACCTGTTCCGGCGTGCCGACGAGTCCCGACCGCAAGCCGCGGTTGGAGACCGAGTAGTCTTCGAGCGTGACCCGGCGTTCGAGTTGGGTGTTGGCGATCCACTGCTGGTAGTTGCCGTAGCCGGCCGAGCCTTCTTTCACGTCGGTGATGCGTGCGAGTTCCTGCTGCGCCTCGCCGGCCGAATCACGCACGATCGCGTAACCGGCGACGCCGAACGACAGCGGCGGCCGGCCGGTGCCGTCGCGCCGGGTGGTCATGTCGGCCACCCTGCGCGCGATCACGTCGGGTGGGTCGCCATGCATCACGTAGGCGTCGCACGTATCCGAGATCAGCGTGCGGGCCGCGTCCGATTCCCCTCCGGCATACACGAGCGGCCGGGGTCGTTGCACGGGCTTGGGTTCGAGCACCGCGTCGTGAATCTGGTAGAACTTTCCGTTGAACGAGAACTGCGGATGCCGCCACAGGCCATCCACCACGGCCAGCCATTCGGCGGTGCGCTTGTAGCGGTCGTCGTGCTGATCGAACTGCACGCCGTACTGCCGGGCCTCTTCCGCCCACCACGACGACACCACGTTGAGCGACAGACGGCCGCCGCTGATGTGATCGATGTTGGCGGCCTGCTTGGCGAGCAGCGCCGGCTCATGGAACGTGGGCCGCACCGCCACCATCAACTCCAGCCTGGAGGTCACGGCCGCGAGCGATGCGGCCGTCGACCACGCGTCGAGCGACGGCGCGGCGATGCCCTTGATGTCGTTCAGGTTGAGCTCGGCGATGAGCGTAAGGTCGTAGCCCCACGCCTCGCTCCGCTGCGCCAGCGTCTTCACATAGTCCCAGGTCGGCGCCATGCGCTCGTCATCGACGTTGCGCAGCCAGCCGCCGAACATCGGGAGCCAGTAACCGAAGCGCATCAGCGCACCTCGGCGTCGAGGAAGTCGGCCAGGCGCGCGAACGGGTCGAAGCCCACCACGCGCGGCGCGTCGGCCACGAAGTTCGAGAGCGCGTTGATGTCGTAGTAGTAGCGCTGGCCATCGCGGTCGTCGACCATGTATTCCACGCCGCCCACGTCGATCTGCGCCGCGGCCATGATCCGCTCCACATCGGCAATCACCTCGGGCGGAGGCGTGAACCCCTCGACCCGCAGGTTGTTCTTCGGCGCGTCCACGGCGCAGGCGCCGCGCGCCAGCGCCACGCCGTCGGTCGACTGGCAGATATCGGCCGGGCACAGGTTGAAGCTGTCGCCGCTGCTGTAGACGTTGATGGCGTAGAGATAGCGGCCGCCGAGCACCTCGACGCGCGTGATGTGGCCAGCTCTGGCAGGGATGAATTCCTGCACGAGCGCGGTCTGGTCGAGTCCGAGCTCCACGCGGTGCTCATCCACGGCCCGCTGCAGATCCTCCGGGGCGTCGTAGCGCACGATGCCGGCGCCGCTGCCGCCGATGTTGGCCTTCACCACGACCGGGAACCGCAAACCTCGGGCCGCGGCGGGCGCCTCGGACGGGTGGTTGATCACCCGGGCCGCCGGAAACGGCAGATTCAGCGACCGCAGCAGCGAGAGCTGCAGCGCCTTCGATGTCTCCACGCGATAGGCATGCAGGCCGTTCACCACGCGCACGCCGAGCTGCTCGAGATGCGCCAGGTAGTTGAGCGTGTAGAGGATGCTGTGGCCGCTGCCGCGCAGATATGCGGACGGGCTCATGCGATTGAAGACCAGCCCGTACTGGCTGCCGTCGCCGTTGGTGGCGTCGTAGCGATGGCGCGACGCGTCGAGCTTCTCGTAGCGCGTGCCGCGACGATCCAGCTCGGTGAAGAGCGGCCGGAACCAGTCCGGATGCTCGTAGTAGATGCCGATGGGTTTCACAGTCTCGACGCTCATGGATGCTCTCCTCTCACAAATGGCGGGGCGCGTGCGCTACTTCCGCAGCTGCAGGGCCCACGCGACCGTCGCGCGCGCCGGGGGGAAACACACACTGTCGTTGCATGCCTGATAGCGGAGCACGGCCGGCACGACCAGGTCGCCCGCGGCCGCGGTGGCAGCCACCGTCAGCCGCACGTCGATGGCAAACTCGGGGCCGAGCACCGCGAGGGCGTCGCGGCGTCCGGCCTGGGTCAGTTCGGTGGGCGGCGGATAGGTGATTGCTTCCACCGTCGTGCCGGGCGGCGCCTCCACCGTGAGCACCGTCGGGATGAGCGACGGGTCTCGCGGCTCGTGCGCCTGCACGTGCACATGCTCGGGCAGGCGAACCTTCAGTGACAGGCGCACCGTCTCGCCGGCGCGAACGGAAGGCGTTTCCACCACAGGCGTCACCTCGGCGCGCGGCCGCCCGGTCTGCGCCGGCACGGCCTGCGGCATGGCCACGAACGCCGCGACCACGAGCGCCACGCGGGTGATCGTGCTCATCGTGACCCGGCGCGTTCGCGAAGCAGGCGTTCCACCTGCTCGGTGATCTCGTGCTCGGCCTTGGTGTAGAACTCGCCGCTGCCAGGGCTCGGGAAGCCGGCGTGCACGGCGCGCACGCGGCCATCGCGGCCCAGGATGAACGTGGTCGGGAAGGCGTTGAGGTTCTCGGCCTGCGGCACCTTGGCGTTGAGCTCGTCGGGCTCGCCCGGCAACAACACCGTGTACTCGAGGCCGTAGGTGGCGATGAACGCCTTGAGCCGCGTGGGGCTCGCGAGCTGGTCGCCTTCCTCGAACGACAGCGTCACGATCTCGAGGCCCTTGGCGCGGTATTTCTTGTAGAGGGTGGACAGGAACGGCGCCTCGTCGTGGCAGTTGGGGCACCAGCTGCCGCTGATGTTCACGAGCACCACCTTGCCGCGGAAGGCGGCATCGGTGTGGCTCACGACCTTCCCCTGCACGTCGGGGAAGCTGAACTGGAACGGCTCGTCCGGATTCTTCATGCGCGTGTGCAGCGCCGGGTCGGTGGGCGCGCCGATGCCAGCCGCACCCGGCGCCGTGACGCGCGCCGCCACGAGGGCGGCCTGGCCGTTTTGTGAGAGCGCCAAGGTGCCGTCGGCGTTCGGGGTGACCTCGAGGCGCAGCGGCCGCGCTCCGGAGAAGTGACTCAGCACGAAACGCCCCTCGCGCCAGGCGCCCGCGAGCGTGCCGGTGTCGCCGTCCACGCGCAGGATCGTGGCTTCGACGTGGTCACCCGCCTGGGTCGCGATGAACCGCCATGCCACCTCGCCCTTGTTGCTCTTGGCCTGCACGATCCACGTGCCGGCAATCGCGGGCGCCGTGCCCGAGGCCGGCGCCACGCTGGCCGCCGTGCGCACCGCGCGGAACGGCAGCGGCTCGCCACGCGCCCGCCGGTACTCACCCGAGAGCCGCCCGTCTGCTTCGACCGTCTGCAAGGTGGCGGCGTACTGCTCGAACCGGAACGCCGTGCGCGGCCCGTCGCTGGTCACGGCCGTGGAGGTGATGCGCCGTTCGCCGTTGAAGAACGACCCCTGCAGCACGGGTCCCGCGATGGCGATCTCGAAGGGAAACGGCACCTCGACGCCGTTCACCACCACCACGCCGTCCCACCGTCCCACGAGTGAAGCGGGCTGGGCGATGGCCGGGCTGGCCGTCAGCACGGCGAGCCCTGCCAGGAGAAGCGCTGCCGCCGACCGCCGTACCGTGATTGCTCTGCTCATGGCTCGAACTCCTTGACCACTGTCCGAAAATTTCACGGGGAAATAGAAAAAGGCCCGGAAAGCTGGAAAGCCTTCCGGGCCTGGAACTGCGAAAACTTGTTCGTGCGGGGAACTTAGGCGGGCACGATCCACGTAAACACAGCGCGGCTGTCGGAGGCTTTTTCTCCGCAGCAACAACACGCGCAGGTCTGGAGCGAAAACAAGATGTCTTGCTTATGCCACGCTGGCGGCAATGGTGTCAAGGGCCGGAGCCACCCTGGCCGACGCGCCGGCATGCACAGTGGCGCCTCGGAGTGAGGTACAACGCAGAGACAGTGCGGCCAGGTTCTCTGCGTGCTCACCGGCCATGAATGCGGCCCTTCGGATCGCCGCGCGGGCGTGGCTGCTGGCCATGGTGACCGCGCTCGTCGTGGATGGGCTGTTGGCGACGCTCACCGGCCTGGTCGCCGTCACCGGCGCCGGCGACAGCACGCCGTGGTGGGTGGCGGCGCATCTGGTGGAGCGCGGCCGCTGGGTCGTTGCGGCGGCCGTGCTCGTGGCGATGAGCGCACGTCTCGCCGCGCCCGACGAGCCAGCGCCGCCGGGCAGCGCGGCGGTATGGCACTTCGTCGGCAGCGCCGTCATGGTCGCACCGCTGCTCTGGATCGTGGCGACATGGATCGTGCAGGCGACGCTCTTCACGCTGGCGCAGCGCTGGGATGTCGACGGGCAGATCTTCCTGGCGGTGGGCTACTACCAGAGCCTGCTGCGCGGCTACGCGCCCTGGCTGCTCGCTGGCGCTACGACGATCGCCGTGAGCCGCCACGTGCCGTGACGGGCACGGGCCAGGCCTGCCACCCGGCGCGCGCATCGTCAGCTCGGTGGCTACGGTTTGGCCAACGCGGTCAACGTCGCTTCCAGGGTCGCCGGGGACGGAACTCCGCCCGGGTAGAGCCGTCACGTCGGTGAGGGATGTGGCACGGACGGTTCGGGCATCCCGAAGAGATCTCGGCCTGCGTACAACACCGTCGGGGTGCCGTACCCGCCGCGTGGATCAGGTGGCGTCAGGGTATCGGCGTCGATCAAGGCATAGTCGGTCAGCCACCCGAGCCGGTCGAGCGCCTCGTCCA
>Ga0105044_10008812_pt1 | contig 13835 bp, 7 predicted proteins | sample MAT01_FD_78092 | JGI IMG/M metagenome (GOLD analysis project Ga0105044, IMG submission 78092) | Freshwater microbial communities from Lake Fryxell liftoff mats and glacier meltwater in Antarctica - MAT-01 | ecosystem: Environmental > Aquatic > Freshwater > Ice > Liftoff microbial mat | place...
AACTTCTTTCAACCCATGCGTAGCCAGAGATCGTATTTTCTCTTCAAGGATTCATGACGACTTTTCATTGAAAAATACTGGGGTCTGCTGCGGATCTTTATTTGAATGGCGGTTCAAGTTCGGCTTAAAGCCTGACAAAGCACGCGTGGACGTTTGATGTCGCAACGAAAATGCAGTATTTGTATAAGACATTCGATGGTTCCCGCTACAATGCGGGTTCACTGAAAGAACTCTGAGGTCTCCATATGAACCGCCCAGCCTCAACTCCGGATGAAAACGATCGCCAGGCCCGTTCCGCAGGAGAGGCGACCTTCCTGTCCGACATCCAGGGTGCGGGTACGGTCCATGACGGCGAAACGTTTGTCGCTCCCAGGGCTCCTGAACATGTACCGGGAAAAACCATTGTCCCGAGTGCCGGCGGTGCCTGTAAGTTGTCCGAGTCATTTTCATTCGATGCGTCACCGACACCAGACCAATCATCGACCGGGACAGCTCCGACGCTGGCTGGTCAGTTGCACATCAAACCCCAGCAGCCACCTTTCCCCGGACATGCGAAGGATTCGCCCGAAGAGAATGCGGCGGACACCAGGCCGGATGCAGAGAAAACGCATCCCAAAGATGAAAAGACCTTCATCTCGCAGGCAACAGGATCACCGGTCGATGCTGGCGTCACGATCATCGGCGCTGCGGACAAAAAGGACAGCGAGGATTTCTTTGAGACCCTGGGCGGTGTACCGGATGGCAGAAAGGGCGTTTCGGTACGAGGCCTCGTGATTGGAGACTATCAGGTCCTGAGCGAACTTGGCCGGGGCGGCATGGGCGTTGTCTACAAGGCCCGGCACCGCAAGTTAAAGCGAATCGTCGCATTGAAGATGATTCTCGCCGGAAAGCATTCTGGCAATGAGGCTCTGCTGCGATTCATCGCCGAAGCCCGCGCCGTGGCCCATCTTCAACACCCCGGCATCGTGCAGATCTTTGACATTGGCGAACATGAGGGACTACCCTATTTCTCGCTCGAATTTGTTGACGGTAAAGATTTGCAGAAGGATCTCAACAGCCTTCCTCGAGATCCGAAGCGCTCCGCGGAACTCGTCGAACAACTCTGCATTGCCATGCAGTATGCACATGACCACAAGATTCTGCACCGCGACCTGAAACCAGCCAACGTCCTGCTTGATAAGGACGGCAAAGCCAAAATCACCGACTTCGGATTGGCAAAAATCGTCGATGCCGACGCTTCCGGAGCCACCAGCGATGGCACGATCATGGGCAGCCCCAGTTACATGCCGCCGGAACAGGCCCGGGGAGATATCTTGTCGGTAACGCCGCGATCCGACCTGTATTCTCTGGGCGCAATTCTGTATCAGATGCTGACGGCTCGACCGCCGTTTGTGGCCGAGCGACCGCTCGACACCGTGCTGCAGGTGATCAACAACGAACCTGTCGCGCCACGCGATCTTCAGCCCGGCTTGCCAATCGATCTCGAAACAATCTGCATGAAGGCACTGCAGAAAGATCCCGCCTCTCGGTATGCAAGCTGCGCAGATCTCGCCGCCGACCTGCGTCGCTTCATCAATGGCGAACCCATTCTGGCCCGCCCGGTCAGTCGGCTCGAACGCCTCTGGCGCTGGTGCTGGCGAAACCCGAAAATCGCGGTTCCCTCGACGCTCGCAAGTCTGTTCATCATCGCCACAGCCATCGTTTCAACATGGGCATGGTCCGTGACGTCCGCTCAGGCCGCCCAGATCAAAAAGGAATCTGAAGAAAAAGAAATACAACGTGCGATTGCAGTCGAGCAAAAGGATAACGCAGACCGTCAGAAGATTCTGGCCGACGAAGCAAAACTCCTCGCCGAGAAGAACGAGAAGATTGCCCAGGACCAGGCGATGCTTGCCCTGAAGAATATTCAACTGGTGGTCACAGAGATTGACGATCGCCTGGCAAAAGAACCGGCGATGAGTGAAATTCGAATTGCCGTTCTGAGTATCCTGGAGAAGAAATGGGACGAACTGGACGTGGCCATGGCGGGAGGCCTGCAGGGGCAGGCAATCCCGACTCTGATGACAGTCCGCTACAAAATCGCCAGAGCATGGGAAGGTCTCGACAAGTTGACTGAAGCGGACGCACAGTTCGCCAAAATTTACGAGCAGGGAAAAGAGCGACTTGTTGTGAAAGGACGCCTGGACTCGCCGCGCTACAACCTTGCGTTGATTTGTCGGGACTGGGCGCCGCTCAAACGCCGTTTGCTGGGCGAGCCGACTGAAAGTAACCGATTGCTTCAGGAATCTCTGGAACTGCTGCGAGAAATCACAACAGAACCGCAGCCGCGAGAAGACAGCCCGGCAGTCTATGAAATCCAGAATGCCCTGGGTGGGACTCTGCAGATCGTCGGGAGCTCTCAGCAACAGCAGGGCAAACTTCAATTGGCGGAGGCGACATTTCGCGAAGCTGCCGAAGTGAATGCCCGAGTCCTCAAAGAAATCGGCGACTCTTCGGCGTGGTATACGGCCCTGCCGGACGAACGAAAAACTCTCCTCAGGACGACTTTTGAACAGGCAGAAGACAGGGCGCTGAGCAGTCTGGCGAATGTTCTTGTTCGACGTGGCCGGACCGAAGAAGCGATGCCCCTGTATGATGCGGTCATCAAGCGTCGTCGTGCAAGTTTTGAACAGGCTCCAAAAGATCTTAGCGCAAAACTGCAGCTGACCGTTCAACTGATCAGCATCGGTCAGGCTCTGATTCTCGCCGAGAAATTCGATGTGGCCGGATCGATGCTGACCGAAGGCAGAGACCTTGCAGAATCGCTGCATGCCCTGGACCCGAAGAATGCAGGCTACAAGAATATTCTCGGCGTTGCCAATTATTATTTGGGAACTGCACGGGACGAGCAGCAGCACTCTGACGAAGCGATTGCTGTCTATGAACGTTCGCGGGCGCTCCGAACGGAGATCCATGCAAACAGCCCCGATACCTCCAGCAAGGTCAACCTGATGCTGGCAGAGGCTCGTCTGGGAAACGTGGAGGCTGCGCAAAAACTGATCGATGAACTGGGAGTCTCCGAGAAGAAAAACGCCGACCTGCAGCTCGATCGAGCTCGCTCACTCGCCCAGTTGACACGTCAGACCGAAGGTGACCAGCAATCTGGCCTCAGAGACGCAGCACTCACCGCTCTCGAGCGGGTCGTGACGGACGGCTACAGCGACCCGTTTCGCGTCCGGGTGGAACCTGATCTCAAGCCGCTGCACGACACTGAAAGATTCAAGAACGTCATTCTTCAACTGGAATCGCTCCAGGCCGGGCAGTAACTCGGAGGACCCGGGGAAGAGCGTGAAAGAAGTTTTGACCACGGATTTCCCGACGCGGGCTTCGACCGCAACCCAAAGTAGCCATCACGCTCCGCCGTGATGAGCATTTGTCAATCGACATTCATCACTAAAAACAGGGTCCAGTCGTCAGTCGTCAGTGAATCGAAAAAACAAGCAGCCTGCAGCCGACTGAAAACTGACGACTGCAAACTGAAAACTCCCTTCATGTGGCCCGGTTCAAGGCTCGTCACGGCGGAGCGTGACGGCTACTTTGAAATTTGCCCGTCAACGAGGCCGAACCTTAGTGAGGACCGAGTCGATGCACGAGAACAACCTCTAAAAACGGTCGCCTGAAATTCTTCGTGGGACAACAAGAATTCAAGTGTTAGTAGTGCAGATAAGCACACTGACTCTTCCGTGCCGTCCGCGACATCGGCGGTCAGAAAACTGCGATTGGAAGGACGACTGCATCCGGTAGAGTCAACAGAAATGTTCTGGCAAACACGGCACTTTATCCTGCCAAGCCCTTGGGCCAAAGCGTCGTCGGTCGCACCGCCCACACTTGCCATTCTGCAGCAACACCCTGTATTCGTGGAATTGCCGGAGCCGGCCCGATGTCATTGAAGCCAATCAATGTCCGGATCTACCACGTGTTTCTTGCGTCACCCGGTGACGTGAATACGGAGCGGCAGCATGTCCGGAGGTTCTTTGACGATTACAACCGCCATACAGCTCATCTTTGGAATGCCGAGTTCCGAGTCATCGATTGGGAGAATTTCGCAACGATCGGCATCGGCCGGCCTCAGGAATTGATCACGCAGCAAACGCTGGAGAAGTTCAAAGGCTCGCTGGCCCTCGTCGTTGGCATCATGGCTCAGCGATTCGGATCGCCAAGCGGCAAGGCAGAATCGGGGACGGAGGAAGAATTCAACTGGGCGAAGCAATGCCACGAAGAAACCGGCTTTCCGGAGATCAAGTGGTTCTTCCGCAGGATCGACAAGTTGGAACTGCCGACGGATTCAACGCAGCTGATGGCGGCGGTGACGCAATGGACAAAGGTCGAGGCCTTCCGCAAGCGAATGCAGGACATGAAAGATCTGATCTTCTACACCGAGTATCCCGGTTTGGCTGGCTTTCGAAATGTCTTCGATCAAGATCTCAACCTGTGGCTGAACGATCCACCGCGACCGTGGGCAAGCCAGATGAAGGCATCCGGCCAGTTAACAATCGCCGGAGCACTACCACCTGAATTCAACTCTGAGCGTTATCGAACGGCGGTGCTCCAGCGGTTCGATAAGCTCAACTTCGAGATGCTCGATTCGACGGGCGCGTACTACAGCGGCGTGAGACTGTGGACCGTCTTCGTCCCGCAGTCGGCGCGGTGATGCCATCAGTACAACCCGCGGCTGCTGGAGATTCCGAAAGAGCACCAGCAGCGTTTGCTGAAAGCCGGCGAAATCAGCGAAGAGGAACTTGCCGACAGCCAGCGGCAGGCGGAAGAATTGCGCCATGCGTACTTCCAGCAGCCGCTGCGGCCAGTACTGGAGATCGTCGTGACGTCACGGGTGGTTGGTTACCAGTCGCAGCGACTGCGTGATGCCGAGTTCAGGCTTTTATGTTGCAGGATCTGGACGCCGCTCAGATCGACGCCTTCCTCAATTGCTGGCACGAGAACAGCTTCGACGACGCGGCGCAGGCGGCGCCGAAGCACGAGCGGTTGAAGAAGGCGATCCGCGACTCCAAATCGATCGCAATGCTGGCCGGCAATCCGCTCCTGCTGACCATGATGGCAATCCTGAACCGCAACCAGGAACTGCCACGCGATCGAGTCGATCAATACGCCCAGGCAACGCGGCTGCTACTGCATCAATGGGACACGGAACGCGCGCTGGCCGAGTTTCCCGGCTTGAGCACCGACATCGGTTGGCGGGAAAAGCACGACCTGTTGCGCCGCGTCGCGTCGTTCATGCAAAGTGGCCCCAGCGGTCTGAAAGGGAACATGATCGACGGCCCGACCCTGACCAGCCTGGTTGAAGCCTACCTGCGCACCGAGCTGAACTTTCCTCAGTCGCGAGCCGCCGCGCGGGCCGTGGTCGAGCATCTGCGGCAGCGCAACTTCATCCTGTGCTTTGTCGGCGCGGACAGTTATGGCTTCGTGCATCGTACGTTCCTGGAATATTTGTGTGCGACCGATTTCGTCCATCAGTTCAACATCACCAAGACGCTGGACGAGCCCAGCCTGCTCGCCCTGTTCGACAAGCACTTTCGCGACGACGACTGGCGCGAAGTGCTGCGATTGATCGGCAGCCAGATCGACGGGCAATTCGTCGGCCAGATCGTGGAACATCTGGCGTTGAGGACTAATCCAGCCGACTGGGACTACGAGACTCCACTCGCCGAGTTTCCGCTTGCGATGTATTGCTTGAGTGAGGTTCGCAATGCGAGCCGGTTAGCCCCCCCCGTTTTGATTCTCTTTGAACGCATTCTGACTGCCTACGAAAAGGCCGCTGGCGCTGCTGTTTTTGAGTTTTTTGATCAACGACCGCTCGCGTCCCGTGCGATTTCCGACATGTGGCCAAATTTGTACAGCGACATCGACCGCTTGGTGGCAATTTCGCGTTCGTACGATACCGATACTGGCCGTATATTTAGCATTGGGGCGGGCTTCCCCGCGTTTGTTGCGAATGCGTTGGGAAGTCGCATCGCCGTCGAATCAATGATTGGAAAAACGAATCCAAATATGCCAGTTCTTCAGGCGTTAGTGGAGACGTGGCCGGACGAGACCATGCGAGAACTGCTCCGTGACCGCGCCGTCGAGGATCAGCACGCATACGTCCGTCGCGATGCCTTGGAGTCGTTGGCGGCGAATTGGCCGGACGTGTTGTCGAAATTCCACAAAACTGTGATTACACGTGACCTTGACGGACTGCAACCGTACCTTGATCCACAGCCTATCCTGTGGGAGCATATTGAAAAAGCGGCGACAAAAGCCGGGATCGCTGCGGTCGATCTGGATGCTCAGATCGCCTCGCTGAATCAACATTTGGGCTGGGATATCACCGTCGGGGCCGGACCAGCGGCGAAGGCGGCTCCAAAGTAGCGGTGGCGGAAGTCGAAATGAACGCAACGGGAACTTTCGAAAAATTACTGCCGCATCAGCCGCCACGCGCTAGCGTCCGGTTTCCGCACGAACCGTGGGCTAGCGCCCAGCGGCTGATCTGCAAATCGGACACTGATTTCCCGAACGGTGCTTACCGTCGAGCGATGATCAGAACCAGAGAAAAGTGGCCAAGTGCCAATTCGGGGCGTTGGTTGGTGATCAGTTGGCGCTGGCTCGTTTCACCGCGTCCCCAGCGAGCCGCGCGCGGGGCGTTGCCCACGCGGTTAAACGTATGTGCGATCCTCAGCCGCGCGGTGTATGGCTGCGACTACTGCCGACGTGGAAATTACGTGCTGATCAAATTACAATGGCGACACGGTTCGTTGTCGATGACGCTGTTTTCAAGGTTCTGTGATCCGCCAGTGTTTGCCGGAGTTGATTGATGTCGCATCGCGATCTTGTGCATCCTCGTGACGCAATTATGCAGACGATGGATCGCATTTATCGGTATCGAATGACAACAACGTCCGGGGGCAATTTGTCGATTCGTGACGACAATGGCGACGTCTGGATTTCACCCGCGAGGATCGACAAGGGCAGCCTGACACGAAATGACGTTGTGTGTGTCCGACCCGACGGGACCGTGGATGGTCTGCATCGGCCGTCGTCTGAGTATCCATTTCATCGCGCGATCTATGACGCTCGTCCGGATATCACTGCCATTGTGCATGCACATCCGGTGGCTCTGGTGGCTTTCAGTATCTGTCGGCAGGTTCCGAATACGCGGTTGTTTCATCAGGCTCACTTCGTCTGCGGGCAGCCGGGGTTTGCACCATATGCGTTGCCGGGAAGCAGCAGGCTTGGGCAGAATATTGCTGTGACGTTTGCAGGTGGCAGTGACTGCGTCATTCTGGAAAATCACGGAGTGGTAGTCGGCGGCACATCTCTGTCCCATGCCTTTCAGCGTTTTGAAGCATTTGAATTTGCCGGCAAGACGGTCATCAAAGGTCGGCATCTCGGGGACGTGAATTACCTGACCGATTCTCAGCTTGAAGTGGCTCACCAGCGAAACTCGCGTCTGGAGAGTTTCGAACCAGGCGCAGCGACGTCGCTGGAAAAAGAACTGCGACGCCAATTGAGCGCGTTCGTGCGGCGAGGCTGCCGCCAGCGATTGCTCATCAGCACCGAAGGCAGCTTTTCAGTTCGCCTCGATGCCGAAAGCTTTCTGATCACGCCGTCGCAGCAGGACCGCGAAACGCTCGAGATCGATGATTTTGTGCTGGTCCGGAACGCACAATCCGAAGCCGGCAGGACGCCCAGCCGCGCGACGCTGGCACATCACGCCATCTATCGAAAACATCCGGGAATTCATGCGATTGTGTTCGCACATCCGGTAAATGCAACCGCCTTCAGTATCACCAATGCCGACTTTGATGCGAGAACAATTCCGGAAAGCTACATTTTTCTGCGCGATGTGCAGCGTGTTCCGTACGGTGTGCAGTATAAAGCGGGCGAGGAAATCGCGGAGTTTGTTTCGGTGACAAGTCCTGCAGCAATCCTTGAAAACGACGGAGTGCTTGTGACAGGTTCGACGGTGCTGGATGCCTTCGATCGGCTGGAAGTTCTGGAATCGACCGCTGAAGCCGTGATCAATTCCCGCGTGATCGGTGACGTCGCTCCAATGCCGGATGCGGCGATTGAGGAATTGATAACTGCATTCCTGAAATGATGACATGCATATGCTCCGCAACTGCTTTCTTACACGATCCATGCTGAACCTCATCACGCTTCTTGCGGCAGCGGCAGTGCTGCTGAGCAGTACTGTCGTCGATGCAGATGAGCGCGCCGAATTTTTTGAATCCCGCATCAGACCACTGCTGATCAATCGTTGCTATGCATGCCACAGCGCTTCGACGGAACGGAACGGTGGATTACTGCTGGATTCAAAGGCGGGATGGGAAGTCGGTGGCGATTCCGGGACGGCCATTGTGCCGAACGATGTGGCTGCGAGTTTGCTCATCAAAGCCGTGCGGTGGGATAACCCGGATGTGCAGATGCCTCCGAAGGACGCCGGTGGCAAGCTGACGGCGGCGGAGATTGCCGATCTCGAAACCTGGGTGCAGAGCGGTGCATTCGACCCACGCACGGAAGTCGGTGTGGCAGCGATTCGTAAAACGTGGGACGAAACGTTTACTGAGCGGCGTCAATGGTGGAGCCTGCAGCCGGTGAGTGATCCACCGGTGCCGGAAATCAATGATGTCGCATGGAGCGGCTCGGCGATCGATCGTTTTCTGCGGCATCGAATGGCGGCAGAGGGGATTACGCCTGTGGGACTGGCGTCACCGGAAACATTGATCCGCCGGGCGAGTCTTGTACTGACCGGTCTGCCTCCGCAGCCAGATCATGTGGCCGCATTTGTTGAGGCTTACCGACTGGACCGCGACACTGCGTATGCACACCTGGTCGATCGCTTACTGACATCACCGCAGTTCGGCGAACGATTCGCACGCCACTGGCTGGACGTCGTGCGATTTACGGAAACGCACGGCAACGAATGGAACTACGATGTCCCATACGCATGGCGCTACCGTGATTATCTGATCCGGGCCTTGAATGAAGATGTGCCGTACAACCAGTTCGTGCGTGAACACATCGCCGGTGACCTGCTTGCGGCTCCTCGGTACAACGCGGCGGGGCAATTCTCTGAATCAGTCATCGGGACCGCATTTTATCGTTTTGGTGAAGTGAATCACGACAGTTGCGTGCTCTTCGGCAGCATTGGTTACGACGTCGTCGATAATCAGCTGGACACGCTCACGAAAGCCTTCCAGGCGACGACGGTTGCGTGCGCTCGATGTCACGATCACAAAATAGATGCTGTTTCAACAAAGGACTACCACGCATTGCTGGGGATTCTCCGCAGCTCGCGATCAGTCCAGCACACGCTGGATAACGGCATCGTGAACTCCTCGACAATGCACAATCTCTCCATGTTGAAGACACCCATTCGAAGCGAACTTTCAAGTAACTGGAAACGTGATGTCGCCGCACTGGATGCAGACAAGCTCAACGCATTGCTGGCTGCGGCTGGTGATGTTGTTCCCATTGCGACAGATCCGCTGTTTGCATGGAGTCGACTGACGAAACATGCCGCGACGCCAGATGCCAGCGTCGCTGAGACATGGCAGTCTGCCGCTACAGAATACGCAGCCAGGTCTGGCGAACACGCGGCCTTCAACGAGGCGCAGTTTACGACCATCGCGGACTTTCGAGATGGCAAAACGACAGACTGGACGGCGGACGGGATGGGCCTCCGCGATCCGGAATGGAATCCGGGCAACTTCAGCATTGCGACAGAAGGCGATTCGGCGATTCGGCATGTGCTGTCGGCTGGCGTCTATACGTTTCGCCTGTCGGACAAATTGAACGGGGCGTTCAGGTCGCCTCCGATTCAGCGAACTCACGGTAAGGTGAGCTTTGAGGTGATGGGCGGCGGATTTAGTCTGGCTCGACTGGTCTTCAACAATTGCCAGCTGAACTACACGAATCAGCATTCGATTCATCATCCGGACTGGTCGTGGATCACCGTCGATTTTCAGGAAGGCACGCAGCCCCTGCATCCGTATGCGGAACTGCTGACGTTCTGGGACAACCCAAAATTCCCCGATCCGCTGGGAACTCTCAGCAAGGATACAGAGAACCAGCGTCTTCCTTTCAACGATCACGCAAAAAATCCTCGCACATGGTGGGGCGTGCGACGTGTGGTGGCACATGACGGAGCCGAAACGCCGCGCGACGAGGCCGCATTTGTGGCCGGGCTCTACAACGGTGAAGCCTTGAATTCACTGGATCAGGCAGTTGAACGCTACGCGGCGATTGCTGCAAACGCAGTCGTCAGGTTCGAATCGTCCACCACAACGAACGACGATGTGCGATGGCTGGAATGGCTGCTGGCCAATGGCGTGCTGTCCAATCGAGCGGACTCGACGCCACAACTGGCGCAGCTGATCGCGAAGTATCGTGAAGTGGAAGCGAATCAGATCACGTTGCCACGGACGATACCCGGCATGGCAGATGAGGGACCGGGTTTTGATCAGCCGGTCCTGACACGCGGGGAATACACGAAACCCGGCGAGATGGTTGAAAGGCGGTATCTTGAAGCAATGTCGCGGACGACGCGGACGCATGAATCGCGAGTTGAGAACGCAGTGAGCAATGAGACATATATACCGAACGTCTATCTGCAATCGATCGCACCGACATCATCCTGGGGCAGCGGGCGAGCATTGGTCGCCGAAGCCATCGTTGAAGCTGACAACCCGTTGACATCGCGGGTGATGGTGAATCGGATCTGGCACTGGATTTTCGGAAACGGCATTGTACGCACGCCGGACGATTTTGGACATGTCGGCGAATTGCCATCGCATCCGGAACTGCTCGATCATCTCGCCACACAGTTTGTCAGAGATCAGTGGTCGATGAAGAAACTGATTCGCTCGCTGATCCTCAGTCGCGCGTTCCAGTCGTCGGCCGCACCGTTGGCGGACAGTCGCGAAAGAGATCCGGACAATTTGCTGTTGTCATGGTATCCCGCGCGGCGGGCGGAAGCCGAAGTGATCCGCGACAGTATTCTTGCAGTCTCCGGACGACTCGACAGCACGATGTACGGGCCGAGTATTCATCCGTACCGAGCGACGGCGGATACGGAAAAACGATTGTACGTCGGTCCGCTAGATGGCGACGGGCGTCGCAGCATTTACATCAAGTTTCAATTGATGGAAGCCGCACAGTTTCTGAACGCATTTAATCTTCCAGGCGGCAAGATTGCTCAGGGACGTCGCGATGCATCGAACGTGCCTGCTCAAAGTCTGGCATTGCTGAATGATCCATTCGTGCTGGCCATGGCTGATCGCTGGTCGGAATCACTCGTTGCAGATGGTAGCATGGATATCGCTGAGCGGTTGACGCGGATGTTCAAGTCCGCTTTTTGCCGCCCACCGTCATCGTCGGAACTTCAGCGATTTGAACAGACCATCAGTGACCTTGCCACCATCCACAGCGTGAGTCCCGCAGACCTTTTGTCAAATCGATCCATCTGGAAAGACGCGGCGCACGCAGTTTTCAACTTCAAAGAATTCATTTTTATACCGTGACCATGCCACAGAATTTCCCTCATCGTTCCCGCTGCCCCGGTCGGGCACCTGCACCGCTCAGCCGTCGCCAGTTGCTGCAGAGCAGTGCCACTGGGTTTGGCATGTTGGCGTTGTCGGCGTTGAGTCAGGAGCGTGGATTTGGTGCAACGAATTCGCAGGCACATTCGACCGGCCCGGCGAAGAACGTCATCTTTTTGTTTATGGACGGCGGAGTCTCGCACGTCGATACATTCGATCCCAAACCCGCCCTGACTGCTCACGAGGGCGAAACATGGAGTGGTGATGCGACTCGCAAATGGGTCAAAAGTCCGTGGAAATTTGCGCAGCACGGTGACAGCGGGATGTGGATCAGTGAGCTTTTTCCACACATCGCGTCGTGTGCCGATGACATTGCCGTGATTCGATCCATGAAAGCGGATTTGCCGATTCATGCGACCGGTGTATTGCTGTTGCATACCGGTAACAATCGTGCGGGGCGACCAAGTTTCGGATCATGGGTAAGTTATGGGCTTGGAAACGAATCGGAAAATCTGCCGGGATATGTGGTGCTGAGTTTCGGCCATGTTCCGGTGGGCGGTCTGGAAGCATTTGGCAGCGGGTTTCTGCCCGCAAGTTATGAAGCCACGATTCTGAAAGCCGACGGCGCACCGCTGGATAATCTGCTGGCGGCAGGATCGCCGGAGCTTCAGCGGGCAAAGTTGAATCTGCTTCGTCAGCAGGATTCCGAGTTTTCCACTAGTCTCGGCGGCAACGATGCGGTCGAAAGTGCCATACGAAATTATGAGCTCGCCGCACGCATGCAGACACTGGTACCCGATGTGCTCGACGAGTCACAGGAATCGAAATCCACCCGTGAATTGTACGGGCTGGACGATGCCGACCAGAACACGCGGCTTTACGCGCGACAATGTCTGCGCGCCCGGAGGCTGGTCGAATCCGGCGTCCGATTTGTGCAGATCAATTGTCCTTATGGACTTTCGAACGGAACGTGGGATCAGCATGGTGGTCTGAAAGCCGGACACGAAAAGAACGCACGGCAAACCGACCGCGCCGTGGCGGCGTTGATGAAGGATTTGAAACAGCGCGGAATGCTGGAAAGTACGCTGATTTTATGGGCGGGCGAATTTGGCCGGACGCCACATGCTCCGGGACCGGACGGTCGTGATCATCATCCGGAAGGATTTTCAGTCTTCGCCGCTGGTGGTGGCATCAAAGGCGGAACAACGTACGGCGCGACGGACGAATTCGGAGTGCATGCGGTGGAAAACATTTGTGACTTTCATGACCTGCACGCCACGCTGCTGCACCAGTGTGGCCTCGACCACACACGACTGACCTATCGCAACAGCGGTCGTGATTTCCGTCTGACCGACGTGAAAGGCCGCGTCGTGCACGAGATCCTGCGTTAGCAGACTCATTAAGGCGTCAGATAATTGGCAAAGTGTTCGGCGAAGCAATGAATCTCGCAAGGTCTGTGCATTCCTGGTCACCCACGGGTAGAATCCGATATCATGAAAGACACGATGCTGGAAATTGCACGGCGAGCGGATGTTTTCTTTCTGGAGCAGTCTCCGATTCATAAAGCGATGCGGCGGCTGGCTGACGCATTGCAGGAAATGAACATTCCGTTTGCAATCGCCGGCGCAATGGCGGCCAACGCGCACGGGCATAAGCGGACAACTGCGGATGTGGATGTATTGATGCGAGCTGAGGACTTGCAGCGATTCAAGCAGCGCTGGATCGGCCGTGGATGGACTGACAATTTCGAAGGGTCGAAAGGATTCAGGGATGCCCAGCATAATGTTAAAATCGATGTTCTGATCACTGGTCAATACCCCGGTGATGGATTGCAGAAACCGGTGGTTTTCCCGGAACCCGAAACGGTCTCGGAAATCCTGGACGAATCGATTCCCTTTGTGTCGCTCAAGACGCTTGTCGAATTGAAACTCGCCAGCGGCATGTCGGCGTCTCATCGACTACAGGACCTGTCAGACGTGATGCAGCTCATTCGCGCAAACAAGTTGGCTCGCGAATATGCAGAGACATTGAACCCTTACGTTCGAGACAAGTTTCTCGAAATGTGGCAGGCCGCACAGGTTGACGATGATTACTAGGTCGGCTGGGTGGCACTGACAAACTGCCTGTTAGGCCGAACATGCAGGGCACGATTTTCGCCGCAAGCGAACTGTAGGATGGACATTCATGTCCGTCGCATTGCCATGCAACGTCGACAGGAAAGCAGTTGTTGCATATCGAGAGTCGTCCGCCAGTGGCTCA
>Ga0105044_10008817_pt1 | contig 13831 bp, 7 predicted proteins | sample MAT01_FD_78092 | JGI IMG/M metagenome (GOLD analysis project Ga0105044, IMG submission 78092) | Freshwater microbial communities from Lake Fryxell liftoff mats and glacier meltwater in Antarctica - MAT-01 | ecosystem: Environmental > Aquatic > Freshwater > Ice > Liftoff microbial mat | place...
GCTCAAACAAAAGCAAGTTAAGAAAATGATTTCATCCTATGTGGGAGAAAATAAGGAATTCGAAAGACAGCTGCTCTCGGGAGAGTTGGAAGTTGATTTACTCCCTCAAGGCACATTGGCTGAGAGAATTAGAGCAGGAGGAGCAGGTATCCCAGCCTTTTTTACGCCTGCGGGAGTAGGCACGGAAGTTGCTGAAGGTAAGGAGGTTAGAAGCTTTAACGGCAAGGAATATTTATTGGAGAAATGGCTGAAAGCTGATTTTACAATTATCAAAGCATGGAAGGGTGATACCTGTGGCAACCTTATTTTTAAGGGAACAGCCCGAAATTTTAGCTCTATGATGGCCGCTGCTGGCAAAATTTGCATTGCTGAAGTGGAAGAATTGTACGAAGTTGGTGCATTGGACCCGAATGAAATTCATGTGCCGGGTATTTATGTGCACCGTATATTTCAAGGGAGTGGCTACGAAAAGAGAATCGAGCAAAGAACTATTTCCAAGTCGGGTTCTGATCAAACAACTGCACAGATCGTAACACATTCGATTGGGCCTTTGAATAAAGATCAAATAGCACAACGGATTTCACAGGAATTGAGAGAGGGATATTATGTCAATTTAGGAATAGGTATTCCAACTTTGGTTGCCAATTATATTCCAAAAGGAATGAACGTAGTTCTGCAATCTGAGAATGGCTTACTCGGTATCGGTCCTTTTCCGACGGAGGAGCATGTTGACGCTGATCTGATTAATGCCGGAAAGCAAACAATAACCATGCAGGCAGGTTCAGCTTTGTTCGATTCTGCTGAGAGCTTTGCAATGATCAGGGGAGAGCATGTGGATTTGACAATTTTGGGTGCGATGGAAGTTTCTGAGAACGGCGATATCGCAAATTGGAAAATACCAGGTAAAATGGTGAAAGGAATGGGAGGCGCAATGGATTTGGTTGCCTCTGCCAAAAATATCATTGTAGCAATGCAGCATGTCAGTAAAGATGGTAAATCTAAACTCCTAAAGTCGTGTTCCCTGCCAATAACAGGCCTCAATTGTGTGAAAAAGATCGTAACTGAATTAGCGGTCTTGGAAGTTTTGCCTGAAGGGGGTTTTAAGTTATTGGAGAGAGCACCAGGTATTTCAGTGCAAGAGATCAGAGATGCTACTGAAGGAAAATTGATAATTGAGGGAGAAATTCCTGAGATGACGTTTTGATTTTTCATGAAATAATGGATACAAGTCTTGATGAAAGCAAATCACAATAATTAAATTGGCTTAAACAGATTTTGGAATCTTTTCAATAATGTTGAGGATTTACTCCTGTTCAAAAATATAGCAGTTATGCAAAAAGGATATCTGATAAAAAATATCAGCATAGTAAATGAAGGTCAAATCAAGGTCAATGACCTATTGATAGCCGATGGAATCATTCAAAAGATTGGCACAATTTACTCATCTCCTGATCATACAGTTATTGATGGAACGGGCAAGTATTTGTTTCCTGGTATCATTGATGGACAAGTGCATTTTCGCGATCCGGGCCTGACCCACAAAGGTGATCTGCATTCCGAAACAAGGGCAGCCGTGGCAGGTGGAGTTACTGGTTTTATTGACATGCCCAACACAGTTCCCAATGTTCTGACTGTGGAAATATTGGAAGAAAAATACAGAATTGCAGCCGAGAAATCATTGGCCAATTACAGCTTCTTTTTGGGTGTGAACGGTGACAATCTTGATGAAGTATTGAAATTGGATACCTCAAAATTTATTGGCGTATCTGATGATGGTCTGTATTTTACCAAAAAAGGTAATCTGTTGGCAGATAATCCTGCTACAATGGAGAAATTATTTGCTGGATGCAAGTCAATCATCGCTATTCATTCAGAAAAAGAGCAAATAGTTGAAGAGAATGAAGCGATTTACAAGGCAAAATATGGAGAGGATGTTCCAGTCGAATTTCATCCAATCATCAGGAGCGAAAAGGCGTGTTTTGAAGCAACTAAAAGAGCCATTGATTTGGCAAATAAGTACCATGCAAGACTGCATATTTTGCATTTAACAACAGAGGCAGAAACACATCTATTTCGCAATGACATACCACTGGATAAGAAGAATATAACCACTGAGGTATCCGTTCATCATCTTTGGTTTTCGGATGAGGATTACAATAGATTGGGTACTTTGATTAAGTGGAATCCTGCCATAAAGACAAAAAGGGACAAGGAAGGATTGTTGAAAGCTCTTTTGGACAATCGAATCGATATTGTGACAACTGATCACGCTCCACATACTTTAGAAGAAAAGCAAAGGCCATACTTTCAATCCATGTCCGGGGCACCTATGGTTCAACATTCATTGAACATCATGCTCGAGTTTTATAAGCAAGGTCTCATTTCGTTGGAACAGATAGCCGAAAAAATGAGTCACAATGTTGCCATCCTATACAGAATGCATCAAAGAGGATTCATTCGTGAAGCTTACTTTGCAGACCTTGTGATTGTTGATTTGGATTCAAGTTGGACAGTATCGAAGGAAAATATTTTGTACAAATGTGGATGGTCACCATGCGAAGGCACAAGATTTCAAACCAAAATAGTACAAACCTTTGTCAACGGTAATTTGGTTTTTGACAATGGAATATTTGATGAATCGCTCAAAGGAGTTGCCATTGAGTTTACCAATCAATAATTCAGCTTTCGAGTTATTTGATTCCGTTTTTTTGGTATTGGAAATGTATAAATCTATAGCAGGAATATCATGAAATGGTAGCACGGTAGCATTGATTGTAAAATATGGAGTGGCTCTATTGTATATTTCTTAAATGGAGGGTATTCATTTTTTTACATTGAAATAGAACACTAAAGTTCAAAGTGTCTTTTCTTTTACTGGCCTTGTATTGAGTTCTGCCAATATTATTCTTTTTGTACAATTTTTATCTGCACCCGGATTTGATTGGTAGATGATTCTGCTTAGAGAATCTTACGGAAGCGGTTTAACTACTTGAAGCTATGATAACAATAAGTTAAATGACTGCTCAACTTGTTAATTGTGTCAGGCTATTTGCACCTTTGCGGATCCTTGAAAACTCAAGGTTTTGATTATAGAAAAGACTTATAAACTTGAAGCGCAACGAACTGGTATTGGTAGGCTTATTGGCCTTGTTAAACTTTACTCACATATTGGATTTTATGATCATGATGCCCTTAGGGAACATCTTGATGCCCAAGTGGCAATTAACCACTTCACAATTCGCCGTTATTGTTTCGAGTTATTCATTGGCGGCATTTGTGAGCAGTTTTGCTGCAATATTTTTTGCTGATAAATTTGACAGGAAGAAGCTTTTACTTTTTGCATATTTTGGATTTCTAATTGGAACTTTTGGTTGTGCGTTTGCAAATGGGCACCATTCTATGGTTGCTGCAAGAATCATAACTGGTATTTTTGGGGGTTTGATTGGCGCTCAAGTCTTGAGCATTATTGGCGATATTGTACCTTATGAGCGACGTGGGCAAGCCATGGGATTGCTGATGGGAGGATTTGCTTTAGCATCTGTTGTTGGAGTGCCTTTTGGGTTGTTTTTAGCCAATAAATATGATTGGCATTTTCCTTTTCTAGTGGTGGCAGGAGTTGGAAGTTTATTGTATCCATTCCTTTTAAAATTCATTCCCAATGTCAATGCGCATCTTGAAAATCCTATTGTGCTGGCCCAACGTGTTCAAAACTTTAAGGAAATATTTGGAAATAAGGCACAGGTGACTGCCTTGGTATTTGGTTTATTTATGATCATGGGGCATTTTATCATCATACCCTTGATCAATCCATTTATGGTTTACAATGTGGGCGTTCCACAGGAATATACCCCGTTGATTTATTTGTTTGGTGGCTTAAGTGCTTTGCTTACAGCTCAGATAGCTGGAAAGGCATCAGATAAATATGGCAAAAAGAAGGTTTTTATAACTGCAGCACTTTTATCGATCGTGTTCATTCTCTTCATAACCAATATGCCCCGTTTGCCCCTCTATATTGTCTTGACAATCTTTGCATTGTGGTTCAGCACGGCTACAGGTCGAACCGTTCCTGGTCAAGCAATGATTACTCAAGCGGTAACTACCCAAAATCGAGGAGGATTCATGAGTTTGAATTCATGCGTTCAATCACTTGGATCAGGTCTTTCAGCACTCCTCAGTGGATGGATCACTTACAGTGATGACAAATATGCAATCCACAATTACTATATCCTCGGTATCATCAGTGTATTTTTAGTGCTTTTGTGCATTCTTATGGTCAATCGCTTAGATCGACTTATTGTGAAGACATCACTGTAATTCAAGCATCATTGATCCTACTATGATAGGTATGGTAATTCATAAAAATTTAATAATTAGTTAAGGCTACAATTGGAGATTTTAGAAATTTGGCTTATCATTGTTTCATGAAATATTGAAAAATATTTTTAATTACGATCAACTAAATTTTAATTCAATTTTAATCATATTTCATGATTTGTCGCATCCCCGTTTTATTGGTTTGTTTGCTCTCTATTTTGTGCTGTAAATCAAAGTCAGATAACTCTCTGGGTATTTTGAATCCTGAAGGTGATGAATCAACTAAAGAAGGAAAAATGCAAAAAGATTCAGCCAAGGAATTATACAAAGCTGAATTATATTTTGCGGCAACAGGAACGAATGTAGATTCCATTAGGAAAGAAAACAGAAGACGTAATCTTGCACTCAAACAGCTCAAGCGCAAGCAGATGCAATCACGAACTGGCGCAGAACTCTTTGCAGATGGTTTGATTGAAGCTACCTGGCATGAAAGGGGGCCTGACAACGAGGCTGGTGATATGCGGGTTATAGACTTTGACCCGGCAACTGAAGATTTTTATGCAATTTCAACGGTAGGGCACCTCTGGAAAGGCAATTTGGACGGCCAAACTTGGTCGCTTTTGCGCGATGACATCAATTTTGAACCTGATGAAATTGAGGTCCTTCCGCATAACGGTGGAAATCGCCTTTTTGCAATTTACGGCAATGGAATTGATGATAAAAAAATCAAATATTCGGATGACGAAGGAAAAAATTGGACAAGCGGAACTGGTTTTACATTTTATGATCATTGGGGAAAAGGAAGGAGATTGTATCCTTTGAGCGATAACCAAACTCTCTATTACTTAGTACACACTTGGCAGGCCAATCCTTGGGGTCAGGTGATGCAGCTCTACAAGAGCACAGATAAGGGCGTCAGCTATTCCAAAGTTTGGAATTCTCCAATTGGTTATTCTGGTGAAGATGTTGATTTATGGAAACCTTTTGATTCTGACCAAATGTACCTGGTAGATAATCGAGCTCAGAATTATTACAAAGTGACGCACAATTTCACCACGGGTGCCAGCGAAGTATCAACGGCCAAAAGCTTTGCTGGACAGGGTATAGCGGTTGGAGGAATCCATTTGAGCGGCCGTTATAAAGCTTCGGCACAGGATTACGAATTGTTTCTAATAAATGATGAGTTTTCAAGTGTGTACAAATCAAACAATGGAAGCAATTGGACATTTTTGAGTACATGCCCGGAGAATGTTTGGGTCAAAGGATGGATGGCCGATCCTGACAATGAGAATTTGTACGTCGGAGGCTTCCAGTTGAATAAGACTTCAAATGGCGTGAATTGGACGGAGAATTACCCTCAGTGGTGGTTGTATTACAGCAGCAGCAAAGAATTTATGCACGTAGACATCATGAATCTTGATTACTTCAAAAAATCAGACGGCACTCCTTTTATTATAGCTTTGAATCATGCAGGAGTTTATGTGACTTATAATAATTTTGGAACAACCAAAAATCTGGGATTGAAGGATTTGAATGTCGTGACACTTTATGATCAATCAACGGCAAGTGATGGATTTTTGTATTGTGGCGCACAGGATAAAGGAAACTTTAAATACAGTGGAAATTCTCTTGAGAATTTTAATCAGATTTCAACGGACAACATGAGCACTGCGGATGGTATGCTGGGCGTATTTTTCAATTCTGATCAATCGTTTTATGCCATGATACAAAATGGTGGAATTATGTGTTTCAGAGATCGGGAGAATAAGAATTACGCTTATTATGATATACCGGGGACCAGTAAACCAGGTTGGATTAACCCGATAGTACCTACTCCAGACTTTAGTGACAACAAGGCTTATGTTGCTGGCGGAGATCTCAATGGTGGTAATGGATCCTATTTGATGACTATTGATGTTGATATCTCAGGTGCCAATGTGGAGTGGAACAATACTCAATTTGATTACAACTTTAGGTCAAATTCCAATTCAGGAACTTCCGTAATTAAAGCGATTGGTGTTTCGTATATAGATTTTGATCGACTGTATGTAGCTACTCAGGATGCGAGTTTTTTTAGCTCGAACAATCAAGGCTCCTCATGGGCTAAGAGCGCAACTGCTAACCTACCCAACACGATGATTCCATGGGATATCAAAACATCTGCAATAGATCCTGATGTTGTGTTCGTATGCGGAACAGGATTTTCAAATACTGGGGTTTTCCAGTCCCTAGATGGTGGAAAAAACTTTGTTGGTTTGCTTGGCAATATACCTTTAGCGACATTTTATGAAGTAGCGTTGACAGCAGATGAAAAATTCTTGTACGCGGCCACTTCTGAAGGACCTTACGTTTATGTATTTGCAGAATCAAAATGGTTTCCTTTGATGGGAGCAAACACTCCGATTTTAGATTACAACTCTGTGGATATTGTTTCTGACAATGTAGTTCGATTTGGTACTTATGGCCGAGGAGTATGGGATTTTGAAATCGATGCGGGTACATCTACAAGTATTTCAGATCAAGGTGGTAAGAAATCTGATTCAACTTTCAGCGTATTTCCAACCTTATTGACTGAAAGCAAAATGATACAAATAGTTCCAAGTATTCCTGAGTCCTACTCAATCGAACTTTACAGCCTGGAAGGCAAGCTGATGCTGACACAAAAATCATCTGGAATAAGCAGTATTCGCGCTGATTTCCCTAAAGGTGTTTACCTGTATAACATTCGCTCACAAAAGTCAAAAATGGCCGGTAGGATTGTAGTGCAGTAATGTGAAGCGCGCCTGAATATGGTTCAAGGCATTTTCGAATATCTGAGTGCTTCGTTTATTGGCAAATGCTTTGGTATTGGTATTTCTGTTTAGCCATAGTCATTATTGCATGAATACCAAGTTCATACTTCTGGAGATATACCAGAAAAAACGGAAGTGGTCATTTTACTCAAGCCTGCAAGAAACAGTTTTAGTAGGAGTGGAAGAGTCCCAAATAGGGCTGGGGATGCACGAACCACAAAAAGGCATGGTTGAAAATACTTGCGCCTACTGGTTTTCACCAAGCTTTCTATAAAACTATGAAGTCAAATTGCTTTATTGACTTACAGAAACGTTTTCTTGGGCCAATGATAGTAGATTTTGAATAAGCGTTCATTAATCCAAACCTCTACGGTGCAATTCCTCTCGGTACATTTTGTATTCTCTGCTCATATCGCCACTCACACTTGAATTTTCTTGGGCTCTGCGAACCAAGTAGGGTATCACATCACGAACTGGGCCATAAGGCATGTATTTAGCAACATTAAAGCCTGATGCGGCAAGGTTGAAAGTAATATTGTCACTCATGCCAAACAGCTGACAAAAGTTAACATGTGGATGATTTCTCGGGATGCCCATTTGATCCATTTGTGCAGCCATAACAGCGGTACTGTGTTGATTGTGAGAGGCATTACAGAATGAAATACTCAAATAGTTTTCAAGGCAATAGGTAATTGACTGGTCGTAATCCTGATCAGTGGCAGCCTTATCAACATGAATTGGGGAATCGTAACCCATTTCTATAGCTCTTTTTCGCTCTTTCTCCATGTATGCGCCACGAACCAATTTTGCACCCAAAAGATATCCTTCTTTTTTGGCTGTGTCATGTGAAGCTTTTAAGAATGCCGCTCTGTCATTGCGATACATCTGAAAAGTGTTGTAAACGATTACCTGACCCTTATTGTAGCGCGCCATCATTTTGTCAACCAAATCATCAATACCTTTTTGTATCCAGCTTTCCTCTGCATCAATGAACAAGCCCACTTTCTTGGAAGAGGCATTGTAGCACATGGCATCTAACCTCTTTAGTACAACTTTGTATTCATGCTCTTCAGTCTGTGTCAATGCATCAGTAGTACTCAGTTTCTCAAGCAAACCGAACCTAGCAATTCCAGTTACTTTAGCGCTCACCACAGGAACATACTCATTGAGGGAACCAAAGTCTATACAGCGGATGATTTCGTTCATTGTGATGTCATAATCTCGCTCCGATTCCTTTGCTTCTGCACCATAATCTAGGATGGTAAGTGCATTGAAGCTGGCCAAATGATCAATATTTTTTTGAGTTGAAAGTAAATTTTCGCCTCCGCAAAACTGCTTAAAAATGGTATTTTTAATAATTTGGGTTCCTATTGGAATGCGAAGTTTGGCAGTCCAAAAGCCTAAAAACGATGCAATTTTCGACAACATCGGCTTATTCATTATACTGAATAGAAAAGCAGTGCGCTTCAAGTCACCGTCACTTTTAATGGCAAAGGCTATTTCAATATTATTCAGATCAAGATCTTGGCTGGTTTTCAACATGGCTATCTATAATTCAATCAATAATTGTGAGCAAACTGCTCCGATACACTTTGAGGCAAAGTTAATTTTTTACAAGCTTATTTTATCATTGGTCTTGAAATAAGCTTCAATTATATTCTTCAAGCTTTTGCGCTTTGGTTGTTATAATATTTTTTGACGGGGCAAATAAAAAAGGATCTCTCATTAAGAAAGATCCTTTAATTGAAACAGATTCTTGGCTTTAAGGTTTAGAATTGGAATCTCCAAAGTAAGTCTGGAAAGAATCCAATTTGATATACCTTATAACTTTCACCACGAGAAGCAGAGAAACGTTCTTGAAAAATATTTTTGTTGTTGGTGACATTTTGGAAATCAAGAAAAAACTGTTGCGTTAATTTTCTCTTACTTGAGTTAAAAGTGACTCCAAATTTCACATCCCAACGAAAGTATGCGTCTTGAACTACTCCAAAGGCCTTGCTTTCATCCAAGATTTCTTCTCCAGCTTTTAAGGAGGCTGCCAGATCAATTGGAGTGATATTTCTGCCACCAGCCAACGAGACTCTCGAATCAATGCTAAAGAAGTTTTGCTTGTTCTTTCCGAATTTTATTTCACGACCAGCCAAAAGATTTACAATGTATCTGTTGTTGAATGCTGTATTGCGTGTTATGTTGTCGCTGCCTTCATACTTTGACTCAAACAAGGAGCCGCTGAAAAGCATATACCAGTTTTGGTTAAAATATTTTTCGACGGTTAATTCTAATCCATAATTGTTTCCTATTCCAGCGTTTTCGAGATTTCCGATTTGTGGAAAACCAAAGTCGGCACCAGTATTAAGAACTGAATAGCTGCTTGGGTTTCTTTCAACGGGTACATTGCTGAGCAATTGGTAATAAACTTCAAACTTGGTGTGCCAGTCAGTTAACCTGAAATCATGTCCAACTACAAACTGATTGCTTTGAGAAAATCCCAATTGGGTATTGTCAGAAATACTTCCATCGGGCTGGCGTTCTTGAAAGAAGAGTATTGGTAATGGTTGGGTTTGACTGTGTAATCCATATCCTACAGTCAGTGTATTTCTGGCATTGACTTTATAGGCGGCCGATACACGTGGCTCCAGTGATTTTGAATCGTTGAACACCAACTGCTGACTGTGTAAACCTGCTATTAAGGTTATTCTTTCCGTTGGTTTGTATTGCGATTGGGCGTACAATTCTATCAATTCTATACTGCTATCATATTGTCGCAGCTGAGCCCAGTCTGCTTTATTTTGTCTAGAGCGCGTATCCGTGTCCAAGCCAATACTCTGAACCAATAGTCCGGTTCTTAAGCCCCATTTGGCATTGAATTTTTTATTGTAGTAGCTGTTCAAACGGTAACTGCTTGAGTAATCTTTTAGATCCACCACATGTCTTTTGATTTCATTGTTTTCGTCGCGGTATGAATTAAAGGTATTGCCAGAATTGCTTGCAGAAAGCACCGTTCTAATATATGAGCTGTTATCAATTACTACATTGTGCTTAACACCTACAAGGCCTATTTGAGATTTTGCAAAACTGTTTTCTTTGGTTTCAGCATAAAAATCGTCTTCTTTGAGGTCTGCTCCTATAAAATCAATATTGCTTAAAGCGCCAATGCCAAAAATAGAGAATCTTCCCAATTTGGTCTTGCCAAAATCAAAATTGAAATTTAAATCCTTGTATTTTGGAAGGGCTGAGGTGCCGAAGTTAATCCCGGCAATATTGGCCAGTTCAACAAATGAATGGCGGTAAGATATGACAAATGATCCTTTACCTTTGCGCAATGGCCCTTCAACCATGGCTTCAAATCCCGAAAAGGCTGCCAATTGAGCCGTAAATTCGAATTTGTCTTTGTTCCCGTTCCTAAAACCAATATCAAATACACCTGCAAGTGCATTTCCATATTCAGCAGGGAAAGCAGAAGTTAAGAAATCCGAATTTTTAATCAAGTTGGGATTCAATGCAGAAACCGGGCCGCCAGTTGTGCCCAAAGTAGCAAAATGGTTGGGACTTGGAATTGGTATTCCTTCCAATCTCCAAAGTACACCAGTAGGTGAGTTTCCTCGAATTACAATGTCATTTCGGCTGTCATTGTTGGCAACAACACCAGCAAAATTTGCCGCCAATCGGGACACGTCATTTCTGCCGCCAGAATATCGCTGCACTTCTTCCACGTTGAATTGTCGGGCAGATATCATAGCCAACTCGTTGATGGCTTCTGATTTTCCAAGCTTTGAAGTGACAGTCACCTCTTTAACCATTGTGATATTTTCTTCAAGACCAAGATCAAGCACTGTTTCTTTGCCGACGTTTACCAATACATTGGGGATGGTAACTGTCTTGTAACCAATATAACTGATTTGAATTTCATGTCGGCCTTGAGGAACATTTTTTATGACATAACTCCCATCATTATCGGATGTAGCGCCCAATGCAAGTGAGGCTGGAAGAATGATGATATTTGCACCAATCAATGGCGTTTCACTCAATTTGTCAATGATGATACCACGGATGTTCTGTGTAGACTGAGCGGTTGAGATTATGGGAAAAAATGCCATCAAAAATGCTAGAATGATTTGATGGTAATTTGATAATTTCATTGTTTAAATTTTGAATTGCAATGCAAAGATTCATCAAGTTTTTAATTGGTATCTGTCACCTAAGTTACAAACTATCTTTGCGACTAATCTTTTTCTGATTCTACTCAATGAAGGTCGTTCAATGCCCAGATAGCTCGAAAGCATGGTTAAGGAAATACGATTATAGAGATGGGGAAATTGAAACATGAAATTGGTGTAGCGGTCAGCCGGACTGATAAACAAAAGTGACTCGATGCGACCTTGCAACATTTTGATAACTTCCTCCGCAATCAATCTTCCCAAGCGTTCAAAAACCGAATAGGAATTGTAACAACTTTGCATGTGTTTGTATGGCAGGAGCAACAACTCGCAGGGCTCCAAGACTTGGATCGTAAGTTTGCTTGGTGATTGTTTAATGAATGAGAGGTATTCTGTTGCCCAGTCGTTCTCAGGCATGAAATGGGTATTGATTTCGTTGCCTTGCTGATCTATGTAGAACATACGTAACAAAGCTTTATTGACAAAAGCTACGTTGTTGGGCGTTTGGTCAGATTGGATTAGAAACTGTTTTGAGTTTAGGCTCTGGTAGCTGAGGCCACTGACAAAAAAATCCATTTCTTTCTTACGAGCTTTCGGAACGATATTTCTAACTGTAGCTTGGAGTTGAAGGGATTTGTGGTGGTCCATTTGCAGCGTCATTGAGCTGGTGAAAAAGCAGCCCTCAAAGCTAAGGATTATTCAATATTTCACGTTAATAATCAGTCCAATTGGAAGAGATCCCGAACACCAAAATTTTTATCGATTTGAAATCCCTCAGCGAGCTCATATCCAGCGGATCGGCCCATATCCATTGCTCTAGAACGGATGAAATCCATGAACTCTTTGGAACTGATTGGGGAAGTAGGTTCAGCGCTATTTGGATCGTAAAATTGACTCTTGAATGCGAGAATCATTTCCATCTTTTTATCAAAATATGGTGTGATATCGAAGACAAAATCAGGCTTGAGGTAATAATCTTGGATGTAATGGAAGACCATCCGGGGCCGCCAAGGATCTTGAATTTTATGTCTGTCGTTCCAAGTTTCAATTTTTATCAAACCGGATAAAAAGCAAGCATCGGCGCATAATTTAGCTGCTCTACCGTGGTCTGGATGTCTGTCAGACTTTGCATTGATGAGTACCATTTCAGGCTGGTGTTCACGCAATACAGTAATTATTGGAAGGAGATGTTCTTTATCATGTGTGAAAAATCCGTCTGCCATATCCAGTTGTACACGAACATCTGCACCCAAAATTTTAGTTGATGCTTCAGCTTCACTGGTGCGGGTATGTGCATTGCCTCTTGTGCCCAGTTCTCCTTTGGTCAAGTCCAAAAGCCCGATTTTCTTTCCTAGCAATTGGTAATGAATCAATGTGCCAGCGCAGGATAATTCTACATCATCAGGATGAACGCCAATGGCTAAAATATCGAGTTTTGACATTTGATTTTTAATTAATAGCTTCCATAATATCTACGCAAGAACCACTCTGCTGTTAATATCAGCAACAAGATCCCAAATATCCATTTCAAGAAAATAAAAGGCTGAGTCACATTGCTTTGATAGAGCACAGGCTTCATACTCGCTTGTTTCTTGATTTCGTTTGCAAGTGTTGCTACCTGGTCAGGCATCACAGTTTTACCACCGGATAGTTGTGCCATAGCCCTCAGCAAGCCATGATTGGCAGTAGATTCAAAAGCCTCTAATTGAATAGCCTGAATCTCAAATTTGCCATCCACTTTCAGTTGTGCACCATTGTAATTGGTCAAGGCTTTGAAAGAATAAGAGCCTGGAGGAAAATACCCTGCATCCAATTCGTAATATCTGCCTATGCGTGAAAAGTTGAACGGGTATTCTTTGCCTTGTTCATTGCGGATCATCAAACTAACATCGGGTGTATTGATCAATTCATAACTCGCGTTGTATAGCTCGGCATCCAGTTTTATGGTTTCATTTTCTTGAAATACCGTTTTTTCTGAAATGACCCTAAAAGGACGTTTGTCAGTTTTTACGGTCAAGTATTGGACGGTTTTGTCGATGATCTCATTGATTGCGTTGTGGTTGTTGTGCTGAAGGAAATCGAACAAGCGCCATTTCCAAAGTTTTTCACCAGCAAGGACAGCAGTTTTGACACCGTCAAAATCTCCAAAAGCAAACAAGGGATAATTGGTTTCAATATTGCCAATCCGTTGATTCATCAAGGCTTTTGAATTGCCTGACAGTTTGTAATTTCCAAATGGGCTTGACAATGGAGGAAACTGTTCAGTATATCCTATAAGTTGAGGATCAAAGGTAAAGAGTTCAAAATTTAATTGAAGGAAGGCTTGGGCTTCATTTTGGGTGCGACCGTCGCCATCAATAGTCATTACATTTTGAAGTCTATTGAAGGTAGATAAATCCATACCTCCGCTCAAAATAAACCAGCGCGGAGTTTTGGCTTTGTTTAGTCCGTCAATCAAACTATTAATTTGATGTGATGATGAAGGTAAGCCGTGCAATATCACTAGGTCATAGCCAGTGCCAATACCTGAATAGTCCGCTGCATATTTCAAGTCAATAATATAGTTCA
>Ga0105044_10008818_pt1 | contig 13830 bp, 12 predicted proteins | sample MAT01_FD_78092 | JGI IMG/M metagenome (GOLD analysis project Ga0105044, IMG submission 78092) | Freshwater microbial communities from Lake Fryxell liftoff mats and glacier meltwater in Antarctica - MAT-01 | ecosystem: Environmental > Aquatic > Freshwater > Ice > Liftoff microbial mat | place...
GACGGCGGCGTGCTTGGGGTCACGACCGGTGGCGAAGGCGTTGGGCGCGTCGTCCTGGACGATGTAGAGGTCGGGCTTGGGCAGACCGCCCGCGATGCAGAGCCCCTCCACGATGTTGTGGAGTCGGGGGTACTCCTCGACCGATGCCGGCTGGGCCCGGCTCATGCGCAGCGCGATCTCGGCGGACTTCCAGTAGCTGCCGATGGCCAGGCCACCGGCCACCACCACCGCGATGACCACCCCCACCGGCCCGTAGCCGATGAGCACGTTGAACGCGAGCCCCACGGCGATCACCACCAGCACGAAGCCGATGATCAGCAGGACGGAACGGCGCTTGTTGGCCTTGACCTCGTCGTACAGCGGGATCGACCTCGATCAGGCCGTCGGCGGTGGGCCCGGGTCCGCGGGGGGCTCAGCCGGGGCGGCGGGGGCCGCCGGGGCGGGCGCGGGGGTGGCGGCGACCGACGGCGGGTCGTTGAAGGACACCGCGACGTTCTCACGGGACTCGGGCTCGGCTTCGAAGTACTCGCGCTCGGTGAACCGGAACATCCCGGCGATGACGACGGCCGGGAAGGTCTGGATCTTGGTGTTGTAGCGCAGGACGGTGTCGTTGTAGAACTGCCGCGCGTAGGCGATCCGGCCCTCGGTGCCGGTCAGCTCCTCCTGCAGGTTCAGGAAGTTCTGGTTCGCCTTCAGGTCCGGGTACGCCTCGCTCACGGCGAACAGCGACTTCAGCGCCCCGCTCAGCATGTTCTCGGCCTCGGCCTGGTCGCCCACACTGTCGGCGCTGACCGCCATGTTCCGGGCCTGGATGACCGCTTCGAGGGTCTCGCGCTCATGGGAGGCGTAGCCCTTGACGGTCTCGACCAGGTTGGGGATCAGGTCGTAGCGCCGCTTGAGCTGGACATCGATCTGCGCCCAGGCGTTCTCGATCCGGTTCCGGAGCTTGACCAGGCCGTTGTAGAGCACGACCAGGACGATGACGATCACCGCGATGATCGCGAGGACGATGATGAGGACGGTCACGAATGCGACTCTACAAGCGACCCGTACAGGTGCAGGTAGCGATCCACCAGCCGGTCCATCGAGAACTCCTCGGCCCGCTCCCGTCCGGAGGCGACGAGACGCCCGACGAGCTCGGCGTCGGCCAGGACCCGGGCCAGCGCCGCGGCCAGGGCCCGGGGGTCTCCGGGGGCGACCAGCTCGGCATCGACACCGGCCCGGGCGACGTTGGCGTAGCCCGGCAGCTCGGTGGCCACGATCGGGGTCTCGGCCGCCATCGCCTCGATCAGGACCACGCCGAAGGACTCCCCGCGCAACGACGGCGCGCAGAACACGTCGGCGCCGCGCAGGCGGGCCACCTTCTCCTCGTCGCTGAGTCGCCCCAGCCACTCGACGCGGGGATCGCCGGCCCACCGGGCCCGCAGCGCTGCCGTCTCCGGCCCGTCACTGCCGACCCAGAGGCGCACGTCGCCGGGGAGCCCGGCCATGGCCTCCAGCAGGACGGCGAGGCCCTTGCGGGGCTCGTGGCGGCCGCAGAAGAAGATCGTCGGGCCGTCGGTGGGCCAGGCCTCGCCGGATCGATAGCTGTCGATCTCCACCCCGTTGAAGAGCAGCGTGAACTCCCCCGCCGCCGCGCTCGAGGCCAGCTTGCGGGCGTCTTCGGACACCGCGCAACGCAGGTCCAGGCGGCGGTTGAGGAAGCGGGTGCCGGCCCCCATGTGCTTGTAGGCGAAGCTCTCGCCGGCGGCGTGGAAGGTCCCGATGGTCGGCGCGGGCTTGATGACCAGGGCCGTCATGCACGGGCCCGGGGCGAAGGGCTCGTGCAGGTGCAGGATGTCGAAGTCCTCGTCCCACAGGGCCCGCATGGTGCGGAGCTGCGCCGCGGGATCCGGGGCGAGCGGGGCCACTGATCCGTTGGCCGCAGCCGGGACGCTCTTGCCGAGCGGGGTGACGAAGGGGGCGGGCGGCGGACCGTCGCAGGGCCCCAGCACCCGGGCCTCGTGGCCGCGGGCGCGCAAGGTGCGGGCGAGGCCCATCACCTGGCCCTGGACCCCGCCCGGGATCGACAGGCTGTAGGGGCACAGCAGTCCGACGCGCACGACGGGAACCTAGGCCCGCAGCGCCGCGAGGGCGGCGTGGTCGCTGGGCCAGTTGGGCTGTAGGACGTGCCACTGCTCGGGCTCGACCCGGATCAGGGCCTCCAGCTCGTGGGCCAGGGCCTGGGTCACCCGGGCCACGTCCTGGCGCAGTGGGCCCCGCCGGTCGGTGGGGATCGGCTCGCGGATCGTGGCGTGGTGCCCCTTGCCCCGGAAGTAGACCGCGGCCGGCAGGAGCGGCGCGCCGGTCCGCAGCGCCAGGGTGGCCGGACCGGCGGGCAGGGTCGTGCGCTCGCCGAAGAACTCGACCTCGATCCCCTGGCCGTTGATGTCCCGGTCACACACCAGGCAGATGACGTGCGCCGCCTTGATGGCGTTGGTCACCGCCGTCCCGGCGCCAGGGCCGAGCGCCACCACGTTCATCCCGAAGGACTGGCGCAGCGCCACGAACCACTCGAAGAGCTCGGGCGGCTCGAGGGCCTCGACCACAACCGTGAGGTCGTGGCCGTAGGTCGACGCCAGCCAGAGGCCGCCCCACTCCCAGCCCCCGAGGTGGGGCAGGGCCAGGATCGGCCCGGTCCCCCGGTCGATGGCGTTCTGGATGTGGTGGATGCCGTCGAAGGACATCCCGGCGTCGAGCACCTCCGACGAGGTGCCGGGAAGACGGAAGGACTCCACCCAGTACCGGGCGTAGTTGTCGAGGCAGCGCTGCACGGATCGCCGCAGGGCGAGGCCGCCGAAGTCGGGGCCATAGACCCGCCGCAGGTTCCGTTCGATCATCAGCCGGTGCTCGGGCAGGAGGGCCGACGCGCCGATCGCGCCACCCCGGCCGAGGAGGTTCGCCAAGGGACCCGGGAGGCCACGGGTGACGGTCGCGGCCGCCTTGTAGGCGACGACGGTGCGGTTCAGGGCTTCAGCGGATCAGGGCCGCCGGCTGCGCATCCGCTCGCGCCAGGCGACCCGACGGTCGGCCATGGAGCGGGTCGTGCCGGTCCGGCGCCGCCGGGTACGGGCGGGCGGGCGGACCGGGGTGGGCGGGCGATCGGCCTGTCGCCAGACCTTCACGAACCGGTAGACGGCGGTGCCCGCCGTGGCCACGAGCATCACCCACAGCACACCGATGAGCAGCTCGCTGAAGAGGAGACCGAGGCCGAGGAGGATGAACCGCTCGGCCCGTTCCATGAGGCCGCCGCGGGCGTCGTAGCCGAGGGCATCGGCCTTGGCCCGGATGTAGGACACCAGGGCGGCGGCGGCGAACACCGCGAACGGCAGCAGCGCGATGCGCCCGCCGTTGTTGGTCTGCAGGTACCACGCCACACCACCGAAGAGGAGGGCGTCGCTGAGACGATCCGCCACGGAGTCGAAGAAGGCGCCCCGGGTCGACGCGGTGCCGGAGGCCTTCGCCACGGCACCGTCGAGGAGGTCGGGCACACCGGCCAGGACCAGCAGGAGGAGGCCGGCCCGCAGGTAGCCCGCCCCGATGGTGACGGCGGCCGCGGTGGCCATGCAGATGCCGAGCACCGTGAGGTGGTCAGCGGAGATCCCGGTCTTGCGGAGATTGGCACCGACGGGCTTGATGGCCTGTTCGATGTTGGTCCGGAAACGGCCGTCGAACATCGGGGGGAGGTCCTTTCCGGAACGATCCGGAGGCGAGAAGTGGCTTCAGGGTACCAGCGGTGCGCACTGGAGGAAGCGACCATGGCGGTGGCCTAGGGTCACCCCCGAACCCGCGGACCACAGCCTGGGGGCGCCCGTGAACTCCGTACCGGCCGACAAGATCCGCAACGTGGCCCTGGTCGGCCACGGCGGCGTGGGCAAGACGAGCCTGACCGAGGCCCTGCTGCACCGGGCCGGGGTCATCAGCCGCCAGGGTCGGGTCGAGGACGGCAACACCGTCGCCGACTACGACGCGACCGAGCACGAGCGCGGCATCTCGCTGTCCCTGTCGATGGTCCCCTTCGAGTGGAACGGGTTCAAGATCAACCTGATCGACACCCCGGGCTACGCCGACTTCGTCGGTGACGTGTGGGCCGCCCTGCAGGTGGCGGACCTGGCTGTCTTCGTGGTCAGCGCCGTCGAGGGCGTCGAGGTCCAGCACGAGGTGGTCTGGCGGCGAGCCGCGGCGCTGGGCCTGCCCCGGATGGTCTTCGTCAACAAGCTCGACCGGGAGCGAGCCTCCTTCGAGCGCACGCTCGACCAGCTCCGTGAGGTGTTCGGCGCCGGTGTGGCCCCGTTGGAGCTGCCGATCGGCGAGGAGGCGGGCTTCCGCGGCATCGCCGACCTCCTGACCGACACCGCCTGGATCTACTCGGGCGGCAAGGGTGCCAAGGAGGAGATCCCCGACGACATGGCCGACCTCGAGCACCAGGTCCACGACAACCTGGTCGAAGGCATCGTCGTCGCCGACGACGACCAGTTGGCGCGGTACCTCGAAGGCGACATCCCCTCGATGGAGGAGCTCGAGCACACCCTGGCCCACGGCGTGGCCTCGGGCACCGTCTTCCCCGTGGTGTGCGGCTCGGCGACGGCCAACATCGCCGTGGACCGCCTCGCCGACTTCATCTGTGAGATCGGGCCCGCCCCCGCGGACTGCCCGCCCGTGGAGGTCGAAGCCGCCGGCGAGCCCTTCGAGGTCGCCGCCGACCCGGCCGGCGACCCCCTCGCCGTGGTGTTCAAGACCATCGCCGACCCCTACGTCGGCCACGTCTCCCTGTTCAAGGTCCTGTCCGGCACGATCCGCCAGGACGACCACCTGGTGAACACCCGCACCGGCCACGACCAGCGGCTGCACAACCTGTCGGTCCTGCGGGGCAAGGAGAGCCTCGTCGTCACCTCCCTGCCCGCCGGCGACATCGGCGCGGCGGCCAAGCTGAGCGACACGCGGACCGGGGACACCCTCGCCCCCAAGGGCAAGCCGGTGAAGGTCCCGCCCCTGGATCGGCCCGAGCCGGTCCTGTCGATCGCCATCGCGGCGCACAGTTCGGCGGACGAGGACAAGCTGGCCACCGCCCTGCACCGCCTGCAGGAGGAGGACCCGGCGATCCGGGTGCACCGGGACGACCAGACCCACCAGACCCTGTTGCGGGGCATGGGAGAGACCCACCTGAGCATCAGCTTGGACAAGCTGGCCAAGAAGTACGGGGTCCAGGTCGACACCGAGGACGTGAAGGTCCGCTACCTCGAGACCATCGCCGGCGAGGGTGACGCCGAGGGCCGCCACAAGAAGCAGTCGGGCGGTCGCGGCCAGTTCGCGGTGGCCTCGGTGCGCATCGAACCCCTGGAGCGGGGCGGCGGGTACGTGTTCGAGAGCGCGGTCGTGGGTGGCGCGATCCCGGCCAAGTTCATCGTCTCGGTGGGCAAGGGTGTGGCCGACGCCATGGAGCGGGGCGGCGTGCACGGCTACCCGGTCATCGATGTGAAGGCCACGGTCTACGACGGCAAGTTCCACAACGTGGACTCCGACGAGATGAGCTTCAAGACCGCCGGCCGTCTCGCCTTCCGGGCCGCCATGGTCCAGGCGGGCCCGGTCGTGCTGGAGCCGGTCTCGAAGCTGGAGGTCACCGTGCCCATGGCCGCCCAGGGCGACATCATGGGCGACCTCAACGCCCGGCGGGGTCGGGTCCAGGGCACGGACATGAGCGGCCCCGACGAGCAGACCATCGTGGCCTTCGTCCCGACCGCGGAGCTCCTCCGCTACGCCATCGACCTGCGCTCCATGACCGGCGGCCGGGGGCGGTTCCGCGTGGAGCACGACCACTACGACCCGCTCCCGGCCCACCTGGTGGATGCCGTGTCGAAGGGCGACCATCACCACCACGAGGACTGACAACGACGTTCGAGGCGCGGCCTGTCGGATCCCGACAGCGGACGCCTCGAGATTTCCCGGCCCGGCGGATCCGACGGGCCGCCGGGTAGAACGGGGCCATGCCCCACGACCTGAGCAACCTGTCGCCGGCGGACGTGGCGGTCACCATGCGGTCCCTCCCCCGCCGGTTCGGCGAAGCCCTCGCCGCCCACGGTGACGAGGACGCCGATGCCCTGGCCCGGGTCGTCGCCCCCGACGGCTCGTCCGCGCTGGACCATGTCGCCGACACCGGCCGGATGCTGGCCCTGTTCGGCAGCGCGCTGAGCGAGGTCGTCTCCGGCCGCCAGCCGGTGCTCCACGCCGCCATAACCGACCCGTCCGTCCGGCAATGGGAGCACGCCGCCACCGACCTCGACGGCGAGCTCAGCCTCCTGACCGACGAGGCCGGGGCCCTCGCGGGCCGGGTGGAGCGGACCTCGGCCGACCAGTGGACCGCGGTCGGCCGCGTCGTCGGCGGCACCGAGCTGACGGCCCTGGACCTGGCCAAGGAGGCCGTCCAGACCGCGATCGCCGGCCTCAGGGCGACCGAAGCCGCCATGGCCGCCGCCCGCCGCGCCTGAGTTCTCGCGACTCACCAGGTCGTAGGGCTGGGGGAACGAAACCACGGCAACCACGGGGGCGCGGGGACAGTCGTTTCGTCGTCGGGGGCAATCGAGCTCGGCGTGAGCCTCAGGATCTCACGGGCGGCGGTCGATCCTCGTTCTGGCACCCGATCATCCGGCCAGGACCGGCACATCCGGTGCCAGTCCGCCGGGATCCGCTGGTACCGGCCCATTCGGCCACGGAGCGTGGCGAAACCAGCCGGCGGGCGCCGCCGAGCGATGTTCCGGCGGCAGATTCGGCCCTCGATGGGCCCGATCTGCCGCCGGTTGGACTCGGGACACCAATCCGGCCACGGATGGTGGCGGGCACAGCCCTGAAGGGCACCACCGGCGCCGGCCCGAGGACCTCGGTCCCGTTGGTTGTCTCGCTTGTGGTGTCCTACCGCCCGACCGCGCCTCGGCCCGGAGCGAGCCGATCTCGGTGGGCTCCAGGCCAGCACGGCACCGCTGGCGCCGGCCCGAGGACCTCGGCCCCCCGTGGTTGCCTCGTTGTCGGTCGCCCCGGGTGGGTTCAGCCCGGGGCGGGGCCGATCTCCGCCGCGATGCGGTGGCCGCTGCGGACGGCGGACTCCATGTAGCCGCCGAGCGCCTCGGTGTGCTCGCCGGCGAAGTGGATGCGGCCGACGGGTTCGCGGAGGACCGGCCAGTACGGCACCACCTGACCGGGGGCGTAGACGGCGTAGCCCCCGCCGGTGAGCGGCTCGTTGCGCCACGCCGTCGTGGCCGCGTGGTCGGTGCGCAGGGCCCGGCCCTCGGGGTAGACCTCGTCCATCTGGCGGTGGACCTCGGCGATGCGCTCGTCGTCCCCGAGCTCGCTCAGGACCCCAGCGGCGTCACCGGTGATGAAAGCCGTCAGCAGGCCCGGCCCGCCGGTGTCATAGGAGTCGGCGGCATCCCAGCTCACGCCGAAGGGCAGGTCCGTGACGGTCAGGCCCGAGCGGCCGTCGTCCCGCCAGAACGGCCGCCCGTACTCGGTGATGACCTTGGCCGCGGGGCCGAGGTCCAGGCCATCGATCATCGTGGCGACGGCCGGCGGCAGTCCCGGACTGAAACGCACGTCCCGCAACGGACGGGGCGGCACGGCCAGCACCAGGTGGGCGGCGTCCCAGACCTGGTCAGCCCCCGTGACGACCACGCCCTCGCGGTGGTGGTCGACCGACTGGAGCGGCTGGCCCAGGTGGAGCGCCGCCCCCAACTCGGCCGCCATTGCCTCGGCCAGCGTGCTGTTGCCGCCGGCGACCCGCATCGTCTCCTCGGCGCCGTAGGGCACCTCGGACCCGACGTTCCACTGCTGGGCCAGGAAGAGCAGGGAGATGTCCGCGGGCTCGGCGTTGTAGTAGCTGCGGGTGTCGGACTCGATGAGGAAGCGGGCCTCGGGCCCGGGGGCGAGCTCGTCGATGAGGTCGGCCGCGCTCCGGGCATCCAGCTCCTCGGCTCGATCGGACCGCTCGGGGTGCGCGGGGTCGACGCCCTCGGCGGTGCGGGCCAGCAGCCCGTCGAAGCGGTCGTAGTCCTCCAGCACCCGGCCGCCCCGCTGGGCCACGAAGTCCGCGATCCCCCAGCGCCGCCCCTGCCGGTACACCACACCGGTCGACTCCCGGTTCGCCCGCCGCTGTTCGGTCGACAGGTCGAAGCGGTCCACCATCGCCAGCAGGTCGTGGTGGTTGTCGTCGATCGACTCACCGCCGCCCTCGGCGTGCAGGCCTCGGCTGAAGGGGTCCCGCAGGGTGAGGACCCTGCCGCCGGGACGGGGCCGGGCTTCCATGATGACCACGTCCCATCCCCCGTCGGACAGGTCGAGCGCCGCCGTCAGGCCGGCCAGCCCGGCGCCGGCCACGACCACCCGTCGTGCGGCGCCGGCGTCCGGCCGGGGCCGCGTCGTCGCCGGACCCGACGGCGAACCGTCGTCGCGGCAGCCTGCGACCAGCAACGCCCCGCTCGCCGCCGCGCCGCCCAGGAAGGTGCGTCGGCTCAGGGTCATCCCGGGAGTCTCCCCGATCCGCCCGTCCAGCACCGGATCCCCGCCTTCCAGCGTGGGGATCCGGTGCCGGACCTAACGGTGCGCCACACTGCGGAGTGTGAGGCGGACCGTGGTGCTGACCGTGCTGGCCATCCTCCTGCTGGCGGGGCCGGCGACGGCCGACGTGGGGCCGTTCGTCGGGCCACCGGCCGGGCCCAAGGTGGCGGCGGTGGGCGACAGCCGCCTCGGCCAGCTCGAGTCCGAGGGCCCCCGCTACCCCCGGTCGAGGAAGGCCCTCACCCGGACGATGGTCGACCAGGGCTGGCGGGCCCTGGTCGAGCACCGGAACACGTGGCGCACGGCCCGGATCCGGGTCCTCGCCGGCCAGGCCCTCGAGCGGGGGGCCCAGGTCGTGGTGATCGTGTCGGGCGCGGGCGACATCCGCTGGGTGCGGGAGAGCCCCGAGCGTGCCACTGCCCGACAGGCGGTGCGCCGGTCCGTCCGGGGGACGATCGCCGACCTGGCCCATCGCTGCGTCGTCTGGCCGACGGTGCCCGAGGCAGGCTCACCCGGCGACCGGGTGACGGCTCAGGCCATGAACCAGGAGCTCGACGCGGCCGACGCCGCCTCGGTCGACGTCCGCAGTCCCGACTGGGGCGCCCAGGCGGCGATCCACCCCGAGTGGTTCATCGATGACGGCGTCCACCTCTCCCCTTCGGGCGAGGCCGCCTTCCAGTTTCGGATCCTGATCGCAGCTCGCGCCTGCGTCGCCGGCCTGTCGTGATCCTCAGCCGGTGAAAGCCGGACGACCGGGGACGACGTCGTTGTCGTTGTCATCGTCGTCGTCAGGGTCAACGTCGGGGTTGCACGGCTGGTAGGTGATCAGGAGCGAGCCGTCACCCGGGTTCACGCCGTTGACCATGCCGGTGCCGTCGGGCGTCGTCCCGGAGCCGCCGCCGCCGCCGCCGCCGCCCCGCACACCCTGGGGACCGGAGATGTCGCTGCCGCCGCCGCCCCCACCACCGAGCACCCCGCCACCGCCACCCCCACCGGCGTCGCCCTGGGCCGTGTCGCCACCGGTCCCGCCCTGGCCCGGCGCACCGGCCGTGCCGGCACCCGCGGTGCCGCCACCGGCCCCACCCGCTCCCCCGTTGCCGCCGGAGGCGCCGCCGCCGCCGAAGCTGCCGCTGGTGTCACCGTCGACCCCGGTCCCGCCACCGCCGCCACCGGCTCCGGTGATGAAGGAGGACCCGGAGCCGGCACCACCGCCCCCGCCCGCCGCCACGACGATCTGTCCGCCACGACGCAGGTCGGTGGCACCGCCACCGCCACCGCCACCGCCGTTGTTGGAGAACACCGACTCCTCGCCCCCCGCACCACCACCGTTGAAGCCGCCGGTCCCACCGGTCGGCCCGGTCGGAGCGCCCCCCTGGCCGCCGACCGTCACGGTGAGGACCTCACCGGGCGCCACGGCGATCAGGGCTTCGGCGCGACCCCCGAGCCCCGGTCCTTCGCCCCCCGTTCCGTCGAAGCCACCCTCGGCGCCAGAGGCCGCCACCGTCACCTCGCAGACGCCCTCGGGGACCGACCAGTCCTCCGGGGCCCCGGTGTATGCGAACTCGACCACGGCCGGTTCGGCCTGACCGGCATCGGCGACCAGGGCCGACGCCGCCAGCGGGGCGAGGGCAAGCGGGCTGACGAAGAGCAGGCGTCGGACGAGCACGACCGGAAGATAGCCGAACGTCCTCAGGCGGTCTCGAACTCGGACCAGTCCTCGGGGTTGTCCTCGACGAAGGCGCTGACGACCTCGCCGTCGACGCCGTCGACCAGCACCAGGCCCCGCTTCGCCGGGGGCTCATCCGCGCTGTAGAGCAGGATGCGCCAGGTGGGGCGGCTGCGTAGGCCCCGCCAGCCCATCTGGGCGGAAGCGTGGCCGACCGGGAAACCGACTTCCCTGGTGGCGGCCACCAGGGCCTCGTGCTCGTCCAGCTTCAGCGGATAGCCCGCCAGCAGGTGGTAGCCACCGATCAGGAGCAGCGCGATGCCGGCAGCCAGGATGCCCTCGTTGATGAGGACGGCGTCGTCACCGGCCGTGGCCCACAGGAGCAGGCAGAACAGCCCGATGCCGAGGTAGATGTAGCCCGGGATGCGGCGGCGCTTGTTGTCCGGGAAGGTGTAGGGACCGACGAAGGCCGAGGCGTCGAGGTCCTCGGGCAGCTCGTCCCGATGGTCGTCCGCCGGCTCGTCGGTCGGCTGGTCCTCGTCAGTCACGGGCGCCGACGGTACTCAGGTGGGCCACGCGTCCCGCAGGCGGCGCCAGGTGATGTCGAGGGGCTCGGGCAGGACCCGGGTCTCCGCTACGGCAGTCATGAAGTTCGTGTCCCCCGACCAGCGCGGCAGGCAGTGCACGTGCAGGTGGTCCGGGACCCCGGCGCCGGCGGCCCGCCCCAGGTTGAGACCGACGTTCACCCCCTCGGGCGAGTACGCCGCCTCTATGGCGGCCACCCCGTGGCGCACCGTGCGCCACAGGGCCATCTCCTCGTCGTCGGTCAGGTCCGACAGCGACGGCACCGCCCGGTTGGGCAGGACCAGCAGGTGGCCGGAGTTGTAGGGGTAGGCGTTCAGCAGGGCGGACACGAGCGGGCCCCGCGTGAGGACGTAGGCCTCGTCGTCGGGCAGGCCGCGGCCCAGGATGCGCTCGAAGAGTGACCCCTCGCCGTCGTCCAGCTCCTGGGCGGACGCGGCGTTGATGTACTCGTGGCGCCAGCCCGCCCACCAGCGGTCCAGGCTCATGCGCACCCGTTCTGGCGCCTGATCGAGGCGTCAGGGCGCTGCAATCGGGCGCCAGAACGGTCTGCGGGGACCGATCGGCCGATCATGATGTCTTGGCGTCGACCTCGGCGGCCAGGCGGGCGATGAAGTCGGCGACCGGGACGTCACGGTCGACACCCTCGACCCCACGCTGGTTCACCCCGACGGTGCCGGCGGCGACGTCGTCGTCACCGACCACGAGGATGTAGGGCACCTTCTCCAGCTTGGCCTTCCGGATGCGGGCCCCGAGGGGCTCATCGGCCTCCACCTTGTCGGCCCGCAGGCCGGCGTCCTCCAACCGGTCCACGAGCTCCTGGGCATAGGCGTCGTGGTCGTCGCGGACACCCAGCACCCGGGCCTGGACCGGGGCCAGCCACGCCGGGAAGGCCCCGGCGTAGTGCTCCAGCATCACGCCGAAGAAGCGCTCGACGGAGCCGAACAGGGCGCGGTGGATGACGCTGACCCGGTGGGGCTGGTTGTCGGGGCCGATGTAGTCGAGGCCGAAGCGCTCCGGTAGCTGGAAGTCCACCTGCAACGTCGAGAGCTGCCAGCGCCGCCCGATGGCGTCCTGGACGTGGATGTCGATCTTGGGGCCGTAGAAGGCGCCGCCGCCCTCGTCGACCGCGTACTCCAGGCCCTTCCTCTCCAGCGCCTGGCGCAGCGCCTCGGTGGCCTCGTCCCACTCGTCGTCGCCGCCGACGGCCTTGCCCTCGGGCTTGGTCGACAGGCTGGCGGTGAAGTCGTCGAACCCGAAGGCCGACAGCACCGAGATCACGAAGTCGAGGAGGCTGACCAGCTCGTCCTGGAGCTGGTCGCGGGTGCAGAAGATGTGGCTGTCGTCCTGGGTGAACCCCCGGATGCGCATGAGGCCGTGCAGGACCCCCGAGCGCTCGTAGCGGTAGACCGTGCCCAGCTCGAAGAGTCGCAGCGGCAGCTCGCGGTAGCTGCGCTGGCTGCTGCGGTAGATGAGCATGTGGAACGGGCAGTTCATGGGCTTGGGGTAGTACGACCCGTTCTCCATCTCCATGGGCGGGTACATGGCGTCCGCGAACCACTCGAGGTGCCCGCTGGTCTCCCACAGCGTCGAGCGGGCGATGTTGGGCGAGTAGACGAACTCGTAGCCGCCGTGCTGGTGGCGGTCGCGGCTGTAGTCCTCCATCAGCTTGCGGACGAGGGCGCCCTTCGGGTGCCAGACGGCGAGGCCGCCGCCCAGCTCTTCGGGGAACGACAGCAGGTCCATCTCCGCCGCCAGCTTCCGGTGGTCCCGGGCCTTGGCCTGCTCGAGGCGTTCCAAGTGGTCGGCCAGGGCCTGCTTGGACTCCCAGGCCGTGCCGTAGATGCGCTGGAGCATCGGGTTGCGCTCGTCGCCCCGCCAGTACGCGCCGGCGACCCGCGTCAGCTGGAAGTGTCCGAGTCGACCCGTGTCCGGGACGTGGGGGCCTCGGCAGAGGTCGATGAAGTTCGGCGGGTTCTCATAGGTGCGGACGAGGCCGCCGGGCGTGGCCGACATGGGGTCGTCCGCCGTGCCCTCGATGATCTCCAGCTTGAACGGGTGGGCGGCGAAGAGCTCCTTGGCGTCGGCGTCGGGGATCTCGTCGCGCAGGAAGGGCTGCTTCTCCTTGATGATCTCCCGCATCCGGGCGTCGATGCGCTCGAGGTCCTCGGGCGTGAAGGTGCCCCCGCCGGGCAGCTGGAAGTCGTAGTAGAAGCCGTCCTCGATCGGCGGGCCGATGCCGAACGTGGCGCCCTCGAACAGGTCGAGCACGGCTTGGGCCAGCACGTGGGCCGTGGAGTGGCGGATGACGTAGCGGCCCTGGTCGGTCGAGTCCGTGACGATGGCCACCGTGTCGCCGCCGGCCAGCGGCGTGGCCAGGTCCCGCTCCTCGCCGTTGACCTCGGCCACGATCGCGGCCTTGGCCAGGCCCCGCCCGATGGCGGCGGCGAGGTCCCCCGCAGTGGCGCCGTCGTCGAGGGAACGCGAGGAGCCGTCCGGGAGCGTGATGTCGATAGCCATGAGGAGGCCGAGGATACCGACGGCCCTCGTCGGGCTAGCCGGCTTTCGCCACCTCGGCCACCGGGGTGGGCCCGTTGCTCTGGGGGCCGTCGGCGGTGATGACCCCACCGCGCTGACGCGGGATGTCGGTCTCCTCGGGCTTCTTGTTGGCGTACTCGTCGACGTAGGTCTGCCCGGAGAGCGCGCCGATCTCGAACATCACCTCGTCGGTGATCTGCCGCAGGAGGCGGTGGTCACCCATGCGGTCGGGGTCCTTGCCCGGGTGCACCGGGCGGCCGATCTTCACCCACACGGGCCGGAACGGCTGGGGGAACTTGGCGTCGGGGGGCTGGACCTCCCGGGTGCCGATGAGGCCCACGGGCAGGATCGGGGCGCCGGTCCGCAGGGCCAGGCGGGCGGCGCCGGTGTGACCCCGGTGCAGGCTGCCCGAACGGGACCGGGTGCCCTCGGGGTAGATGCCGAACAGCTCGCCCCTCTCA
>Ga0105044_10008820_pt1 | contig 13829 bp, 10 predicted proteins | sample MAT01_FD_78092 | JGI IMG/M metagenome (GOLD analysis project Ga0105044, IMG submission 78092) | Freshwater microbial communities from Lake Fryxell liftoff mats and glacier meltwater in Antarctica - MAT-01 | ecosystem: Environmental > Aquatic > Freshwater > Ice > Liftoff microbial mat | place...
CGTGTGGTGGCCGGCGCCCTCGCCGGGCACTCCTCCAGGGCGCGGATCATCGGCGAGGGCGCCGATGACAGCACGCGAGGGCGCGTGCGCTACCCGGCACGGATTAAATCAGCGCTTCCCTAATGAAAACGACCCGCCCCTCCACGCTCCCCCGCATCCTCGCCAGCACCATCGCCGCGCTCCTCATCGCCACCCACGCTCACGCAGTCACCGAGACCTGGGACGGCGGCGGCGCGGACAACAACTTCTCCACCGGGCTCAACTGGCTCGACAACTCCGCGCCGCTCAGCGACCTCCTAAACACGGACCTCATCTTTGCCGGGGTTGTGAGGCTCACGCCGAATGTGAGCGCGGCGCTCAGCACGAACAGCATCGTCTTCAACAATACGGCGGGAGCGTTCACGCTGGGCGGGTCCGGGCTGACCGTGGGCACGGGCGGGATCACGAACAACGACGCGGATACGCAAACGTTTACCAATGCGATCAGCCTCGGCACCGCGAGCAGCTCGTTCAACGCGGCCAGTGGGGCGCTGGTCTTCAACGGCGCTCTGGGGCTGGGCACTTCGACGCTGACGGTGCCTGGCGCGGCGAACACAACGCTCGGGGTGGTGAATGGGACGGGGACGATCAACAAGAGCGGCACGGGCTCGCTGAATATCATCGGTACCGCCACGGCCATCGGCGCGGATTTCAATCTCGATCTCGGCACGACCAATCTGATGACCGGGACGACGCAGGTGCTGAGCAGCACGAGCACGGTGGCCGTCAACGCGACGAGTATTTTGAACCTGAATGAAAGCCTCACACTCAATGGCGCACAGCTCACGCGGGCAGCAGGCGCGACGCTGACGCTCGCGGCTGGGAAGACGTTGACCGTGCAAAGTGGCGGCGATGCGATCATCACCGGCGGTTTCACCCAGGCGACGGCGGCGACGATCAATGTCACCGGTGCCGGCTCCAATTTCCTCCTGAGCAGCGCCTCCTCTCTTCAGGGCGGGAGCACTGTCAATGTCACGGCGGGCGGAGTGTTTTCCAATACGGCAGGCTTGGATCTCGCCGCGGTCGGCGGAGGTGGGACCGCGACGGTCATCGTGGATGGCGTGGGCAGTCGGCTCGATCTTGGCTACAACTCAAATTGGGCGGTTTACGACAACGCGGCGGTGACTTTCAGAAATGGGAGCGTCGGCAATGTGCTCGCAGACGTTCGCCTCGCGTCCGACTCTTCGGTGGCGACGGGGACGGTGCGTGTCGAAAGTGGATCGAGTGTCAGCGTGGGCTCCTTGGAGTTGGGCGCGGGGTTCAACGATAATAGCGGCACAGCATCGCTGACCGTGGACGGAGCGTTATCGCAAATCGTCCAAACCGGTTCTCTCACCCTCGGCGATTTCACCTTTGGCGGCAGCGGCACGCTGACCGTGAGCAATGGCGGAACTTTCACGAGTGGAACTGGGAGCATCCGAGTCTATAGCGACTCCGCGATCAACGTCACCACGGGCGGCGTTTTCCGGGCGAATGGCGACGTCATCCTGAGCGGTGGGCAGCTCAACGGCAGCTTCACGCTCGCAGCGGGGAAAAAACTGAGCGTCGAAGGCGGCACCGTGTCGGTCGCAAACCTCCAGCTGACCAATCTCGGTTCCTCCGTGGAGGTATCGGGGGCGGGCTCGACTTTCTCAGTGCCAGGAACGTTTGCCGCAGCAGTCAACCTCACTTTCAGCTACGGCGGCAGCGGAGTGTTTGGCGATCTCACACTCGACCCGGGCGGCCTCGGGCTCAGCGGAAGGTCCCCCACGATCATGATTCAGAGCGGCGCGCACGTGACCTCTCTCTACACGCAGATCGGCAACACAGACTTTTCTGGGAACGGCAACGTCTGTGCCCTGATCGTCACTGGCGTCGGCTCCACTTTTTCGCAGACCGGGACGAATGCCTTTAGGCTCGGTTCAGACAGTGGCACGCTGCCGCTGACGACGGGCACCCTGACGGTCGCGGACGGCGGCGCGTTCACGACCTCGGCGACCACGAATGCAGACATCCGCGCGACGGGGACGCTGAATATCAACGGCGGATCCGCTACTTTCCTCGGACCGTTGACGAGCACGGGGAAGGTCAATTTCACGTCCGGCTCCTTGAGTATCGTGAGTGCCTTCACCGTGGGCTCGACCGGACTGCTCGGCGCAAACGTCACGCTCGGCAGCGGTCGGCAGTTTAGCACCACGTCAACGACGACGATCAATGCGCTGCAAACGCTGACCATCAATGGCGGCTCCTTCAGCACTGCGGCGCTGGTGAATAACGGGGCCCTCTCTTTCACTAGCGGCACGCTGGCGATCACCGGGGGCGGCGGCTTCAACATCGGCACCGGCGCGCTCGGCAGCAGCGTCACACTCGGCACGGGCGCAAATCTGGAAGTTTCCCAGACCACAACCGTCGCCGCAGGCGCGCTGCTGCGGACGGATGGCGGCAGCTTCAGCGCCGCGAACCTCACAAACAACGGCACCATCGATCACCGCGATGGGACGCTGAATTTCACCGGCACGCTGACGAACAACGCCTCGGGCCGGGTCTTTGTGAGCGGCGTCGCAGCGCCTGCGGGTGCGATCACCAACAGCGGAACGATCACCATGCAAAACGGCATCGGCTTCCTCGGCGGCGCGGGCGCAATCACAAGTACCGGCCTCATCACCGGCGACGGCACCATCGCGAAACCCGTGACGAACAGCGCCGCCGGGCAGATTCGCGGGGAAGCGGGGAAGACGCTGACTTTCACCGGCGCGGTGGCGGCGAATGCGGGGACGTTTTCGCTGCAAGGCGGGACGCTGGAATTCACCACGGCGCTCACGAACAGCAGCACGGGCTTCATCTCCGGGCGCGGCGCGCTGCGCACGGCGGGGCTGACGAATCAAGGCGTGCTGGCCTTTTCCGGCGGCACGACGGATGTCTTCGGCGATGTGACGAACAGCGCGGGCGCACGGATCGTGACCAGCGGGGCGGGTGCGGTGACGACGTTTTACGATGATGTGGTGCATAACGGGCTGGAGATTTTCACGGGTGCGAGCGCGAGCACGGTGTTCTTTGGCAACCAGAGCGGGGCGGGGAATTTTACGGGGACGGGGACGGTGTATTACGTGGGCGATCTGCGTCCGGGGAACTCGCCGGCGGCGGTGAACTACGCGGGCGATCTGGTCTTTGGCGGGGCGTCCACGCTGGTGCTGGAGCTGGGCGGGCTGACGCTGGGCGCGCAATACGATCACGTCAGCGTGGGCGGCACGCTGGCGGCCGACGGCACGCTCGAGGTGCTGCTTTACGCGGGCTTCCAGCCGCAGGCGGGCGCGAGCTTTGATCTGCTGGATGCGGACACGGTGACGGGGAGTTTCGACGCGCTGAATCTGCCCGCGCTGGGCGGCGGGCTGGCGTGGGATACGTCGCAATTTTCTGCGAGCGGGATCGTGGCCGTGGTGCCGGAACCGGCGAGCGGCGCGCTGCTGCTCGGCGGTCTGGCGTTGGTCGGCTTCCGCCGCCGCAACCGTCCATGATGCTTATGCGCGCCACAATTTTCGCCTGCCTTTTCGCCCTCGCCGCCCCGGCTAGCGAGGCCGCGCCGGCGCTCGTGACGTATGGCGGCGATGTGGTCTTCGGCAGCCTCTTCACGCTCGAAATGGAGCTGGGCGGAACGACGCGCGGCACGCAATACGATGCGATGAATGTCGCCGGCAAACTGACCTTTGGCGGCACGCTCGGGGTCACGCTGATTAACAGCTTCGCGCCGGCGTCCGGCGAGAGTTTCAACCTCTTCGACTGGGGGACGAAAGCCGGCACGTTCAGCACGGTGAACCTGCCCGCGCTGAGTCCGGGGCTGCTCTGGAACCAGTCCAGCCTTTACACCGACGGCAGTCTCAGCATCGGGCTCGATCCGGCTTTCACCAGTCGCGTGTGGGACGGCGGCGGGGCGAACAATGAATGGGCGACGGACAACAATTGGGACCTGAACGTGGAGCCGCTCAACAACGGGACGGCGGCGCTGGTCTTCGCCGGGAATGTGCGGCTGACGCCGAGCGTGGATACAGCGTGGAATGTGGCGTCGCTCATTTTCAACAACACGGCGGGTGCCTTCACCGTCACCGGCCCGCAAGGCGTGACCGTGGGCGCGGGCGGCATCGTCAACAACGACGCCGACACGCAGACACTGAGCGCGGCTCTCACGCTCAGCGCGAGCCAGGATTTTATCGCAGCGTCAGGCGATCTGAGTTTCGCCGGCGTGAATCTCGGCGCGCACGCGCTGACCGTCTCGGGAGCCCATGACATCGCACTCGGCGCGGTGAGCGGGACGGGAACGATCAGCAAGACCGGGGCAGGCACGCTGAATCTCACAGGTTCGCAGAACTATGCGGTGCTGACGACGAGCGCCGGGACGACGAATGTGAACGGCTCTTTCACCGGCGGCACCACGACGGTGAACGCGCATGCGACGACCAACTTCAACGCCAGCCAGACGCTCGCGGCGCTGAATATCGGAGCCGGGGCGTTGGTCACTTTGGGTGCTCAGCCAACCCCTTTCGCCGCCGGATGGGTTGTCGGTGGCGGTTCCGGAAATTCTGCCGTCGTGCCGGAGCCCGGCATCCTCACTCTCCTTGTGGCAGGCGCGTTGGGGTTGCTCGGATTCCGCCCGGTGTCGCGCCGTTCGGAAAAAAATTGAAGCTTTCTCGAGAGGTCGAGCCCAGTTGCTTTGTCGGCTAATCCTCGAGCGCGAGAGCACGCTCGATTTCCTGCAGCTTGTGCTGCGCGTTCGCGGCGTGCTTCGTGCCCGGCATGGACTCGATGATCTGCATGAGCAGCGACCGTGAATCGCGGGCGTTGTGCTGGTATTTCCAATAAACATCGACGAGGCGCGAGGTGAGGAACGCGGCGTCTTCCGGCGTCCATTCGCGCTGGAGCGCCTGCTCGAGCACATCCGCGGCAGCGGTGGGGTTTTCGAGATGCTCGCACTCGATCTTCGCCATTTCGCTCAGGGCTAGCGTGTCGTGCGGATCCTTTTCAAAAGCATGGAGATAAGCCTGCACGGCCTCTTCGTATTCGCCGCGCGCGAGAGCGGACATGGCGTCGGCATGCGGGGCCTTTTCGATCTTTTCGTTCGGGCTGAAAAAGAGATTGCCGATGGCATCGCCCACCGCCGGCAGGACCATCGTGACGATGAGCACCGCGGCGATTCCTCCGACGAGCACGACCCCGCCGAAGTAGAGGACGATCTTGCTGGAATCCGCGTTCTCATTCTTCATTTCCGCACGGGCCTCGTAGAAGATCACGAAAGCGAGCCAGGCGAGGGCCAGGGCGAGGAGGGGGCGGAAGCAGCGCATGGAAAATGAGGTGGGGGACCGAGATGCTGTAATGCAGCCCGGCGCGGGGCGGCAAGCGTGCGGAAAGATTTTTCGGCAAAATGGCACTTCGGAAAAACCGCTTGTCAACGCGCGACCGTGACGCAAACTCTGAGTCGGTTTTCGCGGGTATAGCTTAGTGGTAAAGTTCCAGTCTTCCAAACTGGCCATGCGGGTTCGATTCCCGCTACCCGCTCCATTCCTCATTATGAGGGACTACGACGAAAACGCGGCTCGCAGAGGCGGTTTTCAGAACATAAGTCAGAACACACGTCCGCCGATTTCCATGACGTTTTCCGATGTCCGCCGATGTCCCTTCCCCCGGTTGACGCTCGCCCCGGGTCGTGAGAATCTGGCCGCATGATCGCTGTTTCCGATGCCATGGCGAAAATGCAGACTCTCTCGGATGAACGGGCCGCGCGCGTCGTTTCGATGATTGAAGACCTCGCGGAATTGGAAGCGCGCGAGAACGCGGAAGACCTCGCCGCCGCGCAAGCCGCGCTGGCCCGCATCGGCGCGGGCGAGCAGCCGGTGCCGTGGGAGACGGTGAAAACGGAACTCGACGCCCGCATCGCCGAACTGGAGGCGGACGAAGCCGCCCATGCCTTACCAAGTCACGGTTGAGCGGCAGGCGCAGAAGTATCTCACCGGCCTGCGCGACGCGCGGCTCCTGCGCCGCCTCCGCGAAGCCTTGGCCGAACTCGCCGCCGAGCCGCGCGCGCCGGGGAGCGTGAAGTTGCAAGGCGAGGGCGAGCTTTGCCGCGTTTTCGGATGTCGCTCGGGCGTGTTTTGCACGCCGCGCGAGATCGGGCGGAAGCCGGTGTAGAGCGCGGGAGACCTTTCAGCCAGGCTCTTTCCGCGCTCGATGATGCGCTCGTAGTCCGCGAGCTGTTGCTTGGCCTCGGCGCGGCCCGTGGCCGTCAACTTGTCGCCCTTGAGTTCGGCCAGCGTTTTCGTGCGGCGCGCCTCCGCCTCGGCCACGTCGGCGCGGTGCATCGGCCGCTCCTCCCGCTCATAGTGCTCGATCATTTCCGCGTTCGCATCCGTGAGCGGGCGAGCCACGACATTGGCGACGGCTTTGCCAAATCCGCTCGGCGCGGAAATCACCGTGTAGAGGTTGCAGGGCGTATCCCGGCCATTCACCGCGCCTGTGGAGCGCACCTGTTTTCCCAATGCCGCCGAGAGCACCGTGAGCCCCGCCACCGCGGGCAGCTCGATGCCCGTGAGATAGACCTCGGAGCAGGCCGCCGCGAGTCCGTGAAGCAACGGTGGAAATGCGGTCAGCGGGAAGGCGATCTCGTCAGCGGGGAGCCCGTCTGCTGCGCTCTCTTCGGGAAAAGGTGCCATCACGCCTTTGCCCGGCGGGAGTGGATTGAAGACACGCCCGTTCATGGCAGCAGGCTCTCCAGTTCGCCCGCATCGTCGGGATGGATCGTTGTGCAATCGTTCAAGTCCTTCACCGCCGAGCCGTCTGCTTTCCGCAGCCCGGCGAAGTCGAAGGCGTCAACGGTCGCGCCGATAGCGGCGAACTGCGCCGCCCATTTGCTGACCGCCTTTCCGCCCGCCCCGCTCGGCTCGTGGTGGGGGTAAAAGCGCGTCCGCCGTCCGCGCAAGAGGGCCAGCGCCTCGCCGTGGATCTCGCTCGCGGTGCCAGCGCCGGAAAGGCGATGGGATGCCAGCGCCGACGGCCGGGCTCGTCCTTCAGCGCGTAGAAGAGCGCGGCAAGGTAATCGCCACCTCCCTCGATGACGAGAACGGGCGCGTCGGGCTCGGGTGGAAACGCGCTCGGCGCCAGCCCCACCGGCCAGCTTTTCACGCTGCCTTTGAGGGTGTGCGCTTTCCGCTCGGGCTGGAAAGAGGTCCCCATCCATCCTCCGCGCCTCCGCGATGAGTCGGCACGCATCGGGCAGTATCCAGCAGCGCGAGCCGCAGACGGTGCCGAATAGCAACGTCCCGAGATGGGTGGCAGCACAGACGGATTCCGCCGAAACGTGCCGGAGTGCGGTGAGTTCGTGCCAATCCGCGGTCGAGCCCTGCGTGGCATCGGCGGGCCGCTTTGGCCCGGTCGGTGCGGCTTCTCCTCGCGCCGTGGTGCCGGTGCCGCTGGCGTGACTCCTTCGCCCATCCCAGCCCATGCCGCCACTGCGCGCAATGCCTCGCCAGCGGTGCCGCCGCGTTCCCGCTGCCAGAGCACCGCTGAGTGGGGGCGGCTCTCTGCGAAGCAGGTGCCGCCGGTCCGCTGCCAATAATAGCCAGGAGCCGGTCGCGCCCGCTGTCACCCGGCCGCCACAATTCCGTCACTTTGGATGCGGCGGCCCCGTGTTTGTGGCGTTTTCGTCTTATTTGACAGCCAATCTTAACAAGCAGTCGCTTTCGGCATTTTCGCGTGGCCACTACGAATGAACCCCGACATGAGCCGCCCCGCTTTTGTCTCAAACCACACGCTTTATCACCTAACTTAGCCCCCGCCTAAATTCCAAGTCAGACACGCGGCCCTTTCGTACTTCTGCGGATGGGCCGCGACCCTTTCACCTTCCCACAATCTCGCGCGCGCAGGGCCGTCCGATTCCCGCCGCCCGCCGCCACGTTTCCAGTGCAGCCAAGTCCTTTGATCCACAGTCCTGAAATCCGCCCGAAACGGCTGCTCCGCGTGGGGTGGCTCGTGGTGCGGCTGTGCGGACTCGGCGCCACGCCCCTGCAGGCGGTGGCTCAGATGCCGGAGGCGGCGCTGGCAGCGCCTGCGACTGCGAAAATCAGTCAGCCACCACCGGCCATTCGGGGGGCCGGACCGCTTTACATCCAGGAATACCAGGTCTTGGGAACGCAGCTTTTGAAGGAGTCGGAAATCGGGGAGGCGGTCTATCCGTTTCTTGGCCCAGGCCGGTCGCAGGAGGATGTGGAGCAGGCGCGGGCCGCGCTGGAGAAAGTTTACAAGGACAAGGGTTACCAGACCGTCTCCGTCCAGATCCCGCTGCAGCAGGGAAAAGGTGGGATCATTTTCCTGCAAGTGACCGAGGCCAAGGTGGGACGGTTGCGAGTTAAAGGTTCACGTTACTTTTCGCTCGCTGAGATCAAACGGCGGGCTCCGTCGCTGGCCGAGGGAACGGTGCCCAATTTCAATGACATCACGCGGGATATCGTGGCGCTCAACCAGTGGCCGGACCGGCGGGTGACGCCGACGCTGCGCGCGGGAGTGGAGCCGGGGACGGTCGATATCGATCTCTCGGTGAAGGACTCGGTGCCGCTGCACGGGAGCATCGAGGTGAACAACCGTTACAGCCCGGATACCAAGCCGCTGCGGCTGAACGGCTCGATCAGCTACGGCAACCTGTGGCAGCGCGGACATGCGGCGGGCCTGAGCTTTCAGGTTTCGCCGGAGCGGACGAGCGATGTGAAAGTGCTGTCCGCCTACTATCAGGCGCGCTTCCCGGAACTCGACTGGCTGAGTGTGATGGTGCTGGGGACCAAGCAGGACTCAAATGTCTCCACGCTGGGCGGCAGCGCGGTGGCCGGGCGCGGGCAGATTCTGGGAGCGCGGGCGCTGATCAGTCTGCCGCCTGGGAAGGATTTCTATCAGTCCGTGAGCCTCGGCATCGACTACAAGCATTTCGACCAGAGTATCTTCCTCGGCACCGGATTGGAGATGATCGAGGCACCGATCACTTACTACCCTCTCAGTGCAAACTATAGCGGCACATGGGTCAGCAAAGGATCGACGACGGAGTTTAACGCCGGCCTGAACTTTCATCTGCGCGGACTGGGAAGCAGTCCGCAGGAGTTTGAAAACAGCCGCTTCAAGGCGGATGGCAGCTTCATCTACCTCCGCGGTGACCTGGCCCACACGCACGATCTGCCTGCCGGGTTTCAGGTCTTTGGAAAGGCGCAGGGCCAGCTCAGCGATCAGCCGCTGGTGAGCAGCGAGCAGTTCAGCGGCGGGGGACTCGGCACGGCGCGCGGTTATCTCGAAGGCGAAGTGCCGGGCGACAGCGCCGCCTTTGGTTCAGTCGAGGTGCGCAGCCCGTCGCTCCTGGGCTGGCTGGGTGAAAAGACGGGCGAATGGCGGATCTACGCCTTTGCCGATGCGGGCCGGCTGACGATTCAAAATCCCCTGCCGGATCAGCAGTCCGCCTTTGACCTCGTCAGCGTCGGCGTGGGAAGCCGCTTTGAAATCTTCGAGCATTTCAACGGCTCGATTGACGCCGGAATCCCTTTGATCAGCCTGACGCGCACCCAGGCCCGGGACCTTCTGCTGACCTTCCGGGTGTGGGCAGATTTCTAACGCGGATGCGACCCCTCCCTTTCCCGACAAACCCTTTTTGCACGCGCCCACTGTCTAACATGATCAACCTACCAATCGTCCGCCCACTGCTCGCCGGTGTGCTCGCCATGCTGCTGCTCGCCGCCGAAGCCGGCGCCTGGTGGAACCCGGAATGGACGATCCGCAAAAAGATCACGCTCGATACCACGGCTGCGGGGGTGCCGATCACTGATGCCATCGGGGGCGCGGTCGCGCTCGTGCGACTCTACGACGGCAACTTCCAGTTTGGCGCAGCGCGTGAGGATGGGAGCGACATCCGCTTTGTCGCCGCCGATGACAAGACGCTGCTGAAGTTTCACGTCGAGCGTTACGACGGGCTGCTCTACGAGGCTTTCGCCTGGGTGAAACTGGCGGACGTGAAGCCGGGCGCGCAGGTCAGCTTCTGGCTCTACTATGGCAATGCGGGCGAAGGTGGCGCGGGCGGCCCGGACGCGAAGACGACTTATGATGCCGAGACGCAGCTCGTCTGGCAGTTCGGAGAAAGCGGCGCGCCGGCATCGGATGTGACCGGCGGCGGGCATAACGCGGAGAATGCCGGGTTGCCGGTCAGTTCGGCAGTTATCGCCGGCGGGTTGCGGCTCGCGGGCCAGGCCGGCCTAGTCATCCCGCAGGCGCCCGATCTTATCTGGGTCGGAGGCAACCCGGCGACCGTTTCGCTTTGGATCAAGCCGACGATCCACGGGCCGAATGCCGTGCTGCTGAGCCGGCGCGAGGGAGAAAAAGCGTTTGTCATCGGGTTCAACAGCGGCGTGCCGTACGTCGAGGTGGCGGGCGCGGGCGGCGTTCAGCGCAGCGCGGCGGGCGCACCCATCGAGGTCGGTGCGTGGCGGCATCTCGCGGTCACGGCCGAGGGCGCGAAGCTCACCGTGTGGCTCGACGGCGAGAATTACGCGACGCTCGCCACCGGGCTGCCGACGATCAACGCGCCGTTCACGCTGGGCAGGGAAAAGACCGCCGACGGCGCGGAGCCTGCCCCGTCCTTTGTCGGCGAAATCGACGAGTTGCAGATCGCCAAAATCGCCCGGCCCGCCGGCTGGCTGAAGCTGGCGGCACTCAGCCAGGGCGGCGGGGAGAAGGCGACGAAGCTCGTTGTTTTCGCGGAAGACGAGCAGGCGAAGCACGGCGGCGAGAGCGAGCTGGCCAAGCATTTCTCGCTCATCACCGACATTTCGAAATCCCTGACGGTCGATGGCTGGGTGGTGATCGTCCTCTGCGGGATTCTTGCTTTGATTGGCGGATTCGTCGCAGTGATGAAATTTGTCTATCTGACGAAGATCAAGAAAGCGACGGACGCGTTTCTCAAGCACTGGGAGGAAATTTCGGGAAACCTGCATATCCTGGACAACGGCGATGAGGAAATCGTCCGGAGCATGGGGGGCAAAGCTTCGCCGAAAGCGCAGAAGCTGCTCAGGCAATCGCCGCTCTATCATATCTACCAGATCGGTTTCGGAGAAATTCAGGACCGTCTCGCGACAGCGCGGGAGAACTTCCAGGGGCTCTCGGGTCGCTCCATGCAGGCGATCAAAGCGACGCTCGACGGAGGCTTGGTGCGTGAGGTGCAGAAGCTCAATAGCAGTCTGGTCTTTCTCACGATCGGGATCGCCGGTGGGCCTTACCTCGGGCTGTTAGGCACTGTCATTGGCGTGATGATTACTTTCGCCGTGATCGCCAAGAGCGGACAGGTCGAGGTGAACTCGATCGCGCCTGGCATCGCGGGCGCGCTGCTCGCCACGGTGGCCGGCCTGGCCGTCGCGATTCCGGCGCTGTTTGCCTATAGTTACATCAGTTCGCGGATCAAGGATGCGGTCAGTGACATGCAGGTCTTCATCGACGAATTTGTGGCCAAGATCGCCGAGTTTTACTCCGAGCCGAACCGCTAACTGACATGCAAGCCGGCGATAACAAATCCTACGACGATATCAACGTCACCCCGATGGTGGACTTGTATCTGGTCTTGTTACTTATCTTCATCATCATGACCACGGCTGGGGTGCAGGGGGTAAAGGTCAATCTGCCGAAAGCGGGCAAGCCGTCAAAGCTCGAGGGGCCGAAGATGCAGGCCATCACCGTGGATAACCAGGGCAACCTCAAACTCAACGCCGAGACGGTCACACTCGCGTCGCTCGAGAGCAAGCTGGGTGCGGTCAAAGCGAGGACGCCGGAGTTCCCCGTGGTCGTGCGCGGCGACAGCCAGACGCAGTACCAGATGATCATGAACGTCCTCGATGTCCTCGGACGGCTAAACATTTCGCAGATCGGGCTGGCCACCAAGCCACCCAAGTAACCCGCAACCACCATGAATCAGGAACTCCAAAGCCCCGAACCACCCGTCCGACGCGCACCGCAGATCCGTCAGGCGGCGCCCGTCGCTGTTCCAAAGCCGCACCGGAAATCCAATGCCGAACTCGCCCATGAAGGTGAGGACGAGAACTTTTTCGCGCAGCATCGCGGAAAGCTGATTTTCGCAGGTGTGCTGATTCTCGGGCTGATCGTTTACTTTTTTCCGAAGTCCGCGCCGAGCGGGCCGGTGCGGAAGGCGGAAAAGATTGTGACGGTGCAACTCCCGCCGCCACCCCCGCCAAAGCTGCCGCCCCCGCCTCCTCCGAAGGTCCAGCCACCACCGGAAAAGGAGAAGATGGAGAAGGCCGCGCCCGCCGAGGACAAGCCGAAGGAAGCGGTGAAGAAGGCCGACAACCCGCCGCCGACGGCGCTGGCCACAGGCATCAAGGGCGACGGGCCGGGCATGGGGCTCGCCAGCTCGGGGAGCGGACTCGGCGGAGGTAACTCCATCGGCGGCCAGACCGGTGGCGGTGGCGGCGGGAACAAGTGGGGCGCGTACGCCTCGCAGGTCCAGGTGCGGATCGCCGACGCGCTGCGCAGCAACGCGACGACGAAAACCGCGTCGATCAGCAGCCTCCAGGTTCGCATCTGGCCGGACGCGAGCGGCCGCATCACGCGCGCTTCCCTCGCCGGGAGCACCGGCAACGCGACCGTGGACGCCGCCATCGAGAACCAGGTCCTCGTCGGCTTGCGGCTACAGGAGCCGCCGCCCGCCGGAATGAAGCTGCCCATCGTCCTGCGCCTCTCCGCGCGCCGCCCGTAGCCGGGCCTTTCGTTTTCTCATGTCCACTGCCTCCGCCCTTCGCCGCCGACGCTTCGCGTGCCTCCTCAGCCGGTCGCTCTGCGCCGCCGCCGCGATGCCGGTCATCGCCGGATCGCCCGCCGATCCCGCCGGGACGCTGCCCGCAGGCGGCGGAGTGCGCCCGCTTTTCGCGGCGAATTCGCTGCCGCCGATCACCCCGCCGATCGCCGCGGAGTCCGTGCCCACACAGGTTTTGCCGGAGCCCGTGCTGGCCAAGGAGGGAGCGCTTTTTGCCAAGGCCGACGCGTCCAAAGCTGTGCCGTCGCAGAACGTCACGATCAACCTGATCAACCGGCTCGTTGAACGCGGCGTGCTGCCGAAGGAGGACGCGGTCATTTTGATCCAGCAGGCGGAGAACGACGCCGCGCTCGCGCGGGAGATGGCCGCGGCCACGCAAGCCGCGGTCGCCGAGGCGCAGGCGGTGGTCAGCCAGGCCGGGCCGATGCTCGCCATCCCGCCGCAGCTTCCGCCGACGCCGGACATTGCGCCGTACGCCGGCCAGAGCGCGGTGCGGGTGACTTACATCCCGGAAAACGTGAAGGCGGAAATCCGCGATCAGCTGAAGGCGGAAGTCCTCGCGCAGGCGCGCGGCGAGCGCTGGGCCGATCCGCGCACGCTGCCGGAATGGACCACCCGCATCCGGCTTTTTGGCGACGTGCGCACGCGCTACGAAGCCCTCTACTTTCCGAACGGCAACGACAACACCGGGGCCTTTCCAAATTTCAACGCGATCAACACCGGCGCGCCATTCGACATCAGCGGCACCGTTTTCTCCCCGCAGCTCAATGTCGATGAGGACCGCACCCGCCTGCGGCTGCGCGTGCGGCTCGGCGCCGAGACGAATCTCGGCGAAGGCTTCAGCGCGGGAGTCCGCGTAGTCACGGGCGAGAGCAATTCCCCGACTTCGCCGAACCAAAGCCTCGGCGCGGCGGGTTCCGGGCAGGGCGGCAATTTCAGCAAATACGCCATCTGGCTCGACCGCGGTTTTCTCAAGTACGAA
>Ga0105044_10008825_pt1 | contig 13824 bp, 14 predicted proteins | sample MAT01_FD_78092 | JGI IMG/M metagenome (GOLD analysis project Ga0105044, IMG submission 78092) | Freshwater microbial communities from Lake Fryxell liftoff mats and glacier meltwater in Antarctica - MAT-01 | ecosystem: Environmental > Aquatic > Freshwater > Ice > Liftoff microbial mat | place...
CCAGGCCGCGCCTCAGCCCACGCCCGTCCCGGTCTACGGCTTTGAAGTGGTGCGCGCCTATCCGCACGACCCCGGCGCCTTCACCCAAGGGCTGGTGTTCCGCGACGGCGTCCTGTTCGAGAGCACCGGCCGCTACCCGTCCACGATCCGCAAGGTGCGGCTGGTAGACGGCGTGGTGCTCGAGCGGCGGACCCTCGACCCGGCCTATTTCGGCGAGGGATTGACCGACTTCGGCGACCGGATCCTGACCCTGACGTGGAAGAACCAGAAGGGTTTCGTCTGGGATGCGGCGGACCTCAGCATGGACGGCGAGTTCAGCTATTCGGGCGAGGGCTGGGGCCTGACCCAGGACGGGACCCGCCTGATCCTGTCAGACGGGACGCCGGCGCTGCGGTTCCTCGATCCGCAGACCTTTACCGAGACCGGCCGGGTCGCGGTCACCCTTGAGGGACGGCCGGTCGGCAATCTGAACGAACTGGAATGGATCGACGGCGAGGTGTTCGCCAATGTCTGGCAGACCGACTTCATCGTTCGCATCGATCCGACGAGCGGTCGGGTGACGGGGATCATCGACCTGACCGAACTGATGCCGGACCGCAGCGCCCTGGACCCGACCGACGCGGTGCTGAACGGCATTGCCTGGGACGACGAAGGCCGCCGGCTGTTCGTTACCGGCAAAAACTGGCCGACCCTGTTCGAAATCCGTCTGACCGGGCCGCGCTAGACCATTTTTGCTTCAGGTCGAATCGACCTGAATCCAAAATAATGGTCCAGCATCAATCCGGAGCGAAATCCGAGCCTCGACGGACTGCGTCCATCAAGACCGATTTCGTTCTGGCTAAAGCCCCGGGTCCCACGCGCCCGCATCGCGCATCCGGCATTCGCGCGCCTCCTGGGCCCGGCCGCCGACTTCCTCGGCCATGACGCAGATCTCCCTGGAGACCCTAGTCTTGCACACGCCGGGGACGACGCCGTGCAAAAAGGCCGCGCCAGCGAGGCCCAGCAGCCGGAAGCCATAGCGCGACGAGGCGGCCATATGTTCGAAATAGCTTTCGCCGACCTCGCGGGGATGGTCGGCGAACAGGCGTTTCAGCGTGCGGATCATGGTCTCACTATAGAACGAGATGAGGCGTCCCTCTACCCGTCCGCGCGATTCTGGCATAAAACGCGCCACAGAACAGGGGGCCGCGGGCACGTCAGCACCGGATCGCGCGAGGGTTCCTGACACCGCTGAGGAAAGACCACCAATGGCCGACGGCTCGACCGCCCCGATCAAGACCTTCAAGTGGGACGACCCGTTGGACCTGTCGGGCCGGCTGACCGACGACGAACGGATGATCCAGGACGCCGCCCGGTCCTACGCTCGCGAGAAGCTGTTGCCGCGCGTCATCGCCGCCTTCCGCGACGAGACCTTCGACCGCGCCATCATGACGGAGCTGGGCGAAATGGGCTTTCTGGGTGCCATGCTTCCCGAACAATACGGCGGCTCCTCGGTCAGCCACGTCGCGTATGGCCTGATCTCGCGCGAGATCGAGGCGGTCGACAGCGGCTATCGCTCGGCCATGAGCGTGCAGTCGTCCTTGGCCATGTATCCGATCTACGCCTTCGGCTCCGAGGAACAGAAGATGCGGTTCCTCCCGAGAATGGCGGCCGGTGAACTGGTCGGCTGTTTCGGCCTGACCGAAGCCGACGGCGGCTCCGACCCGGCCTCGATGAAGACCAGGGCGGTCGCAGTGGCGGGAGGCTATCGCCTGAACGGTGCCAAATACTGGATCACCAACAGCCCGATCAGCGACCTCGCTGTCGTCTGGGCCAAGCTCGATGACGTGATCCGTGGCTTCATCGTCGAGCGCGACTTTGACGGCTTCACCACCGACAAGATCGGCGACAAGCTGTCCTTGCGCGCCTCGATCACGGGCGACATCGGTCTGAACGACGTATTCGTGCCCGAGACCAACCTGCTGCCGGGCGTGAAGGGGCTGCGCGGGCCGTTCTCCTGCCTGAACAAGGCCCGCTATGGCATCGCCTGGGGGGCCATGGGCGCGGCCGAGTTCTGCTTCCACGCCACTCGCGCCTATGTCGGCGAGCGGATGCTGTTCGGCCGGCCGCTGTCCAGCCGCCAGCTGGTGCAGAAGAAGCTGGCCGATATGCAGACCGAGATTTTCCTCGGCTTCGAGGGCGCGCTGGCGTTGGGTCGGCTGCTGGACCAGGGGGCCTGGGTGCCCGAGGCCATCTCGATGATGAAGCGCAACAACTGCGGCAAGGCCCTGGCCATCGCCCGCGAGGCCCGAGACATGCACGGAGGAGCCGGCATCACCGGCGAGATGCACGTCATGCGTCACGCCATGAACCTCGAGACGGTCAACACCTACGAGGGTGCCCACGACGTCCATGCCCTGATCCTCGGCCGCGCCATCACCGGAGAGAGCGCCTTTTAGGTCGGGCCGGGCACCGATCGCCGACGAGCCGTCCGGAGGCAGTCGTCACGGCCCGTTTCTCGCGCTAGGGTCCGTCGGCAACAGGGGTCAAGTGATGCGGCGTTCCATTATACGGACTGGCGGACTTTCGGTCTTCGCGCTCATCATCGCCGTGACGATGTTCATGGCGGCTCCGGCGGCGGCGCAACAGTCGCCCATTCCCTATGATGCCCAACGCGGCGTCTTCACCTGCGCCACCGGTCTGGAAGGGGCCCTGCCGGCCGTGGTCCAGGTGACGACCCTGGGCCAGTCCGAAGGCCCCAGTTCGGGCGAAAACGAACCCAAGCCGGTCTCCAGCGGGTCGGGCGCCATCATCGACGCTCGCGAAGGCATCGTCGTCACCAACAACCACGTGGTCGAAGGCGGCCAGAAATACACGGTCGACCTGACCGACGGGCGGATCTTTGACGCTGTCCTGGTCGGCACCGACAAGGCGACGGACCTGGCCGTCCTGCGCATCGTCGCGACCGGTCTGTCGCAGATCGAGGTGGTCAACTCCGATTCCCTGCGCACCGGCGACCTCGCCTTCGCCGTCGGCTATCCGCTGGGACTCGACCAGACCCTGACTATGGGCGTGATCTCGGGCCTGGGCCGCTCGGGCATGGGCGACCGGATCGAGGACTATATCCAGACCGACGCAGCGGTGAATTCAGGCAACTCCGGTGGACCGCTGCTGGACAGCCGGGGCCGGTTGATCGGCATTAACACCTCCATTCTTTCGGGCGGCGGCGGCGGCAATGACGGCATCGCCTTCGCCGTGCCCAGCCGCATCCTGATGTATGTTGTGGCCCAACTGCGGGCGACCGGCGAGGTCAAACGCGGTTCGACCGGGGCCATTCTCGGCTCTCTCAACGCTGAACGGTCGCGCGATCTCGGTCTCGGGATTGTGCGGGGCGCGGTGATCGAGGACGTGGCGCCCGGCTCGTCCGCCGAGTTGGCCGGACTGATGCGTGGCGATGTCATCACCCGCATCCAGAACCGCCCGGTCTCCAATGCCGGAACGGTCGCGGCCACCATCGGCATCGCCGATCCCGGGACCCGGGTCGACGTGGTCTATCTACGCGACGGCCGCGAGGGCCGGACGTCGATGACCGTCGACGCGCCGGGCGATCGGCTGATCGTCGTCGGCGCCGAGGCGGTGATCGCCCGGGGTGCCGGCATCCGAACGGTGGCTGACGGCCTGCAGGTCTATTCAGTCGAGGGCGGTTCGCCCGCGGCGGCGGCCGGACTTTTGGCGGGGGATGCGGTGCGGGCGGTCGACGGCGTGCCGGTCCTCGACCTGTCAGGTCTCGCCATGACCCTCGACGGCGAGGGTCCGCGGACCCTGACGGTCGAGCGGGGCGTAGGGACAGTTGAGATCGTCCTGCCCTGAACCGTCCGCCCGATGGGGCCCGGACAGCAAAACGCCCGCTCGGCCAAATCGGGGGGAGGGGGCCGGAGCGGGCGTCTCGCTTTGGAGGAAGCATCGGCCCGCCGGAGCCCTTGATGGAGTGATCCAGGGGGGGCTGGGGGGGCTGTTCAGGATCCGGAACCGCTCCGGGCTCCAGCGAGCCGACCTCCAAGGTGTCGCGTCCCAAGGCGGCGGGCGATGGGCGGAACGGAGGCATTTTCTTGTCCGTTGCGGTTTGTTCGCATGGCGGCGCTCCAGCCACGTTGTTCGTCGACGGCGGGGGCTGGCGCCGGCAACGCAGCAGGCTAATCTCGACCCATGAGCGACGCCGCCGACGCGCAGGGCCAGTCCGGGCCGGTCTTCTTCGACCGACGCGAACTGGACCTTATCCTGAGGGTCTACGGTCGCATGGTCGCGGCGACCGAATGGCGTGACTATGCCATGGTCGGGCATACCGATGTGGCCGAGTTCGCGGTCTTTCGCCGATCGGGCGATGCGCCCGTCTACCGTATCGAGAAACGGCCCGCCCTGCGGCTGAAACAGGGGCAATGGGCGGTCATCGGCGAAGGGGGCGTGATCCTGCGCCGGGGCCGCGAACTGGCCCAGGTCCTGCGCGTTTTCGACCGCCGGAAGTTCACTGTTGTGGAATAGAAAAAACCCCCGGTTCGCTCCGGGGGCTTTTATTCCTGGGCCTGTCGGTTGGCGGGCGACGGGTCGCCGCCTCGGACCGATCTGTGTAGTGGCTGCCTGGAACGAAATCGTTTTGGACGCGATCACGTCCAAACCCGGATTTCGCTCCCGTTTCAGGCTGGAGCCGGAGTCCCGGAATCGGCGGAATCGCCAAGCGATTCCGCCTCAAACGATCAGGCCCTAGTTCCGGTTGCCGCCCATGAACGCCAGCAGGAACTGGAACAGGTTCACGAAATTGATGAACAGCGACAGGGCACCGAAGCCCGTGGCCACGCCCATGGCGGCCTGGTCCCCGCCCAGGCTGTAGTAGGTCATCTTCAGGCGCTGGGTGTCATAGGCGATCAGGCCCGAGAAGATCAGCACGCCCATGCCACTGATGATCAGGTACATGACCGGCGACTGCAGGAACATGTTGACCAGCGAGGCGATGATCAGGCCGATCACGCCCATGATCAGGAAGCTGCCCATACCGGTCATGTTCTTCTTGGTCGTATAGCCGAACAGGCTGAGGCCGCCGAACGCCGCCGCCGTCACGAAGAAGGTCGAGGCGAGGGAGGAACCGGTGTAACGCAGGAACAGGATGCCCATGCCCGCGCCGATGGAGGCCACGACGGCCCAATACAGCAGGTTCACGCCGCCGGCCGTGGGGTTCTTCATGAAGAACATCGAGCCGAACAGCAGCACCAGCGGCGAGAACTGGACGATCATGCCGAGCACGGTCAGGCCGAGGCGGCCGTCGGCGGTCTGAGTGAACAGCAGTTGCTGCACAGGCTCGTAGGTGCCGGTCAGGAACGCCAGCACGCCAGCGACCACCAGGCCCAGCGCCAGCTTGTTGTAGACGCCCAGCATGAAGCCGCGCAGGCCGGTATCCACCGACATATCGGCAGCCGCGGGCGCGGTGTTGTAGCCGTTTCTGAAATCGCTCATGGCGAGCTCTATCCTCCATCCGGCGGGTTCATCCCGGCGTTTGCACAAATATCGTGCGCCGCGCGGGCTTCTGCAAGGAAAACCGGACTTGGGTCGGTCGGGCGCAGCCGCTACCAAGGGTCGCATGATCCGGTTGTTCGCCGCCCTTTCCGTTCCCGATGATGTGGCCGGGACGCTGAAGCGCCGACAGGCAGGTCTGCCGGGGGCCAGATGGCGGACCGCCGACCAGTTGCATGTGACACTCGCCTTCTTCGGCGAGATCGACGAGCGTCGGGCCGACGATCTGGCCGCTGAACTGGGCCGCGCGGCGACGGGCGGGCCTTTCGAGATCGCCCTGGCGGGCGTCGGTGCCTTCGGTGAGGGACACCGGACCGCCGCGCTGTGGGCCGGGGTCGAGCCCAGCGAACGCCTTTCGGTTCTGGCCGGCCGCTGCCGCAGCGCCGCCGAGCGGGCCGGGATCGCCATGGAGCGACGCGACTATCGGCCGCATGTGACCTTGGCCTATCTGAAGTCCCAGACGGATCCCGACAGGATCGGAGCCTGGATAACGGGTCACAATCTGCTTCACTCGCCGCCGATCCGGGTCGATCGGTTCGGCCTGTATTCCAGCGTCCTGACCCAGGACGGCAGCCACTACGAGCTTGAGCGGGAGTATTTGCTGTGACCGGACCGGTGCTTGAAACCGAACGCCTGACCCTGCGGCCCGCAGTGATGGCGGACTTCCCGCGCTGGGCCGAGATGATGGCAGACCCCGAGGCGGCGCGCTTCCTCGGTGGTCCCCAACCCGCAGCCGTGGCCTGGCGCGGCTTCATGACCATGGCGGGAGCCTGGAGTGTGACAGGCGTGTCGATGTTCTCGCTGTTCGAGCGCGGCACCGACCTGTGGCTGGGCCGGATCGGTCCTTGGCAGCCGCACGGCTGGCCGGGCACGGAGGTCGGCTGGGGCCTGCATCCGGACGCGCAAGGACGGGGCTTTGGGGTCGAGGCGGCGACGGCGGCTATCGACTACGCCTTCGACGTCCTCGGCTGGACCGGGGTCGTCCACTGTATTGACCCGGACAATACGCCGTCCCGGCGACTGGCCGAACGGCTGGGGTCGACCAATCTGGGCCCCACCCGGTTGCCGCCACCCTATGATCAGTTGGCCATGGATCGCTGGGGCCAGAGCCGCGAGCAGTGGCGGGCCGGGCGCCAGACCTGAGGCGTCCGGACGGTTCGCGCGTTGAACACTCGGGCTTTGACGTCCCGCCGCCATCGGCTAGGCAGATGACAACGTTGTAACGAAGGGTGATCGCATGCGTGTTCTCGTTCTGGGCGGAGACGGATTCTGTGGCTGGCCGACGGCGCTGCACCTGTCCGCGCGCGGCTGGGACGTTTGCGTCGTCGACAACCTGAGCCGGCGCAACATCGACAACGAGTTGGAGGTCCAGTCCCTGACGCCGATCCGGACCATGGGCGAGCGGATCGCCGCGTGGACGGAGGTCAGTGGCCGGACCATCGACTTCGTCAATATGACGGTCGGCAAGGAGTTCGACCGGCTGGTGGCTCTGATCAGGGACTGGGGTCCCGACAGCGTCGTCCATTTCGCCGAACAGCGCGCCGCACCCTATTCGATGAAGTCGGCGCGGCATAAATTGTACACGGTCGACAACAACATCAACGCCACCAACCATTTGCTGGCGGCGATCGTCGAGAGCGGACTGGACGTGCATCTGGCCCATCTCGGGACCATGGGCGTCTATGGTTACACCACCGCCGGCCTGCGCATCCCCGAAGGGTATCTGAAGGTCACGGTCGATACCGATTTCGGCCCGGCCGAGCAGGAGATCCTGTTCCCGCCGAACCCCGGCTCGATCTATCACATGACCAAGACCCAGGACGCCCTGCTGTTCCAGTTCTACGCCAAGAACGACGGCGTCCGGATCACCGACCTGCATCAGGGCATCGTCTGGGGGACCCAGACCGAGGAGACCCGCCTCGACGAGCGGCTGATCAACCGGTTCGACTATGACGGCGACTACGGCACGGTGCTGAACCGGTTCCTGATGCAGGCGGCGGTCGGCTATCCGCTGACGGTGCATGGCACCGGAGGTCAGACGCGGGCCTTTATCCACATTCAGGACACGGTGCGCTGCGTCGAACTGGCGCTGAAGAATCCGCCCACGGCCGGCGATCGGGTCAAGATCCTGAACCAGATGACCGAGAGTCGGCGGGTGCGCGATCTGGCCGCCATGATTTCCACCATGACCGGCGCCGAGGTGCACAACGTTCCCAATCCGCGTCAGGAAGCGGACGAGAACGAACTGGTCGTGGCCAATGACCAGTTCCGCGATCTGGGCCTCAAGCCGATCACCCTGCGCCAGGGTTTGCTGGACGAGGTCACCGACATCGCTCGCCGCTATGCGGATCGCGCCGATCTGACCAAGGTCCCGTGCGTCTCGACCTGGAACAGCAAGCGGGCGGTGGCGGTCAGGACCGATCCGGTGGTGGCCATGCCGCCGGCCGCCCCGGTCCAGGCCCGGTCGGCCTGATCCCGTCACGGATGGCAGACATCGTTCCCCTGTCCCTGCTGGTCTTTGGCGGCGGCTGGCTGGGCCAGACGGCGGCGCGTGAGACGGTGCGGCGCGGCGGGCGGGCAGTCCTTACCAGCCGCGACGGCGCCCGCCGCGCGGCCCTGACCGGCGACGGGCTGACAGCCGTCGATCCGGTCGATGCGACGGCGCTGGCCGGGGCGGTCGCCGGGACCACGGCCATTCTGGTCTGCGCCCCGCCGGAGGCGACCGGCTGCCCCGGGTTGTCCGCCCTGCTGCCCGCGATCACGGCGACCGGCTCGTGGCCCGACTGGATCGGCTATGTCTCCTCCACCGCAGTCTACGGCGACCGCGATGGCGGCTGGGCCCTCGAGGACAGCGAACTCAACGCCGCCAGTCTGGAAGGCGCGCGCCGCGTCGGGGCCGAGCGCGACTGGCTTGAGGCCGGTCGGGGCATGGGACTGACGGTCCAGCTGTTCCGCCTGCCGGCCCTGTACGGCCCCGGGCGGTCGCCGCTGGACCGGCTGCGCGAGGGCACGGCCAGGCTGGTGCGCAAGCCCGGGCAGGTGTTCAACCGCGTCCATGTCGACGACGTGGTCTCGGGCCTGTTCGCCTCCATGGTCCGCCCCCGGCCCGGTGCGGCCTACATCCTGTGCGACGACGAGCCCGCCCCGGCCGATGTCGTCATAGCCGGGACGGCGCGACGGCTGGGCCTGCCCCTGCCGCCCGAGGTCGACTGGACCGACCCGTCGGTCAGCGAGGGCATGCGTCGCTTCTATCTGGACAACAAGCGGCTCTCCAACGCCCGCGCCAAGGCGGAGTTGGGCTGGCGGCCAAGATATCCGACGTGGCGCGAGGGATTGGAATCGATGCTGAGCGCCGTCGAGGCATAGTCGACAATCGCCCTCGACATCGTCGACAATCGGGCCTCGATATCATCGACATCGAGCCGTCGATATTATCGACACCGTCGAGACCATCGACAAACGCCACATCGCGTTCAAGCCGCGGGCGACCGCGTCGCGAGCGTCAGCGCTCTCCTAAAACGGCAGGAGATTGCGCTGGCGGCTGTAGGCCATGGTGCCGACATTGGCCCCGGCGCGCAGGCCGACACCGGTGCGGATCGGGGCCAGGACGATGCCGTCGGCGCGCTGGTAGTTCACGCCGAGGCCACCGACGAGATAGGCGGTCCCCTCGACCCCCGGATAGCGGCGGTAGAGCATGTCGGGGTGGTAAAGGCCGTAGACCAGGGTGAAGACCCGCGACGCATTTCCACCGATGTCCCAGCCGATCGAGATTCCCTGCCAGAACACCTCCTGCGAGGCCGAAAGGTCCTTCATGTGCAGGGCACCGCGGCCATAGCGCAGCCCGATGGCGGCGGCACCCGCCGCCTCCTCGCCGGCGATATAGGCGGTGGGGCGGTCGCCGTTGTCGGCGAAAATTCGCTCGATCACGCGACCGAGGGCTTCGGCGGCGATGCCCAGTTCGCGTGAGCCGGCCGCGACCAGTTCGTCGGCCGTATAGGCCGGCGCGGCACCGTCCGAGGCGATCGGATAGCTGGGATCGGACGGGCCGCCCGCGGTGGCGCAGGCGGACAGGCCCGATACACCGGCGGTGGCGGCGAGACCGGACAGGATCATTTGGCGACGGTGCATGGCGATTCTCTCAGCGCGGGCGGTGAGCGGGGACCGTCGCCGCCTTTTGCGTCAGCCTTGCGGCGACGAGGTTAACGAGAGATTGCCGAACCCCGTCCGCTTGGCGTCAATATTTGCCGCTCCGTGCGGTCAGCCAATCCATCAGCGCCAGCAAAACACCCGAGACGACGAAGGTCAGGTGGATGATCACGCCCCACATCGCTTCCTCGGTATCCAGCGGCCTGCCGTCCTTGCCGATGTTCATGAAGAATTTGAGCAGCTGGATGCCGGAGATGGCCACGATGGAGGCGATCAGCTTCATCTTCAGGCCCGCGAAATCGACGGTCCCCATCCACGGCGGCCGATCCGTCTCTCCGTCGAGATCCAGCTTGGAGACGAAATTCTCGTATCCCGAGAACATCACGATCAGCAGCAGATTGCCCGCCAGCGACAGGTCCACCAGCGTCAGGACCGCCAGGATGGCGTCGTCGGAACTCATGCCGGGTCCGGCCGCGAAGGCCTGGGGCACATAGTAGGCGAGGTCGCGCAGGAAGACGACCAGCAGCATCACAAGGGCCAGGGCCAGCCCGGCATAGAAGGGAGCCATGAGCCAACGCGACATGAACAGCCCACGCTCGAACGCCGTCTCGATCTTCGGCTTCATGCCCATGGTGCCCCCCGATTCGCCCAGACCCTTTTGGCGGGGCAACCGCGATCGATCAAGGTGGCGTCAGGACCGCAGGCGCGCACCGGACTTTTCGGCGGCGACGACGATCCGGGCCGACAAGGCCTCGATCCCGGCCTCGGTCAGGGTCGCCTCGACGGGCTGGATCACGACTTCAAGCGCCACTGACTTGTGACCGTCGGGCACGCCGGTTCCGCGATAGACGTCGAACACCCGGACCTCGGCGATCAGGGTCTTGTCCGCCGCGGCCACGGCGCGCGTCAGATCGCCGACCGGCTTGCCGTCCTCGAGGACGAAGGCGAAGTCGCGGGTCAGGGGCATCAGATTGGCCAGGTTGGCCGCGCCGCGCGCCTTGGACCTTGCGCCGCGCGGCTCGGGCACGGCGTCCAGCACGATCTCGAACGCCAGTGTCGGACCGTCGGCGTCCAGCGCCTTGAGCACGCGCGGGTGCAGGGCGCCGAACTCGACCATGACGGTCCTTGGGCCCAGCTGAAGCCGCGCCGAGCGTCCGGGATGCCACCAGTCGCGGTTCTGGCCCTGAACCAGTTGCAGCGAGCCGACCGGCGCGCCCAGCTCTTCCAGCAGCGCCATCAGGTCGCCCTTGAGACCGAACAGGGCGTCCTCGGCCGCGCCGCCCCAGTGCCGCGCCGCGTGGGGCGCGACCAGGCCGGCGACGACGGTGCGCTGGCCGGTCGGGCTGTCGTCCAGATAGATGGGCCCGATCTCGAACAGGGCGGCGTCGGCATGGCCGCGCGCGGCGTTGCGGGCGGCGGCCTGGATCAGGTTGGGCAGGACCGAAGGCCGCATGCAGTCCAGATCGGCGGCGATCGGGTTCTCGACCAGCAGGCGGTCATCCCCGCCGCCGAACAGGGCGGCGGTCGACTGTTTGGTGAAGGACCAGGTGACGGCCTCGGCATAGCCCATCGCCGCCAGCGCGCGGCGGGCGCGGCGGACGCGGGCCTGACGGGGGTTCAGCACACCGCGCGACGGGGCACCCTGATCGGGCAAGGGGGTGGATGGCAGGGCGCCGTAGCCCTCGATGCGGGCGACCTCCTCGACCAGATCGGCGGGTCCCTCGACATCGCGACGCCATGACGGCGGCGTGACGGTCCATGACTTGGCCCGGACGATCTCGAAGCCGAGCCGGGTCAGGATTTCGGCGATCCGGTCGTCGTCGAGCGACAGGCCGGTCAACTGGCCGACGCGGGCCGGGTCGAAGGCGAACGGGGCCGGGTCGGCGGGGGCCTTTCCAGCCACCACGACCTCGGACGGCTCGCCGCCGCACAGATCGAGGATCAGGCGCGTGGCCAGTTCCAGACCCGGAACCACGAAGGCCGGATCGACACCGCGCGCGAACCGGTACTGGGCGTCGGAATTGATCGTCAGCGTGCGGCCGGTCTGGGCCGTGACGATGGGATCGAACCAGGCGCTGTCGACGAAGACGTCTGTGGTCTCGTCAGAACAGCCGGTCGACTCGCCGCCCATAACGCCGCCGAGGCCGATGGTTCTGGCACCGTCGGCATCGGCGATGACGCACATATCGGCATCGACCGCGTAGGTCTTTCCGTCGAGCGCGATGAGGTGTTCGTGGTCGCCCGTGCCCGTCGCGACCTGCCCGCCCCTCACCACGATCTCACCGCCCACCAGCCTGGCCGCGTCATAGACGTGCAGTGGCCGGCAGCGGTCGTAGGCGATCAGGTTGGTGACATCGACCAGCCGGTTGATGGAGCGCAGGCCGATGGCCGTCAGTCGCCGCTGCAGCCATTCGGGCGACGGGCCATTTTTGACCCCGCGGATCAGCCGCCCGGCGAACACCGGGCACATCTCCGGTGCCTCGATGCGGATGGCGATGGGAGACGGATATGCGCCTGCGATCGGCATGACGGACGGCGTCTGAAGCTGGCCGAGGCTGGCCGCCGCCAGATCGCGGGCGATGCCGGCCACGCCCAGCCAGTCGGGCCGGTTGGGGGTCACTTCGAAATCGATCACCGGTTCGGAGCCGAACACGCCCGCCGCCGGGGCGCCTACAGCCAGATCGTCGGCCAGTTCCAGAATGCCGTCGCTCGAGCCAAAGGAGTCGGGGGCCAGCTCCAGCTCGGAGGCCGAGCACAGCATGCCGTTCGAGACGACGCCGCGCACGGGCTTCTCGACCAGGGTCACGCCGAGGCCGGGCACGAAGGCCCCGATGGGCGCGTAGATGGTGGTCAGGCCGGACCGCGCGTTGGGCGCGCCGCAGACGATCTCTTTCATCCCGTCGACGGTGTCGACCTGGCAGACCTGCAAACGGTCCGCGTCGGGATGGCGTTTGGCCGAGACGATCCGGGCGACCGTGAACGGGGCGAGCGCCGCGATCGGATCGAGAACCTCCTCGACCTCCAGCCCGGCCATGGTCATCGCCTCGGCCACGGCTGCCACATCGGCGTCCGTATCGAGGTGTTCCCTCAGCCAGGAGAGGGTGAATCTCACGCCCCGGGCTCCGACGGGGTCGAGGCGTCCGACAGGGGTTTGATTCCGCCCTCGAGTTGTTCCAGCAACTCGTCCGATCCGGCGAAACCAACCTGAACGAATTGGCAGCGAACGAAGCGGCAGTTCGACATGCCGATGACGCCGGCCAGTTTCGTGCGGCTGACGGGTCGGTACAGAAGATTTCTGACGTCCGTCGTCGTGCCCATGGCGCAGCTGTCGAAATTGGTCCCGTTCATGATCGCCATCACCGCCGGACCCTCGATCACGCAGTCGGTGAAGGTCTTGCCCTCGATGGCCATCTGGCCGACGTTCCAGTGCTGGACGGCCAGCAACGGAAGCCAGACGGCCTCCTTCTCGAAGCTGGTGCGCGCCACCTGGGCGCGGCCGGCGGCCTCTTCGGGCGACATGGTTGGGGTCGAGGTCGGGGGCTGGTCGGTCATGTTCGAAGTCTCTTGATTTCCGTTCTGGCCGTCAGCCGGTGGTCTTGACCTGGTCGATCAGCATCTGCAGCAGGTCATCGCTCCCGGTGATCCCGAGGGTGACGAACTGGCAGTTCGTGAAGGTGCAGTCGCGCACCGGGATGGCCCCGATGGCCATCGATCCGCTCAGCGGGCGGAACAGCATATTGCGCAGATCCCCGCCGGTGGCACCGAAATTGGTGCCGTCGAAACGGACGCCCTCGAGCACCAGCATCACCGCCGGGCCCTCGATCACGCACTCGTTGAAGGTGCGGCCTTCGATAACCCCTCCTCCGCCGGCCTGGATGTTGGCGCGACAGAGGTCGAAGAGGGCGAAATGGCCGCCGCTGATTTCCGTCGCTCGCGGATCCATTTCGCGGGACCTGACTTGCGGCGAGGTGGTCTGGCTGGTGGTCATCATGACAGTCCGCTGGCGGGATTGGGGGCGGCGAAGGCGGAGAAGCCGTAGTGGGCCAGCCATCGGGTGTCGGCGTCGAACATGGGGCGCAGGTCGGGGATGCCGTATTTCAGCATGGCCAGACGATCCACGCCCATGCCGAAGGCGAA
>Ga0105044_10008829_pt1 | contig 13822 bp, 13 predicted proteins | sample MAT01_FD_78092 | JGI IMG/M metagenome (GOLD analysis project Ga0105044, IMG submission 78092) | Freshwater microbial communities from Lake Fryxell liftoff mats and glacier meltwater in Antarctica - MAT-01 | ecosystem: Environmental > Aquatic > Freshwater > Ice > Liftoff microbial mat | place...
AATGGTACCGCATTTTTTCAGGCTGGCTGTTCAAGGAACGGCCCGACCGCAACATTGTTCAGCACCCCATTTATGATGTGTTTGTCAAAAGTTGTACGATGACTTTCCCCGGCGGCGAAGCGGTCGCACGGACAGTGTCCGGGGCGGCCCCGAAGCCCCCCCCCAGCGCATCAACCGCGCCCCAGTCGCCCGCGACAAATGGCGGAGACGGCGGGACCGATGCGCCCGCCCCACCTACGCCGGCTGAACCGCCTGCCCCGCCCGCCAAGGCCGAATAAAGCCGTTGCAAATAGGCGCGCTGGGGCATTTCAATGGCCCCAAGCGATGCAAGATGCGGCGTAATGAACTGGCAATCGAGCAGCCGCCACCCCCCGACGCGGAGCCGCGCGACCAGATGTGCCAGCGCAACTTTCGACGCATCGCGCGCGCGGCTGACCATCGATTCGCCAAAAAAAGCGCGGCCCAGCGTCACGCCATATAGCCCGCCGACAAGCGCGCCGTCCTGCCAGCATTCGACGCTGTGCGCATGGCCGCGCGCGAACAGATCGGTATAGCTCGCGCGGATGATGGCATTGATCCAGGTCGTTGGCCGGCCGGTCGCCGATTCCGCGCACAGCGCCACCATATCGGCAAAAGCGGTGTTGGTGGTGACGACGAAACGGTCGGATTCCAGCACTTTGCGTAAACTGCGCGACAGGTGGAAACCATCCAGTGGCAGGATCGCCCGGATGCGCGGCTCGACCCAGTGCACCGACGGATCATCGGCACCGTCGGCCATCGGAAACAGCCCCTGGGCATAGGCGCTGAGCAGCAAATTGGGGTCGATGATGGCTGGGCTCATCGACCCCATGGCACGCTTATTTCGCCGGTTTGACGAACTTCAGCGTCATACGGTCCGATTCGCCGATGGCGGCATATTTGGCGCGGTCGACATCGCCCTCGGCAAAGCGCGGGGGCAGGGTCCACACGCCCTTGGGGTAATCCTTGGTATCACGGGGGTTGGCATTGATTTCGCTGCGCTGGACCAACTTGAAACCGGCGGCCTCGGCAAAGGCAATGACCGAACTTTCCTTCATGTAACCGGATTTTTCTTCCAGCGCGATATCCTGATTTTCATTCAGCCGATGCTCCTCAACGCCCAGAATGCCGCCGGGCTTGAGCATTGCGTAGATCTGGCGAAAGGCCCCGGCCGTGGCATCAGCCCCGCCAAAGCGCCAATTGTGCACATTGCGAAACGTCAGCACCATGTCGGCGGTGCCATCGGGCAGTTTGGGATTGGTGCCGGCGTTCGGAAACTCGGCAAGCTTGATCGGGCCATAGAGCTCCGCGTTGGCGGTCTGCCATTCCTTGATACGATTAAGACCGCGATCCCATGGTGCGGCGGCATGCAGGACATTGCCATTGGCCTTGGCATAGGGTGCAAGGATTTCGGTATACCAGCCCCCTCCCGGCCACAGTTCGACGACTGTGCTGCCTGGCTTCAATCCAAAAAACGCGAGCGTTGCGGCGGGGTTGCGATATTCGTCGCGGGCAAGGTTTGCGGGCGTTCGGGTTGGCGCGGCCACGGCGGCGTCAATGGCCGACCGCGCGGCACTCGTGGCACTGCTGGCGGCTGCCCCGTCATCGGCATAGCTTGCGCACCCCGCCAGCAACGCCGCCAGCGGCAGCATTGCAGTCTTGACGAAAATGCGCATATCACTTCTCCCTATAATGTTTACGCGGCGCGCCGGGATGGTCCCTGCCGCCTATTATATGATAATGGAGCAACCGACCGCGCCATGCAAGGTTCTATGCTTACCCTTGGTTGCGCGGCTGCCGCGCTGACGGCGGTGGCGGCCTTTGCCGACCATCGCCGTAACCGCCGTGCCAATCTTGATCATGTCGGGTTCATGCCATGGCCGCTCATCAGCGTGATGGCGGTACTGACGGCGCTGTTTGCCTTTGCCGCTGCCATCAAGGGCGGATAACGGGGGCATTCAGGCTGCAGCCGCTGGTCAAGTTCGCATTCGTTGCGTCCTTCTTGATCGCAAACGGCAAGTTACAGATCGAGCAGCAATGACCACAGAATGTCGGTACAATAACCGGTGGCCAACGCGTCTCCGCGCGGTGCACCGCTTTGGCAAGAGTGCGCCGGCGCGGCTCTCTTGAGCTGGAATGAAACAAAACGGCTCGTCACGCCGTTCCCTCATATCACCAACAAAAAATAAAGGTCCATCATGAAAATTTTTCTCGCAATGTCTGCCGCGATGCTGCTGACAACTACAGCTGCGCCGGTATTTGCGCAAAGTGATCCGGCGACGGAGCAGCAGCGCGCGACCACACGCGATCGCCTCAGCGATATTTTCGGCAGCCTGTTTGGTGACCGCACCGGCGGCAGCGGCAGTTTGGAGTCGCAATGGGCAATGGGCCGAACCCCGTTGGGAACACAGCGTGCCCAGTTTGACGCACAGGTTGATGCCGAGGTGCGCTCAGGCGCCATCGCTCAATATGTCGGCACGCGGCTCAAGTCCGATTATGCCGATCTTGTTGCGCTCGAAACAAGCTATGGCTCTGATCGTCGGTTTACCACGGCGGAGCGGACCGAGCTTGCCAATCGCTACGCCGAACTGACGCGGGTGCTTCAGCTGGGCAGCTATAGCGATGATACCGAAAATATGGTGGTTGGCGTCGCTGAAGGCCGAGTTGACTTCAACCGCCGCGTCGATGCTGCAATTTCCAGCCGCCGCATTACGCGGGTCACCGGCACTCGCTTGCGCACGGATTATGCCGCCGTTGTCCGCATTGAGCGCGGCTATCTGAGAGATGGCCGTTTGACCGTTGCCGAGCGCGACGACCTTGAGAACCGGCTTGATGCACTTGATGCTCGCGTCGGCGATGTCGGCTATGGCAGCGGCGTTGTAGCAACGCCGCGCGCCAGGCTTGACGCCATCGCTCGTTCACTGCCGTCAAGCGGTCTAAGCGCATCGCTGCAAACGCAGCTGCGTATTGAGCATGAGGATCTTTCGCGGTTAGAAAATGCTTATGCGCGCCTCAGCGCAACCGCTGATGATCGCACCTACCTAGATCGCCGCATAACCGATCTTGAAATACGCGCACGCATTCGCCGCTAACGGTCAATCGTTGCCGCCGTTCCGGGATCGGCCAGGACGGCGGCATCGCGCTATAGACACGCCTCAAGATAGGGCTGATCGAACCCATATTGACGTGCTTTTTCCAGCGTATAGGGGCGAAGGCCCATCGATCGATATTCGCCAATAATCTTGCCGTCGGCGCTTTCGTCAAGATATTCGAATTTGAACAGCTCCTGGGTGACGATCACATCGCCTTCCATTCCGATGACTTCGGTCACGTTGGTGACGCGGCGCGAACCGTCGCGCAGGCGCTTGATCTGGATGATCAGGTCAACCGAATCGGCAATCTGTTTCGAGATGGCTTCCTTGGGCACCTTGATATCGCCCATCAGCACCATGTTTTCCATACGGCCCAGGCATTCGCGGGGAGAGTTGCTGTGCAGCGTACACATCGACCCGTCGTGACCCGTGTTCATTGCGGCCAGCAAGTCGAAGCATTCCTGTCCGCGCACCTCGCCCATGATGATGCGGTCGGGGCGCATACGCAGGGCGTTCTTGACCAGATCGCCCATCGTGATGGAGCCATTGCCCTCAAGGTTCGCAGGCCGCGTTTCGAGGGGTAACCAGTGCGGCTGTTGCAGGCGCAGTTCGGCGGCATCCTCGATGGTTAGCACCCGTTCGCCGGGGTCGATCATTTTCGACAGGGCGTTGAGCATCGTCGTTTTACCCGAACCCGTACCGCCCGAGATAACGATGTTAAACCGGCTCGCGCCAGCGATTTTCAACGCGGTGCACATTTTCTGGCTCATCGCGCCCCACTGACACAGCATGTCGAGTGTGATCGGTTTTTCCGAAAATTTACGAATCGAGATGGCTGTGCCGCGCAGGCTGAGTGGCGGGACAATGACGTTGACGCGGCTGCCGTCTTTCAGGCGGGCATCGGCCAGCGGCGTGGTCTGATCGACGCGGCGACCGACCTGGTTGCAAATGCGCTGGGCGATCTGGAACAGATGCTGTTCGTCGCGGAACTGGATGCCGGATAACTGCAACCGGCCGTCACGCTCGATATAGGTCTGGTACGGGCCATTGACCATGATGTCACTGATCTTGGGGTCGCACAGCAATTCTTCCAGCGGACCAAAGCCCAGCAGTTCGTCGACCAGCACCTTTTCCAGCGCGAATTGCTCGCGCCGGTTGAGCGTGATGCGCAGTTCGGCCAGCACTTCCAGGATGATCGGGCGGAACTCCTCGGTCAGCTCGTCCTTGGACAGCGTCGCCGCCGCTTCGGGATCGACGCGTTCGAGCAGGCGGGGGAGCACCTGTTCCTTGATTTTATGGACGCTGACCTCAAACCCTTCGGCCTTGGCAGGCTCCATCGCCTCGGCGGTCGAACGGGCATTCAGGCGGTTGATGGCATCATCGGGGCCGGGCGGCGCACTCGGAATGTCCGGTGCGTCGGCGGCTGGCAGCGATGCGCTGTCCACGGCTGGAAACTGGCTGCCGCCAGATATTCCACCCCCGGGGCCGCTTTGCATGGGGCGAGCCACGCCAAAAGCAGGGCGGCCTGCGGTTCCGGGGCGACGTCCAAATGCGCTCATTATCTTCGTTCCCGATCTTGCATTACTTGCGTGATTTGTGCCGCGAACCCGGCGATCAAATCTTTCCGATAAGGGTGAATAAAGCGGAAACTTTGACATTATCCTAATGACCCTGCAGGTGCGGTCGCGGGGGTGGGAATGGGCCAGAATACAAATATTGGTGCGGCCTGGACTTACGGGATTGCGGGCTTTGCGCTGCTGTCGCTTGGCGACAGTGTGGTCAAATCCATCGCTGGTGAATGGCCCGGGACCGCCGTAGCGGCGCTGCGCTTTGCGCTTGGCGCGGGCGGACTCGGCGTGCTGTTGTGGGCGCGTGAGGGCCGGGCGGGGTTCATGGCGCCGCAACTGATGATACAGGCGGCGCGCGGCGCGGCGCTGGCGGCCGCGTCGCTGCTCTTCTTCCTTGCGATATTTGCGATGCCGCTTGCCGAAGCGACTGCGCTCCAGTTCGTCAATCCGATGCTGACCGCGCTGCTGTCGGCCTGGCTGCTTGGCGAGCGTATTTCGCGTGCAGCATGGGGCGCGATCGCCTTGGCCTTTGTCGGGGTGTTGATTGTCCTGCGTCCCAATTCCGGGGTACTGGGCCTGGCGGCACTGCTTCCGCTGGGTGCCGCGCTGGGGATGGCGGCGCTGATGATACTCAACCGGCGCAGTGCGGGTCATGTGTCACCGCTTGCCGCGCAGTTCTTTGTTGCCGCTTTTGCGACGCCCTTTCTGCTCGTCACGGCGTTGCTGGGTCACGCCAGCGGTGCGCCCGCGCTGCATGTCGGCTGGCCCGAAACCAGTGTGGTTCTGCGCTGTGCACTGGTCGCAGTCAGCGCATCGGTGGCGCACGGGTTCATCTATCTGGCGACCATGCGCGCATCAGCGGCGGAAATAGCGCCAACCGTCTATGTCCAGATTATTGCCGCGACGCTGATTGGCATGGTCTGGTTCGGCGACTGGCCCGATGCCGCAGCGTTTGCCGGGACCGCACTGATCATCGTCGCTGGGCTGTGGCTGTGGTATACCAATCGTATTGGGGCAACCGCAGGTTGGTCTAAGTGACAACGCGCTCTGCAAGGATGGTCAGGCCGCGGTCGTTAACCTCGGCAAAGCCGCCTTCGATGTTGATCACCTCCGGCGCGGCAGTGGCGCTGGCATAGATGCTGACCGCGCCATTGCGCAGCGTCGCCATGAACGGGGCGTGCCCCGCCAGCACCGAAAATTCGCCCTCGGCCCCCGGCACGGTGACCATATGGACGCTTTCGCTGCGTTCCAGGCGGGTGGGGGTGACAAGTTCGAAATTCAGCATGGGTCAGGTTCCACTCTCCCTCTCCATGGGGAGAGGGTTGCGAAGACTTGGCGGCGCGCCGCCTGGGCGAAGCTGGGTGAGGGGGCCTGCTCCATCGGGCCTTCTGCCCCCTCATCGAACTCCGCCTAACCGCTTACAGCGGTAAGGCTCCATATCCTTCTCCCCGGCGGGGAGAAGGGGTTAATCTTACGCTACTTCAGCCGCCATTTTCTGGGCCTTGGCAACGGCTTCGTCGATCCCGCCGACCATATAGAAAGCGGCCTCGGGCAGGTGGTCATATTCGCCGTCGACCACTGCCTTGAACGATTTCACCGTATCCTCGATCGCGACGAACTTGCCCGGAATGTTGGTGAACACCTCGGCGACGTGGAACGGCTGCGACAGGAAACGCTGGATTTTGCGCGCGCGCGCAACGGTCAGCTTATCCTCTTCGCTGAGCTCATCCATACCCAAAATGGCGATGATGTCTTGCAAGCTCTTGTATTTTTGCAGCGTTTCCTGAACCCGGCGGGCGGTTTCATAATGCTCGCGGCCGACAACGGCTTCGGTCAGCACGCGGCTGGTCGAATCGAGCGGATCGACGGCGGGATAAATGCCCAGTTCCGAAATCGCCCGGTTCAGCGTCGTGGTGGCATCCAAATGGGCGAACGAAGCGGCAGGTGCCGGATCGGTCAAATCGTCGGCGGGCACGTAAATCGCCTGCACCGACGTAATCGACCCCTTGTTGGTCGATGTGATGCGTTCCTGCAGCGCCCCCATGTCGGTCGACAGGGTCGGCTGATAGCCCACGGCAGAAGGGATACGGCCGAGCAACGCCGACACTTCCGAACCAGCCTGGGTAAAGCGGAAGATATTGTCGACGAAGAACAACACGTCCTGTCCTTCGACGTCGCGGAAATATTCCGCGATCGTCAGACCGGACAGCGCAACGCGCGCGCGCGCCCCCGGGGGTTCGTTCATCTGGCCGAACACCAGCGCGACCTTTGATCCCTCCGACGTCGGGTTGCCGTCAGCATCCTTGGCGATCACCCCGGCGTCCAGAAATTCATGATACAGATCATTGCCCTCGCGGGTGCGCTCCCCCACCCCGGCGAACACCGACGTGCCGCCATGGCCCTTGGCGATATTGTTGATCAGTTCCTGAATCAGCACGGTCTTGCCCACGCCTGCGCCGCCGAACAGGCCGATCTTGCCGCCCTTGGCATAAGGCGCGATCAGATCGATGACCTTGATGCCGGTGACCAATATGCTGGTCTCGGTCGACTGATCGACGAAATCGGGGGCCTTGGCATGGATCGGCGCGCGCAGGTCGGTGACGACCGGGCCCTGCTCGTCAATCGGCTCGCCGACGACGTTCAGGATGCGGCCCAGCGTCTGCGGGCCAACTGGCACCATAATCTGCGCGCCGGTGTCGGTCACTTCCTGACCGCGCGTCAGGCCATCGGTCGCGTCCATGGCGATGGTCCGCACCGTGTTCTCGCCCAGATGCTGTGCAACTTCCAGCACCAGCCGGTTGCCGTTGTTGCTGGTCACCAGCGCCGACAGGATCGCGGGCAGTTCATTGTCGAACCGCACATCGACGACGGCGCCGATGATCTGAGTGATGCGGCCGACATTGTTGCTGGTCGCGACGGCGGCTTTCTTGGATTTTGCTGCGGTGGCCATGTCGATCTTTCCTTCAATTCAATGTGTTTTGCGGGCAGAATTTTGGTTGGTTGATAAGTGTCCACTGGTCTGTGGTCTCTCCCATCTTAAAGATGGCCTCATCCCGCACCCACGGCTTTTTGTTTAACTTGACCCTGAATGCACACCTGGTTTCTTCGCCTTCGTAGCACAGGACCTTCTTCAGTTTAATCTTTTGTCCGCCGCAATAGGTGCTCAGCATTTCTGCGATTTGTCCGCGGTACGGCATCATCGGTTGAACCGTGACACAGCCGCAAGCAAAGGCAGCAACCGCGATCATCTTCATTACAGCGCTTCCGCTCCTGCGATAATTTCAATCAATTCGGTCGTGATCGCCGCCTGACGCTGGCGGTTGTACACGATGGTCAGCTTGCTGATCAGGTCGCCGGCGTTGCGTGTCGCATTGTCCATCGCGGTCATCGACGCGCCCTGTTCGGATGCGGCATTTTCCAGCAGGCCTTTGAAGATCTGGATCGATACGTTGCGCGGCAACAAGTCGGCCAGAATTTCTTCCTCGCCGGGTTCATATTCCACCGCTGCATCCGTGGCGGCCGGGGCGTCACTATGCGGGGCGACCGGAATCAGTTGCTGACCCGTGGCTTCCTGAAGCAGCGCCGACCGGAATTTGCTGAAGAAAACATGGGCGACGTCAAACGCGCCGCCCGCGAACATGTCCATCAACTGGGCGGCGATTTCATTCGCCTGGTCAAACCCAAGGTTGCGGAACATGGTGGTGTCATATTGCTCGACGATCTGGCCGGGGAACAGGCGCGCGATGACCGGGCGTCCTTTGCGACCGACCAGAAAGAAGCGGACGGTCTTGCCCTGTGCTTGCAGCGCATAGGCCTTGTCGCGTGCGGCCTTGATGATGTTCGAGTTAAACGCGCCGCACAGCCCCCGGTCGCTGTTGAGCACGACCAGCAGGTGCGTCTGGTCCTTGCCGCTGCCGGACAGCAGTTTGGGCGCGCTGTCTGACACGCCGACCTTGCTGGCCAGGCTGGCGACAACGCCCTCAAGCCGCGCGGCATAGGGGCGCGCGGCTTCGGCCGCGGCCTGCGCCTTGCGCAGCTTGGCGGCAGCGACCATTTTCTTGGCCTTCGTGATCTTCTGGGTCGATTTGACCGAGGCGATCCGCCCTTTAAGTTCTTTCAACGATGCCATTTCGGCCCCTGTCCCCTCTCCCCATGGGGGGAGAGGTAGTGAAACTTGGCGGCGAGCCGCCTAGTGCAACTGGGTGAGGGGGGTGTCCACGCTGGCGTCGGACACTCTCACCCAACCCTCTCCCTCAAGGGAGAGGGGTTATTTTACGCAAAAATCTTTGCAAATGCTTTCAGCGCATCGACCAGCCCGGTCTTTGCAGTGTCGGTCAGATCGCGCGTATCGCGGATTTCTTTCAATACACCGGCGTGGTCGCTGCGCAGATAGGACAGCATCGCGCTCTCATAACGCGTCACGTCGGTCACTGCGATGGTGTCGAGATAGCCATTGGTGCCGGCAAAGATCGACGCGGTCTGTTCCTCGAACGGCATCGGCTGGAACTGTGCCTGCTTGAGCAGCTGGGTCAAACGTGCGCCACGGTTGAGCAATTTCTGCGTCGATGCATCAAGGTCCGACCCGAACTGTGCGAACGCTTCCATTTCGCGGTACTGCGCAAGCTCCAGCTTGATCGATCCCGACACCTTCTTCATCGCCTTGGTCTGCGCCGCTGATCCCACGCGGCTGACCGACAGGCCGACGTTGATGGCGGGGCGGATGCCCTGATAGAACAGGTTGGTTTCCAGGAAAATCTGGCCATCGGTGATCGAAATCACGTTGGTCGGGATGTAAGCGGAAACATCGCCAGCCTGTGTTTCGATGATCGGCAGTGCGGTCAGGCTGCCACTGCCATTGGCGTCGTTCATCTTGGCCGCACGCTCCAGCAAACGGCTGTGCAGATAGAAAACGTCGCCGGGATAGGCTTCGCGGCCTGGCGGACGGCGCAGCAACAGCGACATCTGGCGATAGGCGACGGCCTGTTTCGACAGATCGTCATATACGATTACGGCGTGCATGCCGTTGTCGCGGAAATATTCGCCCATGGTGCAGCCGGTATAGGGCGCAAGGAACTGGAGCGGGGCCGGTTCCGAAGCGGTCGCGGCGACGACGATGCTATATTCCATCGCGCCATTTTCTTCGAGCTGGCGGACAATCTGCGCCACGGTCGACCGCTTCTGGCCGACGGCGACATAGATGCAATACAGCTTCTTCGATTCGTCCGTGCCCTTGTTGGCCTCGCGCTGGTTGATAAAGGTGTCGATGGCCACCGCAGTCTTGCCGGTCTGACGGTCCCCGATGATCAATTCGCGTTGGCCGCGTCCGACGGGGACCAGCGCGTCGAGCGCCTTCAGGCCGGTCTGCACGGGTTCATGCACAGATTTGCGCGGAATAATGCCGGGGGCTTTCACCTCAACGCGCATGCGTTTTTCGGCGACAATCGGCCCCTTGCCATCGATGGGATTGCCCAGGCCATCGACAACGCGGCCCAACAGGCCCTTGCCCACGGGCACGTCAACGATGGTGCCGGTCCGCTTGACGACGTCGCCTTCCTTGATTTCGGCATCGCTGCCGAAAATCACGATACCGACGTTGTCCACCTCAAGGTTCAGGGCCATGCCCTGCACACCATTGGCGAATTCGACCATTTCACCGGCCTGGACATTGTCCAGGCCATGGACGCGGGCGATACCGTCGCCAACCGACAGCACCTGGCCAATTTCCGATACTTGCGCATCGGTGCCAAAATTGGCGATCTGGTCCTTGATGATCTTGCTGATTTCAGCGGCGCGGATTTGCATGACTTAGCCTTTCATCGCTTGCGCGAGAGTGTTGAGACGGGTGCGAATGCTGGCATCGATCAGCTGGCTGCCCAGCTTGACGACCAGCCCGCCCAATATGGCGGGATCGACTTTGGTGGCGATAGTAACGTCGCGGCCGACGCGGCTGCGCAGCTGGTGCTGCAATGCTGCAAGCTGATCGGCGTCAAGCGGGTGCGCGGTGGTCACCTGGGCGGTCACTTCGCCGCGATGCGCCGCAGCGATCTGACCAAAGGCGCGAATCATCACGGGCAGGTCGGCCAGCCGGCGGTTGTTGGCGAGCACGCCCAAAAAACGGGTGGTCAGGCCATCCAGCTTCATCGCGGCGGCAACGGCGGCGATGGTCTTGGCACCGTTGCTGCGGCTGACCAGCGGGCTGGTGACCAGCGCAGTCAGGTCCGCCGATTCGGCAAGCGCCACGCTCACTGCGGTCAGGCTTGATTCGACCGCTTCGATGGTCTTGGCATCGCGGGCCAGATCAAACAGCGCCGACGCATAGCGCCCGGCCAAACCTGCCGTAATATTTGCCTCTATGCCGCCGGAATTCTCCACGCGTGAACGTCCTTGTCAGTGGATCCCGTGGGGGATTTGGGTTGCCGTACAGGGGGCGCGAAGTTCGCACCCCACCGGCAAGGTCGCGGCGCGCCTAGCAACGATTTTGCTGCATTGCAAGGTGGGTTGGTCACACGCGGGGACGGCTTGTTCGCACCCATACACCTTGTGCTTGTCATGTCATCACGCTGTAAAGGTGGAAATATGCGCCCCACATTTTCTCGCGCTTCGCATTTCTGGCCTGGTTCCGAAAGCTTCTGAGCGCATACATGCTGAACTTAGGGTTCAATTAATTCCCAAAAGTCGCGCCCATTCTTTTTTTGGCGCCGCCGCAATCGCCGCTGACGGGTTCTTTTTTCAGGTCCGAACTGCTGCTACCAAAATCGGCGGGGAGCGGCTTGTTCGTGACCAGTTACCGGGTCATTTAGGCGTCTTTGTCAATTTCCCCCCGTCCCCACACATTCATACACCAGCCGTTCGTTCGGCGCCTCGGTCAGTGCGGCGCGGATGGCGTCTTGTGCCGCGCTCAGGCGGGCCAGCGTATCGGCATCGCTGGTACAGCTTTTGGTATCCGCACCGCTGCGCAGGCTGCGCAATTTGGCCAGCGTATCGCTGCCGGGTAACCACCGTTCGACACGGTAGATCGCACCATCCGCCGACAGCGCGGCGATGCCGACCGATGCGTCCTCGGTGGGCAGAAAGGTTCGGGTCCAGCCGCCCTCATCCGCTGGGGCATATTGGGTGCGCCCGCTGACACAGCCGTTCGCGCCCAGATCAATCGTCACATTGTCCGCCTTCGACACCGTAATCCGGCTGCGCTCGGGACGCAGGGTACAGACGCGCTGGCCGGTCGGGATCGCGGGAAGGGTGGTTGCCGTGCCGGCTGTCGGGGGCGCGGCTGGCGCTAATTCGACCAGCGACGGCCGCGTCACAAACAGCCCGGCCGCTGCCAGCGCCAACAGCCCGCCTGCGGCCCAGCCCAACCGCGACCGCGCACTGCCCGCGCGTGCCCAGACCCAGCCTGCGCCGGTGGCCATCGCCGCCAGCACCAGCAATACACCCGCCAGCGCCAGCCGGTTTTCGCGCGCGTTTAGTGCGGCCTCGGCTGCGGCGCGTTCGCGTTGCTTCAGCTCGGCGGCGGTGGCGGCATCGCGGTCGGCATTGGCGGCGTTGGCGGCCTTGGCCCCGACCTCCGCTGCGGCCCGGTCGCGCGCTTCGGCTTCGGCCAAACTCACACAGGCTGTGCCAATAGCGTTATAGCTTTGCCGCGATTCGGCGAGGAATGCGGTCAGCTCGCGCGCGGCCACGGCAAAGGCAAAGCCCGCATCGCCTTCATCCGCGCGCGTCATGAAACTGTTGATCCCGATCACCCGGCCGCAGCCGTCGACCAGCGGCCCGCCCGAATTGCCCCGCGCGATATTGGCGGTGTGGAGCAACGTCGCGATGCCCTGTACGCTCTGGATCGCCGAAATATCGCCTTCGGACCGGACGGGCGCGCGCGGCAGGATATAGTCATTCGCCGTGCGCGCGCTCGCCAGGTCAACATTGCCCGGATAGCCGAGCGCCACAACATCAAGCCCCGCTGCGACCGGCCCGGTAAAAATCGTTGCCGCCGGCACCCGCCCCTCGGTCAGTTCGATCAGCGCAAGGTCGCGCCGCGCATCAATCGCAATCAGCCGCGCGGCATAGCTTTTCTGCCCCTCTGACGGCACGACGCCGACAGCGACGTTGCCGGGATAGCGCACCGCCGATTCGACGACATGCGCGTTGGTGACGATCCGGGTTGGCGATACGGCGACGCCGCTGCCATGCCCAAACCCGACGACTTCGCCATCAACCATCGCGACGGTGACAACGCGCACTACCCCCCGCGCCGCCGCACCGACATCGTCGGCGGCATGGGCGGGGAATGCCAGCGGCAGGCAGACGAGCAGCAAGGTCAGCAAATACTTCATGACGCACGGGCTATGCGCCGTCGCCTGAGTAGGAAAGCATTTTCTCGATATGATCGCTTTGACCGCATGTTGCGGGATGCCGTCAGCGCCCTGTTGCGATAGACCGTATGAATGGATGCAAACACGCTTTCCGACGATGACCGCTGGGCCGCTGTGCTCCACCGCGACCGCGCGCTCGACGGAAAGTTCGTCACAGGCGTGCTGTCCACGGGTATTTATTGCCGCCCCAGCTGTGCCGCGCGGCATCCGGCGCGGGGCAATGTGCGCTTTTTTGCCAATGGCGCGGCGGCGCGGGGTGCGGGCCTGCGCGCTTGCAAGCGGTGCTTGCCCGATGATGTGACCCGCGACGAAGGCGCGGTGCTCGCCGCCATCGCTGCGATCCAGGACAGCGAAGAACCGCTGGCGCTCGCCGATCTGGCGCGGCGTACCGGCTATTCCCCCGCCCATTTTCAGCGGGTCTTTACCCGCCATACCGGCTTGTCACCCGCTGCCTTTGCGCGCGCGCTCCGCGCTGAACGGGCGCGCACTATCCTGGCTGGGGCGGCGCGTGTAACGGACGCGATTTATGATGCGGGCTATTCGGCCCCGTCGCGTTTCTATGATGAACAGGCGGGGCGGCTGGGGATGACGGCGTCAGCATGGAAAAATGGCGGGCGCGGGGTGACCATCCACTGGGGGGTCACCCCGACATCGCTGGGGCCGATGCTGGTCGCGGCGACGGACAAGGGCGTCTGCCGCCTTGCCTTTGGCCTGACGGGCCACGATCTGGCGGCGCAATTTCCAAAAGCCACACTGGTACAGGGCGGCCACGCTTTCA
>Ga0105044_10008830_pt1 | contig 13821 bp, 16 predicted proteins | sample MAT01_FD_78092 | JGI IMG/M metagenome (GOLD analysis project Ga0105044, IMG submission 78092) | Freshwater microbial communities from Lake Fryxell liftoff mats and glacier meltwater in Antarctica - MAT-01 | ecosystem: Environmental > Aquatic > Freshwater > Ice > Liftoff microbial mat | place...
GCCGCGTTGAAGGTGATGGTCAACGTCCCGCCGACCCCGCCCGCCAGCGTGCCGATGATGACGCCGCCGAAGGTCACGTTCGCCCCCGACAGGCCGATCTGGCCCGCCGCCGTCCCCTCGTTCCGCACCGAGGCCCGGTCCTCGGCCAGCAGGCCCGACAGGGTCAGGGTGCCGCCGGTGAAATCGTCGTCCGGGTCGGTGAAGGTGACATCCGCGTCCAGCAACTGCGGCGTGGCGTTGACGGTGTTCTCCTCCACCGTGATCGTCGGGGCGAAGCCGGTCAGGGTCGGTGCGGTCATGACAAAGGGTCCGGAAATCAGAAACGAGGCCGCGATTCCGCTTGGCGGCACGGCACTTGAAATGCCGAACGGGCCAGCGGTCGATCCCCTGCGCGCGTCACTCTGGGGTCAAGCTTTCGACAGCTCGACCATCATCTGGTAGTGTAACGTAGGTCAACGACGTTCGCCGACCGTGAGACGCGGCGCACAACCTTTGAGACCGTCGGCAAAAATGCGGAGCGAGGAAGTTGTCTGATCCGGCCGCAGACACGAGGAAGACTCCCGCAGCGCCATCCATCCTGGTCGGCCGGAATCTGGACCGGTCCACGCGGGTCGAGGCCTGGCGACAGGCGGTCTCGGCCATCTATGATCTGGCGGATGTCGATCCGGACACATTCGACTGTGGTCTGCAGTCGTGGAATCTGGGTCCGGCGGTGCTGGGCGAAATGTGGTCGACCGGCAATCGTTTCGTGCGCTCCGAGGGCAAGGTCGCCGCCAGCGGACTGGATCACTATCTGATCCAATTGCTGACCCGCGGTCGCAGCGTGGTCAGGGATGGTGCGCCGGAGATCGACTGGCTGGTCGGATCGGTTCGTATCCTCGATATGGCGCGTCCGGTCCAAACCCAGGCCGAGGCCTTTGCCAACATTACGCTGATCGTGCCGTGCGCGGCGGTGCAGACGATTCTGAACACCTCGGCCGACCTGCACGGCGTGGTCCTGCCGCCAGGCTCGAACGGAGCGATGGTGTTGGGCGGCTTCATGCGCACGTTGGCCGCGCGCGCCGACAGCCTGACCCAGTCGGAGGCCGAGGCGTTCGGGCGCGGCGCGGCAACCCTGGTCGCCTCCTGTTTCGAGCCATCGGTCGCCGGCCGAATGCGGGCGCATAGCCCTGGTGCCGGGGCGACACGCTCGAAAATCCAGGGCTTCATCGAAGCCCGGCTGGGCGATCCGGACCTTGATGCGACGGCGATCTGCGAACAATTCGGCCTGTCACGAGCCACGCTTTACCGCTTGTTCGCGCCGCTGGGAGGGGTCAATGCCCATGTTCGCTCGCGGCGCCTGAATCGCGCCTATCGGAACCTGCGCCGCAGCGCAGCCGATCAGGCGCGGGTGTCGGACATCGCCCGGGAACTGGGGTTTCGCAATCTGTCCAGCTTCAGCCGGGACTTCCGTGTGCGGTTCGACGCGTCTCCGCTTGACGTTCGGCGACAGATGAGTCCGATTTCGGACCCCGATGGAATGCAGCCAACCCAAGGTAGTTTCAAGCATTGGCTTGAAGGCCTCTAGCTCACCTACGCCCAGCCTGCGGGCCCTCGTCGCCCCGACGGCCCGGTCCTTGCGGAATTCGCCTCAGAAGAGGTGTTTTCCATGGTCTGGACCGCGATTTCGACCCGGAATGAGACAACCCCCATCGTTCGGGGCGGGTGGCTCGATGCTTTGCGTTTCATTGTGGCCGGCCTGATCATCCTGCATCACTTCCAGGGCGCCGGGCCGGTTCCGCTGGCCGAGGGCCTGCATCCGGTGTTCGAGCGGGGCGGGTTCCTGCTGACGAATTTCTTCATCATCGACAGCGGCTATGTGCTGATGCGGGTCTATGGCGCGTCGGTCGCCAAGGGGTCGATGTCGGTGGGCGACTTCTTCGCCAAACGCTTCCTGCGGGTCTGGCCCGCGCATATCATCATGGGGCTGAGCTTGGTGGCGCTGGTCGTCGGCGGCTCGGCCATGGGTGTCGGCCCGCGGGCCCCGGAATGGTTCGCCTGGGACCAGCTGCCGGCGCAGCTGGGGCTGGTGCAGGCGTTCGGGGTTCCCGGCGGCTACGGCTGGAACGCGCCCAGCTGGTCGATCTCCGCCCTGATCGGCTGTTATCTGGCCTTTCCGTGGATCCTGAAGGGGCTGGTCCGGCTGGGGCCGTGGAGCGTGCTGGCTCTCGGGGTCGGCCTGTATCTGCTGGCCAACCAACTGACCTGGAGCCTGCTGGGTTATCCAGTCTATCAGATGCCGATGGGCTTCGGCTTCATCCGCGCCCTGCCGCTGTTCGTGCTGGGCATGGCCCTGGCCTGGTTCGCGCAGAAGGTCTGGATCGCGCCGACACTGGCCGGTTGGGCCGGGATCGGGGCGGCGCTGATGCTGGGCTTCGTCCAGTATTTCGACAAGAACGCCCTGATCTCGCTGGTGTGTATCTCGATCATCATCCTGGCGGCGGGGGCCGTGCCGACGCTCCGGCCCTCGAAATGGATCGAGAAGGCGGCGCAGGTGTCGTTCTCGATGTTCATCACCAATGAGGTGGTCCGCATCGCCTGGTTCGGCGTCGCCAATCTGGTGATTGCAAAGCTCGCCCTGCCGGTCGCGGCGCAGTGGGCGTTGTGGGGCGCGGGCGTGGTCGCGGCCTTCGCCTTCGCCTTCCTGTTCCATGCCCTGATCGACAGCCCGATCCAGGACCGCATCCGGGCCTGGCTGAAGGGCCGGTCGCGGGCGCGGCCGATGCCGGGGGGCCAGCCGGTGGTGTCGCTGGAGGGCTGAGTCCGGTCCGGCGGCAAACCTGGATGCGTCCGGCCCGAATCTGGTCCAGAACGGTCGCGTGAGCCCGACCGATCCCAACGACCCCCACGCCCTGGTCGCCGCCGCCGACGCCGGAGACCCGGACGCCGCGCACCGGCTGGCGGTGATGTCGGCCATGGGTCTGGGCGTTCCGCAGGACTGGCGCCGTGCCCTGACGTGGCTGGCGCGGGCGGCGGAGCACCGCCATCCGACGGCGGGACAGCAGTTGGTCCTGCTTTCCGACATGGTGTTTCTGGAGGGCCGCTGGACCGATGTGGCCGACAGTATCGACATCGCCGCCTGGATGAAGGCCCCGCCGCCACGGGTGCTGAGCGAGGGACCGGCCATCCTGGTCATCGAAGGCTTCCTGCCGGGCTCCGTCTGCGACTGGATCAGGACGCGGGCAGAGGCGATGACCGAACCGGCGCTGGTCTATGATCTCGCGACCGGCGCGGGGCGACGCGAAAGCGTGCGCACCAATGCCGCCGCGCGGATCGATCTGGAGCGAATGGACGTGGTTCTGGCCGTGGTGCGCGAGCGGATCGCGCGGGCCGCGGGCCTGCCCGTGCCGGGTCTCGAGTGGACGCAGGTGCTGCACTATGCGGTCGGCCAGACCTTTGACTGGCACGTCGACTGGCTGGACCCCGCCCTGCCCGGCTACGCCGCCGATCTGGCCGCGCGGGGCCAGAGGATCGCGACCCTGCTGGTCTATCTCAACGACGATTTCGAGGGCGGCGAGACGGCGTTCGAGGCGGGTGGATTGAGACACAGGGGGCGTAAGGGCGACGCCCTTCTGTGGGCCAATACATTGCCCGACGGCTCGATCGACCGGCGCACCCTGCACGCGGGCCTGCCGCCGACGAGGGGCGAGAAATGGGTGCTGTCGCAGTGGCTCAGAGGGCGGGCGCCGACCGGCTGACGTTCTGGCGGGCGGGCGCCGTCAGATCGGCATGCGCATGATCTCCTGATAGGCCTGGATCACCTGGTCGCGGACGGCCATGACGGTTTCCAGCGAGGCCTCGGCCGACGAGACGGCGGTGACCACGTCGATCAGACTGCCCTGGCCCTGGACGGCGGAAGTCATCTGGGTCTCGGCGGCGCGCGAGGTGGCGGTCATGTCGCCCATCACGCTGGTCAGCATTTCGGCGAAGCCGGACTGGCCCGCGCCGGCGGTCGGGGCGACCGGCATGGCGCCGTCCTGGATCGCGGAATAGGCGCGCGCGGCCATCAAGGGGTTCATGGCTCAGTCCCTATTTCTTCAGCAGGTCGAGGATGCGGGCGTCCATCGCCCGCGCCGTCTCGATGATGTTCAGATTAGCCTCGTAGGCGCGCTGGGCCTCGCGCATGTCCATCGCCTCGACCAGGGAGTTGACGTTGGGACGCAGCACATAGCCCTCGGCATTGGCCGCCGGATGGGACGGATCGTAGTCCGTGCGGAAATCGCCCATGTCCGGCCGGACCGAGGCGAGGATCACGCCGGTGACACCGTTGATCTCGCGCGCCTGGAAGACCGGGATCTGCCGGCGATAGGGCTGGCCACCCGCGACCTGGGCAGTCGATTCGGCGTTGGCGATGTTCTCGGCGATGACCCGCATGCGCGACTGCTGGGCCTTGAGCGCGCTGGCGGCGACGGCCATGGCGCTGTTGCGGGGCGGGATCGGGTCGGGCATCGGCTATTCCTCGATCAGCGGCCAGGGGCGCGGGCGGCCATGCGGAGCATCTGCATGGATTTTTGGTACAGGCCGATGGCGGCGTCATAGGCCATCCGGCTCTCGGCCATCTTCAACATCTGTTCCTCGACCACGACCGAATTGCCGTCGAGCGTGGTCTCCGAGTCCGGGGCCGCGCGGCTTTCGAAACGGGCGGTCGCGCCGGCCGGGGCGATATGCATGGCGCTGGTGCGGGTCATGCGGACCCCGCCCCCGCCCTCGCGCAGCGCGGCGGCGAAATCGGTGGGCTGGTTCAGGTCACGGCTGACGTAGCCGGGCGTGTCGGCATTGGCGACATTCTGGGCGATGACGCGCTGGCGCTCGTCCAGCCAGGACAGGCGGCCCTTGATCTGGCTGAGCAGCGGCAGGTCGGTGAAGCCCACGGACGACTCCTGCGGGGCGGATCGCCCCTCTTGAGATGGGCAGAAACTGCCGCCTTCATGGTTAACGGGGGGTTATCTCAACGCGGCGTTAACCATGATCGCCGAAGGCTGGGGCATGAGTTTCCTCGACCTGCTGCGGGCCCTGTTCGCCCTCGCCTTCACGCTGGGCATCATCGGCCTGGCCGCGTGGGCGGCGCGCCGCTATGCGCCCCAGCTGATGGCGCGCCTCAGCGCCGAGCGCGGCGAGCGTCGGATGAAGGTGGTCGAGACCCTGATGCTGGACCCGGCCCGCCGCCTTGTGCTGGTCCGGATCGACGACGAGGAACGGCTGCTGATCCTCGGCGAGGGCCGCGAACTGATCGAACCCCGCGGCGCCGAATCCGGTTCGGGAGGCGCGCTGTGACCCTGAAGGGCGTGTTCGTCCTGCCCAGCCGCGCCGAGCTGAAGCGGGCGGCGATGCTGTCTCTGCTCACGACCGGCTTTTGCCTGCTGTGGCCGCTGGTGGCGCTGGCGCAGGATGTGGCGACAGGCGGCGCGGGCGCGGCCATCAACGTCGACCTGGGCACCGGCTCGGGCCTGACCGAACGGGTGGTCCAGCTGGTCGGGCTGATGACCGTCCTGTCGCTGGCACCGTCGATCGTGATCATGACCACCAGCTTCGTCCGCATCGTCGTGGTGCTGTCGCTGCTGCGCACCGCCCTGGGCATGCAGCAGTCGCCGCCGAACGCCGTGCTGGTGTCGCTGGCCCTGTTCCTGAGCGCCATCGTCATGGCTCCGACGTGGCAGGACGCCTATGATTCGGGCATCCGACCCCTGCTGGACCAGCAGATGGAGCTGCCCCAGGCCTTCGATGCGGCATCGGAACCTGTGAAGACTTTCATGCTCGCGCAGGTGGACCAGGACGACCTGGCGCTGTTCGTGCGGCTGTCCGAGCTGGAGGCGCCCACGGCGGCCGCGGACCTGCCGCTCCGGGTGGTCACCCCGGCCTTCATGATCAGCGAGTTGAAGCGGGCCTTCGAAATCGGATTTCTCCTTTTCGTTCCGTTCCTTGTGATCGATCTGGTGGTCGCCAGCGTGCTCATGTCGATGGGTATGATGATGCTGCCTCCGGTGGTGATTTCCCTGCCGTTCAAGCTGATCTTTTTCGTGCTCGTGGACGGTTGGCGGCTGGTCGCCGGGAGCCTCGTCGAGAGCTTTCAGCGCGCGTCCGGATCAGGGTAAATCCCCCGTCCGTGGGACTTTCCCGCCCGAAGTCGCTTGCCAAGCGAAGAAAAAGCGGCGTCAATCCGTCCGTCATCGCCCTTTTGACGGGGCGAGCTTCAATCGGGAAACGACCCATAATGACCACTCAATCCGAACTCATCGCCGCCGTTGCCAAGGACGCCGGTGTCTCGCAAGCCGACGCTGGCCGCGTCCTCGACGCCATCGTCAAGACCATCCATTCGTCGCTGATCGCGGGTTCGGATGTCCGCATCTCGAACCTCGGTGTGTTCGACACGGCCGCCCGCGCGGCCCGCGAAGGCCGCAACCCGGCCACCGGCGCGACGATCAAGATCGCCGCCTCCAAGGCCGTGCGCTTCCGCGTATCGAAGCCGCTGAAGGATGCGGTCAACAAGTAGGACCGAACCCGGCATCCCTCACCCCGGCGAATGCCGGGATGGCCGGATCAGGTGGCTGGTTGAGGACGGGCGGGCGCCGCGGGTCGGTTCCCGCCCGTTTTCGCTCTCAGCTCGGTCTTCATGGACGCGACCCAGCCGGCGAAGGTGTCCGCCGATCCGGCCATGGCGGCGTAGTCCCCGGGGGCGGCCCCGCCGTCAGCCCCGTCGTCCAACGCGATCGACAGCGCCGTCTTCGCCCGCGCACCGGCGATATAGGGGCGATAGTTCCGCGACAGCCGGGACAGGGCCCCGGCGTCGCGGCTCAGAGAATAGCCCACGCCGGCGCGGATCAGACGCGCCTCCTCCTGGGTGGTCAGCGCCGCCGGATCGCGGTGGCGTTCGCCCAGAAAGGCCTCGTAGAGGACCGCGGCCTGGGCCCATTTTTCCTGTTTCCAGAACACCTCGGCGCGGACATCGCGCGCCTCGGGCGAGGCGTCGGTGCCCAGAACCTCCAGCGCATGATCATAGCGGCCAAGCTGCGCCAGGGCCCGAGCTTCAAGAGCCCGGCGTTCGGTATTGAGGGCGGACGGCAGGATGGTCGTGCGCGAGCCCCAGATGGCCTGCAGCGCCGGCTCGGGCTGGCGATCCATCAGATAGACGGCGGCCAGATCGGTCGCGACCTGGGCCTTGGCCACGCCCTCGAGGCGGTTATCGACCTGGTATTTCAGCAGTTCGGCGGCCTGGTCCAGCAGGTCGACATCGACCAGACGTCGGGCCAGTCGACGCACCATCTCATCGCCGTCGGCACCGATGGGGGTCAGTTCGCGAAAGTCGTAGAACAGGCCCAGCGCCTGCACCGGCTGAAGCCCGTCGGCACCGCCCTCGAGAAACAGCATGCGGAAGGCCGCGCCCAGATCGGTCTGGATTTCGGCGGCACCTTCCAGCCGGCTCATATTGGGCCCGGCCCCCTTCAGGGCGGTCAGCGCCTCGCGGTACAGCCCTTGCGACAGATACAGCTGGCCCAGCTGGCGGATGACGGCCAATTCGGTCGAGTCGCCACGCCAGCGCCACCGCAGGCTTTCCAGTTCTTTCGCGGCAGCGTCTGCCTTCATCGTGCCCTTGGCCAGCGACAGTCGCACGACCCCCAGTCTGGCGGGCACCGAAACGGCGTCCAGCGGCGCGCGACCGATCGCCGTATAGACGGCGAGAGCCCGGGCGGACTGGCCGTCCAGTTCGAACAGTTTGGCCTGCACCAGACGGGCGGTCAGCTGGTCGGCGGCCGGCGCGTCCTGGCTGAAACTGTAGGCCAGCAGGGCGCGCGCCGACTCCAGGTCGCCGGCCTCCAGCGCCGCCAGCGCATGAGCGGCCCCGAAACGGGCCCGCCACGGGGGTGGAAAATCGTCCACCGCCACAGCCCCGGCGGCGAAGGCCAGACGGGCCTCGGCATGGTCGCCCTGGGTCGAGGCGATATAGCCGCGCCAGACGGCGGAGGCGGGATCGCCGGCGACGGCCGCAGAGGCGAAATCGCCCTGGGCCTCTTCCATGCGGCCGATGGAGGCGCGGGCCGCGCCCCGCAGGCCGCGCAGTTCGGGCTCGCCGGCCATGCTGGGGGCCTGGGCGACGATGGTGTTCAGCACGCCGATCGCCTCATAGGATAGGCCGGAGCCCACCAGAAAACGGGCAAACATGAACCGGGCCTCGGCCGGGGCGCGGGGATCGTCGCCGGCTGCGGCGGACTCCTGGGCCGCCGCGTCCTGCAGCTGGCGGTAGCGGGCGGAGAAGCCGGCGTGACCGGGATCGGCCCAGCCGGCCAGGATCAGGCCCGCATATTTCGCCCTGCCCGGTCCACCCTCAGCGGTGGCAGCGGCGGCATCAAGGCCGGCCGAGGGCGGGGACAGCGTCAAGCCGGCGGGCCGGCTGATGGTGACCAGATCGCCTTCGGCCTGGATGGCGAGGTCGGTCGCCGTGGTCTCGACCGCCAGGCCCTGCGCTGTCGGCAGAAGTGCCAGGTCGACCGTGCGGCGGCGATCGGCGAATCCCTTGCCGGGGGCCAGGGCGGTGACGGCGGCGAACCGGTCTCCGGCCAGCGGATCGGTCAGCCAGATCGCCCGGGTCGCGCCGGCCATGCGCGCCACGAGAACCGGCTCACCGCTGTCGTCCCGGTCGACGGCGACTCCCTCGACAGCGACCGGCGGCCCGCCGATGACCACGGTCCAGGTCGCGCCGGTCGAGGCCGCCGACACCGCCAGTCCCTTGGGCGCGGCGATGCGGACGGCGACGTGGTCGGCCCCCGGCGTCCAGCGGGCGTCGGTCGCGGGACCCAACTGCCTTGCGCCCGACATATCCAGCCGGGCAGTGGTGTCGAACACCACCCAGACAGCCTCGCCGCGACGGAATACGGCGGCCCCGACCGGTTTTGTCCAGCCGAACGTCAGCGTCACCTTGCCGGCCGTGGCGACGGCGGTGACGGGCACATTGGCGGCGGCCGATGCCGTCTCAGCCACAGGCACGGCCGGGGTGGCATAGAGGTTCAGCCAAACGGCGCCGTCGGCCGAGCCGGTGCGGACGTCGGCCCCCTCGGCCAGCGTCAGCACCAATTCGGTCGCGCCCTGCACGGCCCGGGTCTCGACCCGGGTCACGCCACGGGGCGGATCGACCTTGAGCCGCGAGACGTCCGGGGCCGCCGTCGAGCCGATGCGGACGATGACGTCCCGGCCTTCGCGTCGGAAGCGGGACCGGGCACCGATGACGCCGGCGAACTCGACCCGCGTGAATTCGGCGTTGGAGCCGACGCGGATACTGATCGGATCCAGCGTCGCGCCGGCCTCCTGGGCCAGCGGTGCCATGGGCGCGAGCACGACCGCCCCGGCCGCGGCGACGGCCACGGTCGTTCTGAGCAGACTTTTGCTGGAGGAAGCCCCGGACATGCGCGCGCACCCTCGCGCGAGCGGCCTTTCAGCGCGGTTAACGGTTGGTGACGACGGGACGCGTCCCTTCCGGCCGAACAAGCGTAGCTGCGCCCGAACCGGAGCCCGCCATGACCCTTTTGCCCCTGATCGCCGCCATCCTCATGCAGGCCGTCGCCCCGGCTCCGGCGACGCTGAACGGGGCGTGGACGGTCGACCTCTCGGCCGATCCGGCCCAGCCCTATGTCAAGCCGATGAACCTGATGCTGGCGGCCGACGGCACGGTGACCGGCGACTTCTATGACAGCACCATCGAGGCCGGGCGTTGGAAGGCGCAGAACAGTCGTCTGTGCGTGTCTTTCCGGACCACCGACGGTGTCGGACCCTATCACACTGCGGCCTGCCTGGCCGGCGACCGGGTCGAGGGCCAGACCTGGGCCGAGCAACGCGATTTCGTCTTTGTCTGGAACGCGACCCGAGGCGGGCCGGCGGGCTGATCCCCCGTTGGAGCGGGTCTTGGCGGATGTCTTGCATCCCGCGCCAATGCGGCGCGTTGCGGGACCACCGGGACGCGCCGACACACGGCGGGGCCTCCCTGTCAGGACCCGCCCATGACCGACACCCTGTATCCGCGCCTGAACACGCTTTCCACCGGCCTGCGCAGCCGCTGTCCGCGGTGCGGCAAGGGACCGCTGCTGACCGGCTTCCTGACCATCCGCGACGCCTGCCCCGCCTGCGGACTGGACTATGGTTTCGCCGAACCGGCCGACGGCCCGGCCTTCTTCGGCATGAGTCTGGTGGGCATCATCGGCATGGGCCTGTTCATGTGGTTCGAGTTCACCGTCCATCCGCCGGTCTGGGTGCATATGGTGGTGACCATGCCCCTGCTGGTGGTCGGCTGTCTGGGCGTGTTGCGGCCACTGAAGGGCTGGCTGGTGTCCGAACAGTACATCCACAAGGCCGCGCCGCCGGTGTTCGAGAGCAACGGCGGGCACGGCGAGGGGTCGAAATGGCGCTAGACCGCCCCGTTTGACTTCCCGCCCGATGACGCGCCCCTTGCGGTCGTCCCGGGGAGGGACGCGGCCATGGCCATCGAACAAATTCTGTCATGGCTGCTGATCCTGGTGCCCGTCGTCATCCTGACCATGGCGGCAGTGATGATCATCAGGCGCAAACGTTAGGGCCGCAGGCCGCTCAGACCAGGAACAAGCCCACGCCCGCGGCTGCCATCACGACCGTCGCCGTCCAGCCGAGGATCTTCAGGGTCGGGCCGATGACGAACGGCCCCATCACCGATTTGCGCGAGGCCAGGATCATGGCGACCACCATGATCGGCACGGCCACGAGCCCGTTGAGGACGGCGCTCCAGACCAGGGCCTGGATGGGATCCACGTCGGTCAGGCTGAGCGCCACCCCGCCCAGGGTCGCCGCCGCGATGATGGCGTAGAACCCCGGGGCCTGGCCGAGTTTGCGGTCCAGGCCCATGGGCCAGCCGAAGGACTCGGAAATGGCATAGGCCGCCGATCCGGCCAGCACCGGAATGGCCAGCAGACCGGTGCCGATGATCCCCAGGCTGAACAGCCAGAAGGCCATGTCGCCGGCGATCGGCCGCAGCGCCTCGGCCGCCTGGGCCGCGCTGTCGATCCGGGTGATGCCGTTGACGTGCAGGGTCACGGCCGTCGTCAGCACGATGAAGAAGGCGATCAAACTGCACACCGCCATACCGGTCCAGGTATCCAGCCGGATGCGGCGCAGTTCGGCGTCGGCCAGTTCGGGGGTGTTGAGCAGGGACCGTTTCTCGGGGTCCGGACCCAGGTCCTCGACCTCCTGCGAGCTCTGCCAGAAGAACATATAGGGGCTGATGGTGGTGCCGAACACGGCCACGACCATGGTCATGAAGGCGGGCGTCAGCACGATCTCCGGCACGAACGAGCGCCAGATCACCTCGCTCCAGGGAATCTTCACCGTGAAGACGACGCCGACATAGGCCAGCAGCGACAGGGTCAGCCATTTAAGCACCCCGACATACCGTTTGTAGCTCATGAAGACCTCGAGCATCAGGCAGACGAGGCCGAAGGCGACCGCATAGACGACCTTGTCGACACCCGGCGCGATCAGGGTCGCCGCAGCGGCCATAGCGGCCACGTCGGCGGCGATGTTGATGGTGTTGGCGACCAGCAGCAGCAGCACCAGAATCGCCAGCAGCCAGACCGGAAAGGCCCGCAGGATATTGGCCGCCAGCCCGTGTCCGGTGACCCGGCCGATCCGGGCGACGATCTGCTGGATGCCGGCCAGAAGGGGATAGGCCAGCACTACGGTCCACAGCATGTTCAGGCCGAACATCGCCCCGGCCTGGGAATGGGTGGCGACCCCGCCGGGATCATCATCCGCCGCCCCGGTGATCAGACCCGGACCGAGGCGACCCAACAGGCTGGGTCTGCGGTCGCCGGACTGGTGATCGGTCATGGTGCGTCTCATGCGGCGGTTAGCCGTGCGGACGGTCTTTATACGGGTTCGGCGGCCGGAACGACATTGCCGGTCCTGACCGGTCGGGCCGGTCTGGCGGGCACCGGTTCAACAGACCCCGATCCGTAAGCAGGCTCCTCTACAGGCCCCTGAATCCGGACGATCAGAACAGGATGGCGACCCCGGAGGGACTCGAACCCCCGACCTCTGCTTTAGGAAAGCCTTGCTCTATCCGGCTGAGCTACGGGGTCACGCGGGCGTTCCTAGCGGGTCGCACCGTGCGGCGGAAGACGGCGAACGGATTTCCCGCTTTGACAGAAGGTCCGTAGTGATATGAAACTCTCTCGGCATCGGGAGAACGCATCGTGACGACCACGCCTGCCTGCCTGATCATCGGAGCCGGGGACGGCGTAGGGGCGGCGGTGGCGCGCGCCTTTGCGCGGGAAGGGCTGGCGGTCTGCGTGACCCGTCGCCCCCGGCATCTCGACAAGCTGGAGGCGCTGGCGGCGACCCTCCGCGCGGAGGGCGGCCTGGCCCATGCCTATGGCGTCGACGCGCGCAACGAGGCCGACATGATTGCCCTGATCGACCGGATCGAGGCCGAGGTCGGGCCGCTGGAGGTGGTGGTGTTCAACATCGGGGCCAATGTGCGCTTCTCCGTCGTCGAGACGACGGCCCAGGTCTATTCCAAGGTCTGGGAGATGGCCGCCCTCGCCGGCTTCCTCACCGGGCGGGAGGCGGCGCGGGTCATGGGGCCGCGCGGGCGGGGCACGATCCTGTTCACCGGGGCCACGGCCTCGACGCGCGGGGCCGCCGGTTTCTCGGCCTTCGCGGGGGCCAAGGCGGCGCTCCGGCAATTGGCCCAGTCGCTGGCCCGCGAGATGGGGCCGAAGGGCGTCCACGTCGCCCATGTGGTGATCGACGGCATGATCGACGGCAGTTTCGCCCGTTCTCTCGTGCCCGACATCCAGCCCCTGCTGGACGCCGACGACATCCTGAAGCCCGACGAGATCGCCCGGAACTATGTCTGGCTGCACAATCAGCAACGCAGCGCCTGGACGTTCGAAATGGACCTGAGACCCTTCAAGGAGACCTGGTGATGAGCGACCGGACCATCGACTTCATCTTCGATTTCGCCAGCCCCAACGGCTATTTCGCCCATCGCGCCCTAAAGGGTGTCGCCGACCGGACGGGGGCCCGGGTCAATCTGATCCCCTGTCTGCTCGGGGGCATCTTCAAGGCCACCGGCAACCAAGCCCCGTTCGTGGCCTTCGGCGGCATCAAGGGCAAGATGGACTATGAGATGCTGGAGATCCGGCGCTTCGTCGCCCGTCACAGCCTGACCGCGTTTCGCATGAACCCGCATTTCCCGGTCAACAGCCTGACGGCCATGCGCGGCCTGTGCGCGCTCGAACCCGGCGAGGCGTTCGACCGCTATGTCGAGGCCGTTCTGGCTGGCTTCTGGGAGCGTCGTCTGGCGATGGGCGATCCCGCCGTGCTGCAGTCGGTGCTGGACGAGGCGGGGCTGGACGGCGCGGACCTGATGGCCCGGGCGCAGACCGACGTGGGCAAGGCGCGGCTGGCGGCCAATACCGAGGCGGCCGTGGCGCGCGGCGTCTTCGGCGTTCCGACCTTCTTCGTCGGCGACGCGATGTTCTTCGGCAAGGAACGGCTGGATCAGGTCGAGGCCGAGGTCGCCGGGGCCTGATTACGATTGTGGTTAATCCGTCTTAAGATACAATATGTTGGGGTGAACAAACCCCGAATCGGGCCGTGTCGTTGATTCGGTCCTGATTCGTTTCGCCCCTGTTCCGCCTGACGCCATGCCGCCGTTAAGCCGTCCCGTCCGCCGCCACCCGCGAGGTCGCCTGTGTCCGCAGAAACCCTTTTCGTTGCCGCCAACGCCACAGCCCTGATCGGCTGGGTCCTGCTGGCGTTCGC
>Ga0105044_10008835_pt1 | contig 13818 bp, 12 predicted proteins | sample MAT01_FD_78092 | JGI IMG/M metagenome (GOLD analysis project Ga0105044, IMG submission 78092) | Freshwater microbial communities from Lake Fryxell liftoff mats and glacier meltwater in Antarctica - MAT-01 | ecosystem: Environmental > Aquatic > Freshwater > Ice > Liftoff microbial mat | place...
CCGCGCCACTGAGCCATTTTGAGGCCAGCACGCTGGCTTGCCTGTCGATCAGCGTCATGCCGGAGTCACCGACCAGGCTAAGCCCTGCAATGAACAACAGCAGTACTGAAAAGGCCGCGCTGAGTTGGTGTTTGACACTGCGGCCGGCAAGCCACAGCGCCATGACACGAAAGGGACTGAAAGCTGAAAGCATGGCGCTGGACTTCATGGACGTTGCTCGACAAGAAAAACAGGAAGAGACAGCAGCTGAAAGATCAGATGCCGAAAAGTGCCAACACAGAAGTCGCAGGGCGCCATCACGACAGCCCCGCTCAATGCCGAGTTGGGGGCGCGGCGAGAGCCTGATCCGGACTTACTTCTTGTGGCCGATGTAGCTGACACCGATGATCTTGCCGCTGCCATCCTTGATCGGGTTGTAGCAAGCGTCAAACGCGGTGCCCAGCACATCGATCGGGCCGCAATACTGCTGACCTTTGATCAAGGCAGCATACGCTGCGTTGCGTGCCAGTTGGGTGCCCAGGCCTCGTTTACCTTCGGGGGTCAGTACGTTGGTGCTGACCCGCACAAACTCTTCACCGTCCTTGACGAAGATCGTGGCCGTGGCCTTGTGGTCTTTGCGGATCGAATCCACCACCTCGAAGTTGTTGTTGATCTTGCGGTCGCCAAAGAAGATCGCCGGCACAGCCTTGCCGGCTACGTCATCGGTCCCTTGGATCTTGGCCGCGCCGATCTTTGCCAAGCGGCTGTCCAGGTCAGCAATGGTCTCTTTGGGTACGTTGGCCCAAACACTCAGGGTCGTCACTGCCAGGGCTGCAACAGCCCATGATTTCAAGGTCTTCGTCATCTTGAGGTCTCCAGGTTGAGGAAAAAGGGGGCTAGCCATGCTCTCGGTCTCGTGCACGGGTGCGCAGCGCGCGCCTGGGGCACCGATTGCGCATGTGCGCAAAACTGGCCCTTCATGGCGTATCGGAAGTCTGAGACTTTTCTTGAGCCTCGAGAGACGGAAAAGAGACTGCCAAGGCGGCCATCTCTTCGGCCAGGCTGAGGTGCCCTCAGTCTCTCAACATAGCCTGCAAAGTGGCCAGGCTGTCCGCCTGCGCCAGGGTCTTGTCGGGCCGCAGCCGCAACATGCGCGGAAAGCGCACCGCCAGGCCGCTTTTGTGGCGCGGGCTGCGGTTGATGCCTTCAAAGCCGATCTCGAACACCAGACTGGGCTTGACGCTGCGCACCGGGCCGAACTTCTCCAGCGTGGTGGCGCGGATGACGCGGTCCACGGCCTTGAATTCGGCATCACTCAGGCCAGAGTAGGCCTTGGCAAAAGGCAGCAGCCGCAGTGCGCCGGGTTGGGCCGGCTCACGCCGGGCGATGGCCTCGATCACGGCTTGAGCCGCCTGCTCGTCTGCCGGCGGGTGGCTCCAGACCGCAAAGGTGTAGTCGGTGTAGACGCCAGCGCGCCTGCCGTGGCCGGCCTGGGCGTAGATCAGCACTGCGTCCACCGTCAGCGGGTCGAGCTTCCACTTCCACCACAGGCCATCGCTGCGGGTGCGGCCACTGCCGTAGCCGCCATCGGCCTGTTTGAGCATCAAGCCTTCCATGCCACGCTCACGGGCGCGGGTGCGCCAGCGCGCCAGCGTGGCCCAGTCGGGCGCTTGCACCAGGGGCGACAAGCGCACCGGGGGAACTGGCAGCGATGGCAAGCCCAGCGGCGGCGCCGGCGCATCGAACAACTGCGCAGGCAGCGGTGACAGCAACTGCTCCAGCAAGCTGCGGCGCAGTTGCTGCGGCTGCTGGCGCTGATCCTGTCCCTGCCACTCCAGCAGGTCGTACGCCACAAAGCAGACCGGCGCATCGGCCAGCAGCTTCTTGCCCAGCGTCTTGCGCCCGATGCGTTGCTGCAGCAGCTGAAACGGCGCAGGCTGCGGCTGGCCGGCCCGCCAGACCAGCAACTCGCCGTCCAGCACGGTCCCGCTGGGCAATGCGGCGGCAATCTGCAGCACCTCAGGAAAGCCTTCGCTGATCAGCTCTTCGCCGCGCGACCACAGCCAGACCTGGCCCTGGCGCTTGACCAACTGCGCCCGGATGCCGTCGAACTTCCATTCGACCAGCCAATCGCTCAACGGGCCCAGCGGTTGATCGGGCCCGTCGGGCGCAGAGGGCAGAGGGTGGGCCAGGAAGAAGGGGTAAGGCAAGCCACTGGCATGGCCCCCGTCTGCATCCGCAGCAGCCACCAGCGCAGCCCACTTCTGCGCGCTGGGCAGGCTGCGCGCATCCGTCCAGCCCACCATGCGCTGGGCCAGCAGTTTGGCATCCAGGCCCGTGTAGGCCGCCAGTGAGCGCTGCACCAGCAATTTGCTGACGCCGACCCTGAATCCGCCGCCGATCAACTTGATCAACAAAAAGCGGCCCACGCTGTCCAGCTCGTCCCACATCGCGGCCAGCCTGGCGGACTGCTCGGCAGGTGCCAGACCACGCAAAGGGAGAAGCCGCTGCTCGATCCAGTCAGCCAAACCCAAACGCTCAGGCGTCGGCGCCGTGCCGGCCTCGGCTGGCTCGGGTTCGCCGGCTGCAGCCGGCGCGTCGGACCACAGCAAGGCGATGGTTTCTGCCAAGTCACCCACCGCCTGACAGCAAGCGTCGAACAGCCAGCGGTCGACCCCTGCGCCTTGGCAAGCGGTGTCGCGCAAAACGGCAGTGGGGACCACCTGCCGCGGCTTGCCCCCGGCCAGAAAATACACCGCCCAAGCCGCATCGGCTGCCGCCGCATCACCGAAATAAGCGACCAGCGCCGCGAGCTTGTCTGTCGTCGCTGTGCCGGCGTCCAGCGCTGAGTACAACTGCGCGAAGCGCTGCAGGCCCGAGACTGGCTGCGCAATGACGGCTTCTGACATCAGTACTCGCCCTGGCCAGCGCGAACGCGAACGCCAACGCCAACGCCATCGCCATCGCCAACGCCATTGCCATTGCCATTGCCATTGCCATTGCCATCGCCATCGCCATCGCCATCGTCCCGCCCAAACTCGGTCTGAAAGCTGCCGGCCTGCAAACCTTGCTGCTGCAGCCAGCGCACCATGACCGCCTCATAACCATGCGTGACGATCACGCGCTCAGCGCCGGTGGCGGCGATCGCGCTTTGCAGGCCCGGCCAATCGGCATGGTCGCTGAGCACAAAGCCGCGGTCCACCCCTTGCCGCCTGCGCCGGCCACGCAGTTGCATCCAGCCGCTGGCAAAAGCGTCGCTGAAATTGCCCAACTGGCGGGTCCAGCTGCTGCCCAGCACAGACGGCGGCGCAACCACCAACGCGCGCTGCAACTCGCTGCGCTGCACCGCAGCATCGAGCTTGCGGGTGGGCGGCAGCGCCACCCCTTCTGCGCGGTAGGCGGCGTTGAGTGGCTCCACGGCCCCATGCACGTAGATCGGGCCGATACTGCCGTCCACGCCGGCCAGCACACGCTGCGCTTTGCCAAAACTGTAGGCCAGCAGCAAGCTGGCGCGGCCCGCCTGCACGTTGGCCTGCCACCAGTGGTTGATCTCTGTCATCACCTGCTGTTGCGCCGGCCAGCGGTAGATCGGCAAGGCAAAGGTGCTCTCGGTGACGAAGGTGTGGCAGCGCACCGGCTCAAACGGTGCACAGGTGGAGTTGTGTTCTGCGCCGCTGACGAAGTAGTCGCCCGACAGACACCAGACCTGGCCGTGATGTTCGATGCGCACCTGGGCCGAGCCCAGCACATGGCCGGCCGGGTGCAGGCTGACGCGCACGCCGTCCAGCGTCACCACTTCGCCATAGGCCAGCCCTTGCAGGGCGATCGGCCCCAGCCTGGCGCGCAAGACGCCTGCGCTGACGGCGGTGGCCAGGTAGGCGCCGTGGCCACGGCGGGCATGGTCGGCGTGTGCGTGGGTCAGCACCGCACGCGCCACCGGCCGCCAGGGGTCGATGTAGAAGCGGCCCACCGGGCAGTACAGGCCCTCGGGGCGCTGCACCACCAGGTCTTCCTCAACCGCCACTGCTGCGGCTCGAGCTGCGCTGGGGCCTTGGGCTCATGCCGCCTGGCCTTGCCTGGGGCTCAAAAAGGTCGAGCGCAAGTCCAGTGTCGGGCGCTGGCCGATGTCGTCGCGATGCATTTGCAGCCAGCGCTCGGCGGCCGCGTGGCCCAGCGCGTGCAGCGCCTGCAGAAAGTTGCGGTCGGTGTTGAGTTTGCTGGAAGCCTGCAAGGGTGCCAGCCCTTCTTCATCCGCCACCATGTGCAGGCGCAGGTCGCGGTACTTGCGGGGGTCGACCTTGCCCTCGGCCAGCAGCCTGTGCACAAAAGCAATCGCTCGCATCTCGCTCACCAGGCCGGCGTTGAAGGTGATCTCATTGACGCGGTCGGCGATCTCTGCCGGCGTGTTGGGCAAGCAAGGCCGCACCGACGGGTTGATCTTGATCAGCAGCAGATCCAACGAGCCCGGGTGATAAATCAAGGGCCACAACGCAGGGTTGCCGCTGTAGCCGCCGTCCCAGTAAGACTGGCCATCGATCTCGACCGCTTTGAACAGTTGCGGCAGACACGCTGAGGCCAGCAGCGCATCGATGCTCAGGTCTTGCGCATCAAAAACCCGCGGCTGCCCCGTGCGCACGGCGGTGGCGGTGATGAACAACGCCAGCCCACAGGTGCGCAAAGCCGCCGGTTGCACATGCCGCTGCAGCACCTTGCGCAAGGGGTTGTCGCCCAGCGGGTTGAACTGATAGGGGCTGAAGCTGCGCAAGAACTGCTGGCCCCAGGGGTACCAGGGCTGGTTGTCGAGATTGAAGCCGGACAGCCCAGGCGCAGCGGCCCAAGCCGACCAGGGCCATCCCAATGCTGCGCCCCAGGCGGGTGAGATGGCTGCTGCGTCACCAAAACAGTGGCCCTCGGTGGCCACGTCCATCCAGAAAGCGCGCAGAGCTTGCTGCGCACCAGTGCGCCCACCCGCCGCCCAACCGGTGGCCAACACGGCAGCGTTCAGCGCCCCCGCACTGGTGCCGGAGATCGACACCGGCCGGATCTGCGGGTCGTCCAGCAACCGGTCCAGCACGCCCCAGGTGAAGGCGCCGTGTGAACCGCCGCCTTGCAGCGCCAGGTCGAGCGGCAAGCTGCCCTCAGGTGCAGCGGCAGCCACGCGGCCTTTGGTTTTGGCCCTGGCTGTGCTCTTTGGCCCACTGTCGGGCGCTTGCTTGGTTTTGCTCATGCGCAAAGCCTAACGGGTTTGCAAGCAAACCGGGGCCGCCGGATATGGGGCCGCTCGATTCGGGTCTGCTCGATATGGGTCTGCTCGATATGGGTTTGCTCAATAGCGGCCTGTGATGCCCGCCACGCGCAGATACAGGTTGGCCGCCCAGGCCACCAGCGCGCGCCTGGACCAGCCCCGCAACCCGGCGCGGGTGAACTCACCAGCCACTTCAGCCGAAACCGCAAAGGCGGTATCGAAGCGCGTGGCCAGTTCGCGGGCAAATTCGGCGTCGAGCACCACCACATTGGCTTCCAGGTTCAACAGCAATGACAGCGGATCGATGTTGCTGCTGCCCACAGTGGCCCAGTCGTCGTCGATCAAAGCCACTTTGGCGTGCAAAAAGGCGGGTGTGTACTCGAAGATCTGCACCCCCACACCGCGCAATTCGTCGTACAGCGCGCGTGCCGCCAGCGCTGCGAAGCGGTAATCCACCTTGCCTTGCAGCAGCAGACGCACCCGCACACCGCGCCGGGCGGCCTGGCGCAAGGCCCGCCTGAAACGCTGGCCGGGGTAGAAGTAGGGCACGGCGATATCGATCCGCGTTTTGGCCGTGCGAATGGCCTGCACATAACTGTGCTCGATGGCGCGCCGCTGGCGCACGTTGTCGCGCACCACGAAAGCTGCGCGCATCGGCAGCGTGGGCGGTGCCGATGATGACTCTGCATGCTGCTGTTCGGGCACGCCACGCAACTCGCGCACTTTGTCGATCACCTGCACCAGCGGCTTTTTGCTGCGCGCAATGGCCCACAACTCTTCACGCCAGCCGCGCCAGAGGTGCGCGCGGGCCCACATCGCGCGCGCAGTGGCGCCCACCGGCTCGGCCAGCGGGCCGCTGATTTCAATGGCAAAGTCCAGCCTGGGCTGGTCGGTCCAGCCGTGGTTCATGTCGTGGCGGTCGTCGATGATGTTGATGCCGCCCACAAATGCCACCAGGCCGTCGCACACGCACAGCTTTTGATGCAGCCGGCGCAATTGCCCTGGCTGCAACCAGGAATACCAGCGGTCCAGCGGCCTGAAGACCTCCAGCTTGACACCGCTGCCGGCAAAGAACCTGCGCACAAATCCCAGCGAAGCAATCGAGCCGAAGCCGTCCACCACCACATGCACCGCCACGCCGCGGGCAGCGGCACGCCGCAACGCATCGGCGATCACCAGCGCTGCGGGGTCGCTGTGGAAGATGTAGGTCGCCAACCAGACCTCTTGCGTCGAAGCGTCTATGGCCTGGCGCATGCGCGGAAACAAAGCGTTGCCGCCCTCCAGCAATTTCAACTGGTTGCCACCCACGAAACTGGGCGCCGGCACCCCCACCCACTGGCGCAGTGCGCGGCGACCCTTGTCGGCGGCTCTGGCTGTGGCGCTGGTAGTGGCGCTGGTCGTGGCGCTGGTCGTGGCCAGGGTCGTGGCGCTGGTCGTGGCGCTGGTCGTGGCGCTGGTGCGGCCATCGTCCGCAAGGCTGTCGGTGACACCGGATGTGGCGCCGACGATCACATCGTGCACCAAGCTGTCGGCGCTGGCCGCAGCCATGGCGCTCAGCCGATCTCCAGCTCGGCCACCAAAGGCAGGTGGTCCGACATGCGCGACCAGGTCATGCCGCGCGGCACCATCGTGGTCTGGCAGACCAGGCCACGCAAGTAAAAACGGTCCAGCGCAAAGACAGGCACCAGCGATGGAAAGGTCGGCGCTGGCTTGCGCGTCGCCGGTGCGATGGCCCGTTGCAGCCCCAGGCCCGCCATCGGCACATCCAGCTTCTCGCCCCAATCGTTGAAGTCACCGGCCACCACCAGCATCTCATGCGGCGGCACATGCCGTTCGATGAATGCCGCCAGCCGCTGCACCTGGCGCACGCGGCTGCTGTGCACCAGGCCAAAGTGCACCACCACGCAGTGCACGGTGCAGCCGTTCCAGCTCACCGGCACATGCAGCAGACCACGCTGCTCAAAAGCATGGTCGCTGACATCGTGGTGCCCCACATCACCCATCGGCCAACGCGACAACAAGGCGTTGCCATGCTCACCCAAACGTGTCACTGCATTGGAGCGGTAGGCCACGTCATAACCCTCGGGGGCCAAGTAGTCGGCCTGGCCGCCCTGCGGCCAGCCAAAGCTGGTACGCGCAAAGCGCCTGGCCTCGCCAGTGTGGAACAAACGCACTTCTTGCAAGAAGACCAGGTCGGCGTCCAGCGCTTCAACGGCCAGGCCCAGGTTGTGGATCTCCAGCCGCTTGCGGGGGCCCATGCCGCGCACACCCTTGTGGATGTTGTAGGTGGCCACCCGCAAGGCGCCCAGGCCGGTGTAGGGCGGCAGCAAGCTGCTGTTGAGCGGGTTCAGGGGCGGCATCTTGTGGACTGTGTTTGTTGTTGAGGTTGCCCAAGGATCCGGCCAGCGACAAGTTGCACCGGCAGTTCATCCATGAGTGAATGTGTCAATCGCTTGGCAGCGCCTGCGGCTGCAGCTGGCGGGCCGACCGGTCCGGCAGCTCGAGGATCGCAGCGGCATTGCTGGGCGAAAAACATCTTGCCGCAGCCTGCTGCCACGGCAGCCAAGCGTAGGCCAGATGCTCACGCGGCGCCAGCCGCACGGCGGTACCCGCAGGCACAGTCAGGCCGAACACATGCTCGCTGTTGTGCGTCACGCCCGCTGCATAGCGGTGGCGCCAGGTGGCGTAGATCTCGAAGCGATTGCTGTGTTGCCAGTCCAGCAGCACGCCCCCTTCAATCCCGGTCTCTTCTGCCACCTCGCGCCTGGCTGTGTGTACAAGCGGCTCGTCTTCGGCGTCCAGCGAGCCGGTGACGCTTTGCCAGAACCCGGGTTTGTCAGCGCGCTCAAGCAGCAGCACCTCCAGCGCCGGTGTGTGGATGACCACCAGCACCGAGCGCGGGATTTTGGGCGGACGAGCCGGCTGCAAAACCAGCCGTCTCTAGGCGCTGCGCATCAGGCCGCACCTGCAGCCGCAGTACCAGCCGCAGGGTTGCGCAGCCGGATGTGCAGCTCGCGCAGCTGCGCTTCGTCCACCAGGCTGGGCGCGCCAGTCAGCAGGCATTGCGCGCGCTGCGTCTTGGGGAAGGCGATGACGTCGCGGATGCTGTCTGCACCGGTCATCAAGGTGGCGATGCGGTCCAGGCCGAAGGCCAGGCCACCGTGCGGCGGCGCGCCATACCGCAAAGCGTCGAGCAGGAAGCCGAACTTGATCTTCTGATCTTCAGCGCTGATGTTCAGCGCCTCGAAGACCTTGGCCTGCACCTCGGCACGGTGGATTCGCACCGAGCCGCCGCCGATCTCCCAGCCGTTGAGCACCATGTCGTAGGCCTTGGCCACGCACTTGCCGGGGTCCGTGTTCATCAGGTCTTCATGGCCATCCTTGGGCGCAGTGAAGGGGTGGTGAACCGCGTTCCAGCGCTTGGCCTCGGAGTCATATTCGAACATCGGAAAGTCCACCACCCACAGCGGCGCCCACTTGTCTTCGAACATGCCGTGGTCGCGGCCGAAGTCGCTCAGGCCGATCTTCAAGCGCAGCGCGCCCAGTGCGTCGTTGACCACCTTGGCCTTGTCGGCGCCAAAGAAGATCAGGTCGCCATTGCGCGCGCCGGTGCGGGCGATGATCTCGCTGAGCGCGTTGTCGTGCAGGTTCTTGACCACCGGGCTTTGCAAGCCGTCGCGCCCCTTCGCAGCATCGTTGACCTTGATCCAGGCCAGGCCCTTGGCGCCGTAGATCTTGACGAAATCGGTGTAGGCATCGATCTCGCTGCGGCTGAGCTCTGCACCACCCGGCACCCGCAGTGCGGCCACCCGGCCGCCTGGCGTGGTGGCCGGGCCACTGAAGACCTTGAAGTCGACGTCCTTCATCAACTCGGTCAGCTCGGTGAACTGCAGCTTGACGCGCAGGTCAGGCTTGTCGCTGCCGTACTTGAACATCGCCTCGGTGTAGGTGATCTCGGTGTAGACCGGCAGCTCCACGCCCATCGTACGGCGGAACACCGTGCGCACCATCGCCTCGGTGATGGCGCGGATCTCTTCTTCACCCAAAAAACTGGTCTCGATGTCGATCTGCGTGAACTCGGGCTGGCGATCAGACCGCAGGTCTTCGTCGCGAAAGCACTTGGTGATCTGGTAGTAGCGGTCAAAACCCGCCACCATCAGCAGTTGCTTGAACAGCTGCGGGCTTTGCGGCAGCGCAAAGAAGTGGCCGTCGTGCACGCGGCTGGGCACCAGGTAGTCACGCGCACCTTCGGGCGTGCTCTTGGTCAGCATCGGGGTCTCGATGTCGACGAAACCCTGCTCGTCCAGAAACTTGCGCACCTCGACGGCCACGCGGTAGCGCAGCATCAGGTTTTTCTGCATCTGCGGGCGGCGCAGGTCCAGCACGCGGTGGGTCAGGCGCACGGTCTCCGACAGGTTGTCGTCGTCGAGCTGAAAGGGCGGCGTGGCGCTGGGGTTGAGCACGATCAGCTCATGGCACAGCACTTCCACCTTGCCACTGGTCAGCGCGGTGTTCTCGGTGCCGGCCGGGCGGCTGCGCACCTTGCCCACCACTTGCAGGCAAAACTCGCCGCGCACTTCTTCGGCGATCTTGAACATCTCGGGTCGGTCGGGGTCGCAGACGATCTGCACCAGGCCTTCGCGGTCACGCAGGTCGATGAAGATCACGCCGCCGTGGTCGCGGCGGCGATGGGCCCAGCCCATCAGGGTCACGGTCTGGTCCAGATATCGATCGTCAACCAGGCCGCAGTACTGCGTTCTAGAAGAGGTACTCATGATTCAGCTCCATAGGGGAAATTGTTCTTGCGGCAATGCCGGCGGCGGCGGTCTGCTCAGGGCTGGACGACGGCAGCGCCGCGCCAGCCCCATCAGTTTCGGGCCGGCAGCGGCAGGGCCGCAGGTTCGGCAGTGCCAGGCACCACCACGCCCATCGAGATGACGTACTTCAGCGCCTGATCCACGGTCATGTTCAGCGGCAGCACCTCAGAGCGCGCCATCATCAGAAAAAAGCCCGAGGTCGGGTTGGGTGTGGTCGGCACATAGACGCTGACATGTTCACCGTTCAGATGCCTGGCCACTTCGCCGCCGGGTTTGCCGGTGACAAAAGCGATGGTCCACGATCCGGCTCTGGGGTACTGCACCAGAACAGCTTCGCGAAAGGCATTGCCGTTGCTCGAGAACAGCGTGTCAGAGACCTGCTTGACAGAGTTGTAGATGCTCTTGACGATCGGGATCTTGCCCAGCAGGCGGTCCCATTGGCGCAAGCCCCACTGGCCGACGATGTTGGCAGCAAACACGCCTGTCAGCAGCAAGCCGGCCACCATCACCAGCACGCTCAGGCCGGGCACGTTGCGCAACTTCTCCAGCCAATTGCTGGCCGCTTGCGGCAACACGGCCTGGACAGCCGACAGCAGATGCGCAAAAACACCATCCATCGTGCTGAGCAACCAGCTCAGCACCCAGATCGTGATGGCCAGCGGCAGCCACACCAACAAGCCGGCGATGAGAAACTTTTTCACGGATGGGCTGCCCTCAGCTGCCGCTACCTGAAGAAGAGCCTGAAGAAGAACCCGATGACGGCGTGGGCTTGCCGGCAGCAGGGGCTGAAGACCCTGAAGACGCTGCTGTGGAGGCGGCGGGTTTGTTGGCAGGTTCCGCTCCGCCTTTGCCGGGCGTTTCGGGCTTGGCGTCGGTCTTTGCCTGCGTTTTGGCATCAGACTTCGAATCGGCTGAGGTCTCGGCTTTGGCGTCCTTGCCGGCAGCGTCGTCGCTCTTGCCATCACTGGCCTTTGTATCCCCAGGCTCGCCACCTTTGGCCTCGGCCTTGCCTTTGTTGCCTTCTCTGAAGTCGGTCACATACCAACCCGAGCCCTTGAGCTGGAAACCGGCGGCTGTGAGTTGCTTCTGGTAAGCCGGTGCGCCACACGCCGGACAGTCGGTCAGCACCGGGTCGGACATCTTCTGCAACACGTCCTGCGCGTGACCACAAGCGGAACAGCGATAAGCATAGATCGGCATGGTGCGGGTGCGAGCAGTTGTTGGGATTGCAAAGGGAAACCGCGCATTATAGAAGCTCGGGGGCAATCAGAGCACTCAGTCAGCGCACTCAGTCAGCGCTGTCGGTCAGCGCTGTCGGTCAGCGCAGTCGGTCAGCGCAGTCGGTCAAGGCCACCAAGCCACGGCAGCGCGCGCCACCAGCAAGCCCAGCACAAAGCCACCCGCAGCCCACCACAGAGCCTTGAGCAAGCGGTTGGTGCGCTTCTGCTCGGCCAGCATCTCTTGCAGCAACTGGTGGTTGCCGCCCCGCCCTTGCTGGCGCAGCGCCTGGTGCACCAGGCGCGGCAACTCGGGCAGCAACTGGGCATAACGCGGGGATTCGTTCTTCAAACGCTCGATCAACCCGCGCCAGCCCACTTGCTCGTTCATCCAGCGCTCCAGGAACGGCTTGGCGGTCACCCACAGGTCCAGCTCGGGGTCGAGCTGGCGGCCCAGGCCCTCGATGTTGAGCAAGGTCTTTTGCAGCAGCACCAGTTGCGGCTGGATCTCGACATTGAAGCGGCGCGAGATCTGAAACAGCCGCAGCAGCACCTGGCCGAGCGAAATGTCCTTCAGCGGCCGGTCGAACTGCGGCTCGCAAACGCTGCGGATCGCGCCTTCGAGTGAGTCGACACGGGTGTTGGGCGGCACCCAGCCGCTTTCGATGTGCAGCTCGGCCACACGCTTGTAGTCGCGCCTGAAAAAGGCGATGAAGTTGTAGGCCAGGTACTCTTTGTCGGTCTCGGTCAGCGTGCCGATGATGCCGAAATCGAGTGCGATGTAGCGGCCAAAACTCTCCGGCGCCAGGCTGACCTGGATATTGCCGGGGTGCATGTCGGCATGGAAGAAGCCGTCCCTGAAAACCTGGGTAAAAAAGATCGTGACACCGTCACGGGCCAGCTTCTTCAGGTCCACGCCAGCAGCGCGGATGCGGTCGATCTGGCTGATCGGCACGCCCTGCATGCGCTGCATCACGATGACGTTGTGCCGGCAATAGTCCCATACCATCTCGGGCACCAGCACCAGGTTCAGGCCTTCCATGTTGCGGCGCAACTGAGTGGCATTGGCGGCTTCGCGCACCAGATCCAGCTCGTCGTGCAGATAGCCGTCAAACTCGGCCACCACCTCGCGTGGCTTCAGGCGCTTGCCGTCGGCAGAGAGCCGATCGACCCAGCGCGCCAGCAAGTGCAGCAGCGACATGTCGTGGTCGATGACCGCCAGCATGCCCGGCCGCAGCACCTTGACAGCCACCTCGCGGCCACTCTTGAGCACTGCAAAGTGCACTTGCGCGATGCTGGCGCTGGCCACCGGCTCGGCCTCGAAGCTGGCAAAGATCGCCTCGATCGGGCGCCCAAAGGCCTGCTCGACCAATGCGCGGCTTTGTGCCGCAGGAAAGGGCGGCACCCGGTCCTGCAGCTTGGCCAACTCGTCGGCCACATCCAAGGGCACCAGGTCTCGGCGCGTGGACAGCACCTGGCCAAACTTGACGAAGATCGGGCCCAGCCGCTCCAGCCCCTGCCGCAGCCGCTCGCCCCGCGGCGCGTCCAGCTTGCGGCCCACGGTGACCAGACGGACCAGCGCACGGACCCAGCGTTGCTTGAAGACACTCAACGCCACCTCGTCCAGGCCAAAGCGCAGGACGGTGATGATGATGAAGATCAGCCGGGTGTATTTCCTCATGCGGGCGCGCGCGCAGGCGCTGGGGCAGACATCAGCCCGGATTGCGCCAACGGCTGCGCAACTGGTTGGCGCCTTTCACGGCCGACTGCACCCCGGCCTTCAAGCCTTTGCCCACCTGGTGCAACTGCTGCGCCACGGCCGGGCCGAACAAGCGCTCCAGGTCGGCTGCCACGTCCCAACGCAGGTTTTGCAGCAGCCAATTGACCTCACCCGCCAATTGCGCGTCGCCTTCGATCTGCACTTGTGGCACTTCGCCGGCCACTGTGCGGGCAAACAGCATCGCCGGGTTTGAAGCGTCCAGGCGAACTCTCAGATCTGCAGTCGCGCTGCCTCCCGCAGTTGCATCGGCCGGCGCGGGGGGTACCGCTTCGCCCGCCCATTCCAGCAAACCTGCGGGCGTGATGCGCCAGGCCAGCTCGGGCGGGGAAGGCAGCAAAGAAGGCCAGTCGTGCAACTCGAGCCGTATCGAGCGGCCGCTGAAGGCGCGCAGCCGTTCAGTCGCCACCGGCTCGGCCGCCAGTACGTGGTTGAATACCAGCGTCAGGCGTTGCGCCAATGCCGGGCCGATGATCGGCCCGAGGGCCGCCTCGAATTGAGCTTTTATTGCGTGAAGCATGACCGATTGTAGGCAGCCACAGCCCGATCGCGCTGGCCGGCCAGCGGCCAATGGCGGCTGAAAAACTGCCAGAATCAACAACTCTGCTCGCCTGCGATGCACCACATGGGTCAGACCAACGTGGGCGTGGGCTTTGCAGACACTGCCCGCCGGCGGCGGCCAGGTGCCTTTTTGGCGCTGGCCTTGTGGCACCGGGCCTTCACGGTCCAGCCAGACACGCGGCGGCCTGCAGTCCCTTGTCTGGCCCCTTTCAGTCCCCTTTC
>Ga0105044_10008841_pt1 | contig 13813 bp, 13 predicted proteins | sample MAT01_FD_78092 | JGI IMG/M metagenome (GOLD analysis project Ga0105044, IMG submission 78092) | Freshwater microbial communities from Lake Fryxell liftoff mats and glacier meltwater in Antarctica - MAT-01 | ecosystem: Environmental > Aquatic > Freshwater > Ice > Liftoff microbial mat | place...
AAATAGGTATCAGCGCAAGTTCCCAGAAGATATAGTAAAGGAAAGCGTCAAGTGAAACGAAAACGCCCACCAGCGCACCTTGCATCATCAGTACAAGAAAATAGAACAGCTTTGAACGTTGAAACTCTCTATTCCAGGTTGAAAGAACGATCAACGGTAACAGGAAATTGGTAAGAATCACCATTAGCATTGAAATGCCATCCAGCCCGATAAAAAACCGTGCTCCAAACTGCGTTATCCAAGGGATGTTTACAATGCCCTGCTCATTCACCATTAAAGGCGAATTCCTCATGTTGATGTTAAAGGCATAAATCGCATAACCAGTCAATGCGGCCTGTATCAGCGTTGCAATGAAGGCCGCTCTCTTTGCGAATTTTGAAGGCAACATGAGAATCAGCAGTCCCGCGATAAACGGAAAGACAAGGAGTGCAACTGAAATTGCCGGCGACAGTACTGGAGGTGGGTGATTCGCCATGCCTAGTTGAGAAAGCTGTTAGCCGCAAGGATGACCAGGATTCCGACCACCATAGCGAAAATGTAAAATCCGACATTTCCCGTTTGGAGAAAGCGGAAAGTTCGTGAACCAATCACGATCACCTGACCGACTCCGTTAACGATCCGGTCGATGACCTTTACTTCAATAAACCGGTAAATAAGCGAAGATGCGGCTAGAACAGGTTTAACAATCAGCCTGTCGTAGATTTCATCCACGTAATATTTGTTAGCCAGTAAACGCTCGTAACCCGGGATTTCTTCTGAATCGTCGGCCGGAACATGTCCATTGCGCAGGTACCGGATTCTTGCGTAAAATACTACAGCCAGAATCGCCAGGACAGAGACTCCCATCAGGATGTATTCGGTTTCGTGAGAGAGGTGCGTATGTTCAACCTCCTCAATGATTTGGGCCGACCCGGCAAGCAAAGGTGCGAAGAAACGATCCAGCCAGTGATTGCCACCCAATACTTCCGGGATATTGATAAAACCGGCAAAGACAGAGCAAATTGCAAGAATTACCAACGGAACGGTCATAGTTTTTGGCGATTCATGAAGATGGTGCTCCTGCTCATGGCTTCCACGAAACTGACCGTGGAACGTGAGGTAATAAAGGCGAAACATGTAAAAGGCAGTAAGTAGTGCCCCACCAAGAGCCAGGGCCCAGAAAAGGACATTGTGTTGCTCAAAAGCAGCTGCAAGGATCTGATCTTTCGAGAAGAAACCAGCCAGCGGCGGAATTCCTGCGATAGCAATTGTCCCGATTAAGAATGTGAGATGGGTTATTGGAAGATGCTTTTTTAAGGCACCCATCTTCCGGATATCCTGTTCGCCACCCATCGCGTGGATCACCGATCCGGAACCGAGGAACAATAGGGCTTTGAAGAATGCGTGGGTAAAAAGATGAAAGTAAGCTGCTGAGTATGCGCCGAGTCCTAAAGCGAAGAACATATATCCAAGCTGAGATACGGTTGAGTAGGCGAGGACTTTCTTGATATCATTCTGCTTTAAGGCTATCGTGGCCGCAAAAAGAATCGTGCAAAGACCAACAATGGTTATTATTTCCTGGGTAAAAGGTGCAAGAGTGAAAAGAACATTGGAGCGGATAATCAGGTAAACGCCAGCGGTAACCATCGTTGCGGCGTGGATAAGCGCTGAAACAGGTGTCGGGCCGGCCATTGCGTCGGGAAGCCATGTGTAAAGTGGCAGCTGAGCCGATTTGCCTATCGCGCCGATGAACAAAAGAAGTGTTGCGTTGCGAATAATCGGATCATCAATAGGAATTTGCATCGCTTCAAAGGAAATGCGGCTATACTCAAGTGAGGAGAACCTTAGGTATAACAGGAAAATCCCAAGTAAAAGACCAAGATCCCCGATACGGTTCATGATAAAGGCCTTGTTTGCTGCTTTATTATATTCCGGGTTTTTATGCCAGAAGCCGATGAGCAGGTAAGAGCAAAGTCCAACGCCTTCCCATCCTATAAACAACATTAAGTAATTACTGCCCATTACAAGAACAAGCATGAAGAACACGAAGAGGTTGAGGTAGGCAAAGAACTTATGGAAGTTCTCATCGTCTTGCATGTATCCGATTGAATACACGTGAATAAGAAATCCTACGCCGGTAATTACCAGCATCATCATTAACGAAAGCTGATCAAGCTGAATGCTGTAGTTAACATTTAGCTTCCCGATATTTATCCATTCCAGATATAGAATCCGGATCGGCTCAGAATCGGGGGAAGATGCAAAAGGGATAAAGATACCGACTGCAAGAAGGAATGGAACGAGGATTAATAAAGAGGCAATAGATCCAAGAACATTGCGGGAAATTTTCTTCCCCATAAAGACGCAAAGCAGGAAGCCGGCAAGCGGAAGCAAAGGAATAAGCCAGGCGAATTTTTCCATTTATCTTGATTTTTTCGCGTGGATTACCATTTAAGATTTTTCAATGCATTGATATCCGTTGACCGTATGTTTCGGTATATCATAACAAGGATTGCCAGCCCAACAGCTACTTCGGCTGCAGCCACCACCATAATAAAAAACACGAAAACCTGCCCTGACTGGTTGCCAGAATAACGGGAGAAGGCCGCAAGAAGGATATTCACCCCATTAAGCATCAATTCTACAGACATAAAAATGATGATGAAGTTGCGGCGAAGCAATACGCCCATCACCCCGATTGAAAACAATACTGAGCTAAGAAACAGGTAATGATTAATTCCAATTTGTCCGAACGCCCGCTGTATCTCTTCCATCGTTAATCGTTAATGTGCTTTTTACCAAGAATTACAGCTCCGACCATAGCAGAAATAAAGAGGATGGATGCGACTTCAAAAGGCAGAAGAAACTCGTGAAACAATATATATCCGACGCCTTTTGCTGTCCCGAAAGTTCCGGGAATCTGGGTAGGCGGGTTCATAGAAAAACCTTTAAGCGACCCGGCAAGTATTACCATCAGTAAACATCCGGAAATAACCGCAGCAAGCTTGAGAAGAAATGGTTTATGCGGTTCGTTTTCCTTGTTCAGGTTGAGGTACATGATCACAAACAGAAAAAGCACCATGATTGCGCCGGCGTATACAATGAGGTTAACGACAGCAAGAAAATGAGCGTCTAACAGAATATAATGTCCTGTAATAGAAAAAAAGCAGATGATTAGCCATAGAACACTGTAAACAGGGTTCTTTGAGAAGACAACCATCAACCCGGAAACAATAGTAAGTACGGCAAGAACCAGGAAAGCAACTGAAGACATGCAGGGTTTTTAGTACCGCGGCGAAATTAGTAGATTTTTTAACTGTTTTATCAATCCGGATGAGATTTGTAGCCGGAATTATTTTTATAGGTCGCGAATCAATATTTCCGATTAATAACGGTGCTGGCTTTCTGAATGGTATTGGGGTTTTTGCAAACCTGGAGTAATCGTTACGAAGGCTGCAGGCCAAGGCAGCAACCAAAGCTTAGTTGTGGCTGATGCCGCTATGCCTAATGCTCAAAAACAGCACTTCAGTTCTTTACTGATTATCTGTCCTGGCGCTTTGTTACGTCTATTCTCTGTTCTGGCGCCAAACCTTCTACTAAGCGATCTTTGCCCCAGAAAAAATCCTCACGCTCATAGCTTGCCGGAGCTGTTTCAGGGGTAAGAAAAATTGCTTGTTTCGGACACGCTTCTTCACACAAGCCACAGAAAATGCAACGAAGCATGTTGATTTCGTAGGTAGTAGCGTATTTCTCTTCGCGATAAAGTTTTTCCTCGCCTTTTTTGCGCTCGGCGGAAGTCATCGTTATTGCTTCTGCCGGACAAGCAACTGCACATAATCCGCAGGCTGTGCAGCGCTCGGCGCCGTTTTCATCACGCTTCAAAACATGGCGGCCGCGGTAGACTACGGAAAACTCACGCTGTTGTTCGGGGTATTTTGTGGTGGCGGGACGACGGAAAAAATGTTTTAGCGTAACGCCCAGACCGTGCATTATAGCCGGAAGATAGGCACTTTCCTTCGCCGATAATGTCTTATCCGAAACAACCTTTGAACGGTTCGATAATGGTTTCATTGTGTTTGAATTATTGCCGTTTATTTGATGTACTCTATAAAAAGTATCACAGATCCGGTAATAAAAATATTAAGTAAAGAAAGAGGTATCATGTATTGCCAGCCCAGCCTCATCAGTTGATCGTACCGGAAACGAGGCAACGTCCACCTTACCCACATAAAGAAGAAGATGAAGGCAAATGTTTTCAGAAAGAATACAAAAACGCCGATAACGGTGACCCAGTTCTGAGATAGTCCCATGTCATCCATGAATGGAAAATTATATCCGCCAAAGAAAAGGCTGGTCATGAAAGCGCCTGAAATAAACATGTTGATGTATTCGGCAAACATGTAAAACCCAAGTTTCATCGAGCTGTATTCGGTATGATATCCGCCTACAAGCTCAGCATCACATTCTGCAAGGTCGAAAGGCGTTCGGTTACATTCAGCAAACGCACATACGAGAAACAATAAGAATCCAAGTGGTTGACTGAAAACATTCCAACTGAACCAGCCTTCATTCCAGAAACTATGCTGCTGTTCAACGATGGTTTTGAGGCTTAAGCTGCCGGTCATCATTATCAAAGCGATCAACGCGAGACCCATACTGATCTCATAGCTGATCATCTGGGAAGATGCACGGACCGCCCCAAGCAAGGAAAACTTATTATTTGAAGCCCAGCCTCCGATCATAATGCCGTAAACGCCCAGAGAAACTACTCCAAATACGTAAAGCACACCAATATTCAGATCTGAAACCTGCAACGAAACCATCCTGCCGTTGATTTCCAACGTATCTCCCCACGGGATTACAACGCTGGTCATCAAAGCAGTGAGCATTGCGATCCCAGGGCCGATAATGAAAAGGAATTTATTTGAGGTATTCGGAATGATCTCTTCTTTAAAAAAGAATTTGCCGGCATCTGCCAACGGCTGAAAAATTCCGAATGGTCCCGCACGATCAGGCCCAACACGGTCCTGCATAAAAGCTGCAACCTTTCTCTCAGCATACGTGCTGTAAGTGGCGATCAGCAAAGTGACGGCGAAAGCAATAAATGCAATTACAGTCTTATCAAGCAAAAAAAGCCATTCCATCAGCTTAGTTGTTTTGTGTCAGGAAGTGTTTCGGGAGATGCCACGAACTTGGTCCCTTTCAGGTAAATATTCTGAGAGATAACGGAATGCCTGGAAATCACTCTTGGCCCTTCCTCAACCCAGTCACTAACTTCTTTTTTGTCGTAGCGGCAAGTGTTACAGATAAATTCCTCCAGCTCGCCCCATTGGTCTTTTCTGCCTGTAACACGGTAAATATCCTGCCCATGTTTCCAGATAACGGTTTTGCCGGAACAGGTAGGGCAATCGCGGTGCGCATTCATTGGTTTTAAAAACCAAACGCGGCTTTTGAAACGGAAAGTGCGATCTGTTAGTGCTCCTACAGGACACACATCGATCATGTTTCCGGAGAATTCATTTTCAACGGCTTTCTCGATATAAGTGCTGATCTCGGAAACTTCTCCGCGATTGATTACACCGTGAACGCGCTCCGGAGTGAGCTGATCTGCAACCTTAACACAACGGTAGCAAAGGATGCAACGTGTCATGTGCAGCTGGATCTTGTCGCCGATGTCAATTTTTTCAAATGTGCGCCGATCAAATTCGTAGCGGCTATGACTACTTCCGTTTTCGTAGGAAAGGTCCTGAAGATGGCATTCTCCGGCCTGATCACAGATTGGACAATCCAGGGGATGATTCAACAAAAGGAATTCAACAACACCTTTTCTAGCTTCAACAACTTCTGGTGAAGTATAATTCTGAACTTCCATTCCGTCCATCACCGTTGTGCGGCAGGAGGCAACCAGCTTAGGCATCGGGCGCGGATCTTTTTCTGACCCTTTGGAAACCTTTACAAGGCAGGTGCGGCAGTATCCGCCGGAAGTTTTGAGGCTCGTATAAAAGCACATTGCCGGAGGTGCTACCTGCTTGCCGATCATACGCGCGGCCTGCAGAATCGTTGTTCCCGGTTCTACTTCTATTGAGTGATTATCTATCGTGACTTTAAGCAGGCTCATTTTCAGATAAATTATGCAACAACTGCAACAGGTTTAAGAGGCATTATCGGATGGCTATGCCCATGTTTTGGATCTTTCACCTTTTCAGGATTCAACACGTGGTATTCAAATTCGTGACGGAAATGACGAATCGCTGCCGCAACAGGCCAGGCTGCCGCGTCACCAAGCGGGCAAATCGTATTACCTTCAATTTTTTTGGCGACTTCGACAAGAAGATCCATGTCGGTCATTTTGCCCAGTCCTTTTTCCAGCCGGTGAAGAACGCGTTCCATCCAGCCTGTTCCTTCGCGACAGGGGCTGCATTGTCCGCAGCTTTCGTGATGGTAAAAGCGGGCGAAGTTCCATGTGTTACGGACAATACACTGATTCTCATCATAAACGATAAATCCACCTGAACCTAGCATTGAGCCAGAAATGAATCCGCCGTCACCTAACGATTCATAGGTCATAAGGCGATCTTCACCTGCTTCTGTCTTACACACCAGATAATCAGGTAAAATAGGAACAGATGAACCTCCCGGAACACAGGCTTTCATTCGTTTTCCGTTGGCGATTCCTCCGCAATATTCATCGGAGTAAATAAATTCCTCCACAGAAACACCTAGTTCAATTTCGTAGACACCTGGTTTGTTAATGTTTCCCGAGGCGGAGATAAGTTTGGTTCCGGTTGAGCGACCGATGCCGATTTTCGCATACTCATCGCCGCCATCATTAATGATTGGAACTACGGCGGCAATGGTTTCAACGTTATTTACGACAGTTGGACAGCCATATAATCCAGCGATTGCCGGAAAAGGAGGTTTGATGCGAGGGTTTCCGCGTTTACCTTCAAGCGATTCGAGCAAAGCGGTTTCTTCTCCACAGATATAAGCTCCGGCACCAACCTGAACATAAAGATCAAGGTCGTAGCCCGAACCTAAAATGTTTTTTCCAAGGAAACCTTTTGCGTATGCTTCTTCTATAGCAGTTTCAAGAATCCGTGAAACATAAAAATACTCGCCGCGAATATAGATGTAGGATACTTTTGCCCCAAGCGCAAAGCTGGAAGTGATCATTCCTTCAATCAAAAGGTGAGGATTGCGTTCCATGAGGTAACGATCCTTGAATGTTCCAGGCTCTGATTCATCCGCATTACAAACAAGGAAACGCGCTACGCCTTCAGGTTTTGCAAGGAAGCTCCATTTCATTCCTGTTGGAAATCCGGCGCCGCCACGTCCGCGAAGTCCCGATTTCTTTACTTCTTCAAGTATTTCATCAGGCGTCATTTTAAGGCCTTTTTCAACGGAACGGTAACCACCGTTTGCCCGGTAGACATCGAACGACGCCATCCCTGGAATATGATCATGTGTTAACAGCAGTTTTCTACCCATCGAGCTGTTTACTTTGTATTGTGATATTCAAGATCTGTATAGCTGAACTGGCGATTTTCGCTTCTAAGACGCTCCAGCAAGCCGTCGACTTTTGCTTCAGTCAGATTTTCGTGATACTCTGCGCCGCATTGCAGCATCGGAGCTGTTCCGCAAGAGCCGAGGCATTCTACTGTTTTCAGTGTGAACATTCCATCAGAAGTAGTTTCTCCCGGACGGATGTTTAGTTTTTTGCTGATGTAGTCGATAATGTCGTCCGCTCCTCTGGTCCAGCAGGAAGAAGTACGGCAAACATCAAGAACACATTTACCAACCGGCGCGAGATTGTACATTGAATAAAACGAAGCTACTTCAAACACCTCAATCGACTGCAATCCCATCAGTTCGGCCACATAATCCATTACTTCAGGGCTCAGCCAGCCGTTTCCTTCTGCCTGGGCAACATGAAGCACTGGCAACAGGGCCGACTTGGATTTCCCATCCGGGTAGCGGCTCATCAGTTTTTTTATCGTCGCCAGTGCTTCGTCGCTGAAACGAATGTGGCTTCTTGTCTGGGGATCGAACTCCCTGCTTCTTTCTACGTGTGCCATATCTGATTAAGCGTCCAGTTCTCCGGCTATTACATTTAAACTCGACAATGTCATAACTGCATCCGATAACATCTGTCCTTTAATCATTTCAGGATAAGCCTGGTAATAGATAAAGCAAGGTCTGCGGAAATGCAGGCGGTAAGGTTGTCTTCCCCCGTCTGAAATAAGGTAATATCCAAGTTCTCCGTTTGCGCCTTCTACTGCATGGTAAACTTCACCGGCAGGAAGGTCAATTTCTCCCATGATGATTTTGAAATGCCAGATCAATGCTTCCATTGAAGTGTAAACCTCTTCTTTTTTCGGGAGATAAAATTCGGGACAATCGGCGTAATGGTTTCCTTCCGGAATGTTGTCATAAGCCGCTTTTATGATCTTGAGACTTTCGCGGATCTCGAACTGCCTCACCATGAAGCGGTCGTAGGTGTCGCCGTTGGTTCCCAAAGGAATCATGAAATCGAAATCCTGATACGAGCAATATGGATTCATTACCCTTACGTCGTAATCGACTCCGGCAGCGCGAAGGTTTGGGCCGGCAAAGCTATAATTGACGGCCTTTTCAGCGGATATTGGGCCCACTCCGATAACACGGTCCATAAAGATCCTGTTGCGGGTGAGGAGGGAATCAAATTCTTCGAAGCGTTTCGGGAAGCCTTTGAGAAAGTCTTCCAGCTGTTCGCGGAATTTGGGAGTGAAATCTCGTTCAAATCCGCCGATGCGACCAATGTTGGTGGTAAGTCGTGCGCCGCAGATCTGCTCATACATATCATAGATGCGCTCACGTTCCTGAAACATGTAGGTGAAGCCGGTCAATGCACCGGAATCCACGCCCAGAACTGTATTACAAACCAGATGATCTGCGATTCGTGCAAGCTCCATGACGATCACCCGCATGTAATCGACTTTTTTCGGAATCTCTACATTGATCAGCTTTTCAACTGTCATGTGGAAGCCGATATTATTGATCGGGGCCGAGCAGTAATTCAACCTGTCGGTAAGCGGCGTGATCTGGTACAGCGGGCGACGTTCGGCGATCTTCTCAAAAGCCCTGTGGATGTAGCCGATCGTGGCTTCTGAGCTCATGATGATCTCACCATCCATTTGAAGGATGTTCTGAAATACACCATGGGTTGAAGGGTGAGTTGGCCCAAGATTGAGCGTATTGTAATTCTTTTCTTCGGGAACGATATGGTCTTCACCGAAAATCGACTGCTCCTTCATTGTGGTTTTATCTTCCAAAGAACCGGTCCTCCTTATCTTCCCTTGTTGTGTCTTCGAGCGGATATTGCTTGAGCATTGGAAATATTTCCATATGATCCACATTCAGTATCCGTTTCAGGTTGGGATGGCCTATAAATCTAACTCCGTAAAAATCGTAAGTTTCGCGTTCCATCCAGTTGGCAGCGAGCCAAAAAGGTGTGGCGCTGGCAATTTCGGGATTACTTTCCGGAACCCAGGCTTTTAGACGGAAGCGGTAATTTTCTTCAAGGTTGTGCAGGTGATAAACAACACCGATTTCTTTCCCGGTCTGAGCTGGCATATGAACGCCGCAAAGATCAGTGAGGTACATGAAATTAAGTTCCGGATCGTTCTTCAGAAAACCAAGCACCTCTGAAATCATCTCCGCCTTAAATTCAACATTCATGAAATCGTAGGCCATGTTGTGACCTTCGATGGCATCAGGAAATTTGTCCTGCAATCGTTTTAGAACTATTTCGTTTGTTAATTCCATTTCGCCTTCGCCAGGGATTGAGTTAAAACAACGGTATTCTGATTCACTTTAGTGCACTTTTGGTTCATAAGCTTAGGCGCACAAGTTATTCTATCCCGTATGAAGCCAATAACTGTTTGTATTCGGGTTGATTCCTTCGGCGGAGGCTTTCTGCGCGAACAAGGTCCTGTATTCGCATTACGCCGTCGATAATTTGCTCGGGGCGTGGAGGACAGCCAGGAACATAAACATCAACCGGGATAATTTTGTCAATTCCCTGGAGGACGCTGTATGAATCGAAAATCCCACCGCTACTGGCGCAGGCTCCAACGGCAATAACCCAGCGGGGCTCGGCCATTTGCTCGTATACATTTTTAATGATCGGGCCCATTTTTTTTGCAATGGTTCCCATAACCATGAGTATATCAGCCTGGCGTGGCGAAAAGCTCATTCTTTCTGACCCGAAACGGGCGAGGTCGTAATTGGCTCCCATTGTAGCCATGAATTCAATTCCGCAACAGGACGTTGCAAACGGTAATGGCCACAATGAATTAGCGCGGGCCATTCCAATAACGGTATTGAGACTGGTGGCGAAAAATCCTTCTCCGTTTACGCCCTCCGGGGCTTCAACCATTTTTATATCGCTCATAGTTTTTCTATTAGCTGATTATTCCCATTTAAACGCCTGCTTTTTACGCAGGTAAAGAAATCCAAGTAAAAACAAGGCTACGAAAATACCCATGCTTGCAAATCCACTCATTCCGAGCTCTTTAAAATTAGTAGCCCACGGATAGAAAAAGATCACCTCAACATCAAATAATACAAACAGGATCGCTGTAAGGAAGTATTTGATGGAAAAAGGAAGACGCGCATTTCCTTTCGATTCCACCCCGCACTCAAAATTTTCAAGCTTTTTTACAGATTTTCTTGACGGGCCAATCAGGTGTGTAACTACCAGAACCAGAGCAACAAAACCAAATGCAAAAACGAGCTGGATAAGTAACGGAATGTATTCGCTTGTTTCTTTCATCGGTAGAAATTTCGGGGAAATCAGGACAATTAAACAACAGGATATGCAAGTTGTTCGCACGGTATTCCCCAATCAGGCGGCAAATGTACGAACTTTTTTAATGGACAATTGACAATTGGCAATGGATTATGTTGCTCACGTAGGAGGTTTGGTGTGTTTGATAATGGATAATGGATAATGTTGCTTATGCAGGAGGGTTCAAGGGCTTTATGTTTACGAGAGCAGCACTTACAACTGGAAACTATTTTCGCTGCGAAACCTCCCGTGTCAATTCGTTTGTTCAAATCTTTTCCCATACTTAAAAATCCGCCCCTCCTTTATCCGTTAGCTTCGCATTAAACAGCAAGTTGGATGGCAGCAAAGAAAGTGCAGCAAAAAAAAATTTTCGTTCTTGATACTTCAGTAATTCTATACAATCACAATTCGATTTACAGTTTCGATGATAACGACGTAGCGATCCCGATTACAGTGCTGGAAGAGCTGGATAATTTCAAGAAGGGAAACGACACCAAGAACTTTGAAGCGCGGGAATTCATCCGTGAGATGGATCGCCTTTCAGGAAATTTTATCCTTACCGAATGGTTGCCTCTCGGTGGAAAGCTTGGAAGATTCAAAGTTGTGATGAACGGCCGGGGAAAACATGTTGATGCTGTAAGGATTTTAGGGGAAGATAAGGCCGACCACAGAATCATTAACGCAGCGCTTGGATTGATGGAGGATAACCCGGACAAGAAAGTGATCCTGGTGACCAAAGACATTAATCTCCGGTTAAAGGCAAAGTCATTAAATCTAAACTCCGAAGATTTTGAAACCGGCAAGATCAAGGACATGGATTCGCTGTACACCGGGAAATCTGTGATCCACGGCGTTAACATCACTGTTATTGATCAGATTTATGCGGAAGGGTTTTGTGCTCCGGAAGATTTCCTAAGCGAGCCTGCCGTTTTTAATCATTATTATATTCTTAAAAACGGGAAGCATTCGGTTCTTGCTACCTACAATCCGATAACAGCAAGGATTGAAAGAGTCGAAAAAACTTCTGCTTACGGAATAAAACCCAGGAACGCAGAACAGATCTTTGCACTTCATGCTTTGATGAATCCGGATATTAAGCTGGTAACGCTGCAGGGCGTTGCCGGAACCGGAAAAACATTGCTGGCATTGAGCGGTGCGCTGGAACAAAAGCGCGAATACCGGCAGGTGTACCTCGCCCGCCCGATCGTACCTCTATCTAATAAAGACATTGGGTATTTGCCGGGTGACATAAAAAGCAAGCTTAATCCTTATATGGAACCACTTTGGGATAATCTCAAAATGATCCAGAATCAGTGGGAGGAAACGGATAAAGAATACAAGAAGATAACGGAAATGGTGGACAGCGAAAAGCTGATGATCACGCCATTGGCATATATACGCGGTAGAAGCTTAAGTAATATTTATTTTATTGTGGATGAGGCGCAGAATCTTACGCCGCATGAGGTAAAGACAATTATCACGCGGGCAGGAGAAAATACGAAAATCATTTTTACCGGAGACGTTTTCCAGATTGACACACCTTATTTGGACACGCAATCAAACGGGTTAAGCTACCTGATCGATAAGATCCGGAACAATGCGTTGTATGCACATATAACTCTGGAAAAAGGTGAACGGTCGGAGCTGGCTAATTTGGCGAATGAACTACTTTAGATCAATTGACAATTGACAATTGATAACGGCTTCGCGATTGAAATTGGCGGCGCGATTGAAGATTGGAAGTTGATGAGGCTTCGATGATAGTTTTCTGAGGGTTTTTTGTTTTTAGGATTGGTTCATTCGTTAAATAGAGTTTGTAAAAAGACTCTAAATAGCGAGTCATCAGGAAACGTGCTTCCCACTCCTCCCCCTGACTCAAAAAATGCCTTTTAACTCGTGAGGTTGAGAGAAGTGTTCCGTGTCACCGAGCTTGTCGAGAGTATGATCCATTGTGATGAAATGTAAACCAGGTTGTGAAGCTGCCTGGATCGCAATGATGAATTGAGAAAACTCTTCGAATGATTAGTTTGTTCCAAAGCATCCGTTGTGAAAATAGGTAATTGGGTCGATCTATTCAACTCTAACAAGTTTGTAAAGCGGATCATTGAATCCTCTTTGCGTCATTTATGAAGGCGAGCCATCGCATAGCCAGCGTTCAACAAGTTTGCAGTACTGAACTCTTGCTTGAGCTACGATCGTGGAAACTCTTATGACGACTTACAAAAAAAAGGCCGCAGAACCAAAGCTGCAGCCTTTTATAACAACCACAATCACTTATTTTTCTACCGTTACAACCAGGTATTTGGAAGATCTCCAGAATGCATCAGGGTTGGTGATAGTAATGCTTTTAGCCATTTTCTTTCCATCAAGATCGATCTTGTAAGAAGACGTCGGATGATTGGTGATCACTTTTGCGTTTTTAGCATTTACCGGGATGGTTGATACTTTCGACACATCAATCATTGTAAAGTAATCCTGATTGAAATCAGATTTCAGTATCTTCTTTTTACCCATTCCAAGGAATCCACCTTCTTTATTCACAACTTTATTATCCCTTAGTTCCTTGTAAGTGCCAACCGCGTAATAGGCGGTGTTCATTTTAACAGTCTGCTGATCTATTACCGCAGTTTTGCCTGTAGATTCGGTTTGCAGATTTGTTACGTTAGTATTCAGATCAGTAATCTGGATATTCATTGCAGCAAGCTGTTCTTTAAGCCCCGAAATTTCAGTGTCTTTTTCAGCAAGCTGGGTAGTCATGCGGGCAATTGTTTTTTCAAATTCAGCCAACTTAAGATTGGATTTTTTGATTTTTGACTGAAGCGAAGAAAGTTTCTGTTTGTTCTCATCCATCAATTCGTTAATGTAATTGATGTCTTCATTGATTCTTTCTTTGGCTGTGCCCTGAAGCTCTCCGCTTCCTTTAGCGCTGGTGGTAATATTACCCTGACGCTGCTTTACTTCCCGAAGGTTGTCTTCTATTTCGTTTAAAGACTCCATAAAGGAGTT
>Ga0105044_10008843_pt1 | contig 13811 bp, 10 predicted proteins | sample MAT01_FD_78092 | JGI IMG/M metagenome (GOLD analysis project Ga0105044, IMG submission 78092) | Freshwater microbial communities from Lake Fryxell liftoff mats and glacier meltwater in Antarctica - MAT-01 | ecosystem: Environmental > Aquatic > Freshwater > Ice > Liftoff microbial mat | place...
GCTGAATCCGCCCAGAGTGTGAATGTGAGCCCGGACGCGGATCGTCTCGCCAAAGATGCGGACTTCCGGCGCGCCTTCGACGAGCCGGCGGCCGAGCGAGTCGTGGCTCTGGAATCCGACGATGATCACATGGGTGTCGGGCTTCCAGAGATTGTGCCGGAGGTGATGCACGATGCGGCCGGCATTGCACATGCCGGCGCCGGCCATGACAAAGCACGGCCCCGGGGTCTGGTTGATCCGCTGCGATTCCTCCGCCGAGGCGGTGGGGCGCAGGGAGCGGAGATCGGCCTGCAGATTGCCTTCGCGGAGGAAGCGCTGCATCGCGTCGTCGTAGAGTTCGGGATGCTCCGTGAGGATGCGGCCGGCTTCGATCGCCATCGGGCTGTCGAGGAAGATGGGAAAGGGCTCGACCTTCCGCTCGCGGAACATCCAGGCGAGGAGCTGCGTGAGGAGCTGCGCGCGGCCGATGGCAAAGGTCGGCACGAGCATGCGGCCCCGCTCCTGCACGGCGGTCTGCACGATGCCCACAAACTCCTCCACCGTCTCGGCCAGGGAACGATGGTCGCGGTCGCCGTAGGTGCTCTCGAGAAAGACGGCGTCCGCTTCCGCAAAAGGCTCGAACTCGCGCAGGATCGGCGCGTGGATCGGGCCGAGATCGCCGGAGAAGACGACGCGCTTCACCCCGCCCGCCTCCTCGACGAGGAGCTGGATGCTCGCCGAGCCGAGCATGTGCCCGGCCTCCGCCCACACCGCGCGGATGCCTGGCGCGACCTCGAGCGCCTCGCGGTAGCGCACCGGGCGGAAGAGCGCGACGATCTGTTCCGCCTCCCCGGGTGTGAAGAGCGGGGCGACGAGCGGTTTGCCCGCGCGCTCCAGCCGGCGGTTGCGCCGCTCCACGTCGAAGCGCTGCACCTTGGCCGCGTCGCGCAGGACCAGCGCCGCCATCTGGATCGTCGCCGGCGTGGCCCAGATCTTCCCGGCGTAGCCGAGCTGCGCGAGCAGCGGCAGCCTCCCGACGTGATCGAGGTGCGCATGGGTGAGCAGCACGGCGTCGAGCCGGGCCGCACGGCGTCCACCTGGCACGCGATTGAGCTGCTCGGCTTTGCGGCCGCCTTGAAAGAGCCCGCAATCCACGAGCACCCGCGCGCGGTCGGTCTCGACGAGATAGGCGGAGCCGGTGACTTCGCCGCCGGCGGCGCCGCAGGGAGTGACGATCATGAGCGGGAGGAGAAGGGGACTGCGCCGGGGGGCGTGGAGCGCGGGGGTTGGTCAATCATCTGTCGCCACCTTCTACGTGGGGCGGGGGTGCCGGCAAGTCTGCGCCGTGCCTCCGTGGCGCGCGCCGAATCGGGTGCCGCAGAGGTGGGGCTTGTCATGGCCGGAGGTGGCAGGTATGTGCTCAACCCCCGCCGCGGACGCGCCCCTTTTCCGCACGGCCTCGCGAGAGCGCCCCGGCCCCGCGCCGGGCTTGTCCCATAGAGCCATGATCCAAGTCGAAAACCTGACCAAGCGCTACGCCGGAGTCCCCGCGATTCAGAACCTCGACTTCACCGTCGCCAAGGGTGAGATCGTCGGCTTCCTCGGGCCCAACGGCGCCGGCAAGAGCACGACCATGAAGATCCTGAGCGGCTATCTGCCGGCCTCCTCGGGCCGCGCGTCGATCGCCGGCTTCGATGTTTTTTCCCAGTCCCTCGAAGCGCGCCGCCGGCTCGGCTATCTCCCCGAGAATACGCCGCTCTACACCGACATGCGGGTCGGCGAATACCTGCGCTACCGGGCGCGGCTGAAGCAGGTGCCGGCATCGAAGGTGCGCGAGCGGGTGGGCGACGTGCTCGAGCTGTGCAGCCTGCGCGATCGCGAGCGGTCCATGATCCGCGATCTCTCCAAGGGCTACCGCCAGCGCGTCGGCCTCGCCGATGCCCTCGTCCACGATCCCGAACTGCTGATCCTCGACGAGCCGACCATCGGGCTCGACCCGAACCAAATCCGCCAGGTGCGCGAGCTGGTCAAAAACCTCGGGGGCAAGCGCACCGTGCTCATCTCCACCCACATCCTGCCCGAGGTCGAGATCATGTGTTCCCGCGTGATCGTGATCCACAAGGGCCGCATCCGCGCCTCGGACACTGCGGGCAATCTGCTCAAGAATCACCGCGCGCTCGGGGCGATGCGGGTCGAGGCCCGGGTGCCGATGGCAGCCGGTGTGGAAGCCCTGCGCACGGTGCCGGGGGTGAAGGATGTGACCGCCGAAGCGGAGGGCGAGTGGTCGATCTTCCAACTGCGGCTCGATGCCAACGCCGATCCCGGCGAGGAGATCTCGAAGCTGGCCCGGGAAAAGGGCTGGGACGTGCGGGAGATGACCCGCCGCCGCGCGACGCTCGAAGACGTGTTTGTCGAACTCACCCATTCCGATCACTGAGACTCTTTTACTCCCACCCCTGACCTTGAACTTACCCGGGCTGCGATGGAGCAAGTGCAGGATCGAGGGTGGGAGCCAGAAACCAACCGCTCATCCATGAACACCTTTCTGACCCTTCTCGGCCGCGAGATTAAGAGCTTCTTCTACAGCCCGATCGCCTACGTCGTGCTCTTCTACTTTCTGCTCCTTTCCGGGTTCAACTTCTACTTCCAGATCTCGATCCTGAATGGCTACCCGACGGAGTTATCCTTCGTGGAAGTCTTCTTCATGCCCGCGCTCTTCTGGTTTCCCTTCATCCTGAGCTTTCCGCTCATCACCATGCGGGTGTACGCCGAGGAGTTTCGCATGGGCACGCTGGAGACGCTCTCCACGGCCCCGGTCTCGGACACCCAGATCGTGCTCGCGAAGTTTGCCGGGGTGGTCTTCTTCTACGTCGTCCTCTGGGCGCCGAGTCTGCTCTCCTTTGTCTGCTTCAAATACATCACCGGACACGCGGCCGTGTTCACCGCCGGCAGTTACTGGGGCACCTATCTCCTGCTCTTTCTCATGGGGCTCTTTTACATCTCCCTCGGTTGCCTCGCCTCGGCGCTGACCAAGGATCAGATCAATGCCGCGACCATTTCCTTTACGACCATCACCCTCCTGCTCTTCCTCGGGTTTCTCTCCGATGTCGTGGGTGTGACCCAGCCGACCTTGAAGGAGATGAACAGCTACATCTCCGCCGTCGAGCACATGCGGGACTTCTCCAGGGGCATCATCGATTCGCGACCGGTCGTCTGGTATCTCTCGATGACGGCGCTGATGACCTTCCTGACCCTCCAGGTCTTCCAGTACCGGAAGTGGAAAGCCTGATCGAACCCCTCTCCTGAAGCTCCATGGCCGAACCCGAACCTCCCGCTCCTGCTGCTCCCGCGCCGCCTGCGGCCGATCGCCCGGTGAAGGCCGTGAAGATCGGTCGCGCGACCATCGCGCTGAACGTCCTCACCCAACTGGCGATCTTCGTCCTGCTCGTGGCGATGCTGAATTACCTGAGCTTCCGGCATTACAAGCGGTGGGACTTTTCCCGCGACAAGAAGTACGCGCTTTCGACGCAGACCCGGGCGCTGCTCGGGAATCTGCCCAAGCCGGTGCAGGCGGTGCTCTTCTTTTCGGGAGCGGCGGAGATTTACCCCGATGTGCTCGCCCTGCTGCGGGAGTATGAGTATGCCTCGAAGGGTAAGTTCACTTACGAGGTCGTCGATCAGTATCGCAACGTCACCCGCGCCCAGGAGCTGCAAACGAAGTACAAATTCGGCGCGAGCGAAAACATCGTGATCCTGGACTACGACGCGAAGTCGAAATTTTTGAACGGTGCGGACATGGCGGAGGTGGAGATGCCCGACGAGATGGGCCGGGCGATCGGCCAGGCGCCGAAGCTCAAGGCCTTTAAGGGCGAGCAGGTCTTGACGACGGCGCTCATGGAGCTGGTGGAGGGCAAGCCGAGCAAGATCTACTACCTGAGCGGTCACGGCGAAGCGGAGCTGACCGGGGAGACGCTGAAGGTTTTCAACGAAAGCCTGAAGCGGCAGAACATCCAGGCGGCGGAACTGACGCTGCTGAGCGAAAACACCATCCCGGAGGATGCGCGGACGCTCGTGCTGAATGCGCCGAAGTACGACCTTTCGGAACTCGAGCTGCAGTTGCTCGGCACTTACTACGTGAAGCACGGGCGCCTCTATGTGCTGCTCAATCCCACGATCAAGACTCCGCGTCTCTCAGCCTGGCTCGGGCAGCGCGGCATCCTGCCGAACGGCGATCGCGTGATCGCCGTCGGCAAGTCGTTGGTGCAGGGCGCGGATGGCGGGGTGGAGTTGAAGACGGGACCGATTACAAACCCGGCCTTCAAGGTGACGACGAGCGGGACCAAGCTGACGAAAGATCTGGAAGGGGTGGGTGGGCAATTCCTCGGGCTCACCCAATCCCTCGGGCTCGACCGGACCAGGGGACAGACGGATAAGATCCGGCTCACGGCGCTGCTCGAGGCGGCGGAGAATTACTGGGGCGAGACGGAATTTGTGAGCGACACCCAGGCGCCGGTCTTTGACCCGAAGAAGGATCTGTCCCCGCCGCTCACGCTCGCGGCGGCGGCCGAGCAGGGTGGAGTGGCCGATGCCCGGGTGAAGGTGGAAACCTCGCGGCTGGTGGTCGTGGGCAATGGCGAGTTTCTCAGCGATAAATCCTACCGGCTCTCGGAAGGGCTCTCGAATGACTTCACGACGAATACCTTGAACTGGCTGCTCGATCGCGACGACCTGATCGGGATTCCGGCCAAGGCGAAGAAACAAACGACGATCGTGCTCACGGAACGCGAGATGAACCGGCTGAAGACTTTTGTGCTGCTCCTCGTGCCCGGGCTGGCGGCGGGTTGCGGCCTGGCGAACTGGTGGCTGCGCCGCAGCTAGGCGGCGCGGCATACTTGCCCCGATGAAACTCAAGAACACTCTCCTCCTCCTCCTGCTCGCGATGGGCGCTTTTGCCTTCATCTGGTTTTACGAGCGGCACCAGCAGAGCACGCGCGACGAGGCCGAAGACGGCACCCTGGTGGCGAAGTTTGACCGCGACAAAGTGCAGGCGATCGACCTGCGCAGCCCCGAGGGGAAGATGGAGCTGCGCAAGGACGCGCAAGGGCGGTGGCAGATCGTGGCGCCGATCGAAGACCGGGCGGATGCCATGACGATCGCGCAACTTTTCACCGAAGCGGAGTCGCTGCGCTATGTGGCGAGGATCGACGAAGACGGCAAGAGTGTGGGTAAGGAGCGGCTGAAGGAATACGGGCTCGCCGAGACGAACACCCGCCTCAAGCTGGCCGGGCCGGAGAAGACCGTGGAGATCCAGTGGGGCAAGGATGCCGCGACCGAAGGCCGGCAATACATCCGCCTCGATGGCTCGCCGGCCGTCTATGTGGTCGGGGGCCCGCTCAAGGCCACGGTGACGAAGCGGTTGGATGAGTTTCGCGACAAGCGGTTGAGCGACGTGAATGCCGCAGTGGTGAACAAGGTGACCATCCAGACCAGCGCCGGGGAGATCGAGATGCGGCGGGACGAGAGCAACCACTGGTCGCTGCTCAAACCCCTGAAGGCGCGGGGCGACGATGCCCGGATCGGCGATCTGATCTCGCGGGCCGCGGGTGCGCGGGTGGAGTCCTTTGTCGGCGATGCGGCGAACCTGAGCGCTTATGGCCTGCAGGAGCCGCGGGTGACGGTGTCGCTTTACTCCGAGGAGCAGGAGCCAGTGCGGCTGCTGCTCGGTACGAACCCGAAGGACGAGAAAGAGAAGGGTCGCACCTACGCGAAGCTCTCGACGCGCCAGGCGGTGGTGCTGCTGCCGAAGGCGATCGAGTCGCTCATCGCCACCAAGCCAAACGATCTACGCGACCGTCGGTTGACGCGGGTGGAGGCGGACATCGTGGATCGCGTGACCGTGGAGGGGCCGGACGGCGGGAAGATCGTGCTCGCGCGCCGGGGAGAATCGTGGGTCCGCAAAGTGGGAGCCAAGGATCTGCCGGTGAATGCGGCGATGGCCTCTTACGCGGCCGGACCTTTTCTCGATCAGCAAGTGGCGGAGTTTGTGGCCGACGTGGCGACGGACCTGCCGAAGTATGGACTCGATCGGCCGGCGGTGAAGGTGACGGCGAGCAGTTATGCAAGCGAGAACACCGCGGAAACGACGGCGGGTGAGAAGCCGATCGTGACCGTGCTCCTGGGCAGGATTGAGGGCGACAAGGTCTTTGCAAAGCTGGACGACGAGCCGTTCATCGTGGCGCTGCCGGTCGCGGCGCTGGATGCGTTGCCGACCGAGCTGCTGGCCTGGCAGCCTTTGGAGATTTTCCAGACCGAGGCGGCGGCGATCGTGGCCCTGGAAGTGGCGCGCACCGGTCAGCCGACGGTCTCTCTGGTCCTCGATCTGGAGAAGAAGTGGAAGCTGGCGAAAGGGGATGGCGCGGTGAACCAGATCCATGTGGGATCGCTGCTGAATACCCTGGCCCGGCTGCGCGCGGCGCGCTGGGTGGGGGCGACGGCTCCAGAGCATGGGCTGGAGAAGCCGTCGATCACCGTGAGCTATCGGACGGCCGCGGGTGCGACGGGGAGACTGAAGGTCGGCGCGGCGACTGCGGATGAGATGTGGTTTGCCAGTGCGGAGGCGCTCACGGGCACGTTTGCGATGAACGCGCCGGACAAGTCGGCCCTGGAACTGGCGCTGATGGACAAGGCCGCACCGCCCGTGGTGGGGACGGCTCCGGGCACGGCCGCGGCGGGTTCGGCCCTGCCGCCGCCGGTGATCCCGGCGCCGGTGCAGGAGGCCCCGGCGGAAGCGGCGAAACCGCCGACGCCGACCGAGGCGCCCGCGCAGCCGGCGAAGCCGCCGCGACCGTAGCGCGGGGCGCTAAAGCGTTTAGGATCGGACGGCGAGGCGAATGTCCAAGGACCGATGTCCAAGGACCAAGGAACCCCCAAGGGCCAATCGCCGATCCTTGACGAACCTTGCCGGGCCGCTCCGAACATTGGGCCTTTTCGCTTCATTGGTCATTGGACCTTGGACATTTGCCCCATGCCGTCGCCCAAAGTGCAGGACACCCGCTATGGGCGGCGCGCGGTGTAGAGCGAGACGATGCCGCCGGTGAGCGCGGTGCCGCGGGCTTCGGTGAGGCCGGCGGCTTCGAGGAGGGCACACATGGCGGGGCCGTGGGGGAAGGCTTCGATGGAAGCGCCGAGGTAGTCGTAGGCCTGGCGTTCTCCGGTGACGAGGCCGGCCAGCGCCGGCAGGACGTGGTGCAGGTAGGGCCGGTAGAGCCAGCGCAGGGGCGGTGGCGGCAGGGAAAAGTCGAGGATCAGCAAGTGGCCGCCGGGGGCGAGGACGCGACTCATTTCCGCGAGCGCCCGCGGCCACGATTCCATGTTCCGCAGGCCAAAGGCGACGGTGACCACGTCGAAGGCGCCGGAGGCAAACGGCAGCCGCAACCCATCCGCGACCACGAGGCTGGCGGCGCCTTTTTTCCGGGCCTCCCGGAGCATCGGGTGACAGAAGTCCGCGCCGACGATGTGGGCGTGCGGGCAGGCGGCGCCGAGGGCCAGGGCGAGGTCGCCGCTGCCGGTGGCGAGGTCGAGGAGCCGGGTCGGCTGCCAGCCGCGGACGATCCGGGCGGCCCGGCGCCGCCAGAGGAAATCGAGACCGCCGCTGAGGAGGTGATTGGCGAGATCGTAGCGCCCGGCGAGGGCGGAAAACATGCGCCGGACCCGGTCGGGCTGGGTGTCGGGAGCCGCGGGTGCGGGTGCGGTCACGGGCGGAAAAAGGTCACGAGCAGAGGCATACCACATGCTCCCCTCAGCGTGTCCAATCCCGACCGCATGGCCGGGGTAAAACTCCGACCATGCCAAAAAATTTGCTGAGCCAAGCCCGGGTGCTGATCGTGGACGATGAGCCATCGAATATCCGGCTCCTCGAGCGCATCCTGCAACTGCACCATGCGGGGTCGATCCGCAGCGTGACGGATCCGCGGGAGACGCTCTCGGTGGTGCTCAGCTTTCAGCCGGACATCATCCTGCTGGATCTGAACATGCCGCATTTCGACGGCTACCGGGTGCTCGACCAACTCCACGATGCGATCCCGGCGGAGGAGCGGCAGCCGGTGATCGTGCTCACGGCGGACATCACGCCCGAAGCCAGGCGGCGGGCGCTGACCGGGGGCGCAAAGGATTTTCTGACCAAGCCCTTTGACCAGACGGAGGTGGTGCTGCGGGTGCAGAATCTGCTCGAGAATCGCTTCCTGGAGATCGAGCTGCGGAAGCAGAATGGCGTGCTCGAAGTGCTGGTGCAGGAGCGGACGCAGCAGCTCGAAGACACGCTCGCCGAGCTGCGCACGACCCAGGACGCGGTGGTGAAGCAGGAGCGGCTGAGCGCGCTCGGGATGATGGCGGGCGGCATCGCGCACGATTTCAATAACGCGCTGACCATGATGCTCGGCTACGGCGAGCTGCTTTTCCCCTGGCTGCAGGCGCAGGGCACGGAGCGCGAGATCGGCTTTCTGAAGAACATCATCGCCGCCGCGCAGGACTCGACGCACATCGTCGGGCGGTTGCGGGAGTTTTACCGCCCGGCGGAATCGAACGAGATCCGCGAACCGGTGGAAGTGAACAGCATCGTGGAGCAGGCCATCGCGCTCACCGCGCCGAAGTGGAAGGCGCGCAGCCAGGCCGACGGGATTCAGATCGCGGTGCTCACCGAACTGCGCGAGGTGCCGCGCATCTCGGCCTGCCCCGCCGAACTGCGCGAGGTGCTCACGAATCTGATCTTCAATGCCGTGGACGCGATGCCGCATGGCGGCGCGATCATCATCACCACGACCGAGACGGAGCATGGGCGGGTGGAGATCGCGGTCTCCGACACCGGCACGGGCATGACCGAGGAGCAGAAGCAGCGGTGCCTGGAACCCTTTTTTACGACCAAGGGTGCGCACGGGACGGGCCTCGGTCTCTCCGTGGTGTATGGCATCCTCCAGCGCCACGAGGCGCACTTGGAGATCGTCAGCCAGCCCGGCCACGGCACGACTTTTCACCTGAACTTCGCGGTCAACAACGCTCCGGAGAGTATCGGTCCTCAAACCATGGAAACCTTCGCCCGCCCAATTAACATCCTCGTCGTCGATGATCAGGAACTGATCTGCGAACTGATCTCCGAGTGCCTGAAGAACGATGGCCACAAGACGAACATCGCGGCCAACGGGCGCGAGGCGCTGGAACTCTTTCGCAAAGCGCCGGCGGACCTCGTGCTCACCGATCAATCGATGCCCGGGATGAATGGCGTGCAGCTTTCCGTGGCGATCAAGGAGCTCTCGCCACAGACGCCGGTGATCCTGCTCACGGGCTTTGGCGAGGAGATGGGCGCGGCCGGCACGGCGCCGGGCGGAGTGGATCTGGTGGTCGGCAAACCGGTGAGCGGCGCGGATCTGCGCAAGGCCATCCACAGCGTGATGACCCGGGTCGCGACGCCCTGACCGGCGCAAAGGCGAAGGTGGGAGCGTCGCCCGCGGGTCGGGCGAACGCCGCGCTTGCCTGGCGGGCTCGTCTGCGACGATGGTCGCGGCCTTTTCCCCATGACTCGCGTTTCCGACGTCCACGTCATCGCCAATACCGCCCTCCCGTCGCCCCAGGCGCTCGGGGCGGAGATTCCGCGTGGGGAAAAGCATGCGGGTTTTGTCTCCGGCGCGCGGGCTGAGATCGCGCGGATCCTCTCCGGCGAAGACCCGCGCTTTCTCCTCATCGTCGGCCCGTGCAGCATCCACGACCTCGCGGGCGGCCGGGAGTATGCGGCGCGGCTGGCGGCGCTCGCCCGGGAAGTGCGCGAGCAGGTGCTGATCGTGATGCGGGTGTACTTTGAAAAGCCGCGCACGACGGTGGGCTGGAAGGGGCTGATCATGGATCCGCATCTCGATGGCACGCACGACATCCCGACGGGCCTGCGCCTGGCGCGGGGCTTTCTGCTCGAGGTGCTCGAGCTCGGGCTGCCGACGGCGACGGAGATGCTCGACCCGATCACCCCGCAGTACATCGCCGATCTCACCTGCTGGAGCGCGATCGGGGCGCGGACGACGGAGAGCCAGACCCATCGGCAGATGGCGAGCGGCCTTTCGATGCCCGTCGGTTTCAAAAACACGACGAGCGGCGCGGTCGGTCCGGCGATCAATGCGATCAAGGCCGCGATGCAGCCGCAGACTTTCCTCGGGATCGACGAGGCGGGCCGGGCGAGCGTCGTGGCCACGGAGGGCAATCCGGATTGCCACATCATCCTGCGCGGCGGCGAGGATGGGCCGAATTTTGATCTCAGTGCCGTGGGCAAGGCGCTGGCCAGCCTGGAAAAGAACGCGCTCAGCCAGGTGGTGATGATCGATGCCAGCCACGCCAATTGCGGCAAGGATTGCCGCCGGATGCCGGAGACTTATCGCGAGATCGTGGCCGAGCGCTTTGGTGCCGCGGGCGTCCGTGGGATCATCGGGGCGATGCTCGAGAGCAATCTCGTGGCGGGCGCCCAGGGCCTGGTGGAAGACCGGGCGGCGCTGGTTTACGGCCAGTCGATCACCGATCAGTGCATCGACTGGGCGACGACGGAGCAGCTCGTGCGGGAGACGGCCGCGCAGGCCCGCGCGAGCTGAAAGCCAGGGCCGCGGGCGGCGGTTCAGTGCGCCGGCGGCTCGGCCGGATGAGGCGTGGCGAGGAGCATGAGGCGCTCCGTCCAGGAGAGCACGATCGCCGAGAGCAGGAAGGCAAAGTGGATCGCGAGCTGCCAGAGCACGGGCTTGTGATCGAAGATCTGGCCCGGCTCGCGGATCTCGATGAAGGTCTTCAGCAGGTGAATCGAGGAGATGCTCACCAGGGCGGTGGCGAGCTTCACCTTCAGCACCCCGGCGTTCACATGATCGAGCCACTCGGGCTGGTCGCGGTGTCCGTCGAGGTGCAGCCGGGAGACAAACGTCTCGTAGCCGCCGACGATCACCATCACCAGCAGGTTGGCGATCATCACCACGTCCACGAGACCGAGGACGCCGAGCATCACCTGGGTGCCGAGCTCGTGCGCGCCCGGCCGGTGGAAAAAGGCGGCTTCGATGAGGTGCCAGAGCTCGAGCAGGAACTGCCACACATACACGCCCTGCGCGACGATGAGCCCCAGGTAGAGCGGGGCTTGCAGCCAGCGGCTGGCAAAGATCGTCCGCGCGAGCAGACTGGGAGCGGCAGAATCTCGGGGCGGCGGCACGCGGTGGGTTTAAAGCGAGCGCCCGGGGCGCGTCCAGCGCCGACCGCGGAGGCTCGTGGGTTCAGATCAGCCGGTCGGGATTCAAGCTCTGGAGCGCCTTGGGCACGAAGAGGCCATCTTTGCGGATGACCTGGCCATCGAAGGAAATGCGCCCGCCGCCGTAGTCCGGGCGCTGGATCATCACCATGTCCCAGTGGACCTGCGAGCGGTTGCCATTTTCCGTCTGCTCGTAGCACTGGCCGGGCGTGAAGTGAAAGGAGCCATTGATCTTCTCGTCGAAGAGGATGTCGCGCATCGGGTGGAGGATGTGCGGATTGAAGGCGATCGCAAATTCGCCGATGAAGCGGGCGCCGGCGTCGCTGTCGAGGATGGCATTGAGCTTTTCGGTGTTGTTGGCCGTGGCCTCGACGACGCGCCCATTCTTAAAGACCAGCCGCACCTGATCGAACGCCGTCCCTTGATAGATCGTCGGCGCGTTGAACAGGATGTGGCCGTTCACCGAAGTCTTCACCGGCGCGGTGAAGACCTCGCCGTCCGGGATATTGTGGGTGCCGCCGCAGGAGACGGCGGGGATGCCCTTGATGGAAAAGGAGAGGTCCGTCCCGGGGCCTTCGAGGTGAACGCGGTCGGTGCGCATCATGCACTGCTCCAGGGCCTTCATCCCGGGCGCCATCCGGCTGTAGTCGAGAGTGCAGACGCGGAAGTAAAATTCCTCAAAGCCCTCGGTGCTCATGCCGGCGGCCTGCGCCATGCCGGGACTCGGCCAGCGCAGCACGCACCAGCGGGTCTTTTTCACCCGCCAGTCCAGCACGGCCTTCATTTTCTGCGCGAGGAGCTTCATCTGCTCCGGCGGCACATCGCTCATTTCGGTGCTATTCGGGCCGCCGCGCAGCGCGATGTAGGCGTCCATCTTCTTCATCTGCGCGAGCGCGAGCCGCGCCGCGACCTCGAGCTGCGCCTCCTGAGCGTGCAGGGCCATCTCGCGGGCGACCCGCACCAGGTGCGTCTGGACAAAGGGCAGGCCGCCGGCGGCGCGCACGGCCCGGATGAGGGCCACGGTCATCGCTTCCGGGATGTCAAAGTTGTCGAGGAGTACGTGGTCGCCGGGGGCGATCCGGGTGGAGTGGGTGACGAGCAGGCGGGCGAGCCGGTCGCAGCGTGGGTCATGCATAAGAAAGCGCCGAGGGTGGCCGCGCGCCGCGGCAGTGGCGAGAGCGAATTGGTTCACGGGCCCGGGTGCGGGGAAAAGCGGGATCGAGGGCCCGGCGGGGATCTCTCGAAACGGGCCGTCGCCCAAAAGGTTTACGAGAAAATGCGATCGGCGCTTGGCGCGCCGCGACTGCGTTTGTATTTACATTGGCAACTCTTTCTCCCCCGTGTCCGCCCCCCTCCTTGCCCCTCCTTCCGCGCGTCCGGCTGCCCGGGAAGCCGGCTTCAGCCTCGTCGAAGTCGCCCTCGCCATTGCCGTCATCGCTTTCGCTTTCGTCGCGCTCCTTGCCCTCCTCCCGGCGGGCCTCACCACCTTCCGCCGTGCGCTCGACATCTCCATCTGCACCCAGATCGCCCAGCGGATCGTGGCCGACGCTCAAGGCGCGGACTTCGACATCGTCACCGATCGGAACAATCTTCCCGCTTCCCAGCAAGGGAGCGACTTTTCCTTCCGCGCGCCATCCATCACCCAGCCGGGCGTGCGGTTTTTCGACGAGCAAGGCAGTGAAGTCATCGCGCAAGGGGCGACCAATGGCGTCGCGCAAGGCTGGAAAGATCTCAGTCCGGATGAGCAACTGCGGGTGATCTATCACGTCAATGTGCGCGTCATTCCCCGGGTGACGCTGCCCACGCAGTCTGCCGACGGGGTGATCGATGGCTTTCCTGCAAACCGCAACGCGCGGGAACTCGGCTCGCTGGCCCAACTGACCGTGCAGATCGCGCACAATCCCGGCGGAGCGCCGCAGAAGCTCAGCGACGCGGACCCGGACGATTCGAATCAACCGGAGCGCAACCTCTGGAAGCCGCGCGAGGGAGTCGAGATGTTCACTTACTCCGCCTACATCGCCCGCAACCAATGACCCTCCTTCCTCCCCGCAGCGTGCGCCGGGCCAGCGGCTTTACCATCATCGAGCTGCTCGTGGCCACGGTGGTCTTCTCCGGACTCATCCTCATCCTCGCCGTGACGACGAATCAGACCTCCGATATCTGGCGGCGCAGTGCGGCCAAGGTGGAGCAATTCCAAAGTTCCCGGCGTGGCTTCGAATCCATGACCCGGCGACTCAGTCAGGCGACGCTGAATACTTACTGGGATTACGACTATGTGGTGGAGGGCTCCGGCTCTGGCCGGAAGCTCGACGTCGCCCAACCGCCGCTCGGGTATGCCCGCCAGTCGGAGTTGCGCTTCCGGAGTGGACCCATGGAGACCCTAGCGCCCAGGGCCGGCGTCGTGCGATCCACCCACGGGGTATTTTTTCAAGCACCCCTCGGGCATACCGACGATGAAGATGTGCTCCAGACCGATCGTCGGCGGCTGAACCCGCTCGGCGATCTGCTGAATTCGTGGGGGTACTTCGTCGAGGCCGGCACCGATGAACAAATCATCCCGCCCTTCCTGCGGGCC
>Ga0105044_10008850_pt1 | contig 13803 bp, 8 predicted proteins | sample MAT01_FD_78092 | JGI IMG/M metagenome (GOLD analysis project Ga0105044, IMG submission 78092) | Freshwater microbial communities from Lake Fryxell liftoff mats and glacier meltwater in Antarctica - MAT-01 | ecosystem: Environmental > Aquatic > Freshwater > Ice > Liftoff microbial mat | place...
ATGAAAATTCGAAAATGGTCCAGTCATCGCTTTCGATCATGCCCTATGGGCTGATGGATCAGTACACGCAGGATGAAATTTTTGAGCTACTCGCCTATTAGCTGAAGCAGAAACAGTAGAGACCGCAACATGATTCGATCCGTCGCGTTAGCCAGCTTGTTGGTAATTCTTGGGAGTCCGACACTTTTTTCGGAAGACTCGCTTCGAACTGCGTGGACTACATCGCGCGTCAAAGGCTCACCGGATGCCCCTCTGCCATTGGCAATAGAACCTGCTTTCCCTGGATTGTCGTTTGCCGAGCCAATGCACGTCCGCTGGCAACCTGACTTAGGACGCTACTTCGTTTGTGAATTGGGTGGCAAAGTTTGGAGTTTCCCACATGATGCGGACATTCAAACTGCGGATCTGGCTATCGATCTCAAGGCGTGTCTCGCAAGTTTCGATACAGAACGTAGCAATGGCTGCGACAATCTCTTCTCCATCGTTTTCGATCCAGAGTTTGCGAGCAACCGATTCATTTATCTTTGCATGATCTTCTCGAGCAAAACTGGGCAACCGTTATCCGATGGCAGCCGAATATCGCGATTCCGTGTAACCGAAGATTCGCCCCCGAAAATCGATGTCGATAGCGAGCTTCCGATCATTACATGGCTCGCAGGGGGCCACAATGGATGTGATATGGCGTTTGACTCGTCCGGTTTCTTTTACTTTAGCACCGGTGATGCCACCGAACCAAGTCCGCCTGATCGACTCAAGACTGGGCAAGACGTTAGCGATCTGTTGTCAAGTATCCTGCGTATCGATGTTCGAGGAGCGACCAAGGATCAGCCATACAAGATTCCAGAGGACAATCCCTTTCGAGACAACGCAAACGCGCGTCCCGAGGTGTGGGCCTTTGGCTTTCGCAATCCTTGGCGCATTTCAATCGACCCTCCTACCGATCAACTTTGGTTAGGTGATGTGGGATGGGAGAAATGGGAGCTGGTGCATCACGTCGTGCGAGGTGGCAACTATGGTTGGAGCACTCGCGAAGGTCACGAACTGATTCAACCCGACAACCCATTGGGTCCTGCTCCGGTTTTACCAACGCGTCTAGCGTTGTCCCATTCGGATGCCGCGTCGATCACTGGAGGTTTTGTTTATCGAGGAAAGCAATTGTCCTCGATCGATGGCGAATACCTTTTTGGCGATTGGGTCACTGGTCGCATTTGGTCATTGCCTTTAGATGAGACCAGTCCACAAACGGAAGTCGCAAGCGCTCAGCTTCGCATCATTGCTTTCGCTCCGGACCGAGACGGCGAGCCCCTGGTCGTAAACCATTTCAACAAAACAACGCTCTTTAGATTGGTGCCTAATCCAAACTTTGCAACGGAGTTAGCGGACACGAAGAGTTTTCCACGACTGCTTAGTCAGACAGGGATCTTTCGCGATGTACAGGCTCAAATCGTGAACTCCGGAGTGCGCGAGTTTAGGATCAATCACCCACAGTGGCAGGATGGCGCCGTCGGGAAGCATTTCTTAGCCTTGCCAAATCAGGAGAGAGTAACGGTCTTCAACGAACCGCAGCCGGTCGGCTCCATCGCAATGTTTAATAGTCGGCTGCATTACCCGAACGGAACGGTGCTCGCTAAAACATTGTCCTTACCTAAAGACAGCCATTCGGGTGAATCAAAGCCCGATCACAGAATTGAAACACAGTTGATGCATTTTGATGGACGTCTATGGCATGGGTATAGCTATGTATGGAAGGAAGATCAAACCGATGCGGAATTGGCCCCAGCAGCTGGAATGGATTTGACCTTACCCGGCCCAGATCGACAACGATGGCGTGTGCACAGCCGCACCGAGTGCAATCAGTGTCATAACCCGTGGCCGGAAACGACGCTAGCGTTTACACCGGAGCAGCTGCACCAAACCGACAAAGGCGCCTCATCGGAGTGGCTAAAACTGGTACGAGAGGGCTTCGTGGAAACACTCGATCCCGAGCGAAAAGCCATCGAGCCTGACGAGTGTGTGCGTCGAGCACTGAGCGCTTCGCCAAGCGATTCCATAGACCTGCGAGCTCGCTCCTATCTGCACGCAAACTGTGCACACTGCCACCAAGACGGCGCAGGTGCCGCAGTCGCGCTATCTCTCAAAATCAATGATGACGAGAAGGGGATGAAGCTGCTGGATGTTGTCCCTTTAAAAGGAACTCTTGGATTGAAGGATGGCAAGCTGATTGCACCAGGCGATCACCTTCGCAGCGTTCTCCTTTTCCGGATGGCGTCTAGTTCTACCGGTCGCATGCCTCACATCGGATCCCGCGAAGTTGACTTTGGGGCTGTGACGCTGATAAGCGATTGGATTGACGGTCTGTCAAAGTCCGACGTCACGCGAAAAGACAACGCTAGAGACGCGAAGTCATCGGCGTCAGCCATTCTCGAATCTTTTACTGCAAAATCAGACGCTGATTCTGACTCCGCTGTCCTTGATGATCGTCTGCGATCGGCTTTGGCCTTAGCGATCGATTTGGCTCGAACCGAGCAGACAGCGTCTGCACTTCCCATCGAGACTGTGGCCAAACTGGCTAAAGTGCCCGATCCTCTAATTAGCAGTCTCTTTGAGGCTTTTGTACCGGCTGGTCAGCGGCAACGACGCCTTGGTCCGGGGGCAACGTACTCTGAGATCGCGGATATCCGTGGCAATGCACCCGCCGGTGAAGCTTGGTTTTTTGATCAAAACAAATCGCAATGTGCCAAATGCCATCGGGTTGGCGAGCGCGGTGGACAAGTTGGCCCAGACTTGTTGCATATCGGCACGAAACTATCACCCTCGCAATTGTTCGAGTCGCTAGTCGATCCCAGCCGAGTCATTGACGCCAAGTACCAAAGCCATACCTTGTTGCTAACAGATGGAACCATCATCACTGGACTATTAGACCAGGAGTCAACCACGCAGCTTACCTTGATCAATACACAGGGAGAGAAGATCTTAGTCGACGCAGGTGACATTGAGACGCGAAAGCTCGATACGAAGTCGATCATGCCGACCGGATTGGGAAGCGAGCTGACCGCGCAGCAAGCAGCGGATCTAATAGCCTATTTGTCGAGTTTGCGGTAACGCATTGGCGGAGTGACCAGCCCTTTGCTGCATCGGGTCAAGCACGCATGAGCGTTGCCACGTCGACGATAAGATTCGAGAGCAGTTTTCCATTCGCAGTTTGTCCGGAAACAAATCGACCCTGTTCAACGTATTGCTCGCCTACTAGCACCAGTACGGTTACGATTTGGTCCCGGGGGTCAACAATCCAATACTCTGCTACTCCCGCTTTCGCGTAATCCAGTCGCTTGTCCTCGTAGTCGCGTTTACGAGCTTCTGTGCCATCGCTTACGATTTCCATTGCGAGATCGATTTTGGTAGGGTACTCGGCCTCAACCGGAGGCAAGTTGTCCGGCGAAATGTATAGCAAGTCAGGTTCGCGAATTGTGCCCGGAAACAGCTTCGTGGGCAAAGGTGCAAAGAGAACGAGACTATGAGGCGGCGCCGCAGCCTCGACGAATCCCAGCAACATCTTCAGAAGTCTTTGATGCTTCAGATTTGGCATGGGAAGGATTTCCAAGCGGCCATTGACCAGCTCCGCCATCTGGGTCGATTGCAACTTGAGAAAGTCTTCTTCCGACCAGTGGCCTTGCGGTGGCAGGCGATGGGCGGCTTCCCGGGTAGGTTCACCGTCTTGGGATGGAATTGGTGGAGTAGGCTTCGACATGGGCTTAACGCAGGACAAAAGGTTTCTGAGCCAGAACTCTGTTTCAGAATATCTTGGAGATTAGAAAATTGCACACGAAGCCGCGTAGATCCTTTGCCGTCTAATCCGGAGAAAAGACCCCTCATTTCTCAAGTTTTTCGTAAATCTTTGTGCCTTCCAGTCATTGCGGTTGCTTTTTTTGACGACATGTCAATAATTGACATCATGATCGAACTTACCAGGAAGCAGAAAGAAATCGAGCGCCGGACTACCGAGATCCTTCGGGTGGCTCGACCGATCCTAATTTCGGAGGGCTTTCACGGATTGAGCATGGATCGTGTGGCGTCCCAGATGGAGTATGCCAAAGGAACGATCTACAACCATTTCCCGAACAAGGAAGAGATAGTTTTAGCGCTGGCCGTAGAATCGATGGAGATTCGACGCAAACTGTTTGAGCAATCTGCGTATGTCACAGGATCCTCTAGGATGCGGATGATGGCGTTGGGTGCGGCCTGCGAGTTTTTTACACAGCATTGCACCGATGATTTTTTGGTGGAGCAGTTTATCCGCAATCAAAGTATCTGGGATAAATCCTCCGAGCAGCGGCAGAATGTGATTCGACAATGCGAGGGGCAGTGCATGGGGGTTGTTGTGGGAATCGTTAGGGATGCGGTTCTCCGGCGGGAGCTTTTAATTCCAGAGGGTTTATCGCCAGAAGAATTTGTATTCGGGTTCTGGGCTATCAACTACGGTAGCCAAATCCTGACTTACTCCAGTCCTTCCTTGCCCGCCATCGGGATCAATAATCCTGCGAACGCGATTCGCGTGCATTGCTGTACCCTACTCAACGGATTCCAGTGGCAGCCCGCGATGACTTTGACAGAGTACCACCAAGCCATGAATAGTCTCAACGAAACGCTTGAGTCGAAATTCTGGTCGATCAAAAAGCGATCCGAATAGCCAACAAGGCCAGATGTTGTTTTTCGCAACAGACCCGTGAAATCGTGAATAAAAAGTGACGTCTCGTCAATCGGTGACGTGGTGACAATACCAAAGGGAGAGTGAGCTATGAAATACTCAAAAAGGCGGATTGTCGTGTTTTCCGTCACGTTGGTCCTGGCGACCATTGGCGGGGCTATTGCGTACCAAAACTCCCACCCTGGAACCTCTAAAACCCAGGGGGTGGGGCACGCGTCCGCAAAGCCCGAAAGAGATTTTACACTTGATCCAAGCGGTTCCGAATTGGTGGTGCGGGCCTTTACGATTGACGCCAGCGATGAAGGCCGCGGCGCCAGTCATGGCTTTACCGGCACTTTGCAGCCGAGGTACCAAGCAGCTGTCGGATTTCGCGTTGCCGGAAAATTGTCCGAGCGTCTGGTTGAGGTTGGCCAGCGAGTGCGAAAAGGGCAAACACTATTTCGTTTGGATCCGGAGGATTTGGATCTGCAATGGCGCGTTGCTGAATCCGACCAAATCTCGGCGCAATCGTTATTGAAACAAGCGTCCGCTGAAGAACGACGGCTTGCCCAGCTTCGAAGTACGGGTTCGGTGAGCCAGTCGGAATACGATCTCGGACTGGCCACTCGCGATGTCGCGAAGGCTCGCGTGGATGCTTCGGACAGGCGACTGGCTTTGGCAACCAATCAGCGCACGTACTGCGACTTGGTGGCCGACGAAGACGGATTGATCACTTCTATCCAGGCGGAGACGGGCCAAGTGGTGAACGTGGGTCAACCGGTTTTGCAGATGATGAAGACGGATGAGCTCGAGGCGATTGTGAGTTTACCTGAAAACATTGTGGCGGCCGTCAAAGGATTGCAGCCCAGAGCCACCTTTTGGTCCCATCCCGGCTTGGTCCTGAGAGCGGAACTTCGCGAATTGTCCCCAATGGCAGACCCGTTGTCTCGAACCTACGATGCCCGATTTCGGCTATTGGAGTCTGCCCCTGATCTCGCGATCGGCATGACGGTCTCTATCCAGTTGTATCAGTCGGAAGGATCGGGAATCGTTGTTCCTCTCGCGTCGATTGCCAGTCGTGATTCCCAACCCATCGTTTGGCGAATCCAATCCGACACGGGCCGTGTGGAAGCGGTCGCAATCGAACTTGTCCAATATCGTAACGACAGCGCGGTCGTGCATGGATCGCTTCAATCGGGAGACCGTATCGTCAGTGCTGGAGTTCAGCGGATCGATGAGAAATCGACCGTTCGCGTATGGGAATCGAAACAATCCAAGGCGATCCATCATGAATAAGCAAAGCGATACAACGAATCAAAGCGGCCATAAACCGGACGAGCACGCGTGGAACCTTTCGCGGTGGGCGGTAACTCACCCAGCCTTTGTACTGTTTCTCATCCTGGCTTGTTCTGTCGCAGGGCTTCAAGCCTACTTCCAAATGGGGAGAGCCGAGGACCCCTCTTTCACCATCAAGACGGTTATCGTATCGGCATCGTGGCCAGGCGCAACGTCTGAGGAAATGCAAAAGCAGGTGGCCGATGTCGTTGAAGTTAAGTTGAGGGAAACGCCTTATTTGGACTTTTTGCAAACCTACTGCTTGTCAGATCGCACACTTACCGTGGTGCAACTTAAGGATTCTGTACCTTCGCGAGAAGTTGCCGACATCTGGTATCAGGTACGAAAGAAGCTGGGAGATGTGCAAAGTGAAATGCCGCAAGGGGTATTGGGGCCTGCGATCAACGACGAATACGGCGATGTCTTTTCAGCGCTCTACGCGTTTACGGGCGAGGAATACTCTCCAGCGGAACTCAAACGCATGTGCGAGTCGGCCCGCAAGCGATTGTTGCGAATCGCCGATGTTGAAAAGGTAGATATCATCGGCGAGCAAGCCGAACGCATTTACATTGAATACTCTCATCAGAAACTCGCGACACTGGGCATCACGCCGCAGCAGATATTCGAAAGCGTACAGCGTCAAAACATCTTAGTTCGTTCGGGGAGCATTGATACCGAAACCGATCGAATTCATGTTCGTGTGTCCAAGAATTTCGATGGCATCGACGAGATCAAAGCGGTCCCGGTTCAAGCCAACGGCCGAATCGTTAGGTTGGATGACATTGCTACGGTCAAGCGGGGCTTCGAAGATCCCTCGCTGTACCTGGTACGATTCAACGGAAAACCGGCCGTTGTTCTGGGGGTCGTGATGAAGAAAGGGGGAAATGTCTTGGAGCTCGGTCATTCCCTCGACAAGGAGCTGGAAGCAATTCGTCAGCAGATTCCGGTCGGAGTGGATATTGGCAACATCGCTTTCCAACCGCATGTGGTCGAAGAATCGGTCGGTGAGTTTCTTCAATCCTTTATCGAAGCGTTGATCATCGTTTTGGTGGTTAGTTTCTTGAGTCTGGGGTTTCGAACCGGGATTGTCGTAGCATTGAGTGTCCCGCTGGTCTTAGCGATTGCATTGGTCGTGATGAACGCGATCGGCATGAACCTGGATCGTATTTCGCTGGGCGCATTGATTCTGGCGCTGGGATTGTTGGTGGACGATGCCATTATTGCGGTCGAGATGATGGCTGTCAAAATGGAGGAGGGATGGAATCGCATTGATGCTGCCACGTTCGCATGGACGTCGACTGCATTTCCGATGCTTTCCGGAACGCTCATCACGGTAGTAGGTTTTTTACCTGTCGGCTTCGCGCGTTCGGCAGCCGGCGAGTACGCTGGCGGAATCTTTTGGGTTGTGGGCATCACCCTGATCGCGTCGTGGTTTGTGGCGGTTGTTTTCACTCCGCACTTGGGAGTCAAGCTGCTGCCGGATTTCGTCAAGAAGGCTGGCGAGGAACATCACATTCCTTTTCAATCGGTGTTTCACCGATCGCTGCGGGCGATCATTCGCGTATGTGTGCGGAGACCGTTCGCCGTGGTTTCCGCGACGCTGGCGATGTTCGTGCTGGCGTTGGTTGGATTCACTCAATTGCAACAGCAGTTCTTTCCGCTTTCGTCGCGAACGGAGCTGATGGTCGATATTCGCATGAGCGAGGGAGCGTCCATCGAAGCGACCAAACGAATGATGGTGCAGGTGGAGGCGTTGGTAGAACCGTATTTGCGATCCGAAGACGCTCAACAGAAGCCGCTAGTCGATCATTTCACCAGTTACATCGGGGCAGGATCGGCTCGATTTTTTCTAGCGTTGAATCCTGATCTTCCCAATCCTAGTTTCGGCAAATTGGTTATCCAAACAACGAGTGTCCCGGCCCGCGAAGCGTTGCGTTCCGAATTGAAGACTCGGTTCGAGCAGGACCCGCTTTATGCCGATGCGTCCCTGCGTGTATTGCGTTTGGACTTCGGTCCGCCGGTCGGTTATCCGGTCCAATTTCGGGTGATCGGAGAGGATTCTAAAACCGTGCGCTCTCTCGCTGGAGAAGTGCAAGACGTGATGCGCCAGGATCCCGCCGCCTTGAACGTAAATCTCGAGTGGGATGAGCAAGCCAAAGCGATCCATGTTGAAATTGACCAGGATCGTGCCCGCCTCGTGGGTTTGGCCCCTCAAGAGATTGAGGTAGGGCTGCAGACCCTACTCAGTGGGACGACGATCTCGCAATACCGAGAAGGAACGGAGACAATCCAAGTCGTGGCGCGAGCCATTGAATCGGAACGCCTCGATCTGGAACGCTTCGCCGACATGACCTTGTTCACAAGGAACGGCAAGGTAGTACCGTTGAGTCAGGTGGGACGCATCCGTCCCGCATTGGAGGAACCCATCGTATGGCAGCGCAACCAAGAACGAACACTGTCGGTTCGCTGCGATATCGCAGATGGACAGCAGGCTCCCGACGTAAGCGCGCGGATGGAAAAATCCCTGGCAAGTTTTCGATCCCGTCTGCCTCCCGGTTATCGTATCGAAGCCGGTGGCGCGGTCGAAGAGAGCAAGAAAGCCAATCAAGCGTTGTTCGCCATGTTCCCTGTCATGATTCTGCTCATGCTGACTTTGCTGATGTCACAGGTGCACAGTTTTAAGAAGATGATTTTGATTTTCGGCATCGCTCCGCTTGGGTTGATCGGGGCGGTGGCTTTTCTACTTCTTTTCGGAGCACCGTTTGGATTTGTGGCATTGCTGGGCGTGATCGCTCTAGCGGGTATGGACATGCGAAACTCAGTGATCTTGGTGGACCAAATCGAACAGGATATGGCCAACGGATTGAGTGAATGGGACGCAGTCATCGAGTCCTCGGTACGGCGTGCTAGGCCAGTCATTCTGACCGCAGCAACAGCCATTCTGGCGATGATACCTCTGACCCGCAGCGTGTTTTGGGGGCCGATGGCGATCGCGATCATGGGTGGCCTATCCCTAGCCACTTTCCTAACGTTGATCAATCTTCCAGCTCTCTACGTTATTTTCTTCCGGGTCCGCCCGCCCAGACTAAGCGAAGGATCGGTAGATGCAATTCAATTGGAGAAGAGCGGGCACGTCGTCAGCGAGATTCCCGCAGGATTCGTTGCGTCAGCTTAGAAAGACTAAATCAAGTTTTTGCGGACTGCCCAGACAGCCGCTTGGGTGCGATCCGATACGCCGATCTTTCTAAGAATGTGCTGCACATGTTCCTTGACCGTTTCGTAGCTGATTCCCAACGAGAGAGCGATCTCTTTGTTGGTCAGGCCGTTCGCAAGTTGCTTTAGGACTTCACCTTCACGAAGCGTGAGTGGGATTTCGGTGTCGGTACTTACCCGCATTGTCGACAATGCCCCGGTGACTCGTCGAAGCTCCTCTCGAGTCCAAATGTTTTCCCCTTTGGCCGTTCGCAAAATGGCGTCGATAATTTTGTCGTGAGTGTCGGTCTTCAACAGAAAACCGTTTGCTCCCAAAGCCACTGCGCGGGCCACGTAGGTGGGGTTGTCATACGCTGAAAACATCAAGCAAGGTTGTGTGGGTGAATGCGTTTTGATCTTTCCTAGCAATTGCAAACCGTCGCCGCCCGGAAGCCGCACATCCATAACGACCACGTCGAATTTGGCAGCCACGAATTTGTTGTACCCCTCTTCGGAGGATGCCGCTTGCTCCGCGATTTCAATATCGGTGGATTGCAACATGTGCAGCAATCCGAGCCGTACGATTTCGTGGTCATCGACAATCAGTATTTTTACAGTCAAAAAAACCTCCGCTGTGCAATGGAGCAACATAGCTGTCGCCACCACTCTGATCGGGGGGGGGGCCGATGTTGGTCGCCGTATACAACTATTGGTGGGTAGGGAAAATGCTCGACACACTGATTTCTAGTTTGGGGCGGTGAACGTTTCTAAGGTGCACCATAGCATGCAAATGTGGGGAACACCATTCGGCCAGAAGGAATTGTATTATTTATGGCAGGCAGTACGTAACGAATCGCACTTGATCCGTCGAAAAGCGAAAAATCGCGTTAGCTAACCCCCCCTATGGGGCTAGTTGGGCTTCAGAGAACTTGTGAGGGGCGGACTCGGGAAACACAGTGCATTTAGGAGATCGCCTTATAATCGTGGGGGACTGGGTCGGAGTGCTATGGCATCGAAGGCTGGACGCATGCTATCTACGCTGGGTACGGATTTCGCATCTTGGATGTGAGGTCGAGAACTGTCTGGGTAGCACGCGCAAAGGAATGCGGGATGTACAAACTCTTGTTGTGTTGGCGATATCTGAAGACACGTTGGATCGCATTAGCCTCCATTGTTTCTGTAACTCTGGGCGTAGCCACCATGATCGTAGTCAACAGCGTCATGGACGGCTTTACGTCGCAGATGCAAGATCGAATGCATGGAATCCTAAGCGATTTGGTGGTCGAGACACGCGGCACCAACGGGATTTCGGAACCCAATTGGTACATCGAACGGATTCGTGCTCGGCTTGGTGGTTCCGTGGAGGGAATCACCACCGTTGTCACACTCCCAGCCATGCTCACTTTTCAACACAACGGGTCATCCCAGACACAGCAAATCAACCTGATCGGCATTGACCAAGCAACGTACGCGAGTGTGAGTGACTTTAGCAAATACCTGGTCCATCCAGAAAACCAAAAGCGACTGAGTTTCGAATTGAAGCAGTCCGGTTATGCTCCTGAGCGGGAGGCATTGCAACCGTCGGGTTGGGAGTACCGCAGCCGGGTCGAGCAATTGAAAAAGGAGCGTCTGTCGGAACTAGAAAAGTATCGGCAGCTCCAACAGAAGATCGAGGAAGAGCAGCATGCGCAGACCTCGCGGGAATCCGTGGTTTTGAGCAGTTCGTCAGAATCCTCAACTCCTTCGCCGCAGATCGAAAGTTTGTCGGAGATCGAAAGGATGCTCCAGGGGCCCAGCGTTCCAGTACCAGCGGGGGGCGGGGGACGGATGTTTGATGCCTCCAAAGAGCAGCGAACCGGCATTGTCCTGGGTATCGGTATTGGAAGTGTCAGAGGCCGCGATGTGGCGGGAAAGATACGGGACTACTTCTTCCTCCGTCCAGGTGACGACATCAGCGTTGCCTTTCCGAATGCGGGGACCCCACCGCGGGCCATCGACGAGATGTTTACGGTTGTCGATTTTTACGAAAGCAAGATGAGCGAATACGATTCCACCTTTGCGTTCGTTCCGATGGAAGTGCTACAACGCACACGGGGCATGATCGATCCCATGTCGAAAGTGGGAGCGGTTACCTCGATTCAAATCAAGCTGCGACCGGGAAGTGATCTTGCTGGTTCCCGAGACTCGTTGCGCGACGAGTTTCCTCCGTCCGAATCGTACGTGCAAGTGAACTCCTGGAAGGATACTCAAGGACCGTTGCTGGCTGCGGTTCAGATGGAAACGACTATCCTCAATGTCTTGCTCTTCATGATCATTGCTGTCGCAGGTTTTGGCATCCTGGCAACCTTCTTTATGATTGTCGTTGAGAAGACCAAAGACATCGGTGTGCTCAAATCGTTAGGCGCGTCCGGTACGGGCATCGCCTCTATCTTTTTGGGCTATGGCGTATTGCTAGGTTCGGTAGGTTCGGGAGCTGGTGTGATTTGCGGGCTCCTCTTTGTTTGGAAAATCAATGAGATAGCACGGGTATTGGAATGGGTTACGGGGAGAGAGGTGTTTGATCCAACCGTGTACTATTTTGATTCGATCCCGACCATCATCCATCCGTTCACAATTGTGTGGGTCAGCCTTGGCGCGGTATTTATTGCTGTGATGGCAAGTGTTCTACCATCCATCCGCGCGGCACGTATGCATCCTGTAGAGGCTTTGCGCTATGAATAAAATATCTTCGATCCGATCGTTAGAAAGTAAAGACAATGCGCCTATTGGGCCTTACCGAGTGGTCAGGCCTGAGACGGAACAGGAACAGTTGGAGGATCAGTTGTTGGAAGGCAACGGGCCTGTGGCTGTCTTTGGCCAGTCCATCGTTAGAGCCCGCGGTGTCACCAAATCTTACCGACGGAGCAAGACCAGCGTCGTCGTCCTCAAAGGGGTCGACTTCAACGCCGAGCGAGGCAAGATCACCGCCATCGTTGGTCAGAGCGGTTCGGGCAAGAGCACGCTCCTGCATTTGCTGGGAACCCTGGACCGTCCAGATTCGGGCGAGATTCACTTTGGCGACACCCGCATCGACAATCTGCCCGCTCGCAAACGGGACGTCTTCCGCAATCAACAGCTCGGAATGATCTTTCAGTTTTATCATCTTTTACCCGAACTCACTCTGTTGGAAAACATTGTCGCCCCTGCCATGATTGGCCAAGGCATCTTGGAGTACATTCGCAATCGTTCGAAGATTGTGAAACGGGCCAAGGCACTCACCGACATGGTGGGATTGTCTCACCGCTTGCATCACAGGCCATGCGAACTGTCTGGAGGTGAGATGCAACGGACAGCTATAGCTCGAGCATTGATCACCGATCCTAAGCTCCTGTTAGCGGACGAACCCACGGGTAATCTCGATCAAGAATCTGGACAATCGATTTTGCAATTGATGCGAGACTTGAACCGGGATACGGGACTAACTATTGTCATGGTCACGCACGATGAGAGCATAGCCCGGCAATGCGACGCACTGGTTCGTCTCAAGGACGGGGTTGTCGAACGCTTGAAGTAGGCGGGGGCGATCGAGCCGGTCGTGCAACGCAGTTTTGAGAAGAACGCAGTTTTGAGAAGACTGAATGGATTCCTTGAGCAGGGCAGGAGGCCTACGCGATGCAAACGGCCATTGGACGGTTTGTCGTTTTCGTTCTGAGTTGGATAGTTTTGGTTCAGTGTCTTGCTGCGACTGAACCGGCTGTTCTTCGCCGCTGGATTCAGCAATTACGAAAACCAATTCCGCATCTTCGAGTCCAAGCGGCAGCTGCTTTGGCGGAAAATGGTCCGCTGGAGAGCAGGCTGGCCAACGAGGCACTCGAAGCGCTCAGCGATTGCTTGAAAGACCCAAACCGAGATGTTCGTGTCTACGCTGCCTATGCACTTGCCCGGGTCGGGGCACAAACCGATCTTTCAGTAACGTCACTCACTTCTCTATTGGACGACTCGGATGAGCATGTCCGATACTCGGCCGAGTGGTCGATAGCTGAAATTGCGAAAACGGTAACGAGCGATAGATTTTCCGAAGACCAGCGGGCTCAATCTCGCGGAGCTTTCGAAACGGCTGAAAATCGAATGGCGGACAAATCCATCCAACCTCGACACTTGAATTCCGTTCGACTTGCCCTAACTCGCCTCGATCCGAAGCTCAATAGGTCGTTGGTCGAGGCTTCTGCGAAGAGTGTCGAGGAAACCTCGGATACGATCGTTAGTCCGCCGAGAGCGGAACCATCCGTGGCGGAGCCCGCAACGTCCACTCCCAATTTGCAAGCCGCAGCGGCATTGTTCTCAGCGAATGAACTGACAGCTCGCTTGACGTTGGTACACCGGATGTCCAATGAATCTGCATTTTCGGACGAGCTTCGAAAGGCTGTCTTGGAGCATGAATTGCGGTTTGGCGATTCGCGGGTAGCAATCTATGCAGCCAATGTATGGACGTCGAGAGCACAGCAAATTCTACTGCAATTACTAACCGATCTAAGCGAGGACGACCTGCAGACGCAGTATGCAGAACGCATACTTGAGTGTTTCAGTCCAGAGAGTTTTTCCGATACAGATCG
>Ga0105044_10008851_pt1 | contig 13802 bp, 8 predicted proteins | sample MAT01_FD_78092 | JGI IMG/M metagenome (GOLD analysis project Ga0105044, IMG submission 78092) | Freshwater microbial communities from Lake Fryxell liftoff mats and glacier meltwater in Antarctica - MAT-01 | ecosystem: Environmental > Aquatic > Freshwater > Ice > Liftoff microbial mat | place...
CACCGAAGGTACCAAGTACTGCACCGAAGGTACCAAGTACTGCACCGAAGGTACCAAGTACTGCACCGAAGGTACTAAGTACTGCACGTCCATACTCCCTACTCGTTACCTCCTACTCCCTACTCTCCCCCCCCCGCCTTCATCCATCAAACGCCGCGCCAACCTGAATCTTCCGAATGCACAACCACGGCGAGCCGTGCGAAATGCTGTTCGTCTGCGTCGGCTGTCCCTTCGCATCGCCACCGGTGCCGTGCATCTGCCATTCCTCAGGACCCGTGATGCCATCCAGATTGGCCCAGAAGTCGGTCGTGATTGCGTTGTACGTCACGTCGGTGACCTGACGCGTGATCTTGCCGTTCTTGATCTCCCAGAAAATGTGTCCGCCGAACTGGCCGTTGTAGCGCTGCTGGTCAATCGAGTAGCTGCCACGTCCGTCGATCATCACGCCGTCTTTCACATCAGCAATCAGCTGATCACGCGTGGGAGCGTTGGCCGGGCCCGGCTCCACGTGCACGTTGGGCATGCGGAGGAACGGATAGTCGCGCCACGTGCTGCCGAACGTGCATCCGCGACTTTCCTTCTCGCCCATGAGGTGCGCGGTTTCGCGATTGGTTTGCAAACCCACCAACACCCCGTCGCGAATCAGCGGCCACTTCTGCGTCTTCACGCCGTCGTCGTCGAAGCCGACGGTACCCAAGCCGGTCGACGTCTTGTCGCAGGTGACGTTGAACAACTTCGAGCCGTACTTGAGTTTGCCCACGTCTGACAATTTCACAAAGCTCGTGCCCGCATAGTTGGCTTCGTAGCCCACGATGCGATCAAGTTCTGTGGCGTGCGCAACGATCTCGTGAATGGTGAGCATCGCATGCGACGGCGAGAGAATCAGATCCTTCAATCCGCTGAAGCCCAACGGCTTGGCCGTGCACATCTCAACCGCATCCGTCGCCACCTTCTCTGCCTGATCAAGGAAATCACACTGCTCGGCGATTTCCCATCCACCAGTACCGGCGACGCCCGGATAGTTTCGGGTGCGCGTATTGTCGCCCACCTTCGCCGTCACCGTCATGGTCGGCGTGGTGGTGAACAGTTCCTGCTCGATGTACGAGCCTTCGCTGCTCGCAAAGTAGCGCCACTCGTAACCGTGATTGACGGCTACGTTCACCGCGGTCACGCCGACGATCTTGCTGGCCTTGTCGACCACGGCCTGCGCCCACGCCTGCTTGTCGGTCGTCGATACGCTCGACGGATGTTTCACCATCGGCGTGATGTAGTTCTGCTGGTACGCCTGCACCGGCGACAGCTTGAGATCCGCGCGCTTCGCAATCGCGCTGGCCTTGGCGACTTCGGTCGCCACGCGCGTGACGCGACGAATCTCGTCTTCGGTGACAATCGGACTCGACGCAAAGCCCCACACGCCGCTGTGCACGACACGCACGCCAAAACCGCCCGCCTGTCGATCCGCGTCGGTCGGAATGCCGACACCGCGCGCGCCTCCGCGTCCGCCGCCACCACCACCACCACGTCCACCACCGCCGCCGAATCCACCACCGCCACCGGCGCCAGCCGCGCCACCGGTGCGGAAGTTGGCCGTGCCGCCGGGCAGCGACGAGTTCATCGTGAAGCGCACGTCAGCATAGGTGCAGCCACCGAGTTTCGCTTCCCCGAGCACGATGTCAGCGAGTCCTTTGAACTTGGTTTCCATGACACGCCCCTTGGGCGAGTCGGCGAGGATCTGTCCAAACAGATCACGCGAGTACATGGTGAGCGCGGCGCCCGCGCCAAACTTCCGGATAAAATCGCGACGTGAATTGCTCATGAGTATGTCTGCTGTGAAGTCGGTAGTGAACGGTGTGTGATCAAACAGCCGGAGAGACCGACGTCATATAAAACTCTTCAATGCGGACAGGCGGTACGAGTGCAGCATTCCCGCTGTCGAACGACTCGCCCAGCAACATAGGCACAGGCTTGCCTACCAACGTGAGATTGTTGTAAGCAACCAGTGGTGACATGTTCCAGCGGAAATTCTGCACGGGACCAACGATCTCCCCGTTTTCAATGAGAAAGAGCCCGTCTCGCGTCATGCCGGTATTGAGCAGCGGTTGTTCCTGCGAGGGAACGCCGCGAATGTACCAGAAGGACGTGACCAGCAACCCGCGTCGTGTCTGCTTGATCATCTGCTCGACACTCATGTCGGTGCCGACTTGCAGCAAACTCTGATTGGTCGACGCGGCCGCAGACGCGCCGAGTGTGCGGAGCACGCCATTCTCGACCCACGTGACCGGTCCGGCAGGCTTGTTGTCAGGGCCGATCGTGGATTGCCGGAGAATCGGATTTCCAACGTCGCTCTTGAGCGTGAAGGCGTCGCTGAAAATCTTGTCGCCCGGTTTTTTGCCCTGCATGAAGTTTCCCGCGCCGCCGCCGCCGAAACCACCGCCACCGCCGCCTCCTCCCCCGCCAGCCGCCGCCGCTGCGGCGAGCATCTCAGGCGTGAGGCCGCCTGGAGGCCCACCACCGCCGGGCGGTCCACCGAATCCGCCACCGCCGCCACCACGTCCTCCAAAAATTCCCGTCATCAGTGACAGGAATCGGGCGCTCGCCCGGGGCTCGAGAATGACCGTGTACCGGCCAGGCTCAAGCGCTTTCGCGCCGCGGCTGCGCAGCGCCTTGTTGGCCGCCGACTCGGTTAGCGCCTTGGCATCGATCATGCTGAAATCCTTCACGCCACTGATCGCCGCGAAGCCCGATCCGCTGCCGTCGGCCATGCGACAGGTAAGCACGAACCCTAAGTCAGCCGAACGATAGTAGGCGAACAGGCCCTTCGAGTTGGCCGTGCAGTTTGCGATATCGTTCTTCGGGATGTAGCCCGCACCGACAACGCCCTTCGCTGCGGCGATGTCGAGGCTGGTCTTGACCAGCCGCGCACGCTCCGCGGGCCCGACACCAACCATGTTGGGCAAGGCCGAATCGACGGGGATGTATTCCTGCGCGCCGAGCAGCTCGGGGAGGAAGGTACTGTCATTGGCCTTCGTGGCGGTCTCGAGCGCTTCGTCGACCATGGCGCGCAGTCCTGCGTCGCTGGTGTCTCGGCTGCTCGCGGTGCCAGTCTTTTGACCGATCCGCACGGTGGTGGTCACGTTGCGGTCGAACTGCACCAGATTAGTCGTGATGGACGAGTTCGCCCATCGCGTGCCGGAACGTTCACCGCCGGTAAACTGGACTTCGACGGTATCGGCTTTCGCCATATCAATCACCTTGTCGGTGATCGCTTTGACCTGCTCGCGTGTATACATGCGCGGTTTACGCAGAAAGGGGGGAGAGCGCTGACAGCCTACGTCCCGCGCGGTTTGGCGCGTCGCGTGGCTGGTGCGGTGAGCGGATCTTCGGGCCACGGGTGTCGAGGATAACGACCTCGCAGCTCTTTCCGTACGTCAAAGTACGACGCGCGCCAGAAGCCGGCGAGGTCGCGCGTCACCTGGACCGGTCGCTGCGCGGGTGACAGCAGCTGCAGCGTGACTGGCACCCGTCCGTCACAGAGCCGAGGAGTGTCGAGCCAGCCGAACACCTCTTGCAGTTTAACGGAAAGCACCGGAGCGAGCGGGTCGCTGTAGTCCACGCCGATGCGCGAGCCGCTTGGCACCTCCATGTGTGTTGGTGCCAAGCGCTCCAACGCGCTCCGCATTTGATAGGTCAACGGGGCCAGCAACAGTGCACTCCAATCCAGCGCCGCCAGATCGCTCCACTTCCGCAGCCCGTCCAGCTGCGGACCGAGCCACGTGTCGAGCGTGGCCATGAGCGCCTCCGCACGAACATCCGGCCACGTTACGTCGCTGGCGTGCATATGCGCGTGCACAAAGTTGAGACGAGCGCGCAGTTTCGCGCCCGACTCACTCCACGGCAACGCCTCGATGCCTGTGCGATGCACCAGCTCCTCGAAACATTCGCGCACCTGCGCTTCGTCAAACTCTTGCGTGGGATTCTCGGCCAGCACGAGCGCGCCAAGCGTGCTGCGTTTTCGCGCGCGCACGCTTCGCGTGGCCTCATGCCACTCAACGCCCACGCTCGTCACGATCTGGTCCCCAAAATCTTCGAGCACGTCAGCGCGAGAAAGTGGCACCGCCCGTGCGACACGATACTCCGGCGGACTGCCGTCCAGCTCGGCGATGGCCAACCATTCAGCGTCAGCGAGACCGTCACCCTTTACGACCGCCGCACCGATTCCTCCGCGTAGCAGAAAGCGTGCCTCACTCCCCGGTCGATGCTGCGCCACACGATCGGGAAAGGCGAGGGCGAGAAGGCCGCCGGCGTACTCGAGTTCATCTTCAGCGTGCGCTTGTCGTGTCGGCACGCGTGCGGCGTCATCGCGTTTTGCGTCATCGCGCGAACGCGAGGCCACATCGCGCTCCAGCTGTTTGGCCAACTCGCGTACGCGACGCAATGCGTCGTGATCGAGGCGTGCGCCGTGCAAGCTGGTGGCGTCTTGCGTTGCTGTTCTGCGCAGCGCCTCCAACCGCAGCCGCATATCAGCAGGCGGTGGCCCATAATCCGCTCGCAACACATCGCGCTCTTCCAACAGCGCCACAAGCTCTGCTCCTAAACGCGGCACGCCGCGACGTTGGGCGCCAAGCAGCAACTGTGCGAGGCGCGGGGCCAACGGGAGCGACGCGAGCCGCTTGCCGTGCGCCGTGATGCGCCACTGTATATCCAGCGCGCCAAGCTGCTGCAGCAGCTCGCGTGCCTGCGCCAGTGCACCAGCAGGCGGCAGGTCCATCCATCGCAACGCGGTGGTGTCGTGCACACCCGCATTTGCCAGCTCCAAAGCCAGCGACGAGAGATCCGCATCCAGAATCTCCGGTCGGGTGCGCGGACCGAGCACATGATCTTCGGCCTCGCCCCACAACCGATAGCAGACACCAGGCGCGACGCGACCCGCACGGCCGCGTCGTTGGTCTGCAGACGCGCGGCTCACGCGCAGCGTCTCCAATCGCGTGAGACCGGCGCGGGCGTCGTAGCGAGGCAACCGCGACCACCCACTGTCGATCACCACACGAACGCCCTCAATCGTGAGGCTGGTCTCGGCGATGCTGGTGGCCAGCACCACTTTGCGTTCGCCGCGCGGTGCGGCGCTGATCGCCGCGTCCTGCTCGGCCATCGACAGGCTTCCATGCAACACATGCACGGTTGCCTGATGTTCACGGAGCAGCGGATCGCCCGCGATACGCTCTGCGACGCGGCGCTGTTCGCCCATCCCCGGAAGGAACACCAGGAGATCACCATCGTCGACGACCAACGCTTCGCGAATGGCGCGCGCAACGGTGGCCTCAAGGCGCTCGTCAGCGCGCGGCGCGCGGTGTCTGGTCTCCACGGGAAACATGCGCCCGTCGCTCCGAATTACCGGCGCTGACTGTTCCTGATCGCCGAGCAACCGCGCCACACGATCGCCATCGAGTGTGGCCGACATGACCAGAATGCGCAGATCAGGGCGAAGATACAGCTGCGATTCGATCGTGAGGGCGAGCCCCACGTCGGCGTGTACCGAGCGCTCGTGAAACTCGTCAAACAACACCGCGCCATAGGCCTCGAGCGATGCATCTTCAATCAGCAGTCGCGAGAGCACGCCTTCGGTCACCACCTCGATGCGTGTCCGAGGCGAGACGCGCGAGTCGCCACGCACGCGATAGCCCACCGTTTCGCCGACCGCGTCACCGCACTGACGCGCCATGAAGTGTGCGGCGGCGCGCGCTGCGAGACGTCGTGGCTCGAGCATGATGATGCGCTTGCCCTGCAACCACGGTGCGCTGCGCAGCGACAACGGGACGCGCGTTGTTTTCCCGGCGCCCGGAGGCGCTTCGAGTACGGCGCGGGAGTGTGACGCCAGCGCCGTATGGAGCGCAGGGAGCGCGTCCTCGATTGGCAGCATGCGTTAGCGCTTGCGACGTACGGGCGGATCGAGCTGTTGCTGCAGCCATTGTAAGGCCCGCGTCAGTACCTCGTCGTCACCGGTACGGCCGCTCCGCACTGTTGGTCGCGCGTCAATCGTTGGCGTGAGTCCAACCCGCTGCACCTGACCGCCGTCGGGCTTTCGCAATTCCTGCGTGGCAATACCGGTAGTCAGTAGGCCGGGGAGCGAGAGCGGCGTGATGACGCTGAGTGAGCCTGCGCTCGAGCTCCCAATGAACGTGACGTTGGTCATCTGCTCGAGACTGAGGGCAAAGCGCTCCATTGCGCCTTGCGTCCGCTCATCGATGAGCGCGACCAACCGTCCGCTGTACGAACCCGAGGTGTCGACCGTTCGGATCCACGCGCGTGATTCGCGCACATCGGCGCAGCGGGCGAGGGCCTCGCGGATACTGACCGTGCACGGTTCGGACAGGGTGCGCTGGATCAGGCGCGCGACCGACGCGGTAGGCACCGTCGCAAACCGACGCAGCAACAGCGTATCAGCAATGCGCATCGCGCCGCGCAGATCGAGCACGGCGCCCCGCGACGACATCACCTCGCGAAGATCGCGCTCTGCGTTATCGTTTGTGAGCTTCTCCACGTCGACGTACGAATAGCCGTCCGCCAGCTGTCTCACCGCCGCGCCCGACGGCCGCTCCAGGAGCGGCAGCGCCGCACGATACGCGATGGTGCGTGGCACCATGATCGTGCGTTCACGAGTGTTGCCGTCCCGGACCTTCATCATCGCGTCGCCCACTTTGCCGCGGGGCAGCAGCTGTGCGAGCATGCGCTGGCGGCTCCAGTCATTCGCCGCCGGCACTACGCGACGATGTTCTGAAAACCATGCGACCAGTGGGTAGCCATCCAGCGCGGTGATCTCTGCGCCTGGAAGCAATGCCAGCGCTGTGGTGATCGAGTCGCGAATCACATCAGCGAGAAATACGCGTCCCTCGAGCATTCGTACGCGAAACGGCAGCGAGGCATCGCCGACCAGCGCGTCGTATGTGGCGCCCTGCAATACTCCCTCGTTGTCGTCGAGCGACGCGTCCAGCTCGGCGATCGCTTTGCCAAACTCACTGGCGCTGCGCGCCGATTCCAGCAGCGGAATGACGCGCTCGAACACGGCGTCGAGGTCGTCTTCGTACAGATCGCGATGCGCGTGACGCGCTCGCATCGTACTCCACATCCGAAATCCGGCAAGCAGTCGTGCACCCAGAAACGGGTACGTCGTGGTGTCATAAAATACCGGCGTCATTGCCGGCGGCACAAACCTCCGCAGCGGCCGGGCGGCCAGTGGCAACGGCCGCGTGGAACGCAACAGTGCCAAGGCGAGTTGCTTCGCGGCGTCGCTTGTCGTGGCGGTCGCGGTTGGTGCGACCGTGTCAGCTACCACGCCAACAGAACCATCTGCGTGTACCAGCTCGCCGGTACGTACCACGGCAACCAGGCTGTCGGTAATCGGTACACGGACGAACGAAACCGGTGTGGCATCCCGTAGCACGCCATCAGCGACCAACGACGCGTCGCCGGCATCATGCAATGCCAACAGGACATCTGGAAGTACGGTGCCCGCGTCGGCTAGGAGTACAATCCTGCGCGTTCCCGATCCGCGACCCGAATAGCTACGGGCCGTGGTTTGCGCCCATCCGTCATGAAACACCGACGTGTGGGCGGGATCAGCGGACGGCCACACTCCGATGAGACGCGTTTGTGCGGTGGGTCCCGCGATGGTACCGCTCACAAGGGAATCGGTGAGCCCTGTGGCGCGAAAGAACTCGTTCAGCCGTAGTGCACGAGCGGCTGGCTCTCGTACCGGACCGCCGCGCAGATCCAGCAGCATGCGAGGGGGGAGCTTGTCCAGCGCGGTTCGCACGATGACGGAATCGGCGGCATCCAGTGCCGCAGACGGCGTCAGTGTAATGATCAGCGCGCTGTCCGCGATCCGTTCGGTGGTGACAGGTACCGGTGCCGGATCGGTTGCGAACGCCGATTCGACCCGTGTGCCTGGATCTCGCAGCAGGGCGACCATGCGCTGGTAGGCGCGGAGCAAGGTATCCGCGTTCTCCGCCGCACGGACGCGTGGCGCCGCGATGATCAGCGCGGAGTCCCACGGCACGCCACGCGTGGCAACTGACGGATGATGCAACGCCACCGTATGCCAGACGTGCGCCAGGCGGACGAGGCGCGCAATGCCGGCAGCGTCGGACGCGGCTGGTTCGGGTTCGACGTCCGGCGGTTCCGGCGGGATTGGCGCGAGTGCTGGTTGTGGCGCTGCGTTGCCTGTCGTCCGGGCGGTACTGGTCGGTCGCGTAGCACGCGCCGATACCTCGGCTGAGGGCACCGGTCGTTTTCGGAATGGAAATACACCCGTGCAGGCGCTGCCGAAGCAGAGCACTACCGACACGACGGACATTCGTAGGCCAATACCACGAAGCAGAAGCGCTCGTGACATATTTGTGCAGAGCGCACGCCCCTCTCGCATGGGTTTCGCGCGTGAAGTGCCGGTGGACATCGTCGCCATTGCTGCAAGATACGCGACGGTCCGCTGTTGTACACGCTCCCTCACTCGCCTTTCATAATCCTTGACGACTGGTGGATCAGCGCCTGATGACTGAACGTCTCTACTATGCCGATGCGTGGCTTCGCACCTTCTCGGCCACGGTGGTCGCCATGGAAGACGATGGCAAACGCGTCTATCTCAACCGTTCCGCGTTCTATCCCACGTCGGGCGGCCAGCCGCACGATACGGGCCGTCTTCACTCGGCGACAGTGATTGATGTCGTCGACGAGCAGGAACGCATCGCCCACGTCTGCGAATCCGCAGTGGGCTGTGCTGTGGGTGACACCGTCGAGTGCGCGATCGACTGGGAGCGGCGCTTCGATCACATGCAGCAGCATTCCGGTCAGCATGTACTCTCCGCGCTGCTGGCTGACGCGTATGGGTGGCCCACCGTCAGCGTGCATTTCGGCGCCGAGACCAATACGGTCGATGTGGCGGCGAGCGATATCGACGCGCAGGCCATCGCGGAGATTGAACGCCGCGTCAACGTCCTGATTGCTGAAGGCCACACCATTCGTGCGAGTTTCGAAGACGCCGCCAGTGCCGCGGGCTTGCGGAAAGCCAGTGACCGTACCGGTCTCCTTCGGATTATCACGATCGACGATGTCGATCGCAGCGCCTGCGGCGGCACACACGTCGCGCAGACGGGGGCAATCGGCAGCATGCTGCTCCGGCGCGCCGAACGCACGAAGGGCAACAGCCGAGTAGAGTTTGTCTGCGGCCTCCGTGCGGTGGCGCGGGCCCGCGCAGACTCGGCACTCCTCACACGTGCAGCGCGACTGTTCACGGCATCACCAGAGGCGCTGCCGACGCTGGTCGAGTCACAGCTGCAGCGCACCGTGGAGCTGGAGCGCGAACGGAAGCGCCTGACGAGTGAGCTCGCCGTATTTCAGGCGCGGGAATTGTTTGACGCGACTGAGCCCAACGTCGCCGGCGTGCGTTTCGTGAAGCTGCCGCCGATGGATGGTCCTGTGAAAAGCGCCGAAGTTCGTGTGCAGGCGCTGCTGACCCTGGGCCCGTGCGTCGTGTTGGCGGTCAGCCCGAGTACACACGGGATCATGCTCGGGACGTCGGAGGCCAGTGGTGTTGACGCCGGCGCTGCCCTGCGTGATGCGCTACAGAGTGTCGGGGGCCGAGGCGGCGGAACGTCGCGGCTGGCACACGGGGCGGCAGGCGATATGTTGTCTCTGGACTCCGTCGTGCGAACGCTTGGATTTTCACGATAAGTCTACGTACCGAGTCCGGCTCGTCCCGTTTATCGTCCCTTCGCTCTTCGCATGTACTCCCCCTCTACATAAGCGAGCGCCCGATGCCATTGCGATTTCTGTTGGTTTCGTCACTCACCGCCGCGACGTTACTCGGCGCAAGCCTCGACGCGCAGTCGGCGTCGCGTTCGTCGTTTGGCCTGTTATTCGGAGGCAACTCGGCGACGTTTGCCAACGTCGACGAGTCGCAAGGGGACGGGTTGGATGGTTCTCAAGTGAAGCGCCGCACGGGTTTCCAGGTTGGCGTGTATCTGAACCGGGCGCTCTCGCCACGTATCTCTCTGCAACCCGAGCTGCACTACGTGCAGCGAGGTGCAGGCTTTGACCTCAACGGCAGTGGTTCGAATGCCAGCGCTATAGTGAACCTGACATACGTCGAGGTACCTCTTCTGTTTCGTGTCGACCTGGGCGACACGAATGGGTGGCGCCCGTTCCTCACGGCCGGCCCTACAGCCGCGCTGCGTATCGGGTGCGATGGTACCACCACTATCAGCGGCACCAAGCTTACCGTGCAGTGCGATGATTTTGGGGATGGAAGCGAAGAGGAAGGTGGCTTTGCCAAGACCGACTTTGGTGCCAGTGTGGGGGCGGGCATCGCCGGCAAGTTGGGCGGTTTCCCGGCGTTCGCGCAGGTGCGATACGGGCGCGGATTCGTCAGCGTTATCAAAGATGTTCCGTCGGGCGAGAGCGGTCCAAAAACAGAAATGATCTCTCTGCTCTTTGGTATCGGCCGATGATTGGCCGCGCCGCCGCGTTGAACACGCATCGCGATGCCATGCTCGATGTGCTGCCACACACCGGCGAGCATGCCCCTTTTGCGAGCGTGTACATCGAGCGCACATCCACCGCGCTGCGCCAAACCAGCGGCGAGAGCATTGTCGCGTTGCTTGAACAGCAAACGTCGACGCTCTGCACATTGATACAGGGCGTCGACGCCGGTACGGCCCATCGCGGATACGCGCCAGGAAAGTGGACGCTCGCTGAGTCGCTGGTGCACGTAGCCGATGTGGAGCGCGTCTTTGCCTATCGCCTGCTGCGCATCGCCCGGGGCGACCAAACGCCACTCGCCGGGTTTGATCATGACGCGTGGGTCCCGGAGAGCGGGGCCGGCAATCGAGACCTCGCGGACATCCTGACCGAAATCGAGGCGGTTCGTGGCGCTACGCTCGTGCTCGTTCGCTCGCTCAGCGAAACCGCGGTCACGAACATTGGCGTTTCGAATGGCAATCCGGTCTCCGTGCGCGCCTTGGCGTGGATGATTGCCGGACATTTTGATCACCATCTCGAGATCACGGGGACTCGGTACCTGAGCGGCACCTAACGGCGCTATTTTTGTGTCAGCGGGCGCTCACCTTCACAGAGCGCCCGCGTTGACCGTCCCGTCCGGAGCCTCTGTGTCCGTAGCATCGACTGTAACACCGACTATAGCACCCCCTGCAGAATCGGCGATCGAGCGCCTTGCCATCGATACGATTCGTACACTGGCGATGGACGCCGTACAGGCAGCCGAGTCGGGGCATCCCGGCACGCCGATGGCGTTGGCGCCGCTGGCCTATGCGCTGTACACGCGGCATATGCGCCACGATCCTACCGCCCCGCATTGGGTGGACCGTGATCGGTTTGTGCTGTCGATAGGACACGCGTCGATGTTGTTGTATGGCACCTTGCATATGGCCGGCTACGATCTGCCGCTGGAGGAGATTCGACGGTTTCGCCAATGGGGCAGCAAGACACCCGGGCATCCCGAAGTCCACCATACCGTCGGCGTAGAGACCACGACGGGCCCGCTGGGACAAGGTATGGCGAACGCGGTGGGCTTTGCGGTCGCTGAGGCGCATTTGGCGGCCACGTTCAATCGTGATGGCTTTAATGTCGTCGATCACTACACGTATTTCATTGCCGGTGACGGGTGCCTGATGGAAGGCATCTCGCACGAAGCGGCATCGTATGCCGGCCACTTTGGTTTGGGCAAACTGATCGGCTTCTTTGACGACAACCGCATCACGATCGACGGCCCCACAGACATTTCCTGCAGCGACGACGCGGCCAAGCGCTTTGAAGCCTATGGCTGGCAAGTGCTGCATATCGCGGATGTGAACGACCTCGCGCAGATCGATGCGGCCGTGGCAGCGGCGAAAGCGGATACGTCGCGTCCGTCGATGATCATCACGCGCACCCATATCGGTTTTGGGTCGCCCAACAGGCAGGACACGGCGAAGGCGCACGGCGAGCCGTTAGGCAAAGACGAAATCGCGCTCACGAAGGCGGCGTACGGATGGACGTACCCTGAACCCTTTACCGTGCCCGCCGAGGCGCTTGCGCATTGGACGGAGCGCGTCGCAACGCGCAGCGTCTTGCACGGAGAATGGAACTCACACTGGCAGGCCTATGCGACAGCGCATCCGGAATTGGCCGCTGAGTTTGAGCGTCGCATGCGTGGTGAGTTGCGAGCCGAGGCCGCGACCGCCTTCCCGACGTTCGATGCGAAGAGCGGCAACGTGGCCAGCCGCGCATCGAGTGGTGCGGTGATCAACGCGATCGCGTCGGCGATTCCCGAGCTCATTGGGGGATCGGCGGACCTGGCCGGTTCGAATCTCACGGTCGTGAAGGGTGCGCCATTCTTTACGGCGTCGCACGCAGCCGGTCGCAACTTCGAGTTTGGGATTCGCGAGCATGCGATGGGCGCGATCATGAACGGGATGTCGCTACACGGCGGTGTGATCCCGTACGGCGGGACGTTCCTGGTGTTCGCCGATTACATGCGCCCGGCGATTCGTTTGGCCGCGCTGATGCAGACGCAGGCGATCTATGTGTTCACGCATGATTCCATCGGCCTTGGCGAAGACGGTCCCACGCATCAACCCATCGAGCATCTGGCGGCGCTGCGCATCATCCCCAATATGTTGGTGCTGCGCCCGGCCGATGCCGATGAAGTCTCCGAATGCTGGCGCATTGCGCTCACGCACAAGACCGGTCCGACAGCGCTGGTGCTGACGCGCCAAAAGCTGGCGTACATGGGAGCACCCGATGCCGCACGCGCCGGCGTGCCGCATGGCGCGTATGTCGTGGCCGACGGCACGAGCACGCCCGACGTGGTGTTGCTGGCGACCGGCTCGGAAGTGGAGATTGCAATCGCCGCGCGTACACAATTGGCTGCCAACGGCGTGTCAGCCCGTGTGGTGAGCGCGCCAAGTCTGGAGCTGTTCGCGCAGCAAACGGCCGAGTACCGCGCGAGTGTGCTGCCGGTCGGTGTGCCGCGTGTTGCGGTCGAGGCGGCGCATCCTGCGAGCTGGTATCGGTGGGTAGGCGATTCGGGTGCCATCGTAGGGATCGAGACGTTTGGTGCGAGCGCACCGGCACCGGTGTTGTACGAGAAGTTCGGGATTACGGCCGAGAAGGTGGCGGCGGCAGCGCGCGGGGTCATCGGGCGCTAACGGCGCTGGTGATGAAGCACGGAGTACACGGAGTTCGGGGGGCAAGTCATCCGAGCTTCGTCGCACTGCAACACCAATCTGTTTCATGTGGAGTCGAAACGGATGCTGTGATCACACGGCTCCGTGTCCTCCGTGCTCTCTGTGCTTTAAACAAAAACAGCGTTGGGATGAATCACGGAGGGCACGGAGTTCACGGAGGCGAGTCATCCGAGCTTCGTCGCACTCCAACACCAATCTGTTTCATTTCGGAAAAAAGCGGATGCTGTGATCACACGGCTCCGTGTCCTCCGTGCCCTCCGTGCTTCAAACAAAAACGGCGCTGGGGATGAATCACGGAGGGCACGGAGTTCACGGAGGCGAGTCATCCGAGCTTCGTCGCACTGCAACACGAATCTGTTTCATTTCGGAAAAAAAACGGATGCTGTGATCACACGGCTCCGTGTCCTCCGTGCCCTCCGTGCTTCAAACAAAAACGGCGCTGGTGATGAATCACGGAGGGCACGGAGTTCACGGAGGCGAGTCATCCGAGCTTCGTCGCACTGCAACACCAATCCGTTTCATTTCGGAAAAGAAACGGATGCTGTGATCACTTGGCTCCGTGTCCTC
>Ga0105044_10008852_pt1 | contig 13802 bp, 12 predicted proteins | sample MAT01_FD_78092 | JGI IMG/M metagenome (GOLD analysis project Ga0105044, IMG submission 78092) | Freshwater microbial communities from Lake Fryxell liftoff mats and glacier meltwater in Antarctica - MAT-01 | ecosystem: Environmental > Aquatic > Freshwater > Ice > Liftoff microbial mat | place...
AATGCGGACAAGCCTTACGACCAGTTCATCCGCGAGCAGATCGCGGGGGATGAGATCGACCCGGACAACCCGGAGATGCTGATTGCCACAGGCTTCCTGCGCGGCGGGCCGTGGGAGCTCACCGCCATGGAGGTGGCAAAGATCGCGCGGCAGCGCTTCCTCGACGACGTGACGAATTCGGTCGGCGAGACCTTCCTCGCGCACTCGTTGCAATGTGCGCGGTGCCACGATCACAAGTTCGATCCGATCCCGACGCGCGACTACTACTCGGTGCAGGCGGTCTTCGCGACGACGCAGCTCGCGGAGCGGCGCACGCCCTTTCTCGAAGCGGAAAATCGCACGGGTTTTGAGGAGGGTCGATACCTCGAAGCGCGGAAGCGCGAGCTGACGGAATCGCTCAAGTCGGTGAAAGCGAAGGCGACCGTCGAGGCGGCGCGCGCGTGGTTCAAAGAGCAGGGGCGCGACGCCACGGACTTTGAAAAAGCGGTCGCGAACGTGGCGGGGAAATCGCCAGCCGGCGACGAGGAGGACACGGCGCTCGGCCCGGTCCGCAAGCTCATGCAGCAGCGCAAGGTGCATCCCGATCTTATCCCGCCGCCGAACGCCGGCTTCTCTCCCGCAGATTACGGAAACGAACGCGTGGCGCGCAAAGGGCTGGAGCGGTTGAAGTGGGAAATGGAGCGCTATGAGCCGTTTGCTTTCGCGGTCTATGGCGGGCGCACGCCGGAGCTGAAATCCATCACCGCGCCGCAGCGGATGCCGGCGGATCGCCTGGCGAAAGGCGAGCTGGAGAAGTCGTGCATTCTCACGGGCGGCGATCCGTTTTCACCCGGCGCGGAGGTGAAGCCCGGCGTGCTCAGCATGCTCGATGCACAGCTTCCGCCTTCCGCCTTTCCGCTTCCGGCCTCGATCGAGGGCCGGCGCCGGGCATTCGCGGAATGGGTGGCGAGCCCGGATAATCCGCTGACCACGCGGGCCATCGTCAATCGCGTGTGGCTCTGGCATTTCGGCGAGCCGATCGCGGGCAATCCGAACAACTTCGGCAGCACGGGGAAGAAGCCGACGCATCCCGAATTGCTCGACTGGCTGGCGGCGACGTTTGTCGGGAAAGGCTGGAGCTTCAAGACGCTGCATCGCGCGATCATGACGAGCGAAGCGTATCGCCGGAGCGCCACGCATCCCGGCCCCGCGGCGCTCGCGGAGAAAGATCCCGCCGGCACGAGCCACGCCGTTTTCAAGCCTCGCCGGCTCACGGCCGAGGAACTGCGCGACACGATGCTCGCCGTCACGGGCGAGCTGAATCCCGCGCTCGGCGGCATCCCGGTCCGGCCCGAGATCAATCTCGAAGCCTCGCTCCAGCCGCGCCAGGTCATGGGCACTTTTGCCGCCGCGTGGGTGCCGAACCCGTCGCCCGCGCAACGCCACCGCCGGTCAATCTACGCGCTGAAAGTGCGCGGCCTGCCGGACCCGATGATGGAGGTTTTCAATCAGCCGGGGCCGGATTTTTCGTACGAACGCCGCGAGGCGAGCACGGTCACGCCGCAGGTCTTCACGCTCTTCAACGGCGGCCAGACGCACGCTCGCGCGCTCGCCCTCGCGCACCGCGCGCTGAAAGAAACGCGCTCCGACGAGCAAGCCATCGCGCGCTGTTTCGCGCTCGCATTTTCCCGCCGGCCAACGGCGGATGAAATGCAGGCGTGCCTCGCGCACTGGCGCAAGATCGAGGCGATGATCGCCGATGAAAAGCCGGCTGCCGCGAAGCCGCCGATCGAGGTCCGCCGCGACGCGATCGAGGAAAACACGGGCGAGAAATTTAGCTTTCAGGAAAAGCTGCACGCCAACGCCGACTTCGTCCCCGACCTCCAGCCTGCCGATGTCCCGCCGCACACGCGCGCCCTCGCCGATGTCTGTCTCGCGCTGCTGAATTCGAATGAATTTGCGTATGTCTATTGAGGCAAAATCACGGGCGGCGAATCTCGGGATCGCCCGGACGGTGGAACGAAAGAAAGTCCGAGGTATTCAAGGTGTAGAGCGCCTCCGCGTCCGCCTTCCGCGCCGCGACGAGATGCAGGTAATCATAAATCGCGCCGCCACGGATGCCGCGGGAGCGGGCTTCGCGGTGCGCCTCCAGGATTTCGGAAACCTCCAGCACGATGACTTGGGCGCAGTCCACGACCCGCTCGCGAATCAGCTCCGCCGCCAGGTCTGGGCGCAGGCGAGTCTTGAGCGCTCCACCCGTCAACGTCGAAAAAGTTTCGTTGAGCGCATGCGCATGCACTGCGCATCCCGGCTTGCGCAGGAGCGCGCTACAGCTCGGAAAATTCGCATCGCCGGGATCCAGCGCGGCGATCAGGACGGAAGAATCCAGCAACTCGCTCATTGCCGGGAGAGCTTGCGAATGCGCGCTTCACGATCCGCCTTGATGGCGGACACGATGTCCAGGTTCGCAAAGGAGCCGGTCGGAACAACCAGCAGCCCGTCGTCGGTCCGCTCGAGTTCCGTGATTTCCGGAATGTCATTGGCAGCATCGCGGATCAACTCGATCCCGCGCTCCGTGACCTCCACGTTCACCTCACCACCGAGCGGAATGTTCAGCACTTGCCGCGCTTCCACGGGCAGCAGCAGACGGCCGGTAATGTCGAGGGTCATGGTTGCGGTCATGCCTGTGAGTCTGCCCGCAAACGCCGCCTCCGCAAGCCTCCCGCTCCTCCCGATCCCTTTCATTCACGCATGAAAACATCCCCCTTTTTCCCCTGCGCCGGCGCCCGCGCGCTGCACGCTCCGACGCGGCGCGACTTCCTTTACAGCCTCGGCGCGAGTCTCGGGAGCGTGGCGTTTTCCGCACTGCTCGCGCGCACGGCGGAGGCGGCGGAGACGCTCGCCCATCCGCTCGCGCCCAAGCCCGCGCATCTTCCGGCGAAAGCGAAGAACTGCATCTTTCTGATGATGGAAGGCGGGCCGTCGCACATCGACACCTTCGATCCGAAGCCCGCGCTCACGAAGCTGCACCTCCAGGAATTCACGCGCGGCGGCGAGCAGAAGTCCGCGATGGAAAGCGGGAAGCGCTACTACGTGCGGAGCCCGTTCGGCTTCATCAAGGCCGGGCAGAGCGGCGCGGACATGGCGGAGAATTGGACGCACCTCGCGAAGGTCGCCGACGAGCTTTGCTTCTACCGCGGCTGCACGGTGGACAGCGTGAATCACCCGACCGCGATGTATCAGATGAATTGCGGCAACCGCTTCGGCGGCGATCCGGGCATCGGCGCGTGGGTGAATTACGGGCTGGGCACGCTCAACCAGGATCTGCCCGGGTTCATCGTGCTGCCGGAGGTGAGCTACCCGCAGGGCGGCGCGGCGAACTGGAGCAACGGCTACCTGCCCGCGCAATTCCAAGGCACGCCGCTGCGGCCGAAAGGCTCGCCCATCCTCGATCTCACGCCGCCCAGCGGAGTCAGCACCGAGCGGCAGCGCGCGAACCTCGACCTCATCGCGAAGCTCAACGCCACGCACGCCGCGCAGCATCCCGGCCACGACGAACTCGCCGCGCGCATGGACAGCTACGAACTCGCCTTCCGCATGCAGATGCAGGTGCCCGAAGTGCTCGATCTTTCCCAGGAAGACGCGAAAACCAAGGCGCTCTACGGCATCGGCGGCGACGCCACGGATTCCTTTGGCCGCAAGTGCCTGCTCGCGCGCAAGCTCGTGGAGAAAGGCGTGCGCTTCGTGCAGCTCTACAATGGCTCCTGGGACAGCCATGACTACATCGAGCGCGCGCACGGCAATCTCGTGCGCGGCGTGGACCAGCCGATCGCGGCACTCATCACGGATTTGAAACAGCGCGGACTGCTCGATTCGACGCTCATCGTCTGGTGCGGCGAATTCGGCCGCACGCCCGACAACGGCGTCCGCAACGGCACCGCGTATGGCCGCGATCACAATCCGAACGCGATGACGATCTGGCTCGCCGGCGGCGGCTGCAACGCCGGCCACACCATCGGCGCGACCGACGAAACCGGCATGAACGCGGTGGAAGGAAAAGCGCACATCCGCGATTTCCACGTCACGTTGCTGCGCCTGCTCGGGCTCGATGACAACAAGCTGACTTACCACCACGCCGGGCGTTTCAAGCAGCTCAGCCAGTTCGGCGGGCAGATCATCGGCAAGCTGATGGCGTAGAATCCGCGCGGCCATCCGTGGCTCTGGCACCGCTCGGCAGAACATCCGCTGATCAGCCTCGCGCACCCGCCCGCATTCCGGTGCTTGGCGAGGAACCGGCGCAATCGTGAGCGTGCGCAGGTGGCGCGGTCGGGTGGCGCCGAGCGGCTGGGAACCGGCACACTGCGCGGGTTGGAGGCGGTGTGACACCAAACCAAGATGAAAGCCGGACGATGCGGCCCGGAGGGCCGACGGAAATTAGCCGGTGGCGCCAGCCACCGGAACCGGATGGAAAGCGACCGAGCCCCGGCAGGGGCGGCGGAAATCCCAGCGCCCCTCCGGGGCTGACTCGCTTGATCGCGTGATCCGGTGGCTCGCGCCACCGGCTAATCTCCACGGAGCCTCCGGCTCCACAGAAATTCCGTTTTCAACTGCGTTTGGTATGAGGCGAGAACTGCACGCAATCATCCGTGCTTCCGATGCACCCATGGTTCGCGTTAAATCGGGCCATCCCTCCAGTCTCATGAACCCGCGTCGCGTCTTGCTTTTCACCCTCCTTCTCACCTCGCTCGCGCTCGCCGTGGCGACTCGTGCGGCGGAGCCGAAACCCAACATCCTCTGGCTGATCGCGGAGGACTTCGGCCCGGCGCTGAGCTGCTATGGGCGAAAGGACGTGCGCACGCCGAACCTCGACCGTCTCGCGAGCGACGGCGTGCGCTACACGCGCGCTTACACGACCGCGCCGGTCTGCTCGCCGAGCCGCTCGGCCTTCATGACCGGCATGTATCAGACCACCATCGGCGCGCACCATCACCGCTCGCATCGCGACGACGGCTACCGCCTCCCCGAGGGCGTCCGCGTGCTCAGCGAGTGGATGCGCGACGCCGGCTACTTCACCGCGAACCTCGTGCAGATGCCGCCGGGCTTCGGTTTCAAAGGCACGGGCAAGACCGACTGGAACTTCACGCCGCCCGAGAAGCCGTTTGATTCCAAGGCGTGGAGCGATCTCGCCGCGCACCAGCCATTCTACGCGCAGATCAATTTTCACGAGACGCATCGCGGCTTCAACGGGCCGAAAAAAGCCGATCCGGCGACGGTCGAGCTGCCGCCTTACTACCCCGATCACCCCGTGACGCGCGAAGACATGGCGCGCTATCTCGACGCCACGATGGAGCTCGACCGCAAGGTGGGGCTCATCCTCGCGCAGCTCGAAAAGGACGGCCTTGCCGACAATACGATCGTCATGTTCTTCGGCGACCACGGCGAGGCGCACGTGCGCGGCAAGCAGTTCTGCTACGAGGAAGGGCTGCACATCCCGCTCATCATCCGCTGGCCGAAAAACATCGCCGCGCCCGCGCAGATCGCGCCGGGCAAAGTGGACGATCGGTTCATCGAGGCGATTGATTTCGCGCCGACGATGCTCGACTTCGCCGGGGCGAAAAAACCGGCGAAAATGCAGGGCCGCATTTTCCTCGGCGAGCACGCGGAGGCGCCGCGCGAGATGGTCTTCGGCGCGCGCGACCGCTGCGACGAGACGGCGATGCGCATCCGCACGGTGCGCGACGCGCGCTTCCGCTACATCCGCAACTTCATGCCCGAGGTGCCCTTCCTCGCGCCGAACAACTACAAGGAAAAGCAGTATCCCGTCTGGAACCTCCTCAGGCAGCTCCACGCGGAAGGGAAGCTCACGCCCGCGCAGGAATTCCTCTGCCAGCCGCGCCGGCCCGAGGAGGAGCTCTACGATCTGGAAAACGATCCGCACGAAATCCGCAACCTCGCCGGCGACCCCGCGCACGCCGCCACGCTCGCCCGGCTGCGGAGCGCGCTGGAGCACTGGATCGAGGAGACGAACGACCAGGGCCGCACGCCCGAGCCCGAGGCGCTGATCAAAGCCCAAGGCACGACCAGGCCCGGCACAAAACCGCTCAAAGGCTACACGCCGGACAGCGACGGCGTCCCGAAATGAACTGCTCCTTTCCGAAACCCCAACACCCTCACTCATGATCAGAAATCTCGCCCTCCTCATCGTTTCGGCGCTCGCCTTCGCCGCGCCTCTTCGCGCCGCGGACAAGAAGCTCAACGTCCTCTTCATCTCCGTGGACGACATGAACAACGACCTCGGCTGCTACGGGCATCCGCTGGTCAAGTCGCCGAACATCGATCGGCTCGCGAAGGAAGGCGTGAAGTTCGACCGCGCGTATTGCCAGTTCCCGCTTTGCTCGCCCTCGCGCGCTTCGCTGATGACCGGCCTGCGCCCGGACACCACGCGCGTTTTCGATCTGCAATATCACTTCCGCCAGGGACTGCCGGAGGTCGTCACCCTCTCCCAGCTTTTCAAAAACAACGGCTACTACGCCGCCCGCGTCGGCAAGATCTATCACTACGGCAACCCCGGCCAGATCGGCACCAGCGGGCTCGATGACCCCGCTTCGTGGCAGGAGTTTTACAACCCCGCCGGGCGCGATCACACGGCGCTGGAACTCGACGTCATTCAATCCACGGGCAAGAAAGGCGGCGGCCTCGGCGCGACGATGGCGTGGCTCAATGACCAGCCCGGAAAGGACGAGGAGCACACCGATGGCAAGGTCGCCACGCAGGCCATCGAGTTGCTGGAAAAGCACCAGGCCGGGCCCTTCTTCCTCGCCGTCGGATTCTACAAGCCGCACTGCCCGTGGATCGCGCCGGCGAAATATTTCGAGCCCTACTCGATGGAGCAGATGAAGCTCCCGGCGATCGCCGCCGACCTCAAGGAGACCGTCCCCGCGCCCGCGCTCGCCTCGACGCAGCCGTGGCCTTACAAGGGCGTCACGCCGGAGGAGGCGCGCCAGTCAAAGCTCGCCTACTACGCGACGATCTCCTTCGTGGATGCGCAGATCGGCCGCGTGCTCGACGCGCTCGACCGCCTCGGCTTGCGCGAGAATACGCTCGTCGTTTTCTGGAGCGATCACGGCTACCACCTCGGCGAGCACGGGCTCTGGATGAAGCAAAGCTGCTTCGAGGAAAGCGCGCGCGTGCCGGTGATCATCGCGCCGCCCGCGGCGAAGAGCGCCGGCAAAGTCTGCGCGCGTCCGGTCGAGCTGCTCGACCTTTACCCCACGCTCGCCGACTACGCCGGCCTCACGCCGCCGAAGGACTTGCAAGGCGCAAGCCTGCGCCCGCTGCTCGAAAATCCCGACGCGGAGTGGAAGCGCCCCGCCTTCACGCAAGTGCAGCGCGGCGGCTTTCCCGGCCACAGCGTGCGCACCGGGCGGTGGCGCTACACGGACTGGGATTTCGGGAAAAAAGGCGCGGAGCTTTACGACCACCAAACCGACCCGCAGGAGCTGCGCAACCTCGCCGCCGACCCGGCGCACGCGAAGACCGTCGAGGAAATGAAGGCGCTCCTCAAGAGCGTGCATCCCGCGCCGGTGCAGGGCGGCAAAGCCGACCGCGCATTCATCAAATCTCTGGGCGTGCAGCTCGAGTTGTAACCTTCGCTCCTTATGAAAGTCAGCCTCCTCCTCTTCCTCGCCATCGCCCTGACTGCCCGTGCCGCGGATGCGCCGCGACCGAACATTCTCTGGCTCGTCAATGAAGACCACGGGCCGCACGTCAGCGTGTATGGCGACCCCTTCGCGACCACGCCGAACTTCGATGCGCTGGCCGCGAAGGGGCTTCGCTACAAGCGCGCGTGGTCGAATGCGCCCGTCTGCGCGCCGGCGCGCACGACGCTCATCTGCGGCCTGCACGCGATCTCCACGGGCGGCGAGCACATGCGCTCGATGGTCCCCTTTCCCGCGGGAAAAAAGCTGTATCCGCAGCTCCTGCGCGACGCCGGCTACTACTGCTCGAACAACGCGAAGGAAGACTACAACCTCGCAAAGCCGGGCGAGGTTTGGAATGAGTCCTCGAAGAAAGCGCACTGGAAGAATCGGCCCGCAGGCGTGCCGTTCATGGCCGTCTTCAATTCGGAAAAAAGTCACGAGAGCCAGCTTCGCAAACGTCCTCACAAGGCGGTCCATGATCCCGCGAAAGTGCGCGTGCCGGCTTACCACCCAGACACGCCGGAAGTCCGGCAGGATTGGGCGCAATACTACGACACCGTGACGGCCGCCGACGCCGACGCCGGCGCGCGGCTGCGCGAACTCGAAGCCGCGGGGCTGGCGGAGGAGACGATCATTTTCTACTTCGCCGACCACGGCAGCGGCATGCCGGGCAACAAACGCTGGCCGCTCAATCGCGGCCTGCAAATGCCGCTCATCGTTTACATCCCGGAGAAATTCCAAGAGCTGCGGCCGCCGGAATATCAGGCCGGCGGCGTCTCCGACCGGCTCGTGAGCTTCGTGGATTTCGCGCCGACGCTCTGCTCGCTCGCGGGCGTGCAGCCGCCCGACTGGCTGCAAGGCCACGCCTTCCTCGGCAAACACACCGCCGCCCCCCAGCCCTTTATCTACGGCTATCGCGGGCGCATGGACGAGCGGCAGGACTGCGTCCGCAGCGTGACCGACGGGCGCTACGTCTATGTCCGCAATTTCCGCCCGGACAAGATCCAGGGCCAGCACATCAACTTCATGTGGCAGACGCCGACGACCCGCGTGTGGGAGGCGATGTTCAAGGCCGGCAAGCTCGACGAGGCGCAGTCCGCATTTTGGAAGGCGAAGGCGCCGGAGGAACTCTACGATCTCGAGAATGACCGCGACGAAGTAAAGAACCTCGCCGCTTCGCCCGAGCACCTCGCGACGCTCGAAAAGCTCCGCGTGGCACTGCGCGAAAACGAAGCGCGCATCCTCGACGTCGGCCTGCTGCCCGAGGGCGATATGCACCGCCGCAGCGCCGGAAAGTCGCCCTACGACATGGCGCGCGAGCCGGGGAAATTCCCCTTCGCGCGGATTTACGAGATCGCGGAACTCGCTTCGAATCTCAAGCCGGAGGCGTCACCGCAGCTCGCGGAGGCACTTCACGACAGTGACGCCGGGGTGCGCTATTGGGCGGTGCTCGGCTTGCACATGCGCGCGCCGAGCGGACAAAAACCGCCGCACCCGGAACTCGCGAAACTGCTCGACGATCCAGAGCCCGACGTGCGCATCGCCGCCGCGCAAACGCTCGCGGAATTCGGCAGCGAGAGCGTCAGCCGTCGCGCGCTCGAACGGCTCGTCTCACTCGCGAATTGGAAGCAGAACGGTGTCTTCACCGCCATGGCCGCGCTGAATGCGCTCGGCGCGGTCGGCGACAAGACCGCGCCTTTTGCCGCGCAGATCCACGCGCTGCCCGCAGATGGCCCCGCACCCGACCCGCGGTTTAAGGGATACATCCCGCGCCTGCTCGAAGAACTCCGCGAGCGCTTCCCCGCGAAGGCCGGGGAGAAGCCATGATCGCGCTGCGCGTTCTCCTCGTTTTCGTGCTCGTCTGCGGCGCCGGCGCTCGGGCCACGGAGGAGAAACGTCCGAACCTTCTCTTCGCCATCGCCGCCGATTGGCGCTGGCCGCACGCGGGGGCGTATGGCTGCGAGCTGGGTGAAGACGCCGGTTCGCCATCGCTCGCTTTTATCAGCTCAGTTTCGGCAAGCGGCCCGCGGAAGAACGTTGCCGCATCGCCTACGAATCCGACTGCATGGAGAACGTCGCCGACAAGCCGGAGCACGCGGAATTGAAAGCCAAACTGCGCGCCGAAATGGAGGCGTCGCTGCGCCGGGATCACGATCCGCGGATGGCGGGAGAGGGCGACAAATTCGACGCGCATCCCGACCTCGGCGACAAGCGCCACGGCTACGACGCATGGCTGAAAAACCAATGAGCACGCTCACCTTTCGCGCCGCCGCGCGCTCGTCGCCGCGGCGCTTTTCCTCCTCGCTCACGGCGCGCCGGCAGCGGAGCCCGCGAAGCCGAACATCGTCATCTTCCTCACCGACGACGAGAGCTGGGGCGACCTGGGCCTCACGGGAAACACGAACCTGCGCACGCCGAACATCGATGCGCTCGCCCGCGGCGGAGCGGTGCTGGACCGCTTCTTTGTCTGCGCGGTGGGCGCGCCGACGCGCGCGGAATTTCTCACCGGCCGCTGCCATGCGCGCTGCGGCGTGCGCGGTGTTTCGACCGGGCAGGAGCGGATGAATCCCGACGAGCGCACGCTCGCCGACACGCTCCGCGCCGCGGGCTACGCGACCGGCGCCTTCGGCAAGTGGCACAACGGCTCGCAGTGGCCGTATCATCCGAAGGCGCGCGGCTTCGATGAATCCTACGGCTCCACCTCGGGCCACTGGGGCGAATACTTTGATCCGCCGCTCGAGCAGGATGGAAAGCCGGTGCGCGGCAAGGGCTTCATCGCCGACGATCTCACCGATCACGCGCTCGCCTTCATCGAGAAAAATCGCGCCCGCCCCTTTCTCTGCTACCTGCCCTTCAATACGCCGCACTCGCCGTTTTGCATGCCGGACGAATACTGGAGCCGCTTTGCGGAGAAGCCGCTCGCGCTGCGGGCGACGGATGCGGAGCGCGAAGATGCGGCCTCGACGCGCTGCGCGCTGACGCTGTGCGAAAATCTCGATGCAAACGTCGGCCGCGTGCTCCGCCGGCTGGATGAGCTGAAACTCAGCGACAACACGATCGTGATCTATTTCTCCGACAACGGCCCGAACACGCATCGCTGGAACGGCGGGATGAAGAGAATGAAAGGCTCCGTGGATGAGGGCGGGCTGCGCGTGCCGTTCATCATTCGCTGGCCGGGAAAGATCGCGCCGCGGCTGGTCATCCGCGAGATCGCGGGCGCGGTGGATTTGCTCCCGACGCTCGCGAATCTCGCGGGCGTGCCGCTGATCGGAACCAAGCCGCTTGATGGCAAAGATCTTTCGCCCTTGCTGCGCGGCGCCGCGCGTGACTGGCCGGAGCGCACGATTTTTTCGCAGCAGAATCAAAAGGTGGGCGCGCGCACCCAGCGCTGGCGGCTCGACGATCGCGGCGCGCTTTTCGACATGGAAGCCGATCCCGGCCAGACGACCGACGCCGCCGCGCGGGAGCCGGAGGTCGCGGCAAAATTGCGCGCCGTGGTCGCCGCGTGGCGCGAGGAAGTGCTGCCGAAAGGAAAGGACGAGCGGCCGTATCCAGTCGGCTCCGCGGAGTTTCCGGTGACGCCGCTGCCGGCGCGCGATGGCGTGCCGCACGGCGGCGTGCAGCGCAGCGCCCCGGTGCCGAACTGCTCGTATTTCGTGAACTGGAAAACACTCGCGGACTCAATGACGTGGGACATCGAAGTGAACACGACGGGCGCCTACGCGGTGGCGATCGACTACACCTGCGCCGACCCCGGCTCAACGGTCGAGCTGACCTTCAACGGCAGCAGGCTCGGGGGAAAAGTCGCGCCTGCGTGGGATCCGCCGCTCATCACCGGCGAAGACCAATGGGGGAGTCGCTCATAGAGGAATTTCACCGGCTCGAACTCGGCGAAATGAGGCTCGAAAAAGGCCGCGGCCCGCTCACCTTGCGCGCCCTCGAAATCCCCGGCGCGAGCGCCATGGACGTGCGCCGCGGAACGCTCACGCTTCTTCCACGCCCCTGACCAACCTTCGGTTACCTGTGCTACATCGAAACTGCAGAGCAACCACATCTTCGTCACCGTCGAGTGCCTCTACGGCTACAAGCAGGCGATTGCCGACGGCATCAAGCGCATCGAGAAGCCGGAAGCCAACGAACAAACCCTCGGTGGTTGCTGCGAGCCCCGCTGCTGGAAACGGCAGTGGGGCTTTTCGTTGATGTTGGTTGTCGTTACGCCTCCGCTTACCGGAACATGAGCACCGGCACGAGGCAGGTGCAGACCAGGGTAAGCAACGTTATTTCTGTAAAAGTGAGGTTGGCGAGCGGCGGGATTAGGCGGAGAGGAGTTGGGAAGGAGGGTTCATGTGGAGAGAGGCTTTGGCGGCGAGCCAGTCGTCGGAGAGTTCGCTGGTGATGGCGGAGACCAGGCGCAGGAGGGAGGCGGTATTTGGGAAGAGGGAGGCGATGCGGGTTCTGCGGCGGATCTGTTGGTTGAGGTTTTCGAGGAGGTTGGAGGTGCGCAGGCGGAGGCGGTGTTCTGGCGGGAGGAGGAAGACGGTGAGGCTTTCGGGGAACACGTGGATCCGCCCGATGCGCAACGATCCGATCGCGGAACTGCGCAGTGGTGGGCAGGTAGAACTCATCAGTCCCCACCTTCAATACCGGCCCCTTGAGTGACCAGTCGGACACGCTTTGACCCGTTTCATCGACGAGCCGGAGGGCGGCGCTAAAATCCGGAAGATTGGGAACGCTGTGCGTCTCCAGTCTGAGCCCGCCTGGCCACGCTGGCGGAAGCGCGAATTCCTCGCGGGCATCCGCATCGAGACTCTCGATGCTCGCTAGGAGCCTGTCGGACTGCAGCGCGGCGCGCGAGCGAAGCGTTCGCGATGACGCAAAATTTTGTGGGCGTGCGGTGACTTTGGCGCGGTGGGCGGGGTTCCGGGGAGGTCGGGCGGCGATGCGCGGGGCGGCGGGGACGCGGCCGGGCGTTTTCCCCCGCTTCAGGCCGCCTGCAGGCGGGTGCCGAGGTGGTAGAGGCGCTGGAGGTTGTAGGCCAGGGTCACCAGCGTCCACTCGGTGCGCACTTTGGCCAGGCCGCGCAGGCGGAACTGCCGGAACCCCAGCGCCGCTTTGATGATCCCGAACACCGGCTCGATGGTCTGTTTGCGCTGCGCGTAGAGGGCGCGTCCGGCTTTGGTCGAGAGCCGGTGCGCCAGCACCGCGGCGGCGCTCGCTCCAGGCTCGGGCGCGGGCGGGTCGTCCCGCTTTTCGAGCTGCTCGACGCTGCGCCCGTGGGACTGACGGCCGGTGGCCGCATAGACGCTCGGGCCAGGCTGGCCGTCGCGCCCGCGCTCGGCGGCGGCCACGGCCGCGGCGCTGTAGAAGCCGCTGTCCACGAGCACCGCGGCGATGCTTGCGATCACGGGACTGGTCGCCGCCAACGTCGGCGCGAGTTGCTCTTTATCGTTGGGCGCGTCGGTCACCGCCTAGCTCACCAGCAGGCGGCTCTCGATCTCCACGGCGGCTTGCGCGTTGTCGCTTTGCGCGAAGCCGGCGCCGGTCTTCATGATGCGGCTCTCGGGGTCGGTGAAGTTATATTGGTCCTTGCTCCGCGGACCTTCTCGCGGCGGTTGCGGGGCGCGGCCGCGCGGCTTTTTGCCCGCGGCCTGCTGGGCGTCGCGCCGCTCTTGTTTTTCGGCAAAGGCGGCCAGCTCCTCGCGGTGGCGCTCTTTGGCCCGGGCTTCGATTTGCCAGCGCCCTCCGGCGCTGCCCTTCGGGCAAAGGCTCCGCCCTTTGGCTATCTCGCTCCGCTCGGTTCGGCGGTGGCCGCGCGCAGTTTTTCGAGCCGGTCCTGCCGGCGCGCCACTTCCTGCGGCACCGTCAGCCCGTCCTCGAGCGGCGTGCTGTCGGCGGCGTCGGCCTTTGGCAAAAGCTGCGCGATCTGGTCTTCGAGCAGTGGCATCTGCGCGGTCGCGTGGCCGTGGCTCACGGCGCGGTGCTGGCTCGCGTTGGCGAGGATCTTCGTGCCGTCGAGCGCCAGGGTCACATCGCCCACCGAGGAGGCGGAGGGGAATAGGGAGGCTGGAGGACGGGCGAGCCCCGCAGCACGCGGAGGCGCGCCGCGGTTTCCAGCACCTGATG